>Ga0308164_10000279_pt1 | contig 108438 bp, 82 predicted proteins | sample PhyTR2_FD_201031 | JGI IMG/M metagenome (GOLD analysis project Ga0308164, IMG submission 201031) | Phyllosphere microbial communities from UC Gill Tract Community Farm, Albany, California, United States - DLSLT.R2 | ecosystem: Host-associated > Plants > Phyllosphere > Unclassified | place... | reverse complement strand
CGACCGGCACGATCTTGATCGGGATGCGCGACGTCTTGCTGGCGCCTTTTTGCTTTTCGCTCGGGTTGTAAGCGGGAGTGCTGGAGGTGATCTCAGTGGTCATTTGGCTGCATGCCCTCGCGGGCTGGTTTGGTTATTCAGGTTGTACGGCTGGTTGCGGAACGGGGGCCAGGGCATCGACAGGCACAGCGAGCACCCGTATCAATTCCTCGGCCAGTTGCTGCTGCACATCGGCCAATTGCGCGTGGGCGCCGACGGTGCGCATATCGACGGTTTCCAGGCCGGCGTAACCGCACGGGTTGATCCAGGAAAACGGCGCCAGGTCCATCGCGACATTGAGCGACAGGCCGTGATACGTGCAGCCGTTGCCGCGCACTTTCAAGCCCAGCGCGGCAATCTTGGCGCCGCGCTTGGGGCCGTCCGCCATATAAATGCCGGGCGCGCCTTCAATCCGCTCACCGACGAGATTATACGCCCCTAATACATTGATGATCGCCTGCTCGATTTTATGCACGAACTGGCGCGCATACAGCTTGCCGCCCGGCTTGTTGCGGCGCAGGTCCATCAGCAGGTAAATCACCACCTGGCCGGGGCCGTGATAGGTCACTTCGCCGCCACGGTCAGTCTGCACCACGGGGATGGCGGTGGCGCCGGCCAGCAGGTGGCCACGGTCGGCGGCCAGGCCCAGCGTGAACACCGGTGCGTGCTCGACGATCCATAGCTGGTCGCGCGTGTCGGGCGTGCGGGCGTCGGTGAACGCGCGCATGGCGGCAAACGTGGTGTCGTAATCGGCAACGCCGAGGTGGCGGATCTCGGGAGTGGTGGAGGACGTCATGCCGCCATTATAAATCAGCCGGCGTGGCGGCAACCTGCTCCGGCTTGGACGGCACCGGGTCGATTCCGGCCGTTGGTTAGTTTTATTCACATGGTAAACATTGCCGTATCGCCTGTAGGTGCGGTATATTCCGCTTTTCTTGCCAGTTTTATTCACAAAGTTATCCACAGACCCAGATGAGCGCCAGCCGCCGCCTGCCGAATTTTTCCGCCCTGCGCGCCTTCGAGGCGGCGGCCCGCCACGAGAATTTCTCGCGCGCGGCGGAAGAGTTGCGCCTGACGCACGGGGCGATCAGCCACCAGGTGCGGGCGCTGGAAGAGGACCTGGGCCGGCCGCTGTTCGTGCGCCATGGCCGGCAAGTGAAAATAACTCACGAGGCACAGCAGTTCGCTCAGTTCCTGGGCAAGACTTTCGATGCCATCGGCACCGCTGCCGACGCCCTGCGCCCGGCCGCCGCTGCCACCGCGCCATTGATCCTGGCCGCACCAGGCTGGTTTGCCGCGCGCTGGCTCACGCCCCGCCTGGGCGGATTCATCGAACTGCATCCCGAGATCGACCTGGTGCTGCACACCAGAACGCCGCCGGCGGACCTGGCGCGCGCCGGCGTGGACGCAGCAATCGTGTTCGACCTGGGACGACATCCGGGCATGGTGGTGGAGCGATTGATGGATGAGACACGCTACCTTGTAGTGAGCGCCCACTATGATGCTGGCGCCCACGATCCGGTGCTGCTTTCGTCGGAATTGCAGGGAGGGGAGTTGCTGCGCGCCGTGCTGACGGGCGCGGGAGAGGCGCTCTTGCACCACGTGGTGGCAGCGCCCGAGATTGCCGCCGGGCGCCTGGCGCGGCGGCCCGGTGCGGCACAGGCGTGCGCGGAGGCGTATTACCTGGTGTCCCCGCCGGGGACGGCGGAGCGCCCGCAGGTGGCGGCGCTGCGGCGCTGGTTGCACGACGAGATCGCCGCCTTCCAGCGCCAGCAGTTTGGAACGTATGCAAGCAGGGAATGAGGCGCTGCTTGCGCCGCATCCCTGCCGAAACAGGTTCTTACATGACGATCTTGACCATCGGGTGCGCCGACAGCTCGGAGTAGAGTGCGTCGAGCTGTTCGCGGCTGGTGGCGCGCACGGTCACGGTCAGGCCCGTGAAGTTGCCCTTGGACGAAGGACGCACTTCCATTTTGCCTTCGTGGAAATCCTGGTCGTGCTTTTGCACGACCAGCACGATGGTCGGTGCGAAGTCGATATGAGTCGGCCCCATCACCTTGATCGGAAAGTCGCTCGGGTACTCGATGAGGGACTCGGTCGGTGGGATCGCTTGCATAATCATTCCAATCTATTAAGAAAAACCGGCGGGCATCGACGTGACGCCGCCAGCCTGCATTGTAGCCAAAGTTGCCGGATGCGAGGCCAGAGACCGATATGGGGTCGCCGCGTCCAAAAAAAAGCCAGCCTGGTAGGCTGGCAAAAACTATTCTCTCGGGAATATCGAAAATAGTTGGGGCAAAGTGGTGGGGTCTGGATGGCGTTGCGCGGTGCGGATTGGTCCGCTGCTCTGACGCTGCCACCCGTATCTGCAATGTGGCAACTGTAAGCAAAGGTTTACCCGGACGCCACGCGAATGTGATGAACTGCAGTTTAAGGGAGTTGAAATGCGCAGGAGCGGGACCGAACCTGTCCATGACGGAACAGGCCCTCCCTCTCTTGCGTGCCTCATGGCTAGTTTTGATCGTGCGCAGGCCGGTCGCGGTGCTGGCGGCTCTGGCCCGGATCGGGCCGTTGCTGCGGCTGGGCCGCCGGCGCAGGTCGGGGGGCTGGCTGTGCCTGGGGCTGCGGACGTTCCTGCTGCGGCCGCTCAGGACGCGATTGCGGACGCTCCTGTTGTTGTGGACGCTCCTGCTGCGGCTGGAAACGGGGCCGCTCTTGCTGTTGCGGGCGTTCCTGCTGTTGCGGGCGTTCCTGCTGGGGCTGGAAGCGTGGGCGTTCAGCTTGCTGTGGCCGCTCCTGCTGCTGCGGTCGTTCCTGCTGCGGCTGGAAGCGTGGACGTTCAAGCTGCTGTGGCCGCTCCTGCTGTGGCTGGAAACGTGGTTGCTCGGGCTGCTGAGGTTGCAGTTGCGACTGTGGCTGCTGTGGCCTTGGCTGCTGCGACGGCTGTTGAGCCTGCGGCTGCTGTTGCGATTGCCTGTCTCTCTCACGCTGACGCCGCTCTTCCTCGTCGCGCTGGCGACGGTCATTGTCATCGCGCTGGAAACGGTCGCGGGTGTTACCGATTTGCAGTACCGGCGCCGGCATCAGCGCGCCATTGCCGGCACGGCCGCCATAGGGACGCGTATGGATCTCGACGCCCACGTCGCGCGGATTGATGGTCTGCGCCGGCGCATCAGGCGTACCGATCTGGTTCGGCGGCAAGGTGCTGATGGTTTGCGGCCGGCTGTCGTTACGCGGCAAATCATTGCGCGGGTTGTTGCCAGCGCGCGGATTATTATCGTTACGCGGATTATTCGGGTTGTTGTCGTTGCGTGGATTGTTATCGTTGCGCGGGTTGTTGCCAAAGCGCGGGTTGTTATCGTTACTTGGATTATTGTCAGCGCGCGGGTTGCTGCCGTTGCGCGGATTGTTGTCGAAGCGGTCCGGGCGACCATTGCCGTCGCGGTCCTGCCAGTTGCGGTTGGTTTCGATGCGGCCCGGGCCGGCTGGTGGACGCGGCGGCGTTGCCGGCGTGACCAGGTTGCCCTGCTGCGCACGCGGCACGAAATGGTCGCCGCGATTGACGCGGATAATGTTGCGCCCCTCGAACTGCGCGCGTGGCAGCACGGTCAGGCCGTCGCGGCCGCCGTTTCGCCCAACGTCATGATCGCCACGGGGCGTAAACGACTTGCCCTTGTAGCTCCAGCTCAGGCGCTGCTCGTAGCTGGACGACACCCGGTAGCCGGGCACGAAGCGATCGCGCGGCGTCAGCGGGTACCAGCCCAGGCCGGGCCCCTGGTTCGGACGGTTGACGCCGCCCACCCAGCCCACCAGCGCCGGCGCCCACACGGGACGGCCGGCCGGACGGCCCGGCGCCCAGTACCAGCGCTGGCGCACCGTCACCCAGCGGCCGTAGTGCGATGGCGCATAGCCCCAGGGGGCGTTATCGACCCAGGTCCAGCCCCACGGCGCCAGCCAGGTCCAGCGGCCATCGCGGTACGGCGCCCAGTCGGCAGCCACATTGCGCGGCGCCCACAAGGGGCCGTACTCGACGTTCTCGGTCCAGCTGCCGTGACGGTCCAGTTCTTCATAGCCGGTCATGCCGGTGGACACATATTGGGTGGTGACCACGACGTCGGCCAGGCGGTCGCGCTCGTCGGCCCAGACATCGAAACCGTCGCGCCGCGCCACCGTCGTGCGCACGTCCTCGGTGGTCACGTCCACTTGGCGGCCCGGATTGACCGTCACCGACGAACCGGCGCCATCGACGCGGGCGATGCCGGCCAGCACGCTGATCTGGCTGGTGTCGGGCACCCGTTCCACGTCCACCCGCAGCAGGCCCGGCTCGATCATGGTGATGCGGGCCTGCGGCGTGGTCAGTTCGAAGTCGCGCACCAGGTCGGCATTGCGCACCCGGATGCTGGCGCTGCCGTAGTTGAGGCGCAGGCGCAGCAGGTCGTCGTCGAGCTGGGTGATTTCGAGATCCGAGTCGCCATCGAGCCGTACCGCCGTGGAGCCGATGCGAAACTCGGTGCGGGCGCCGCTGGCGGTGACCAGGTGGCTGTTGGCCGTCACCGGCCAGTTGAGGCTGGCGGCCACCGGTTCATCGTCCCCGCTCAGGGTAACCTGGCCCTGCACCGCTGAAATGCGCCCCACCGCTGCCGGCAGGTCGGATTGGGCCTGGGCCAGGGTGCTCAAACCGGCCAGGGCGGCCAGCAGGACGGTGGGGATGATGTTCATGGCGTCTCCGTTAGTAATGGGGATTTAACGCGGCAACAGACGGTTCGCCTACACGGGTTACAAATAATTTCAAGTTGCCGAGCCACGTTTGACGAAAAAGAGCGCCGCCCCCACGCCCATCAACAGCCCGCCGAACACGCGGTTCTGCTGCTTGACCGCGCGCGGGTCGCGGAAGAAGCGCTGCATCGACGAGGCCAGCAAGGCGTAGCCGTGCATCACCACCAGGTCGATCGCACACATGGTGGCGGCCAGGATCAGCAGTTGCGGCAGCAGCGGCGAACCTTGCGTAATGAACTGCGGCAGCACGGCCACCATGAAGATGATGCCCTTGGGATTGGTGGCATTGGTCAAAAAGCCGGTGAGGAAGCGCTTGCGCGCTGACGGCACCACCACTTCCAGCTGCGCATGCTGCGCGCCGATGGCCACCCTGGCGCGCCACTGCGACAGGCCCAGGTAAATCAGGTACAGCGCGCCGACGGTCTTGACCACGTTGAACGCCAGCTCGGACGCCAGCAGCAGCGAGCCGACGCCGGCGCCGGCAATGAAAAAGATCAGCAGCAGGCCTGTTTGCAAGCCGAGGATGGTGGCGCTGGCGCGCCGCACGCCGTAGGACAAGCCATGCGACATCGACAGCACCGCGCCCGAGCCGGGCGAAACGGCAATAATGCAGGCGGCGACGAAAAATCCCAGCCAGACGGCAAAGCTCATGATGTAAATCCCATGGTTGACTCCGGCGTCAGCGAAATGCTGCGCGGTAACGCACATTGTAGCCGCGTCGCCATATCGCCGCCGGCTCGGCTTGGGTTAAACTTGCTGCTTCTATAATAAGGATCACCATGACCACTTTCACCACCCGAGGGAGCCGCTGATGGCCGGCACCAGCCTGTTGGCGCTGATCGACGATATCGCCACCATCCTCGACGACGTCACCGTGATGACCAAGGTCGCGGCCAAGAAAACCGCCGGCGTGCTGGGCGACGACCTGGCGCTCAATGCGCAGCAGGTGTCCGGCGTGCGCGCCGCGCGCGAAATTCCCGTGGTGTGGGCGGTGGCGGTCGGTTCGCTCAAGAACAAGGCGATCCTGGTGCCGGCAGCGCTGGCAATCAGCGCCTTCCTGCCGCAGGCCATCACACCGCTCCTGATGATCGGCGGCCTGTACCTGTGCTTCGAGGGCTTCGAGAAAATCGCCCACAGCGTGCTGCACAAGGAAGAAAAAGCCCAGCGCAAGCAGGAACTGGTGGCTGCCGTGGCCGATCCCGACGCCGACCTGGTGGCGCTGGAAAAGGAAAAGATCAAGGGCGCCGTGCGCACCGACTTCATCCTGTCGGCCGAGATCATCGTCATCTCGCTCGGCAGCGTGGAAGGCAAGCCGTTCATGGAACAGGCGCTGGTGGTCATCCTGATCGCGCTGGTGATGACGGTGGGCGTGTACGGCCTGGTGGCCGGCATCGTCAAGATGGATGACGCCGGCCTGTACCTGAGCAAGCTGGGCAACGCCATCGTGCGCGGGCTTGGCCGCTTCCTGTTGGCCGCTGCCCCGGTGCTGATGAAATTCCTGTCGGTGGTGGGCACGGCTGCCATGTTCATGGTCGGTGGCGGCATCCTGGTGCATGGCATTCCCGGCAGCCACGACGTGGTGCACCACGCGCAAGAAGTCATGGCCGGCGTGCCAACGATCGGCCCGGTGCTGTCCTTTATCACCGAAAGCGTGATTGGCGCCGTGACCGGACTGGTGGCAGGCGCGCTGGCGCTGGCGGTAGTGACCGTGGTTGGCAAGCTCTGGCGCACAACCAGGAAGGCTTAAAAAATCGGACTTCCTGCGGAACTTTCCGGCTGGTAGCCACTCCAAGACCAAAACAATCGGTTTTTGGAGTGGCACATGGATTTTCGGCATTTAAGGATGGCGCTGGACGCGGCGCGCATGACGATCTGGGACACCTTCATCCACGACGGCACGGTGGCGGGCAGCACCGTCAACTGGCAGGGCGGCGGCCAGCGCCTGCTCGGCCTGCCACCGGGCCAGCTGGCGCAACCGTTTACCGACTTTCTCAGCTATGTCCATGTGGACGACCGCGACGCCCTTGTCCATACCATGCAAGAGGCCGTGGATAAATGCACCGGCTACGAGGTCGAGTACCGCGTGGTATGGGACGACGGCAGCCTGCACTGGCTGGCCGCCAAGGCCCACATGCTGTGCAACGCCCCCGGCGCCCCCACCGGCACCCTGGGCATCATCTGGGACATCACCGAACGCAAGCTCAACGAACAGGCCACCGCGCGCGACCGCGAGATGGCCGCGGTGACGCTGCGCGCCATCGGCGAGGGCGTGATCACCATCGACCCGCACGGCAAGACCGAGTACCTGAACCACACCGCCGAGCAACTGACCGGCTGGCGCAACGACGAAGCGCGCGGGCAGGACATCGCCACCACCCTGCACCTGACCAACGAGGCCGGCGAACCCATCGCCGAGCACGTGGCATTGCAATGCCTGCGCCTGCGGCAAACGGTAGCGCCGGCGTCCGACAACCAGCTCGTTACGCGCGAAGGGCGTCACATCGCGATCGAGGAATCGGCCTCGCCGATCTGGTCCGACAACGGCGCGCTGCTGGGCGTGGTGGTGGTATTCCGTGACGTGAGCCACGAGCGCAAGCTCACCCGGCAATTGTCGTGGAACGCCACCCACGACACCCTCACCGGCCTGATCAACCGGCGCGAATTCGAAGTACGCATCGCCGAAGCTCTACACAGCGCCAAGGAAGAAGGCCATGTGCACGCCATGCTGTACATGGACCTCGACCAGTTCAAGATCGTCAACGACACCTGCGGCCACGCTGCCGGCGACCTGCTGCTGCAATTGCTGGCGCGCATGCTGCAAACCCAGATGCGCGATTCCGACGTGCTGGCGCGCCTGGGCGGCGACGAGCTCGGCGTGCTGCTGCCGCGCTGCCCCACCGACCAGGCGCGCCTGATCGCCGAGGGCTTGCGGCAATCGATCCGCAATTTCCGCTTCGTCTGGCAGGAGCGCACCTTCGAGCTCGGCGTCTCCATCGGCATGGTCGAGGTCACGCGCCACAGCAAGTCGATGACCGAGCTCTTGATGGCAGCCGACCAGGCCTGCTACCTGGCCAAGGAGCGCGGCCGCAACCGCGTGCACGTGTACCGCGATGCCGACCAGCGGCTGGCGCGCCGGCTCGGCGAGATGCAATGGGTGTCGCGCCTGAACGAAGCGTTCGAGCAGCAATACTTCCGCCTGTACACGCAGCCCATCGTCGGCCTGGGCGAGACCGGCAGCGAACACCTCGAGGTGCTGATCCGCATCCAGCCCGCCAAGGGCGACCTGATCCTGCCCGGCGCCTTTATTCCGGCCGCCGAACGCTACGACCTGATGACCGCCATCGACCGCTGGGTGATCCGCGCCGTGTGCCGCCATGCCGGCGCTGCTGCTGCTGCTGCCGCTGCCCCGGCCGAAGCGCCCGCCGCAGCCGCCTCTGTCGCCCCGATCGCTCCCATCGAATACTCGATCAACCTCTCCGGCACCTCGCTCGGCGACGACAGCCTGCACGACTACATCGTCGAGCAGTTCCGCGAATTCAACGTGGCGCCGCAGCACATCTGCTTCGAGATCACCGAGACGGCCGTAATCGCCAACCTGATCCGGGCGCAGGAATTCATGGCCAAACTGAAAGCGCTCGGCTGCCGCTTTTCGCTCGACGACTTCGGCAGCGGCCTGTCGTCGTTTGCCTATCTCAAAGCGCTGCCGGTCGATTTTCTCAAGATCGACGGCGTGTTCATCCGCGACATCGCCACCAATTCCATCAACCGCGCCATGGTCAAGGCCATTAACGAGGTGGGCCACGTGATGGGCCTGCGCACCGTGGCCGAATACGTGGAAGACGACACCACGCTGGCCGTGGTGCGCCAGCTCGGGCTCGACTACGCCCAGGGCTACGCAGTAGGCACATTGCAGCCCCTGCACAGTTGATGCAATACCGATAACACCCCCTGCCACAATCCCGGAAATTTTGATCTACATCAATAAAATTGCCTGACGGACTCCGTACACTGGTCACACCTATTGTGATAAAGCAACAACAGCCGGAGAGTGCGATGCGCAACAACCAACCCGTCAGCAACCGCGAAGTGGACGTCCTGGACGACCAGGCGATCGTTTCCAAGACCGATATGAATGGCAACATCGTCTATGTGAACCCGTATTTCACCCAGATCAGCGGTTTTACTGAAGAAGAGCTGATCGGCGCACCGCAGAACATCGTGCGCCATCCCGATATGCCGGCCGAAGCGTTTGCCGACCTGTGGGAATCGATCAAGGGTGGCACGCCGTGGACCGGCATCGTCAAGAACCGTTGCAAGAACGGCGACCACTACTGGGTGCGCGCCAACATCACCCCGATCCGCGAACACGGCAAAACCATCGGCTACATGTCGGTGCGGGTCAAGGCCGAACGCCACCAAGTGGCCGAAGCTGAAGAAGCATACAAGGCCATCCGCGCCGGCGACGGCCACGGCATCCGCATCAAGAACGGCCAGTTGATCCGTCCCGGCCTGGTGCGGCTGCTAGCGCGCCTGTCCCACGTCTCGCTGGGCATGCGCATCTGGCTCGCCACCAGCGTGGTCAATGTGCTGCAACTGGGCGTGTGCGTGGCCGCGCTGATGGGCAACGAGGGCCACAGCTATGCGATCTTTGGCGCCACCTTCCTCGGCCTGTTGATCAACATCTTCCTGTGGTACACCTTGCGGGTCTCGATGCTGGCGCCGCTCAAGCAGGCACTCGAGGGCGCCCGGTCGATCGCCGCCGGCGACCTCACTGCATCGTTCGACACCCATGCCACCGATGAAGTGGGCCAGTTGCTGCGCGCGCTGCAACAGATGAACAGCAACCTGATCGCCACTATCCGCGACGTGCGCATCAACGTGGAAACCATGGCCGTGGCCACGCGCCAGATTGCCGCCGGCAACGCCGACCTGTCGGGCCGCACCGAGGCGCAGGCCGCCAGCCTGGAAGAGACGGCATCGTCGGTCGAACAGTTCTCGGCCACCGTCAAGCAGAATGCCGACAACTCGGCGCAGGCCAACGACCTGGCCGTCAGCGCCTCGCACGTTGCCGTGCAGGGCGGCGAAATTGTCGCCGACGTGATTGCCACCATGGACGAAATCAACACCTCGTCGCGCAAGATCGTCGATATCATCGGCCTGATCGAAGGCATCGCCTTCCAGACCAATATCCTGGCCTTGAACGCGGCCGTGGAAGCAGCCCGTGCCGGCGAACAGGGCCGCGGCTTCGCGGTCGTGGCCGGCGAAGTGCGCAACCTGGCGCAGCGCAGCGCCACCGCCGCCAAGGACATCAAGAACCTGATCGACGTTTCGGTCGGCAAGGTCAGCGCCGGCATGGTGCAGGTGGACCGCGCCGGCGCCACCATGAAGCAGGTGGTGTCGTCGGTACAGCAGGTCACCGCCATCATGCGCGAAATCTCGGTCGCCTCGCACGAGCAGAGCATCGGCGTCGATCAGGTCAATTCGGCCATCGCCCACATGGACCAGGTCACGCAGCAGAACGCCGCGCTGGTCGAGGAAGCGGCAGCAGCCACCGCCAGCCTGGCCGTGGAAGCGGGTGGCCTGACGCAGGCGGTCAGCCTGTTCAAGTTCGGCCGCGCACCATCGCGGGCCAGGGCCAGCAACGGCAGCGGCAAGGCCGGCCGCCCGGCCGCCAAAATGGAAACCCGGCGCCTGGCAGCCTGAGAGCCACCATCATGTCTACCTCCAGCATTACCGCGTCGGCCATCGACGCGGTCGAATTCGACGCCGCCATCATCAGCAAACTCAGCCAGTCCGGGCCGCGCTACACCTCGTACCCGACCGCCGACCGCTTCGTGCCGGACTTCGGCTACGGCCAGTTCCTGGAAGCGGTGGCGGGCCTGCGCCTGCGCCGCAGCCAGCGCCCGCTGTCGCTGTACATCCACGTGCCGTTCTGCGACACCATCTGCTACTACTGCGGCTGCAACAAGATCGTCACCAAGGATCACGGCAAGGCCGCTACCTATCTCGGCTACCTCAAGCAGGAACTCGACATGCAGGGCCGGCTGTTCGCCGGCATCGGCCAGATCGAGCAGCTGCACTTCGGCGGCGGCACGCCCACCTACCTGAGCGACCGCCAGATGGGCGACCTGATGGCCTATCTGCGCGAGAACTTCGACTTCGCGCCCGATGCGCTGGGCGAATACTCGATCGAGATCGACCCGCGCACCGTTACGCCGGAACGCATCCACTCGCTGCGCGCGCAAGGTTTCAATCGCGTCAGCCTGGGCGTGCAGGATTTCGATCCCGAGGTGCAGCAAGCGGTCAACCGCATCCAGCCCGAAGCGGAAACCCGGGCCGTGATGGCGGCCGCGCGCGATGCCGGCTTCCGCTCGATCAGCATCGACCTGATTTACGGCCTGCCCAGGCAGACCATGGACACCATGGAGCGCACGCTCGACAAGGTCATCGACGCCAGCCCCGACCGCATCGCCCTGTACAACTACGCCCACCTGCCGCACCTGTTCAAGCCGCAGCGCCGGATTGCGGACGCCGACCTGCCCACCGCCGCCGTCAAGCTCGACCTGCTGGCGCTGTGCATCCGTCGCCTGTGCGCGGCCGGCTATGTGTACATCGGCATGGACCATTTCGCCAAGCCCGACGACGAGCTGGCCGTGGCCCAGCGCCAGGGCCGCCTGCAGCGCAATTTCCAAGGTTATTCTACCCGTGCCGAAGCCGACCTGATCTCGTGCGGTGTCTCGGCCATCAGCGCAATTGGCGCCACCTACAGCCAGAACGAAAAGACGCTCGACGCCTACTACGAAAAGCTCGACGCCGGCGTGCTGCCGATCACGCGCGGCGTCAAGCTCGATCACGACGACCTGCTGCGCCGCATCGTGATCCAGAAGCTGATGTGCAATTTCGAACTGTCGCTCGCCTCGCTCGAGCAATCGTTCCCGATCACGTTCCGCCATTATTTTGCCGCCGAACTGGAACAACTGGAGGCGTTTGCGCAGGATGGCCTGCTCACGGTCGATCACGAGTGGATCAGCGTCACGCCCAAGGGCCGGCTGCTGATCCGCAATATCTGCATGGTGTTCGACCGCTACCTGGCCGCCGCAAGACTCGATAGCGCGCAACCGCTGCGCTACTCGAAAACCATCTGACGCCATGGCTGTCCAGCTGCTTCCGGTGTTGTTGGTGGGCCTGGCGGGCAGCATCCATTGCGTGGGCATGTGCGGCGGCATCGTCGGGGCGTTGTCGGCCGGCGCCAGCGCTGGCAACGGCATCGCCCCGCCAGCGATGCGGGCCACGATCCCGATTGCAGCGGCCACCGGCAGTACGACGGCGTATGGCCACGCACCCGCCGCAGCGCTGCCCCGGGTGCTGGCCTACAACGTCGGCCGCATCGCCAGCTACATGCTGGCCGGGGCCATCGCGGGCGGACTGGCCGGCGGTGCGCAAAGCCTGGCCGGGTTGGCGGGAATACAGCTGGGCTTTTACTGGCTGGCCAACCTGATGCTGGTCGCCCTGGGCCTGCACCTGATGAACGCCTGGCGCGGCCTGGCGTGGCTCGAACAATGCGGCCGCCTGCTGTGGCAGCGTGCGCAGCCGGTCATCGCACCGTGGATGAAAACCCTGCTGCCGGTGCAGAAGCCGCAGCAGGCGCTGGCGCTCGGTGCGCTGTGGGGCTGGCTGCCGTGCGGCATGGTGTACAGCGTGCTGCTCACCGCCATGCTCAGCGGCGACGCCTTCGACGGCGCCGCCGTGATGCTGGCCTTTGGCCTCGGCACGTTGCCGATGCTGGTCGGCCTGGGGTTGATCGGCGCGCGCGTGCAGCGCGCCATGCGCCGGCCGCTGGTGCGCATCGCCTGCGGCGTGGCGGTGCTGGGATTTGGTTTGCTGGGACTGCTGCGCGCCGGCGGCGGTGATGGCATTACGCCGGAATGGATCACTATCTTATGCCTGACACCCCACTGACACAACGCGCGGCCAGCGCGCACGCTGGCTGCTACCACTGCGGCGAACCGATACCCTCCTCCGCCAACTGGCCTGTGGATATCGACGGCGTTATCCACACCATGTGCTGCCCCGGCTGCGCAGCGGTGGCGCAGACCATTGTCGATCTGGGGCAGGCGTCGTACTACCGCGACCGTTCGGCGTTTGCCGCCAGCGCCGGCAACGCCCACCTGCTGCCGCCCGAGCTGCAACTGTACGACAATGCCGACCCGCGCTTCGCCCGCGACGACACCACGCGCGAGACCACGTTCGCGGTCGAAGGTATCCGTTGCGCCGCCTGCGTGTGGCTGATCGAACACCGGCTGGCGCGCCTGCCCGGCGTGGAAGCGGCCCAGCTCAACGTCGCCACCGAGCGCCTGTACGTGCGCTGGCGCCCGGCCGACTGCCGCCCCGGCGACATCCTCGCTGCGCTGCACGCGATCGGCTACACCGCATATCCGTACGATGCCGGCCGCCACCAGGTGCAGCAGCGCCAGGCCGCGCGCACGCTGGGCCGCCAGCTGTTCGTGGCCGGCCTGGCAATGATGCAGGTGATGATGTACGTGGCGCCGGCGTATATGTCCAACGGCGACGGCACGCTCGATCCGGCCATGGCCTCGCTGATGCAGTGGGCCAGCCTGCTGCTCACGATACCCGCAGTCAGTTATTCCGCGCTGCCGTTCTGGCGCGGCGCCCTGGCCAGCCTGCGCGCACGCACCCTGGGCATGGACGTGCCGGTGGCACTGGGCATCGCCGCTGCCTTTGGTGCGAGCGTGATCGCCACCGTGCGCGGCACCGGCGAAGTATGGTTCGATTCGGTCACCATGTTCATCTTCCTGCTGCTGTGCAGCCGCTGGTACGAGCTGCGCGCGCGGCGCCGCGCCGGCGCCGCGCTCGAACGGCTGCACCACGCGCTGCCGGCATCGGCCACCTTGCTGGCCCAGTATCCCGACAGCCGGGGCGCCACGCTGGTGCGCGCGGCCGCGCTGCAAATCGGCGACGTCATCATGATCAAGCCCGGTGAGGCGGTGGCGGCCGACTGCGTGGTGGTCGATGGCAGCACGTCGCTTGACCTCTCGCTGCTGTCGGGCGAGAGCGCGCCCGTGGCAAAAGACACCGGCGCAGCGCTGCCCGGCGGCGCCATCAACGCCGGCGCCGTGGTGCTGGCGCGGGTAACGCGGCGGGCCCAGGACAGCACCATGTCAAGCCTGGTAAAGCTGATCGACCGCGCGGGACAGGGCAAGCCGCGCATTGCACTGTGGGCCGACCGCGTGGCGGCGTGGTTCGTGGCAGGGCTGCTGCTGTTTGCCGTCTGCGCGTTCGGCTTCTGGTCCTGGCACGACGGCAACCTGCTGCGCGCATGGCCGATCGCGATTGCAGTATTGGTGGTTTCGTGTCCGTGCGCGCTGTCGCTGGCCACGCCCACCGCGCTGGCCGCCGCCACCGACCGCCTGCTGCGCGGCGGCGTGCTGGTGACCGGCGCCCAAACCCTCGAAACCCTGCACCGCGCCACCCACATCGTGTTCGACAAGACCGGCACTCTTACCCACGGCCGCCCGGTGCTGCAAGCGACCGTGCCACTGGGCGCCATGCGCGCCGGCTTCTGCCTGCAAGTGGCTGCCGCGCTCGACGCCGGCAGCGCCCATCCGCTGGCGCGCGCCATCGTGGCGGCAGCCATCACGGCCGGCGGCGGACGGCGCGAGGACTGGCACCCGAGCGCGGTGCGCGAAGTACCGGGCTGCGGCATCGAGGCCGTGCTGCATAACCGCCTATACCGGCTCGGCAGCGCTGCTTTTGTCGCGGGGATCGCGGGCATGGCGGGTATGGCGGGAACCACCACAACGGTCGCCAGCGCCGGAACAGCGGGTACGGCAGAACAGCCCAAAGTGGACAGTGCAGGGATTGCGGCAGCTGCCGTACCGACCGCCATGACGGCGACCACCACACTTGCGGACATGCCGGGATGCGCCGGCCAGCCTGGCACCGGCCTGGCGCCAACCCACCAGGTAGCCGACGGCGCAACCCCGGTGTACCTCGGTGCGGAAGGCCAATGGCTCGCCTGCCTGCAATTGCACGACGGCTTGCGGCCCGACGCCCAGGCCACGGTCGATTATTTCCGCCGTACCGGCAGGACGGTGGTGCTGCTCAGCGGCGACCATGATGTGCTGGCGCGCCGCGTCGGCGACCAGCTTGGGATCGGCACCACCGTGGGCGGCTACCTGCCCGAGGAAAAGCTGGCGTTTGTAAAACAGTTGCAGATGAGGGGCGCGGTGGTGGCGATGGTGGGCGACGGCATCAACGACGCCGCCGTGCTGAGCGCGGCCGACGTGTCGTTCGCGATGGGCGAAGGCGCCGCGCTGGCGCAGGCCCATGCCGACGCGGTGCTGCTGGGCGGCCGGCTCGGCGCCGTGGCCGACAGCGCCCGCGTGGCTGCGCGCACCATGCGCGTGATCCGCCAGAACCTGGCCTGGGCCAGCGTGTACAACGTGGTGGCGATTCCGGCGGCGGCACTGGGATTACTCAATCCGTGGTTGTCGGGCGTGGGCATGGCCGCCAGTTCGGCGGTGGTGGTGGCCAACGCGCTGCGGCTGCGCCGCGTCGGCAAGGCGTCGTGATGGAGGCGCTGCTGCTCTTGATTCCCTTAAGCGTGCTGCTGGTGTTCGTCGCCCTGTGGATTTTTTTCCGCGCCTCCGACGACGGCCAGTTCGACGACCTGGTGGGGCCGGGCCTGCGCGTGCTGCAGGATGACGACCGCCCGCACCATGCCGCCCCGGAAGATCAAAGCTCTGTACGTAACTCGAACAGTTCCGGAAACAGCACCACGTCGAGCATCTTGCGCAAGTAGTTGACGCCGTCGGTACCGCCGGTGCCCATCTTGAAGCCGATCACGCGCTGCACCGTGGTGACATGGCGGAAGCGCCACAGCCGGAACGCGGTCTCCAGGTCCACCAGCTTTTCGGCCAGCTCGTACAGCGGCCAGTACTCGCCCGTGTTTTGATACACGGTGGTCCACGCGGCCTTCACCGAATTGTCGGATTTGACCGGCTGGTCCCACGGCCCCGCCAGGCGCGTGGCATCGACGGCCAGGCCGCTGTTGGCCATCACCATGATGGCCTGGTCGTAGATCGACGGCGCCTCGAGCGCGCGCTTGAGCACCGCGTGCGCTTCCGGCTTGTGCTGGTGTACTTGCAGGTGGGTGGCGTTCTTGTTCCCGAGCAGGAATTCGATTTCGCGATACTGGTGCGACTGGAAGCCCGACGACGCGCCCAGGTACGGGCGGATCGCCGTGTACTCGGGCGGCGTCATGGTGGACAGCACATCCCACGCGTGCACCAGCTGGTTCATGATGGCCGCCACGCGCGCCAGCATTTTCATCGCCGCTGGCAGCTGGCCTGCCGCGATGTTGTCGCGCGCGCCGTGCAGCTCGTGCAGCATGAGCTTCATCCACAGCTCGCTGGTCTGGTGCTGGATGATGAACAGCAGCTCGTTGTGCTCGGGCGAGAGCGGGTGCTGGGCCGACAGGATGGTGTCGAGCGACAGGTAGTCGCCGTAGCTCATGTCTTTTGAAAAATCGAGCTGGGCGCCGTGGTAGTCGGCTGGCTGGCTCGGGGCTGGCGTTGCGGCGCCGTGGGATACCGGACATTTCATGGTGTGCTTTCGTCTGTCGTAGGGATCAGGTTACCGCATCGCGCTTGGCATCGACCTGGTAATCGCGGCGGTCGAGGATATCCTTCAATACCATCACCGCACTCCACACGTCCTGGTACGTGGTGTACAGCGGCGTGAAACCGAAGCGCATCACCTGCGGTTCGCGGTAGTCGCCGATCACGCCGCGCGCGATCAGGGCCTGCATCACCGCGTAGCCGTGCGGATGCATCACGCTCACCTGGCTGCCACGCTCGGCGTGGGTGCGCGGCGTGATCAGCTCCAGCGGATGGTCGGCGCAGTGTTCTTCGAGCAGCGCGATAAACAGGTCGGACAGCGCCAGCGACTTGGCGCGCAGCGCCGCCATCGGCACCTGGTGGAAAATCTCCAGGCCGCATTCCACCAGCGCCAGCGACACTACCGGCTGGGTACCGCACAGCGCGCGGCCGATACCGGCCACCGGTGCATACGACGGCTGCATGGCGAACGGCTGGCGATGGGTCCACCAGCCGGTGAGCGGCTGCGAAAACTGTTCATGGTGGCGCTTGGGCACCCAGATGAACGCTGGCGAACCGGGGCCGCCATTGAGGTACTTGTAAGTGCAGCCCACCGCGAAGTCGGCGTTGGCGGCGTTCAGTTCCACCGGCACCGCGCCGGCCGAGTGGGCCAGGTCCCAGATCGCCAGCGCGCCGGCGGCTTGGATCTGCGCGGTGGTGGCGGCCATGTCGAACATGCGGCCGGTGCGGTAGTTGACGTGGGTGAGCATGACCACCGCCACTTGCGCGCCGGCGTCGCCGCTGAGCGCGGCCGGCAGGTCGGCCCACGAGTCGAGCAGTTTCAGTTCATAGCCGCGTTCGAGCCAGCCCAGCAGGCCCTCGGCCATGTAGATGTCGCTGGGAAAATTGTCGCGCTCGGTGATGATCACGCGCCGGCTGGCGCGGACTGGATCGGCGGCCTGCATCTTGATGGCGGCGGCCAGCGCCTTGAACAGGTTGACCGACGTCGAATCGGTGACCACCACCTCGTCCTCGGCAGCGCCCACCAGCGGCGCCAACAGTGAGCCAAGGCGGCGCGGCAGGTCGTACCAGCCGGCCGTGTTCCAGCTACGGATCAGGTCGTCGCCCCACTCGGCAGCAATCACCTGCTGCGCGCGTTGCAGGGACGCCCTGGGCCGCGCGCCCAGCGAATTGCCGTCGAGGTAAATCACGCCGTCGGGCAGTGCAAACTGGGCGCGCTGGGCGGCCAGCGGGTCGGCGGCGTCGAGCGCCAGGCAATCTTGTTCGGTGGTCATGGAAGTCTCGTGGTTGAAGTTATCGGGTAAAGGCAAAGGATGGGGGCGATACGTCACCGGGCAGCGCACGCAACACCGCGCGCACCGGGCTGGCGTCGAGCCCGCGCAATTTGAGCGGCAGCGCGATCAGTTCGTAATCGCCGGCCGCAATCTCGTCGAGCACCACGCCTTCCAGGATGGCCATGGCGTGGCGCCGCACGGCGTTGTGGCTGGACATGGTCTTCGAGGTTTGCGGATCGATCGACGGCGTATCGATGCCCACCAGGCGCACGCCGTGCCAGGCCATCAGGTCGATGGCGCCGGCGGCGACGGCGATGAACTGTTCGTCCCAGGCCGACTGCGGCGCCCGGGCATAAGTCTTGAGCAGCACCCGCGCCGGCGTGTTGTGCAGCATGGAAGCAATGTGGCGCGCTTCCACCACGCCGCCGGCAGCGATGCCCAGCACGCTGCAATCGATCACGCGGCACGGCCCCAGGTAAGGGTCGAGCGCCACGGCGTCGATGGCCACGCCAGCGCTGTCGTAGTGCGACGGCGCATCGCAATGGGCGCCGGTGTGGGTGGACAGCGTGATCTGGCTCACCTGCACCGGGCATTGCTCGTCCATCTGCCAGGTGGTGCGGGCGCTGAACGGGCTGTCGCCGGGCCAGACGGGAATCGCCGGTGACAGCGTGGGACTGATGTCCCAGATGCGATGCGTAGTGGTCATGAGAGCATGGTGGTGAAGGGCTGCGACAGGTATATTCTAGAGCACGAAAGAACTTTTTTTTCTGCAAAGATCGGCGCAAAAAACGCCGATATTGATCTATTATTCGATTCATCTACTCAAAAACCGCAAAATATTTCAATGAAACTGGATCTGGTCGATATAAACATTTTACGGACCCTGCAGCAGGACGGCCGCATCAGCAATGCCCGGCTGGCCGAGCTGGTGTTCCTGTCGCCGTCGGCCTGCCTGCGCCGCGTCGGCCTGCTGGAAGAAGCGGGCATCATCCAGGGCTACACCGCCCGCCTTGACGCCGAACTGCTGGGACTGGACGTGGAAGCGTTCGTCATCATCACCATGCGGCGCGACACCGACCAGTGGCACGAGCAGTTCGTTGCCGCCCTGCCGCAGTGGGAAGAGGTGGTGGGCTCGTTCGTGGTGACCGGCGAAGCCAACTACATGCTGCGGGTACGCGCGCGCAATTTGAAACACTATTCCGACTTCGTGATGAACAAGCTCTACAAGGTGCCCGGCGTGCTCGACATCCGCTCGCACATGGTGCTGCGCAATCTCGGCGAATCGGGCGTGCTGGGCACCAGCCTGCTGCAGCAGGACGAACGTTAGTCGGCCAGCGGCTTGACCACCTTGCCGCCCTTCATCACGAACGAGACTTTTTCCAGCGTGCGGATGTTGGCGATCGGGTCGCCCTTGACGGCAATGATGTCAGCATAGCGGCCCGGTGCGATGCTGCCGATGTCCTGCGCTGCGCCGATCAAATCGGCGGCGTTACGGGTGGCCATCAGGATCGCGTCCATCGGCGTGATACCGGCCTGTACCAGCAGCGCGAATTCCTCGCCGTTGCCGCCAGTCTGGTCGGTGCCGAATGCCATTTTCACGCCGGCCCGGTAGGCCACTCCCGCGTTCTTGATGGTGCCCGGCGCCACGATCTTCGCCTTGGCGGCTGACGACGGCGGCAGCCGTTCCGGGTGCTCGATCGCCAACTTCAGGCCGCGATTGGCCACCAGCAGGGTCGGCACAAAATAGGTGCCGTTTTTCTTCATCAACTGGTAGCTGTCGGGCTCGCCAAAGGTGACGTGCTCGACAGAATCGGCGCCGAGCCGGCTGGCCTGGTCGATGGCGCCCTTGCCGTGCGCGTGCGCGGCCACTTTCATGCCCAGCACGTGGGCGGTGGTCACCACGGCGGACACTTCGGCGTCGGTCATGGTGGTGCGCTTGGGATCGTCGTTAATGCTGAGCACGCCGCCACTGGGCATGATCTTGACCAGGTCGGCGCCTTCGCGGTGCAGACGGCGCACGGCTTTGACCGCCTCGTCCGGGCCGTCGATCACCGACGCGTCCCAATGCGCATGGTCGAGGTCGGGATCGAGGCCGTTGCGCTTGTCGCTGTGGCCACCCGTGGGGCCAAGATACATGCCGGACACATACATCCGTGGTCCCGGGATCACGCCGCTGTTGATGGCGCGCTTGAGGCCCACGATCACCTCGGTTTCCGTGCCCAGGTCGCGCAACGACGTGAAGCCCAGGTCCAGCATCCGCGTCGCGGCCGCCGCAGTGCGGAACGCGGTGTCGCTGGACGTGGTGGTGAACCGCTGCGCCAGTCCGCCGCCTTCGCCGATCACGCCAAAGCTCATGTGCACATGGCAGTCGATCAGCCCCGGCAGCACGGTGGCGTGCGACAAATCGACGATCTCGGCGCCGGCCGGGGTCACGAAGCCGTTCTGCACGGCAGTGATGCGGTCATCGGTGACCAGGATGGACATCTTGTCGGCCACCTTGCCGGAGACGGCGTCGATCAGGTGGCCGGCGTGGATGACCACGTCCTTCGCGGCAGCGGCGGAAGACCAGCACAACAGGGCGGCGGCAAGCGCGGTAAGAGGGAGCGACTTCGATTTCATCGGTGGGTCCTTAGGTGGGAGACGACAGGATGCGCACGGCGCGTCGTGAACGGCGCCGCTGGCTCGTGGTGTAAGAAATTTTACTTGGCTAGCAGAAAAATAGTGTTCTTATTTTTCCGGCGAAGCGGACGGATTCGGAACATTGGTCCGAATCCGTCGCGGTTGACAGAACAGTTGAACCTGTCAGACCGCTTTGGCGCGCCAGTGCGCCGCCGCCGTCAGCGACGAACGCGACTTGATGGTCTTGAGGCAGATCATGGTGGTCGAGCGCTGCAAGCCGGGCAGCAGCGACAGGTTGTAGCGCAGCAGGTCGTCCAGCGTATCGACGCCCTCGCACACGACCTTGAGCAGGTAGTCGGCCTCGCCCGCCATCGACAGGCACTCGATCACGGCCGGGTTGGCCAGCGCGGCCGCTTCGAACTCGGCACGGCGGCCGAAATCGATCATCACCTGGATATAGGCGGTCAGTTTCAGTTGCAGCAGCTGGGGGGCGATGTCGGCGTGGTAGCCGCGGATGGTGCCATTCTTTTCCAGCGCCTGCACGCGGGTCCAGCACGGGGTTTTCGACAGGCCCACCTCCTCGGCCAGGTCAACGAACGATTGCCTTCCATCGCGTTCGAGGGAAGCCAGAATGGCCAGGTCGTATTTGTCCAAGGGTTCTCCAAAATGTTGAAAAACAAGCAGGCTTCCTGTGCCGCTGATCCGGCACGGGATGATGATCCAAATATACAACTAAATCAGAACAATATTCCAAAATTTCTGATTTTTCTCGGATTAAAAGAATAAAAATTGCTTGCATATCGATATCATGTATTTCTATATCGCGAGCCGCAACAAACGATCCGCCCGACCCGCCACCAGCGGGCCCCGGGGTGAGGGACAACGATCGCCACAACGACCAGGTGCCATCCGGAAATAAACCACACGTTCGCTTCAAAGACGTTTACTAACCGGGGGAACCTCATGAGCAAATCAGGAAAACGCAAGGCGCCACGACCGCGCTCCACGCAACCAGCCGCATCGCTGCCCAGGAAGCTGTCCGGCTCCCTGCGCGTGGCCACCGGCTTGCTGCTGCTGTCCGGCAGCGGCTACGGCTATGCCCAGACGGCCGCGCCGGAGGCTGTGCCCGCCGCCACTGCGGCAGCGGCCCCGGCAGAACCTGCCTCGGTGGAAACCGTGATCGACACCGGCGCCAGCGTGGTGGTGAGCGCCTCGCGCATCGACCGCGCCGGCTTCAAGGCCCCTACGCCCACCACCGTGATCGGCGGCGCGGCCATCGCCCAGCGCGCGGCAGTCAACGTGGCCGATGTGCTCAATGAAGTGCCGGCGTTCCGCGCCACCAATTCCGCCACCAGCGGCACCACCAGCACCGGCGTCAGCTTTACCGACCTGCGCGGCCTCGGCTCCAACCGCACCCTGGTACTGCTGGGCCGTAACCGCCTGCCGCTCACCTACAACGGCAACATCGCCGGCGCCGCCGGGGTGGACCTGAACATGGTGCCGACGTCGCTGATCCAGAGCGTGGACGTGGTGACCGGCGGCGCCTCCGCCGCCTACGGTTCCGATGCGGTCGCGGGCGTGGTGAATATCCGCCTGAAAGACCGCATCGACGGCGTGCAGGGCTCGGTCCAGTACGGCCAGACCGGCCAGGGCGATGCCCGCGACAAGACCGTCAGCCTGGCCGGTGGCACCACGTTTGCCGACGGCCGCGGCCGCATCATTGCCGGCGGCGAGTACAACGACAACAGCGGCGTGCGCAATTACTACGAGCGCGACTGGGGCCGCGAAGAGGTATCGGCATTTGCCGTGCCCGGTACCCGCGCAGCGGGCGTGCCGGCCAACCTGATTGCCAGCGGCGTACGCATCGGCAACATGACTTCCGGCGGCCTGATCCAGAACGTGGCCACCAATCCGGCCGCCCTGCGCGGCCAGCAGTTCATCTCCAACGCCGATGGCACCGTGGGCATTGCGCCGTTCGCCTACGGCCAGTACGCAACCGGCACCACCATGATCGGCGGCGGCGCTTACGGCAACAGCATCTACGGCCCGTTCGCACTGCGCACACCGGTCGAGCGTGCATCGTTCATGAGCAAACTGAGCTACGACATCACGCCCGACATCACCTTCTATGTTGAACCGTCGTATGCGCGCAGCAAGGGCGGCGGCACCAGCCAGATCTATTTCAATCCCGCCGTCTCGATCGCGCGCGACAACGCCTACCTGCCTGCCTCGGTGGCGTCGCAAATGGGCAGCACGGCGCTGCGCGTGGGCTATTCGGGCAACAACCTCGGCGCGCCGCAACTGGAAAACCTCAACGAGGCGGCACGCCTGGCCACCGGCTTGCAAGGTTCGTTCGGCGACACCTGGAAGTGGGATGTCAACCTGCAAAAAGCGCGCAGCAATTTTGAAAAAACCACGTCCAACGTGGTGATCAACGCCAATATGCTGCGCGCCATCGATGCCGTGACGGTGACCGCCGCCAACGTCGGCACGTCGGGCCTGGCGCTCGGTTCGATCGCCTGCCGTTCCACGCTCACCGCGCCGGCCAATGGCTGCGCACCGGTCAACCTGCTGGGCAGCAGCACGCCGTCGGCGGCAGCGGCCGCCTACATCCTGGGCCAGGCGCGCTTCAAGCAGGTATCGGAACTGGAAGAGGCATCGGCCAATATCCAGGGCGAACCGTTCTCCAGCTGGGCCGGCCCGGTCTCGATTGCCGGTGGTTTTGAATACCGCAAGGAAAAACTGTCGTCGTCGGCCGATGCGCTGTCGTCCGCTGGCGCCTTCAACATCAACAATGTGCAGCCGATCAATGGCGACCTCAGCGTGAAAGAGGTGTACCTGGAGACGCTGGTGCCGCTGGCAGCAAAACTGCCCGGCATCCACGCGCTCGACTTCAACGGCGCCGTGCGCCGCACCAGCTACTCCACGTCCGGCGACGTCACTACCTGGAAGGCCGGCCTCAGCTATTCGCCGACCGCCGACTTCCGCCTGCGCGGCGCCCGCTCGCGCGATATCCGCGCACCGAACCTGTCCGAGCTGTTCAGCTCGCGCAACTCGGCCACGCAATCGCTGTTCGATCCGCGCGCCGCGTTCAACAGCAGCTACGTGATGACGGCCTACACCGGCGGCAACACCGCGCTGCAACCGGAAAAATCGGACACCACCACGCTGGGTATCGTGTTCGAGCCGACCTACCTGAAACGCCTGAGCATGTCGGCCGACTACTACAAAATCGACGTCAAAAGCGCGATCACCACAGTGGCGTTCCAGACCCTGATCAACAACTGCCTGCGCGACGGCAAGACCAGCGACTGCCAGTACATCACCTTCGCTGCCGACAACTCGATCGCGGCCGTGTCGGGCGTCAATGCCAACGTGGGCGAGCTGCGCACCCACGGCGTCGATCTGCAACTGGCGTATGCCCAGCCATTGCGCGACCTCAGCGACAAGCTCAACGGCACCGTCAACGTCGCGGTGCAAGGCACCAAGGTGTTCGAGCTGTGGTCGTCCGGTGACGTGACCCCGGCCACGCCCAACGGCGTCAACCGCGCCGGCCAGACCGGCGTGACCGGCGGCATCCCGGAATGGTCGTGGAACGTCAGCGCCACCTATAAGCTGGGCCCGCTGTCCACCACCGGCCAGCTGCGCTACATCAGCCGTGGCCACTACAACAACGCCATGATCGGCCCGGACGATGCCAACTACGCCGCCACGCTGGCCAACAGCATCGACAACAACATCGTGCCGTCGGTAACGTACTTCAACTGGCGCGGCAGCTACGAGCTCGGTGGCAAGGGTGCGCCGGAAGTGTTCGTGGCCGTCAACAACGTGTTCGACCGGGCGCCACCGCTGCCGGCCAATGGCGTCTACTATGACGTACTGGGCCGCAGCTTCAGCCTCGGCCTGCGCGCCAAGTTTTAATCGCACCAGTGCGCGTCCCCCGGGACGCGCTTTGTTATTTCAGCGTACAGGAATCATTGATGAAGAAAAAACTCGTAGCCAGCTTGCTGCTGGCCGGCCTGCTGGCCACCGGCGCCCAGGCAGCTCCCGCCCCCCTCACCGCGCAACAGCAAACCTTCCGCGCCATCTACCAACAACTGGTGGAAATCAACACCACCCACTCCGCAGGCGATACCACCAAGGTAGCACAGGCGATGCGCGAGCGGCTGCTGGCGGCCGGCTTCAACGCCGACGACGTGCAAGTGATCGCCCCGTTCGAGCGCAAGGGCAACCTGGTGGCGCGTTTCAAGGGCACGGGCAAAAAGAAACCGCTGCTGCTGCTGGCGCACATCGACGTGGTGGAAGCCAAACGCAGCGACTGGACCACCGACCCGTTCATCCTGCAGGAAAAGGATGGCTATTTCACGGCGCGGGGTGCGGTCGATGACAAGGCCATGGCGGCCGCGTTCATTTCCATCCTGGCGCAACTGAAGACCGAAGGCTACCAACCCGAGCGCGACATCGTTCTGGCGCTGACCGGCGACGAGGAACGCGGTGGCGTGCCCAGCAACGGCGGCCGCTGGCTGCTGGAAAACCGGCGCGACCTGGTGGACGCCGAGTTCGGCATCAACGAAGGCGGCCGGGGCGAGCTGAAAAACGGCAAGCCGTTCGTGCAGATCTTGCAGATCGGTGAAAAGAGCTTTGTGCAGGCCGAGTTCGAAACCAGCGGTCCCGGCGGCCACAGCGCCCGTCCTACCCCGGACAACGTGATCTACGACTTGACCGCTGCGCTGGGCCGGCTGCAACAGTACCAGTTCCCGGTGCGCCTGAACGACGCGGCGCGCATGTACTTCGAACGCAGCGCGCCGTTGCAGCAGGGCGCCGTGGCGGACGACATGCGCGCGGTGGCCAAGGGCACGCAGGATGCGGCCGTGTTCGCGCGCCTGTCGCAGGACCCGAACCTGGTGGGCCTGCTGCGCACCACATGCGTGGCCACCATGGTCAACGCCGGCCACGCACCGAACGCGCTGGCGCAAAGCGCCAAGGCCATCGTCAACTGCCGCCTGCTGCCCGATGAACAATTCGCGTTCGTGGAAGCGCAATTGAAGGCGCTGGGCGGCGACAAGGTGAAGGTAACGGTGCGCGCCGAGAGCGAGCAGGCGCCGTCGTCGCCGCTGCGCCCGGACGTGATGGACGCGGTGGAAGCCCTGACCGCGCAGATGTGGCCCGGCGTGCCGGTGATTCCCACCATGGGCGTATCGACGACCGACAGCCGGCTGTTCCGCGCGGTGGGCATACCGATGTATGGCGTGTCCGGCTTGTTTGTCGATCCGGCCACCGTCAATGCCCATGGTTTAAACGAGCGCATCGGCGTGAAGGAACTGTATGATGGACGTGAATTTCTGTACCAGCTGGTCAAGCGTCTGACGCGTTGAACCGCCCTGTCAACCCATAAAAATTCTCATGAAAAATGACAACACGCTCAAGCGCGGCTTGAGCAACCGCCACATCCAGCTGATCGCGCTGGGCGGCGCCGTCGGCACCGGCTTGTTCCTCGGCGTGGCCCAGACCATCAAGCTGGCCGGCCCGTCGGTGATCCTCGGCTACGCGATTGCCGGCATCATGGCCTTCTTCATCATGCGCCAGTTGAGCGAGATGGTGGTGGACCAGCCGGTGGCCGGATCCTTCAGCCACTTCGCCAACCGCTACTGGGGCTCGTTTGCCGGTTTCGCCTCGGGCTGGAATTACTGGATCCTGTACGTGCTGGTCAGCATGGCCGAACTGACTGCGGTCGGCATCTACGTCCAGTACTGGTGGCCGGGGGTGCCGATGTGGGCATCGGCGCTGGGCTTCTTCCTGTTGATTAACGCGGTCAACCTGCTGCACGTCAAACTGTTCGGCGAGATGGAGTTCTGGTTCGCCATCATCAAGGTGGCGGCCATCATCGGCATGATCGGCTTCGGCGGCTACCTGCTGATCAGCGGCAGCGGCGGTCCGCAGGCCAGCATCACCAACCTGTGGGCGCTGGGCGGCTTCTTCCCGCACGGCGTGGGCGGCATGGTGATGGCGATGGCCATCATCATGTTCTCGTTCGGCGGACTGGAACTGGTCGGTATCACGGCGGCCGAAGCCGAGTCGCCGGAAAAGACCATCCCCAAGGCCACCAACCAGGTCGTCTATCGCATCCTGATCTTTTACGTGGGCGCGCTGGCGGTGCTGTTGTCGCTGTACCCGTGGAGCGATGTCCAGCAAGGCGGCAGCCCGTTCGTGCTGATCTTCCAGGCGCTCGACAACGGCTGGGTGGCCTCGGCCCTGAACGTGGTGGTGCTGACGGCCGCGCTGTCGGTGTACAACAGCTGCGTGTACAGCAACAGCCGCATGCTGCTCGGTCTGGCGCTGCAAGGCCATGCGCCGAAGACGCTGGCGCATGTGAACAGTCGCGGGATTCCGGTGCACGCGCTGGGCGTGTCGGCAGCCGCCACCGCCCTGTGCGTGGTGGTCAACTACGTCATGCCGGGCAAGGCATTCGGCATGTTGATGATGCTGGTGGTGGCGGCCTTGATGATCAACTGGGCGATGATCAGCATCACGCACTTGAAGTTCAGCAAGAGCAAGGCGGCTGCCGGCGAACGGACCAGCTTCCGCAGCTGGGGCCAGCCGTGGACCAACTACCTGTGCCTGGCCTTCATGGCCGGCATCGTGGTGATCATGTACCTGACGCCCGATACGCGGATCGCGGTGTACATGATGCCGGCGTGGGTGGCGGTACTGGGGATTTGCTACAAGTTCAAGCAGAAGTAACTCGGGGCGTATGACCTGCTGGTCATGCGCGCAAAAAAGGATTCCCGCGCAGGCGGGAGTCCTTTTTTTTTAGCGCTTGGCCGGGAGGTCGGCCAGCGAGAGGAAGGCGTCGGCGAAGAACTGCGTTGCCGGCAGGCTGCGTTCAGCGCAGAAGCTGGTACGCGCGGCGGCCACCATGGGCGGGGCGCCGCAGGCATAGACCTGGTGTACGGCCAGGTCGGCATGGTCGTCGAGCACGGCCTGGTGGACGAAGCCGGTGCGGCCTTGCCAGTCATCACCTTCAGTCGGTTCCGAAATCACCGGGATGTACTCGAACCATGAGAGTTCGGCCGCCCATTGCAGGCACAGCGTGTGCTGGTACAGGTCCGCTGCCTTTCTGCCGCCCCAGTACAACGTCACCTTGCGCTGGTCGTGTTGGTTGCCTTGGGCGATCGCCTGCTGCATGATGGCTTTGACCGGTGCGAAGCCGGTGCCGCTGGCCAGCAGGATCACCGGCGCCTCGCCACTGCGCAGGTAAAAATCGCCGGCCGGACCTTCCAGCGCCAGCCGTTCGCCGGCTTGCAGCGCGCCGAAGACGTGGTCGGTAAAGCGGCCGCCGGGCAGGTGGCGGATATGCAGTTCCAGCGTGTCGCCGCCGCCCATGCTTGCCATCGAATAGCTGCGGCGTACGCCGCCATCGAGCAGCACGTCGAGGTACTGGCCGGGCAGGTAGGCCAGCGGCGCGCCGCTGTCCTGGTGCAGGCGCAGTATGGCGACATCGGTGCCCACTTTATCGATGCTGGCGATGCGTACCGAGATCGTGCGGCTTTCCGGTAGCTGCACTGCAGGTGCTGCCGCTACTGCTGCCGGTGCTGTAGCCGAAGCCGCGCCGGAACACGCACCGCCACAGCCACCGGCTGCAGCCGGTTCAGCCACATCGACCTCCACCCTGCCCGCCACCACCCGCACCGGGAAGCTGCGCACGGCGGTGGTGATCGGCGCCGAGCGTGCGGCGCCGCTGCGGATGTCGATCAGCCCCTGGTGCAGCGGGCATTCGACGCAGCCATCTTCCACGTAACCATCGGACAGCCGCGCATTGCCGTGGCTGCACTTGTCGCGCAGCGCGTACACGTCGTCGCCGAGGCGGAACACGGCCAGCGGCTGGCCGCCCGCCTGTTTCGCTACCGGCGTATCTTCGCAAAATTCGTCGGCCGCGCCGAGATCGATCCAGGTCGTCATGACGGCCTCAGATCGGCGTGGCCAGCAGGGTGGCCACGCGCGAGGTGTCGTAGATCACGCGCTTGGCTTTGTAGCGCCAGCCGTCCGGCGTGCGCACTATCACGTCCAGGTAGCGGCCGGCCTGGTAGACAAACGACTCGCCGTCCTGCAAGGTTTGCACCACCACGTAGCTCGACTCGGTTTCCACGGTGTCGGCATCGATCACGCGGATCTGCATGCCCGATGTCATGTGGCGGTAGCTGTGCACCTCGTAGATATTGGCGTGGCGCAGCGACAGCACGCGGTCGCGCAGCATGCGCTTGCTGTCGCAGTAGATGATGCCGATCGGCAGGCCGGCGTCTTCGTTTTCACGCGGGACGATTTCGTATATACACTCTTCGGTGAAGAAGTCGGCCCACTGTTCCAGGCGGTCGTTGTCGAGCGCGCTGATGTACTGTTGCTGCAACTGGTGCAACTCGAACCACAAGATCATTTGTTCCATGTTCATTCCTCCTTAAAACGCCATCAGCTTTTGGTAGCCCTGCCAGAACTTGCGGATCAGGCTTTCGGTGATCAGCGTGTCCTCCTGGTCCGGCTTGTCCTTCGACATTTCGATCACCGAGCACGAATCGGGGTCACGCCGGGTGCCGCGCTGGACCATTTCCGTCGCTTCCGTGTCTTCCATCGAGATATAGCCGGCCGGTCCCACCAGGTTCGCCTGCTTGATGCGCAGCGCGCGCATTTCCGGCGTGTCGTCGGCGTAACCGAAGAAGTGGAAGATCAGCTCGAAATTGTCCGGGCCCTTGGTCAGCAGTTGACGCGCCACCAGGGTGTTGTGGATCTGCTGCACCACCAGTTGCGGGAAGATTGGCTGGATGTGATTGGTGGTGTTTTCTTCGAACTCCTGGATCTGGCCCAGAACCGACGGGTCTTCCAGTTGGAAACCTTCGTCGAACGAGCGGATCGCCTGCTGCTTGTAGGCGTCCGAGGTTTCTTCCTGGTTCTTGGTGGCGGTGATGATGCTGTGCAGGCCGTGGCGCTTGTCGGCAATCGACCGCGCCTTCATGCCCACCCGGAAGATGTTGAATGTCGTGTGGAACAGGTGCAGCAGGCTGGCGTGGTACGGGTCTTTCACATTCTCCAGGTACAGCTTCCAGTTCGATTTCGAGTACTGGCGGGTGCAACCGAGGTACACGATCGGCTTATGAAAAATGCGGTCGAGCCATGGCGTCATCTCGGCGCCCAGGTAATCGACCAGCGGTTCCACCGTCTCGCTGAAGGTGGCGAACACCAGGCCCTTGTAGCTGTCCACGCGCAGCTGGCGCAGGCCGTGGCATTTCGGATCGAAATCCTTGGGCATGCCAGCCATGCCATTCTGGCCGCGGCGGAACGGTACACCGAGCAGGTTGCCGCGCTGGTCGAAACTCCACTGGTGGTAGGCGCAGCTGTGCGAGCTGGCGTTGCCGCGCTGCTCGCGGCACACGGTAGCGCCCCGGTGCGAACATTTGTTGACCCACGCGGCCAGGCTGCCGTCGTCGGTGCGGGTGACCACTACCGGGGTATCGCCGACAAACGTCGATTTGAAATCGCCGGGCTTCTCGATTTCCGCTTCCAGCGCCAGGAAATTCCAGACCGGACCGCGAAAAATCTTTTCCTGTTCGCGCTCGTACACTTCCTGCGAACTGAATACTTTGTACGGTGTGCGCGAACCGTCGGTGCGCGGGAACTGCACCAGGGGATGCACCGTGGCCGGTGCGGCTGCTGCTTCGTCTAGGTGGGACATGGGACCTCTCCGTGTGATGGACTCGATGAATCGAGTCTAGGGAAGAGGCCCCGGCGCTGCTAGCCGGATCTGGCAATCATGAAGCAGGCGCCATCCGTTTCTGGCTACGTGGCAAATGGCCATGGCGCGCGCGGTAGTAAGCGGCAAACCGCCCGGCGTGGCCGAAGCCGAATTCAAGCGCGGTATCGGCCACGCCGGCTTCGGCATGCGCCTGCAAATGGGCGTGGGCGGCGTCGAGCCGCATATTGCGCAGCAGTTCCATCGGCGACACGCCATGGTGGCGCTGGCACAGCTGATTGAGACTGCGCACGCTCATGCCGGCTGCCAGCGCCAGGTCGGCCAGCGCCACCGGCGCGCACAGCTTGCTGCGCATATAGCGCTCGAGCGCATCGAGCCGCTTGCCGGCGCTGCCGTCGGTCAATCCCTGGCTAGAGGCCGCCGCCTGCGCATCGGCGGCCACCTTCGGTGCGCCCTGCCCCTGCTGCGCCAGCAGGAACAGCGCCACGTTACGCTCGTAGTGATCGATCCACGCCGTGTGGCCGGATTCGGTGGCAGGCAGCGCCAGGATGCTGAGCAGCGAGTGCAACATCATTTCCCAGTGCTGTCCCAGGGCCGGCGCCAGCAGCAGGCCCGGCGCCAGGCCTGGCAGGGCGCCCGGGGCACCGGCGCCACGCGTGGCCTGTCCCTGCATCTCGCGCAGCAGCGCGTGCGGCAGCTTGACGATCAGTTGCTCGGAACCCTCGCCCCACACCATGCGGATGTGCTTTTTCGGTGCAATGATCGCGGTGCGTCCCTGCGGCACGGCCACCCGGTGACCATCGCAGTCGAACTCGGTACAGCCCTTGAGCGACGTATGCACCAGCGCGAAATCCTCGAACGGACGCGGCGTCACCTCCACCTCGGCGCCATAGCGCAGCGCCATCATTTGCAGGCGGTTGATGCGCGCCTGGTAAAGGGCCGTGTTGACGGTGCCGCGCCGCCATTGCAGGTCATGGTCGGCCAGCGCGCTTGCCACATGCTGGTGCGTGGCCACCTTCTGATCGGAGTGAAACACGCAGCCTTGGTACAGTTTGGACAAGTTCAGCGATTCGACGAGCGTGTGCATGGTGCATCCAGTGATCGGCAATAAGGGCCGCCAATTGTTTGCAATATTCATGCCCAGCACTGTGTGACACGCTGGCCACTGTACTTAATTCATCCGGGCAATTTTGATTCACATCAAGGATTTTTGAGTTTCAGACGCTTACCCTTCGGGCTATCAACTTGACATTACCCGGGGAGAGCTTGTGTGGAGCTAGCATCGAATTACAACTACAAGGTCGTGAAGCAGTTCGCGATCGCCACCGTGATCTGGGGCATCGTCGGCATGCTGGTGGGGGTGATCATCGCCGCCCAACTGGCCTGGCCCGCGCTGAACCTCGACATTCCATGGCTGACCTACGGCCGCCTGCGGCCGCTGCATACCAACGCGGTGATTTTCGCGTTCGGCATCTGCGGCCTGTTCGCCACGTCGTACTACGTGGTGCAGCGCACCTGCCAGGTGCGGCTGTTTTCCGATAAATTGGCCGCGTTCACCTTCTGGGGCTGGCAGGCCGTGATCCTGCTGGCAGTGGTCACGCTGCCGATGGGTTATACGCGCGGCAAGGAATACGCCGAACTGGAATGGCCGATCACGATTTTGATCGCGCTGGTCTGGATCGCCTATGCGGTCGTGTTCTTCGGCACGCTCATCACCCGCAAGGTCAAGCACATTTACGTCGCCAACTGGTTCTTCGGCGCCTACATCCTGGCCGTGACCATCCTGCACGTGGTGCAGGGCGCCAGCATGCCCGCCAGCCTGACCAAGTCCTATTCCGCCTACACCGGCGTGCAGGACGCCATGATCCAGTGGTGGTACGGCCATAACGCGGTGGGCTTCATCCTCACCGCCGGCTACCTGGGCATGGTGTATTACTTCATCCCCAAGCAGGCCGAGCGCCCCGTGTACTCGTACCGGCTGTCGATCGTCCACTTCTGGGCGCTGATCTTCACGTACATGTGGGCCGGCCCCCACCACCTGCACTACACGGCGCTGCCCGACTGGACCCAGTCGGTGGGCATGGTGTTCTCGCTGGTGCTGCTGGCGCCGTCGTGGGGCGGCATGATCAACGGCATGATGACGTTATCGGGCGCCTGGCACAAGCTGCGTACCGACCCGATCCTGAAATTCATGATCGTCTCGCTGTCGTTCTACGGCATCGCCACCTTCGAGGGCCCGATGATGTCGATCAAGACCATCAACGCCCTCTCCCACTACACCGACTGGACCGTGGCCCACGTGCACGGCGGCGCTCTCGGCTGGGTCGGCTTCATCACCATGGGCTCAATCTATTACCTGATTCCGCGCCTGGTGGGCGAACAGAAAATGTACAGCGTCAAGCTGATCGACCTGCACTTCTGGGTGGCCACCATCGGCGTGGTGCTGTACATCGCCGCGATGTGGATTGCCGGCGTGATGCAGGGCCTGATGTGGCGCGCGGTCAACCCCGACGGCACCCTCACCTACACCTTTGTCGAAAGCGTGAAAGCGACATATCCGTACTACGCGGTGCGGGTGCTGGGCGGCTTCATGTACTTCAGCGGCATGTGCGTGATGGGCTACAACACCTGGATGACCCTGCGCCGCCGCGCCACCGTCATCGCCCCCATCCCTGCCCTGGCTGCGGCCCATTGAACCCGGAGTGCCCATGAAATTCTCACATGAATGGATCGAAAAAAACCCGTGGCTGCTGATCGCCCTGGTCACCCTGGTGATCAGCGTTGGCGGCGCCGTGGAAATCGTGCCGCTGTTCTTCCAGAAGTCCACCACCGAGCCGGTGGCGGGCCTCAAACCCTACAGCCCGCTACGACTGACGGGCCGCGACATCTACGTGCGCGAAGGCTGCTACAACTGCCACTCGCAGATGGTGCGCCCGCTCCGTGCCGAAACCGAGCGCTATGGCCATTATTCGGTCGCTGGCGAGTTCGTCTATGACCGGCCGTTCCAGTGGGGCTCCAAGCGCACCGGGCCCGACCTGGCGCGCGTAGGCGGCCGCTACAGCGACGAATGGCACCGCACCCACCTGGCCAACCCGCGCGACGTGGTGCCGGAATCGAATATGCCCAACTACCCGTGGCTGGCCAAGACCAAGTTGGTGCCGCAGGACGTGGTGCCGAAGCTGCGTGCGCTGCAGCGCCTGGGCGACCCGTACACCGATGCCGAGATCGCCGCCGCGCCGGAAGAACTGAAGGACAAGACCGAGGAAGACGCCCTGATCGCCTATCTGCAAGGCCTGGGCACATTAATCAAAGCAAGGAACTGACATGGCTATCGAGAACCTGTTTGACCAGGCCAGCAGCGTGATGACGGTGGTGTCGTTTGTCACGTTCATCGGCATCGTGTGGTGGGCCTACATCCACCACAAGGAAACCGATTTTACCCAGGCCGCACAAGCCCCGTTTGCCGACGAGGAGTTTGACCATGGCTGACTTTACCAGCGGCTTCTGGGATTACTATATCGCCGCCATCACCCTGCTCGGCATCATCGGTTGCGGCATCCTGCTGTGGGCGCAGTCAAAAGCGCGGGTGGGCAAGCGCAGCGACATCAATGTCGATACGACCGGCCATATCTGGGACCAGGATTTGACCGAGCTGAACACGCCGATGCCGCGCTGGTGGATGTGGCTGTTCTACATCACCATCGTCTTCGCGCTGGTGTACCTGGTGCTGTACCCGGGCCTGGGCAGTTATGCAGGCAAGCTGGGCTGGAGCTCCACCGGCAACTACCAGACCGAACTGAAACAGGCCGAGGCGGAATATGGCCCGCTGTTCGCCCAGTACCAGCAGCAGGATTTGAAGGCGGTAGCAGCCGATCCGAAGGCGCGCGCCATCGGCGAGCGCCTGTTCCTCACCTATTGCGCCCAGTGCCACGGGTCCGACGCGCGCGGCAACAAGGGTTTTCCGAATTTGACCGACAAGGACTGGCTGTTCGGCGGCACGCCCGAGATCATCAAGCAGACCATCCTGCACGGGCGTACCGGCGTGATGCCGCCGATGGGCGCGGCCGTGGGCAGCGAGAAGGATATCGAGAACGTCGCTCACTACGTGCTGAGCCTGTCCGGCTCGACATCCGATCCGATCAAGGCGGTGTTTGGCAAAGCAAAATTCGGCGCCTGCATGGCCTGCCACGGCGCCGACGCCAAGGGCAACCAGGCACTCGGTGCACCGAACCTGACCGACAAGGTCTGGCTGTTCGGCGGCAGCGCCGACACCATCATGGAAACCATCCGCAACGGCCGCAATGCCACCATGCCGGCGTTTGGCGACTTCCTCGGCGACGCCAAGGTGCACGTGCTGGCTGCCTACATCTGGAGCTTGTCCAATGATGTGACGCAACCGGCGCCAGCGCCAGCAGCCAATCCGGAACCGGGACCAGCAAAATGAGTGCGCCCGAGACACAAGTCATCAAGATGTATGCGGCGCGCGAGGAAATCTACCCGCGCGAAACCTCGGGCCGCTACGCCCGCCTGCGCTGGCTGTTCGTGTGGCTGACGCAGCTGGCGTTTTACGGCACCCCGTGGCTGCTCTGGAACGACCGCCAGGCCTTGCTGTTCGACCTGACCACGCGCAAGTTCTACATCTTCGGCATGGTCTTGTGGCCTCAGGATTTCATTTATCTGGCGGTGCTCCTGATCATCAGCGCGTATTTGCTGTTCCTGGCCACGGCCGTGGCCGGGCGCGTGTGGTGCGGCTTCACCTGCCCGCAAACTGTTTATACCGAAATCTTCCTGTGGATAGAACGCCGCATCGAAGGCAAGCGCAGCGCGCGCATGCTGCTCGACCGCCAGCCGTGGTCCGCCGGCAAGCTCGGAAAAAAAACTGCCAAGCACCTGGCCTGGGGCGCAGTGGCGCTGTGGACCGGTTTTACCTTTGTTGGCTACTTCACGCCGATCCGCGAGCTGATGGTCGAGCTGCAGACCTTCGACTTCGGCCCGTGGGAATGGTTCTGGGTGCTGTTCTACGCCTTTGCCACCTACGGCAATGCCGGCTGGATGCGCGAGCAGGTGTGCAAGTACATGTGCCCGTACGCCCGCTTCCAGAGCTCGATGTTCGACCGCGACACGCTGATCATCACCTACGATGCCAGGCGCGGCGAACCGCGCGGTCCACTGGTGCCACGCCGCAAGCAAACAGCCAGTACCGGCGGCGCCTGCATCGACTGCTCGATGTGCGTGCAGGTGTGCCCCACCGGCATCGACATCCGCAACGGCCTGCAATACGAGTGCATCGGCTGCGCCGCGTGCGTCGATGCCTGCAACGGCGTGATGGACAAGATCGATGCGCCGCGCGGCCTGATCCGCTACGCCACCGAACGCGCGCTCGACGAGCATTTAACGCCCACCGAAATCCGCCGCCGCACCTGGCGCCCCCGGGTGCGCATCTACACCGCCGTGCTGTCCCTGATCGTGGCCGGCGCCGGCGCCGCCCTGTACCTGCGCGTGCCACTGAAAATGGACGTGATCCGCGACCGTGGCGCCATGGGCCGCGAGGTGGAAGACGGCATGATCGAAAACGTCTATCGGCTGCAGATCATGAACACGACCGAGCGCGCCCACACCTATCGCATCAGCGTGTCCGGCATCGACACGCTGGCCCTGGTCACGCCCGCTACCGTGCGCCTGGACGCGACCGAAACGCGCGGCGTGCCGATCCGCCTGCGCACCGCGCACGGCGCCGCGCACAAGGGCTCGAACAAGATCGAAGTGGCGCTGACATCGGTGGATGATCCGGCGCTGCATGTGAAAGAAACTGCGGTCTTCATCGTGCCGCGCTAGGAGATCACCATGCACCATTTACACAGCACGGTCACGCCGTGGTACAAGCAGCGCTGGCCGTGGTTCCTGATGCTGGGCCCGGCCATCGTGGTGGCCGGCAGCGTGTTTACCGCCTGGCTGGCGTTTTCAACGCCCGACCCGGTGGTGGTCGGCGACTACTACAAGCAGGGCAAGGCCATCAACCAGGACCTGAGCCGCGACCGCGTGGCCAGCGCCATGGGCCTGTCGATGACGATCGGATACGACGCCAATCGCGGCGCGCTGACGGGCCAGGTGCAGCGCGCCAGCGGCGACGGCATCACCGAGCGCCTGCGGCTGCGTCTCGCGCACGCGACCTTGCCCGACAAGGACATCGAAGCGACCGTGCTACCCGATGCGGCGGGCCGCTTCGACCTGCCACTGGCCATGCTCGAACGCAGCCGCTGGGTGGTGCTGGTGGAAGGCGAAAAACGCGACTGGCGCCTGGCCGGCGCGTGGACGTGGCCGAAGGAGCGCGGGGTGACGCTGGTGGCGGATGTGGTGCCTGTGCAGCAGCAGGCGCCGGCGCAATAGCCGCACAATAAGCGCCGGGGCAACAGGCGTGCCTCAGGCACGCTATCAGTTCAACCGCAAGTCTGCGTACCCGCCGTAATCGCCTTGAGTGTCAACGGCTCGAGCAGTTCGATTTCGCGGTTGCTTACCCGGACCAGTCCCTCTTTCTTGAACTTCGACAGCAGGCGGCTGATGCTTTCGATGGTCAGGCCCAGGTAGTTGCCGATCTCCTCGCGCGACATGCGCAGCTGGAAGGCGTTGGGCGAATAGCCGCGTGCTTCGTAGCGCGACGACAGGTTGACCAGGAAGGCGGCGAAGCGCTGGGTGGCCTGCATATTGCCGAGCAAGAGCATCACGCTTTGCTCGCGCGTGATTTCCTGGCTCATCATGCGGTGGAAGTGGCGCAACAGGGTCGGCATTTCGGCCAGCAGTTGCTGCAGGGTGGCGAACGGAATTTCGCACACTTCGCTGTCTTCCAGCGCCACCGCCGTGCAATGGTGCAGGTCGGTGCTGATGGCGTCCATGCCCAGCAGCTCGCCGGCCATCTGGAAGCCGGTGATCTGCTCCGCGCCTTCGCGGTTGACCTGGTAGGTTTTGAAGTGGCCGAGGCGGATCGCGTACAAGTTCTGGAACGGGTCGCCAATGCGGAACAGGGTATTGCCGCGTGCGACCTTGCGGCGGCGGCCGATGATCTGGTCAAGCCGGTCCATGTCTTCGTTACCCAGTCCCATGGGCAAACACAGCTGGTGCATGCTGCACGTGGCGCAGCTGGCTTTGAGGATGTCGATAGTGGCGCCGGGCAGCACCAGCGATGGCAGGTCTTTGATCATGTCCGCTAGTGTAGACCATGATGCGCCAGGATGGTGCGATGCCGCACTGCCACCATCGGGTATTCCGACGCGCATTTCACTTGCATTGTGCAAGCAAATGACCGGCGAAAATTCCGCCCGCCGCCACTTTCCCGCTGGCGAAGGATGCGCTAGACTGGCCCTCGTTATTGCCGATTTCTCAACTTGAGCAGGAGAGATAAAGACCATGAATCTACGCCGCTGCGCCGTGTTGTACCTCGAACCCCGCGAAGAACTGGACATCGACTGGACCGCGCTGTTTGCCGGCACCAGCACCCTGGCGGCCAGCACCCGCTGGCTGGCGCTGGCGCCGCACCTGGACCGCGAGATCGAGGTCGATGCAGCCGACCTGGCGGTGCTGGCCGCAGTCGGTGCGTCGGTGTGGACCGCGCGCGACCAGGTCGTCGAACGCCATGGCGCGGCCGTCGTGGACCGGCTGCTCGCGCACGGCCTGCTGCTGGCCGAGGACCAGGGCCAGCAGCAAGAGCAGGCCACCGCGCAGGACGCCCTGCGCGAACGCGACGACACCTTGCGCACGCTGCACTGGCGGCCGCTGGCGGCGCTGGCGCACACGTTCTCGCGCTGGCAGGACGTGCGCAGCGACACCGGCATGGAGGCGCCCAGTTTCGAGGAACTGCTCGAGCGCCACGGCAATCCGCCGCCGCCGGTGCAGCAGGTGGCCAGCATCGGCGCGGCGGTGCCGCTGCCGGCGCCCGCCGGCTTCCTCGACGAGGTACTGCTGCGCCGCTACACGGGCCGCAACTACGACACCAGCGCCAGCCTGCCGCTGGCGGTGGCGGCGCGCCTGCTGCAACGCACGTTCGGCGCCCAGGAACTGCGCCACATCGGCCCGCACGCCAACGTCCTGAAAAAGACCAGCCCGTCGGGCGGCGGCCTGCATCCGGTCGAAGCGTTCGTGCTGGTGCAACGGGTGGACGGCCTGGCGCCGGGCTTGTACCACTACCATCCGCTCGACAACACGCTGGTGCCGCTGCGCGCAACCACGCAGGACGAAGCGGCGGCGCTGGCGCTGCAAATGGTGGCGGATCAGTACTGGCTGGCCGGGGCGGCGATGCAGGTGGTGATGGTGGGACGGGTGGAGCGCTCGTTCTGGAAATATCGCAACCACCAGAAGGCGTACCGCGCGATGTCGCTCGATGCCGGCCACCTGTCGCAGACGTTTTATCTGCTGGCGTCGGAAGCGGGCTTGCCGGCATTTATCACCGCCGCCATCAATGACATCGATATCGAAACCATGCTGGGACTGGACCATCTGCGCCACGCGGTGATTGCCGTGTGCGGCTGCGGCGTGGCTGCGGCCGGCACGCGCGAAATGGTGGAACTGCGCTACGGTGAAACCGGCCTCGGCCAGGTGGCCGGTTAGCCGGTCAAGTGATCAGGCGATCAGGTGGCCAGGCGCGATGCCGACACGCCCGACAGCATGAACAGCACCATGGTGCGTTCGCCGGCTTCCTTGCTTTCGAACGTGGCATGGTCGGCGGCGCTCACCTGCTTGGACGGCAGGCTGCGCACGGCCGGCACCTTGGCCGGATCGAGTTCGATGCCGAGTGCGCTCAGGGCGCGTACCGGGTCGCTTTGCATGCGGTCGCGGAAACCATCGTCGGTGGCCAGTTTGGCGAGCATGGCGCTGAGCTGATCGAAAGTCTGTTTAATCATCGTGTACTCCCTCAAGGTGGATAAAAACAATGCACTGCCAGGCCATCCTACGCCGAACTTGGTGAATTTACAACGAGTTTAACCGTCACCAGGGTCCGCCTCGCGTGCTGCCTCGAGCACTGTTTCCAGCGCCGCGTCGAACGCCGCCAGCGCGGGCGCAGCATGTTCCGGCGCGCTGCGCAGTTGCTGCTCGAGGGCGTCGCTGCAGCGGTGCAACTGCCCCATCGACAGGTTGCCGGCCGCACCCTTGACCTTGTGGACCAGCAGCGCGGCCTGCTCGGTATTGCCGGCGTCGATAGCGGCCGCCAGTTGCGCCGGCGTGGCGGCGAATTCTTCCATGAATTTCTCGAGCAGGACCGTGAGCAGGCGGCGGTTGCCGCCCAGCCGCACCAGCGCGGCGCTGGTGTCGATGCCTGCGTCGATGCCGGACTCGCCGGCCGCGCCGCCAGTGCTGCCCCCGCCGTCGGCGACGCCGGCTTGCAGTCCCGGTCCCGGTCCCGGTGCCGGCAGCGCCGGCGCAGCGCGGCCGATGATCCAGCCAGCCAGCACCTCGAACAGCCGTTCCGGTTCGATCGGCTTGGTGATGTAGTCGTTCATGCCCATGGCCAGGCTGTTTTCGCGGAAGCCCGGCACCGCGTGCGCGGTCATGGCGATCACCGGCAACTGCGCGGTCGAATGGCGCGCGCGGATCAGCGCGGTCGCCTCGTAACCGTCCATCTCCGGCATCTGGATATCCATCAGCACCGCGTCGTAACGGCAGGCCTCGACCATGCGCACCGCCTCCATGCCGGTGGCGGCCAGGTCCACCTGCAGGCCGCCGCCGAGCAACACCTCGCGCGCAACCTGCTGGTTGATCTGGTTGTCATCGACCACCAGCACGCGGGCGCCGGCCAGGCGCTGCGCCGCTGCCGACAACACGCGCGGCGACAGCGGCGCCACTGCCGGTTCGTCGGCGGCCAGGCCCAGCGCCTGCGCGATGGTCAGCAGCATGCGCGTGCGGTTGACCGGCTTGGCCAGGCAATGACGGATGCCGAGCTGGCCGGCCGCGCGCATGGCCGCCTCGCGCCCGTACTCGGTGGCCATGATCACGATCGCGGGCGCACCGGGCGCGGCCGCCTGGCGCAGGCGCCGCACCGTGTCGGCGCCGTGGGCGCCCGGCATGTCCCAGTCCAGCACCACCACGTCCACCGGCTCCGGCGCCAAATAGGCATCCACGGCCGCCGCCGCCGCATCGGCAGACCCGGCGGTGGTCACCGGCAGGCCGGCGTCGCCCAGCTGCTGGGCGAACATGGTGCGCACCACCGCGCTGTCGTCCACCACCAGCACCCGCGTGCCGGCCAGCAGCGCCAGCAAACCGGGCGCGTCGTCGTGCCGCGCCGGCAGGCTGGGCAGGGCGACGCTGAAATGGAAGCGACTGCCTTGTCCCGGCGTGCTGTCAACGCCGATCACGCCGCCCATGGCGCGCACCAGCTGCTGCGAGATAGCAAGGCCCAGCCCGGTGCCGCCGTACAGGCGCGTGGTGCTGCTGTCGGCCTGGCTGAAGGCGTGGAACAGGCGCTGCTGCTGCTCGGCGCTGATGCCCACGCCGCTGTCGCTGACGGCGAACCGCAGGCGGTCCCCGTCCGGCCCGGTTTCCCGGGTTACCTGCACCACGATCTCGCCGCGCGCGGTGAACTTGAGGGCATTGCCCACCAGGTTGATCAGTACCTGGCCCAGGCGCAGCGGATCGCCGGCCAGGCGCGCCGGCACGTCCGGGTCGGCCCAGGCCACCAGCTCCAGGCCTTTTTCCGCCGCGCGCCACGAGAACAGGTCCACCACCTGGTCGAGCACATCCGCCAGGTCGAACGGCACGCTTTCCAGAGCCAGCTTGCCCGACTCGATCTTGGAAAAATCGAGCACGTCGTCGATGATGCCCAGCAGGTTCTTGCCGGCGCGGTCGATCTTGTGGAAATAATCGCGCGGCTTCGATGGCAGGTCGAGGTGCGCGCCGAGGCCGGCAAAGCCGAGGATGGCGTTCATCGGCGTGCGGATCTCGTGGCTGATATTGGCCAGGAAGTCGCTCTTGGCGCGGGTGGACGCTTCGGCGTCGGCACGCGCCTGCTGGATGGCGCGGATCGCGTCGGCTTTCTGGAAGGCCGAGATGAACGGCTCCTTGAGCGCCTTGAACATGTCCAGGTCGGCCCCGGCAAAGGCCTGCTGCTGCTCGAACACCAGGTAGCCTTGCACTGCCTCGCCGTTGCAGATCCGTACCGCCAGCACCGTGCCGGCGCCGCTCAGGTACATCTCCGGCATGACCAGCTCGGCGCCATCGACCAGCAGTGCATGGGTCTCGTCCAGCGTCATGGCCGCACACGGCGGCACCACGCTGGTCTGCCAGCTGGCGTGTACCTTCAATTGCCCGGTGCCCGGCTCGCGGATCAGCGCGCAGGCGCCGCTGACGGTGCCAATCGCGCTCGACTCGAGCAGGATCGCCTGCAGCAGCGCATCGAAATCGAGCTGGTCGTTGATCGACTTGACGATCGCGTGGACCCGCGCCAGGTGGCGGGTACGTGCATACACCTCCTGCTGCAACTGCAACTTGGCGTGCTCGAGCTGGCGGATGCGCCAGCGATACAGGCCCCAGCCCAGCAGCAGGATGCCGAGCGCCGCGCCGGAGCGCGCCCACCAGGTCTGGTACCAGGCCGGCAGGAAGCGCAGCGCCATGGTCAGCTCGTGCGGACTCCAGGCGCCGTCGCGATTGCTGCCGCGCATGTGCAGGCGGTAGGTGCCGGGCGCCACGTTGGCGTAGGTGGCGATGCGGTGGCTAGCGTCGGCCTCCACCCAGTCCTTGTCGTAGCCGTCGAGGCGGAACGCGTAGCGGTTGCGGGCGCTGGCGGAATAGTCGAGCGAGGCGATTTCGATGTTGACATTGCGGGTGCCGGCCGGGATTTCCAGGCCGGGACCGTCCGCAGCCAGCAAGGGTGCGGGCGCCACCTGGCGTGTGTCGAGCTGAACATTGCTGACCACCAGTTGCGGCTGGTAGTTCCAGCGCTGCACGGGCGTCTGCCGTACCACCACGTAGCCGCCCGAGGTGCCGAACACCGGCTCGCCGTGGGCGGTGCTGGCGCCGGCGCCGCCGAAATAGGCCTGGAACACCAGGCCGTCGGCCCGGCCGAACAACTCGACACCCAGGGTCTCGGTGTCGATCACGGCAATGCCGTTGCCGGCCGCTGCCCACATGCGGCCGCTGGCGTCGAGCCGCAGGCCGCTGGCATTCTTGCCCGACAAGCCGGTACCGACGGCCAGCCGCAGGAAGCGCGGCTTGCCGTCGGCGGTCTGGCCGTCGAGGATGGCGATGCCGCCGCTGTTGGTGCCCACCCAGAGCCGACCGCGGCGATCGAAGGCCAGGGTGTTGATCAGGCCCGGCGGCAGGCCGTCGCTGCGGACCGGCTCGGCCAGGATCTGCTCGGCGCGGCCGGTGGCCGGATCGAAACGATTGAGGCCGTTGCGGGTGCCTACCCACAGCATGCCGTCCGGTGCTTCCAGCAGGGTGGTGACGCGGCTGTCGGAGAGGCCGCCGGCAGCGGCCGGTCCCTGGTGGTAGGCCTGGACCGTGGCGGCGCGCGGATCGTAACGCAACAGGCCGCTTGGCGTGCCCAGCCATAACTCGCCGCCACGCCGCAGGATGCTGCCGATGCGCGGCAACGGCTCGTGGTGCGGCAACGGTACCCGCCGCACCCGGCTGCCCTGGCCGCTGGTGTGGTACAGCCCGGCAAGGGTGCCGATCCACGCCTCGTTCGGTTCGGCTTCGGTCATCGCCAGGATCAGGCTGCCGGGCAGGGCGGTGTCCGGCCGCAGCGGGTCGGGCCGCAGGCCGGCGCGGCGGGTGGCGTCCGCCGCGATCAGGTCGATGCCCTGGTCGGCCAGCGCCACCCACAGGCGACCGCCCTGGTCGGTCATGAAGGCCGAGGCCGAAATCTCCGGCAAGCCGACGCCGTCGAAGATGGTGCTGAAGGTGCGGTTGCGCGGATCGTGGGTATCGACGCCGCGCTCGTTGGCCACCCACACCAGGCCGCTGCGGTCGCGCCACAGCGCCGCCACCCGGTCGCTGGCCAGGCTGACCGCTACCGCCGGCCGGTGCGTGATACGGCGGTGGACGCCGGCGGCATCGAATTCGATCACGCCGTCGCCGTAGGTGCCGGCCCACCACTGGCCGGGCACGGTTTCGGTCAACGACAGCACCATCGCCTGGCGCCGGCCCTGGTCCGCCAGCGCCAGCAGGCGCGCGCCGGCAGTGGCCGCATTGGCGCCGGCGAAACCGACGCCGCTGCGCAGGGTGCCGAACACCACGCCGCCTTGCGGATTCTGGCTCAGCGACAGCACCGCGTCACCCACGCCGGCGATGTCCGCGATCCGGCCGCTGGCTGCGTCGCGCCGTGCCAGGCCGGCGTCGGAGCCGATCCACAACACGCCGTCGCGGTCGAGCAGCAGGGAGCGGATCTGGTTGGCGCGCTGGCCGCCAGGCGCCGCGTCCGCGCGCCGGTGGTGGCGCACCTGGCCGGCAGCATCCACGTAATCGAGCCCGGCGGCCGTGCCCACCCACAGGCCGCCGTCCTTGTCGCTGGCGATTGCATACACAGCCGGACTGGACAATGCGCCGGCCGCCACCCGCACGAAACGCTCGCTGTGCTTGTCATACCGGGCCAGGCCGTCGATGCTGGTTCCCACCCACAGCCGGCCTTGGCCGTCCACGTGCAGGGTCTGGATGAAGTCGCCGGGCAGCGAATACGGATCGTTGGCATCGAAATAGAAGTTGCGCATCTGGTAGCCGTCCCAGCGGCCGAGTCCGGCCTGGGAACCGAACCAGAGGAAGCCGTCGCCGTCCTGGGCCATGCTCATCACGACCGGGCTGGGGAAGTTGCGCTCGGCCGGCGACAGATGATCGAACACGACCGGCGCCAGCGCATGCCAGCGATCGGTATCGGGAGCCGCGCGCAGCGGCGCAGAAGCCAGTCCGGCTAACAGGACGGCGGTCGCAAGGGTCAGGACGGTCGGGTTCACCACAAATCAAGGCCAGAGTACTGTGAGTTTCCCCGACGCCAACGTGCACAGGGTAATGCATCGTAAAGCAAAGCCCGCACTTGCGCCATTGCAAGTACAAATTGCAAGTCACGCGCGATTCAATTGTGTGTCCATCGCAATCCTGTTGCCATTCTTGAACTTTGATAGGAAAATTCCTGTTACTCCTGGTTTTCTCCCTCGCAGCCCCCGCACAAGGACGACATGAAACCACTTGGGATCAAGGCGAAAGTTGCACTGGCAACCAGCATCACTTCGATCCTGATGATCGCCCTGGTGACCGTGGTTCAGATGCAACGAGTCAAGCACGATTTCTCCCGGGTGCTGTTCACCCAGCAAACCGCACTGGTGGCCCGCACTGCCGAGGAACTCGACGACAAGCTGACCGCGCTGCTCGAGATCGTCGCCTTTTCCGCCCGCAAGCAGCCGCTCGAGCTCGGCACCTCGGCCGAACGCCTGCGCGCCTACTACCAGGACCGCGCCATCCTGTCGCTGTTCGACGAACTGGTGGTGTATGGCGCCGACGGCAAGGCCGTGGCCGACCTGCCGGTGGTGCCGGGCCGGGTGGGCATGGACGTGTCCGACCGCGCCTACTTCAAGCAGGTGATGTACACGCGCAAGCCGATGATCACCGAGCCGGTGCTGGGCAAGTACGGACGCGAGCCGATCGTGCAGGTGATCGCTCCCGTGCTCGACGCGCGCGGCGAGGTGGTGTGCATCCTGTCCGGCGTGCTGCGGCTGTACAAGAACAACTTCCTCGGCCACCTGCGCCACGCCACCGTGGGCGCCAGCGGTTACTATTTCGCCCTCACGCGCGGTCCCAAGCCGGTGTACGTGCTGCACCCGGACCCCAACCGCCTGCTGCAGCCGCGCGGCGGCCAGCTCAACGGCGCTACCACGCTGGCGCTGGCCGACGGCTTCGAGGGCACGGTGGACAGCGTCGATACCGAGGGCCATGAAGTGCTCAACAGCTACAAGACGCTGAAATCGGTGGACTGGGTGCTGGGCACGTCGCTGCCGGCTGCCGAAGCCTACGAGGCGTTTGACGGCGTACTTGCGCGCCTGCTGCTGTGGGGCGGCCTGGCCTCGCTGCTGACGGCACTGCTGGTGGGCGGCCTGGCCGCGCGCCTGCTGGCGCCCCTGGTCAAGCTGCGCAACGCCATCGGCGCGCTGCGCGGCTCCACCGCCGAGTTCGCGCCACTGCCGGTCCACGCCGACGACGAGGTCGGCCAGCTGACCACCGCGTTCAACAACCTGATGCGCGAACGGCAAGCCGCCGACACGCGCCTGCAAAGCGTGCTCGAGTACGCGCCCAACGCCATCCTGGTGGTGGGCATGGATGGCCGCATCGAAACCGCCAACCGCGAGTGCGAACGCTGCTTCGGCTACCCGCGCGACCAGTTGCTGGGCCGCGCGATCGAGATGCTGGTGCCGGCGCCCTTGCGCGAGCGCCACACCAGCCACCGCGAACATTTTTTTGCCGAGCGCCTCAGCGCCGAGCCGGTGCGCATGGGACGCGGCGCCGTGCTGCACGGACTGCGCCAGGACGGCACCGAATTCCCGGTCGAAATCAACCTGAGCGCGGTGCGCACCGACCAGGGCACCAAGGTGCTGGCCGTGATTTCCGACGTGACCGAGCCGCACCGGCTGCGGGTGGAAGCGGCCGCGCGCACCGAGGAACTCGAACGCGAGCGCGACCGCGCCGAGGCCGCCAACCGGGCCAAGAGCGAATTCGTCGCCAACATGAGCCACGAGATCCGCACCCCGATGAACGCGGTTCTGGGCATGGTCTATTTGCTCGGTAACACCCAGCTGACGCCGCAGCAGCGCAAGTACCTGAACATGGTGCGGGTGTCGGGCCAGTCGCTGCTGGGCATCCTCAACGATGTGCTCGACTACTCCAAGATCGAGGCGCGCCACATGGCGCTGTCACCGGTCGAGTTCAACCTCGACGACACCATGAATTCGCTGGCCACCACCATGACCATGAATGCCGGCGACAAGGAAATCGAGCTGGCCATCGCGGTCGATGCGGCCGTGCCGAAGAATTTGCGCGGCGACGCCCTGCGGCTGCAGCAAATCCTGGTCAACCTGGCCGGCAACGCCATCAAGTTCACCGCCGCTGGCGAGGTGGTGGTGTCGATCGGCCTGGCGGAATTATCGTCCGCATCGCAGGCGCGGCTGCATTTCGAAGTGCGCGATACCGGCATGGGCATGACCGAACAGCAACTGGGCCAGCTGTTCCACGCGTTTTCGCAGGGCGACCAGAGCATTACGCGGCGCTTCGGCGGCACCGGCCTGGGCCTGGCGATCACGCGCCGCCTGATCGAGCTGATGGGCGGAGAAATCGCGGTCAGCAGCAGCGAGGGCCACGGCTCGCGCTTCTGGTTCGAGTTGCCGTTCGAAGTGCTGCCCGAGAAGGGAGAGGAGCGGCGCCGCCCTGCGATTGGCGAGCTGCGCATGCTGGTGGCCGACGACAGCGACACCAGCCGCACCCTGATCGCCCAGATGATCCGCGCCTGGGGCTGGCAAGCCGACGAAGTGGCTTCCGGCACCGAGGCGCTGGCCCTGTTCCGCGCCAGCCTCGATGCGCAGCAGCCGTACGACGTGGTGCTGGCCGACTGGCACATGCCCGGCATGGATGGGCTGGCCACGGCCAAGGGCATCCGCGCTGCCGCGCCCGAGGGCGGCCAGCCGGTGGTGGTGATGGTCAACGCCTTCGCCCGCGACCGCCTGGAGGAAATTTCCGCCGCGCCCGAGGTGGACGTGGTACTCGTGAAACCCATCACCAGCTCCAACCTGTTCGACGCCCTGCACGAGGCGCTGGTGACCAACGGCGAGACCGGGCTGCAAATGGCGGCCGGCCAGGGCATCGAGGGGATGCTGGCCGGTTGCCGCCTGCTCCTGGTCGAAGACAACGTGGCCAACCAGGCGGTGGCCTGCGGCATGCTCGAACTGGCCGGCGCCACGGTGGACGTGGTGGACAACGGCCAGCAGGCGGTGGACCGCATGAGCACGCGCCAGGGAGAATATGACGCGGTACTGATGGACATGCAGATGCCGGTCATGGACGGCTTCACCGCCACCCGCATCCTGCGCCAGGAACTCAAGCTCACCTTGCCCATCGTGGCAATGACGGCCGGCGTGCTCGAAGCGGAGCGCGAGCGCAGCGTGACGGTGGGCGTGACCGACTTCATCCCGAAGCCGATCGAGGTCGAGGAAATGCTGGCGGTGCTGCTGCGTCACCTGCCTAAAAAAACGGCAGCCGCGCCGGTGCCTGCTCCTGCTGCGCTGCCGCCACCGGCGCGGCCTCCCGCCACCGTCAGGCTGGTGGCGGCTCCGGTACCGGTACCGGTGCCGGCAACGGGACTGGTACCCAGCTCTGGTCCCGGCAGTGCAGCCGACATCTTCAACGTGGACAAGCTGATGCGGGTGATGGGCAAGGACGCCAAGGGCAGGGCGGTGATGCTCAAGATGGTGCGCGGCGCCATCGAGGGGGGCATGGCGCCGGCCGACGAAGCCGGCACCGCCATCGCCGAGGGGCGCCTGCGCGATGCCGCCCGCCAGTTCCACGGCCTGCGCGGCGCGGTCGGGGTGCTCGGCGCACGGCGCCTGATCCAGGCCACCATGGATGCCGAAGACGCAATCGTCAAGGAAGACGGCGCGGCGATCGCCGCCGGCTATCAGGCAGTGCGCACCGAACTGCAGGCCACGCTGCACCAGGCCGGGGCCTGGCTCGCCCTTCAGCCGGATTGACAGAAAGAAAACTCATCTACATTTGCAGAAATACCACACGTAAACGATATTGATAACAATTCGCATTTACGAAATGCAGCGCCATCGTTACAATCTCACGGATTAATCGAATAACAACCGGCATTCGAGCCGTCCTAACTATCCGAACGAGAGATACCGTAATGATCAAGAGCCGCAAGCACGCGCAGTCCCGTTTCAACCAACACATGAGCGCCGCCCTGGCCGCGATGCTGCTGCCGGTGGCAGCGCACGCCGTTGCCGCCGCCGATGAGCAAGCCCAGACCCCGCAAACCCTGTCCGAAGTCAAGGTGCAAGGCGCGGCCGAAGACACCTTCAAGGCTGACCGCGCCGTCTCGGCCAAGTACACCGAAAAGCTGGTCGATACCGCCCAGACCATCACCGTGATCAAGAAGGAACTGATCGAACAGCAAGGCGCGGTCTCGCTGACCGAAGCGCTGCGCAACACCCCGGGCGTGGGCGCGTTCTTCCTCGGTGAAAACGGCAACACCAACACCGGCGACGCCATCTTCATGCGCGGCTTCGACACCTCGGGCAGCATCTACGTGGACGGCGTGCGCGACGTCGGTTCGATCACCCGCGACATCTTCAACATCGAGCAGATCGACGTCCTCAAGGGCCCGGCCGGCACCGACAACGGCCGCAGCGCGCCAACCGGTTCGATCAACCTGGTCAGCAAGCGCCCGCAACTGGAAGACGCCTACCTCGGTTCCGCCACGGTCGGCAGCGGCAAGCAACGCCGCGCCACCGCCGACGTCAACCAGGTGATCAATGCCGACAGCGGCACCGCGTTCCGCCTCAATGCTCTGGTGCAGGACAGCGAAAACCCGGCACGCGACATGATCAAGAACAAGCGCTGGGCCGTGGCGCCATCGCTGGCGTTCGGCCTGAACGGTCCCACCCGTTTCTACCTGAACTTCCTGCACGTCAAGCAGGACAACATTCCCGACGGCGGCGTGCTGACCATCGGCCTGCCGGGCTACACCCCGCCGTACCTGGCCGCAGCCACCACCGGTACCCCGGCCGCGATTGCCGCCAGTGCCGCGGCGGCTGCCGCCGACCGCCTGCGCCTGGCGCCGCTGGCCACGGCAGCGCCAGTACGCTCGCGTAACTTCTACGGTTCCGTGCTCGACCACGACAACGTCACTGCCGACCAGTTCACCGCGCGCATCGAGCACGACACCGCCGGCGGCATCAAGCTGCAGAACACCACGCGCTACGGCCGCAACAAGCAGGACTACCTGCTGACCGCGTTCATGGCCACGTCCGGCAACCTGGTCAATATTGGCACCGATCCCAACGCCTGGGAAATGCGCCGTACCAACATGACCTTCAAGGACCAGACCAACAAGGTGCTGACCAACCAGACCACCGCCACTGCCGAATTCGGTACCGGCGCCGTCAAGCACACGCTGGTGGCCGGTCTCGAGTTCATCAACGAAAAACAGTACAACTACACGATTGCCGGCACCGTCCCTGCCGGTTCGGACCTGTTGACGCGTACCAGCATCTACCACCCGAATCCGTCCACGCCGCAAACCGTGGCCATCGCCCGCAACGGCGCCCAGGCTGAAGGCAGCACCGACACCCAGGCCCTGTACGTGTTCGATACCGCCAAATTCGGCGACTGGATCATCAACGGCGGCGTGCGCGTGGACCACTACAGCACCACCTACAATTCGATCGCGCTGCAAGGTGCAGTGACGTCCGGCACCCAGGTCATCCCGGTGGGCACGCGCCTGCCCACCACGCTCAAGGACACCGACACGCTGTATAACGGCAAGCTGTCGGCGCTGTACAAGGTCACGCCGGAGAGCAGCGTGTACGGCCTGGTAGCCACCTCGAAGTCGCCACCAGGCGGCACCAACTTCACGCTCAGTGCCGCCAACGGCAACGCTGCCAACGTCAACAACGAGCCACAGTCCACCACCAACTATGAACTCGGCGGCAAGTGGGACTTGCTGCAGCAAAAACTGTCGCTGTCGGCCGCGCTGTACCGTACCGAAGTCAAGAACGAAGTGGAAGTCGATCCGACCAATGCCGCCGTGTTCTACCAGAACGGCAAGAAGCGCGTACAGGGTATCGAACTGGGCGTAACGGGCGAACTCGCCCGTGGCTGGCTGGTGAGCGCAGGCTACACCCGCATGACCACCAAGATCGACTCGGGCCGCCTGGTCACCGCCAACGGCGAGAACTCGCTGGCCTACACGCCAAAACAGGCGTTCACGTCGTGGACCTCGTACACGCTGCCGTTCGGCCTGACCGTGGGCGGCGGCGCCCGCTACAGCGGCAAGCTGCTGCGCGGCACCGACGGTGCGATCGGCACCCCGGCCTATGTCGAGTCGTACTGGGTGGCCGACGCCATGGCCAGCTATGCGCTCAACAAGCACGTCGACCTGCGCCTGAACGTGTATAACCTCACCGACAAGGAATACGTGGGCGCGATCAACAAATCGGGTTATCGCTACATCCCGGGCCAGCCGCGCTCGGGCAGCCTGACCGCCAACATCAAGTTCTAAGCAGCACGCTGCCTGGCAGCACCTGAGCCCCGCCGGTACCGGCGGGGCTTTTTCGTTTTTGCACAACGTTGTTTTACGGTTCTGCCAGCGTATTTTGATGCAATAAAGAGTAGATAAATAAAGAACGTTCATTACAATGCTTGCACGGGCGGCTGGCATGCGATTGCAACGGCATCTGTGCAAAGCCTCCCCACTTCAGGGAGGCAACCATGGCATACCACCATCCGGCGTCACAGCCGTCTTCACCTATCTCATCGAACCGGCTGCGCACCGTCCTGCGCATGATTCCCCTGGTCTGCGCGGCCTGGTGCGGCAACGCGCTGGCGGTGGACGTGATCTACCAGGGGCCGCCTGGCAGCAGCGGCCTGGCCGGCGCCACGCCGGGCGCGCCCGGTACCGCTGGCGGCGCCGCGCCGCCCGCCCCGTACCTGCTGTTTGGCGCCGATCCGGTCAACACCCTGCTGGTCAATGGCGGCGCCGGCGGCGCGGGCGGTAACGGCGCCAATGGCAATACCGGTCAGACCGGGGGCGCGGCTGGCGCTGGCGGCGCCGGCGCCGACACCTCGGCCGAGCTATCGGTGGCGGCGCCGGCAACCGGCGCCAGCCTGGCGGTCACCGCCAACGGCGGCCTGGGCGGCAACGCCGGCCAGCCGGGCAGCGGCGCCCAGACCGGGGCGGGCGCGGCAGGCGGTGTCGGCGGCACAGCGTTCGCCAACGGCGTGCTGATCAGTTCGGGCAGCGGCGCCGTGCAAGGCGCGGCGCAGGCCACCGGCGGCCAGGGCGGCCGCTCCACCGGCGTACTCAACGGCGCTGCCGGCGGCGCGGCGCTCAGCAACCTCACGACGGTCGCACTGGGCAGCGGCGCGGCCAGCGTGCGATCGATTGCCACCGGCGGCCAGGGCGCCGCCGCCAATGTCGACGGCACGAACGGCGGTGCGGGCGGCAATGCCTCGGCCAATGCCGGCGTCGGCAATCCCAATGCCACGCTGTCCTCCTACAGCCAGGAAGTGCGCGCCACCGGCGGCGCGGGCGGCCACGCCAACCTCGACTTTGACAACGCGCCCTTTGCCTACGGCGGCAACGGTGGCGATGCCGCCGCCAACACCAGCAGCGCCTTCAACAGCAGCACCGGCACGCTGACGCTGGTGCAGAGCGCCACCGGCGGCGCCGGCGGCGATACCGTGTTTGCATATGCCGGACGCGGCGGTAACGCCACGTCCACCATTACCAGCGGCCTGGGCGGCGCACTCAACGCCAGCGTCGACAGCATCGCCACCGGTGGCGTCGGTGGCAACGCTGCCGGCAACCCGTTCAACGACCCGATATCGGGCGCACCGGGCGCGGGCGGCAATGCCACCAGCACCGTCTCGCTCGCAGGCAACGCACCGGCCGCCGGCAGCTGGAACGCGGTGATTGCTGCCACCAGCACCGCACTGGCAGGCTTGCCCGGCATCGGCGCCTTCTCGGGTGGCGGTGGCACGGCCGACGCCACCGTGACGGTGGCCGGCTACGGCCGCGTGACCGGCACCGCGCTGGCCACCGGCGCGTACGGCGGCAACGAGGGTGGCGCCGGCATTGCGCGCGCCACGGTCGATTCCAGCTACAGCGCAGTGGCCAACGCCACCGCCAATGGCGGCGGCGCCTTCTTCAACCCGGGTGCGGCGGCCACCGCGCGCGCCGATGCCCGGTCGGCCTGGCATGCGAGCGCCGACGCGGTCGCCATGTCCGGCAGCGGCCGCTTTGGCAATACCGAGGCGGGATCTGCCATCGCCCAGGCCTCGGTCACCCGCGCGCTTGGCATGCCGGCGCCGCCGTTGCCGCCAGCGTCGCTGCTGGCGCCAGAAGCGCGCGCCCACGCGTTGGCCAGCTTCCGCGGCGGCGAAGTGCTGGCGCGCAGCAGCTACAGCGACGCCAGCCTGGGCGCCGCGGTGGTGGCCACGGCCGGCTCGGCCCAGCCGGCCGAGTTCTACCAGCCCGAGGCATACAGCGCGGCCAATGTCGGCGGCGCAGCCTACGGGGCGTGGACACCCGATCCCGCCGTCGGCATGGTCTCCTCGTACGCCAGCGCGCTGCCCGATCCGGCTTCGCTGTCCACCCTGCTGGCGGCCTCGCCCAACATCGCGGCAGCATTCGACGACGCCCAGTTCTTGGGCGCGGGCACCATGGGCGCGATGTTCTTCCCGTTCAGCGCCACGGCGCAGTTCAGCGTGCCGTTTACCGCCGGCCGCCACCTGCTGCTGGGATTGGGACTGCCGTTCGTTTCGGAATTCAATACCGCCAACTTCGAATTCTCGGTCAGCAATGGCGCCACCGAGTTGTACGCAGGCAGCTTCAACAGCCCGGACCAGGCCGCGCTGTTCTTCTCCGATAACGTGCTCGACCTGGGCGTGTTCAACACCAGCACGCTCGACCTGCTGGTGCGCTTCTCGTTCAACGGCGGCATCTACGGCTTCAACTACGTGCTGGGCGCCGGCGACGCCCTGACGCCGGTGCCGGAGCCGCGCGCCTGGCTGATGCTGGTGCTGGGCCTGGCCCTGCTGACGTGGCGCGCGCGCACATTGCGTTCAGCTAGTCACTGACTGCCGCAACACCGGTGGTGAAAACGCTTGCCACCAATTGCAGCCCCATGACATGATCAATATCAGACTTTGGCTTCCGGTTCCTCCGGAATGGGGCTGCGATGGATCGTGTGGTTGGCTTGTCCGCGAAATACCTGGCGGCGCGCCCCGGCGCCGCGCCACACAACGCCCTCGATCACCCCTTGCATGCCGCTAGCTGTCACAGCGCTGGCGGCCATTTCCTCATCTTTTCCCCTTGCATGCCACGGCCATTTCCCTGGCAGGCATGCGCACATCCGTTTCAGGAGCGACTATGTTTGCAAACATGAAGGTGGCGGTACGGCTGGCGATCGGTTTTGGCGCGGTGGTGGTGTTGCTGCTGGCGCTGTCGGCGGTCAGCTTGAACAGCATGGCGGCCTTGAATCACGACGTCAGCGTGCTGATGGACGACCGCTATCCGAAGGTCATGCTGGCCAATGAAGCAGCCACCCTCACCATCGACAATGGCCGCCAGGTACGCAGCATGATGCTGGCCACCAGCAACGAGGAACGCGAGCGCTACAAGGCGACTGCCGAGGCCAATCGCGTCAAGGTGGCCGAAGCGCTGGCCCGGCTCGACAAGCTGGTGGCCAGCGACAAGGGGCGCGAACTGTTCCGCGAGATCACCAGCAAGAGCAATGCGCTCAATCCCGCCTATGTCGAACTGTATGCGTTGATCAAGGACGATCCGAAAGCCGCGCTCGAGTACATGAAGGACCAGTTCCTCGTCGCCAATAGCAGCTACCTGGCGGCGCTGGAAAACCTGGTCAAGCACCAGACCTCGCTGATGGAACAGGACCGCCAGCACGCAGCAGATAACTATGACAGCACGCGCAACACGGTGATCGCACTGGTGGTGGGCGCGGTGGTGATCGCGATCGGGCTGGCGTGGGCCATCACTGCCAGCCTGGTGCGAGGACTCGGCGGCGAACCGGCGTATGCGGCCCAGGTGCTGCGGCGCATTTCCGATGGCGACCTGTCCAGTGACGTGCTCACCCGGCCCGGCGACCAGGGCAGCCTGCTGCTGACGGTCAAGGAGATGGTGGCCAAGCTCAAGCAGGTGATCGATGGCCAGCGCACGGTGGTGGAAGCAGCCAATCGCGGCAACTTCGATTCCCGCGTGGACCTCAATGGCTTGCAGGGCTTCCAGCGCGACATGGGCGACGGTCTCAATCAACTGGCGGCCACCACCGGCGCCAGCATTGCCGACGTGGTGCGGGTGATGGGCGCGATGTCCGACGGCGACCTCACGCAAACCATCGACAAGCCATACGAAGGCGCGTTCGGCGAACTGAAAAAATACGCCAATACCACCGTGGCCAAGCTGGGGCAGGTAGTCGCCGAAGTGAACGCCAATGCCGAGGGGCTGGCCGCCGCGTCCGAACAAGTGAGCGCCACCGCCAACTCGCTGGCGCAAGCCGCCAGCGAACAGGCAGCGGGCGTGGAAGAGACCTCGGCCTCGGTCGAACAGATGACCGCATCGGTAGCGCAAAACACCGACAACGCCAAGGTGACCGACGCCATGGCCAGCCGCGCGGCGGTGGAGGCCACCGAAGGCGGCGAGGCCGTGCGCTCGACGGTGACGGCCATGAAGCAGATCGCCGCCAAGGTGCTGATCATCGACGACATCGCCTATCAAACCAATTTGCTGGCGCTGAACGCCGCCATCGAAGCGGCCCGCGCGGGCGAGCACGGCAAGGGCTTCGCGGTGGTGGCGGCCGAGGTGCGCAAGCTGGCCGAACGCAGCCAGGTGGCAGCCCAGGAAATCGGCGAAGTCGCCACCAGCAGCGTCAGCCTGGCCGAGCACGCCGGCCAGATGCTGGGCGCGATGGTGCCCAATATTCGCAAGACATCCGACCTGGTACAGGAAATCACGTCGGCATCGGAAGAGCAATCGGCAGGCCTGGCGCAAATCAATTCCGCCATCGCCCAATTGAGCCAGACCACCCAGCAAAACGCCGCCGGCTCCGAACAACTGGCCTCCACCGCCGAGCAGATGAGCAGCCAGGCAGAAGAACTGCAACAAGCGATGAGTTTCTTCCGGGTAGCGGGCAGCCTGAAAAGCACCGCCGCCTCATCCAGTAGCCACGGCGCCAGCCGGCAACAGCCCCGCCCGTCATCCGCCCCACGCCACGCCCCAGCGCCACGGCAACAGGAGTTTGCGTCCACCGGGCCGGATGAAACCAAGTTCGTGCGGTATTAGGATCGGATGGCGTCAAGCGGTGACGTCAATAGTGTACGTACAAAAAATCTTGAACTGCTCATTTTTTGTACATACAATAATCTATGGACATCATCTACGATCCCACCAAGGACCGCTTCAACCTGGAGAAGAGGGGCAATAAGTATGTCAAAGCAAACCAGTAACCGCATAGTCTTATCCGGAGAGGCCGATGACGATGCCAACCGGGCACAGGCTCGCCGTTTGAAAGTCATGGACATCATTATTCCAACTGCGGAAGAGGATGAAGTCATCACGGCCGCTGCCTTGCTGGACCCCGACAACCCGCCTCTGGCCGAAGGCGAGATGGCACAGTTCCTGCCGGCCCGTAAACCGCGAGGCCGCCCCGTGCAGAGCATCATCAAGGTTCCCACCACGATGCGGTTGGACAGCGATGTGGTCGATTCATTCAAGGCGACTGGAGAGGGCTGGCAGACCCGTGTCAATGCAGCATTGCGCGACTACCTGGCGGCGCACAATATGCTGGCACATCGTTATCACGCTACCGTGCACAACCGTAAAGATAAGACCGAACAACTTGGCGAATTCCTGGTCGTCGCAACCGACGATGTTCAGGCCCGCCAAAAGGTTAAACATCATTTGCGTGAGCGAGGCGACCACGAGACGGCGCGCGGGAGTGTGCGCACTGTGGATATCGGCAACGTACGCATGGATGATCTTGACGTTATTTACTGATTGTCTGCCGCCATGCAGCGGCTTTTTAACCGATTGTGGAACTTTAGTAGCGTAGACGTAGTCACAATTCCTATTTATAATTGCGAGTGATTCTCATTTAGATTACTCAACATTCAGGAGTTGTGATGTTCCACCGCGCAGACAAACCTTTTTCATCCACCCCAGTCCTGCGCCCCGTGCGCCTGGCGGCCCGACTGGCGCTGCTGTGCGCGAGTGCGGCCATCACGTTCCCGCTGGCCTATGCTGCGGACGCACCAGCGCCGGCAGATGCAACCGCCGGTGCGGAGGCCGACCGCGATACCCTGCTGCCCAGCGTGACCGTCACCGGCACCAGCGACCGTGTCACCACCGAAAACTCGGGTTCGTTCGGCAGCCGCAAGACGTCGATCGTCAAGGGCCTGGAATCGGTGCGTGAAATTCCGCAGCCGGTCACCGTGCTCACGCGCCAGTTCATCGAAGACCGCGCGCTGCTCAACCTGACCGACCTGATGCTGGCCACGCCCGGCATCGCGGTCGATTACACCGACAGCGAGCGCATTACGTACCACTCGCGCGGCTACCAGATCGACGCCATGCAAGTGGACGGTTTGACCATTACCCAGGGCGGCTCGGCTTTCGCCCAGCCCGATGCGGCCGTGCTCGACCGCGTGGAAGTGCTGCGCGGCGCCTCCGGCATGTTGCGCGGTTCCGGCAATCCGTCGGCCACCGTCAACATGGTGCGCAAGCGTCCCACGCGCGACTTCCAGGCGTCTGCCACTGGCGTGCTCGGTTCGTGGGACCGGCGCCGCGCCGAAGGCGATATTTCGGGCGCCCTGAACCAGGCTGGAACCGTGCGCGCGCGCCTGGTGGCCGTCAAGGAAAAAAAGGACAGCTTCCAGAAGGCGATGAAGGAAGACCGGCAAGTGCTGTACGGCGTGGTGGAAGCGGACCTGTCGCCCGACACTGTGCTCACCGCCAGCCTGCAGCGCACCGAACTGGACGCCACCGGCTCGTGGGGCGGCATGCCGGCCAAGCTCGATGGCTCGTCGATGAACCTGCCACGCGACACGTTCCTGGGCGCCGCCTGGAACCGCTGGAACCGCGCCAACGAACAGGCGTTCGTGGAGCTCGAGCAGCGTTTCGACAATGGCTGGACCGCCAAGGCCAGCGCCGGCTACCTGCACCTGAAGATGGACCCGAACGGCTTCAAGCAGTCGTACATCGCCCGCCCCACCGGCAGCAAGGACGATTACCTGTTCGGCGTGACCACGTCGCAGTACACGGGCGACGACAGCCAGCAGGATAACTACTCGCTCAGCGCCAACGGCCCGTTCACCCTGCTGGGCCGCCAGCACAAGCTGGTGGTGGGCGCGGAAGCCCTGCGCACGCGCACCGTCGCGACGGCCGGCCTGGGCAACCAGTTCCCGCTCAATAACGTCGATATCCGCAACTGGGATCCGTACACCACGTACCCTGAAAACAACCTGGTCACCATCAACACCCTGAAGCCGACCTTCGTCCAGCAGCAGGGCGTGTATGCAACCACCAGCCTGTCGCTGATGGACTCGCTCACGGCGCTGGCCGGTGTGCGCCTGAGCTGGTACGAGTACCGCGCCCCGGCCGCCCCCGCCACCAGCTACAAGGTGGAGCGCCAGACCACGCCGTTTGCCGGCCTGGTGTACGACATCACCAAGAAGCTCAACGCCTACGTCAGCTATACCGAAATCTTCACGCCGCAAAACGTCAAGGACGTCAACAACAACATGCTCAAGCCCATCACCGGCGAGGACTACGAAGCGGGCCTGAAGGGCGAATTCTTCGGCGGCAAGCTCAATGCGTCGGCCGGCGTGTTCCGCATCAACAACGTGGGCCGCGCGGTGGAAGACTCGACGGGACCGGCGACCTGTGCGCCGTCGAACCCGACCGGCCGCTGCCGCATTGCCGGCGGCAAGACCGAGAGCGAAGGCTGGGAAGCGGAGCTGTCGGGCGAGCTGGCGCCGGGCTGGAACATCCAGGGCGGTTACACCAACACCCGCACCAGGTACGTGGTCGATACCGCCGCCAACACCAACCAGCCGCTGCGCGCCATCGATCCGCGCCACCAGCTGCGCTTCTTCAGCAACTACCGCCTGGGCGGCCTGCTCAAGGGCTGGACCGTGGGTGGTGGCGCCAACATCCAGAGCGACGCCACCGTCACCGGCAGCGGCCTGACCGCGCGCCAGGGCGGCTACTCGGTGTTGAACGCCATGGCCGGCTACCGCTTCAACGACCGTTACTCGGTGCAGGTCAACGTCAACAACCTGGCCGACAAGACCTACTACAAGCGCTTCGCGCCGACCGGTCTGGCCTACTACTACGGCGATCCGCGCAATGTGGTGGTGACGCTGCGCGCGGCGCTTTGATTTAATTATTTATATCGTTTATACGAAATAAATAGTTTATATCGTATAAACGATTTATATAAATAATTTTCGGCTGTTTTTTACCGTCGATTTTTACCCCAATTCAGGTGGTGAGTTGGCGGATGGCGGCGGTGAATTTGTCGAGTTCTGCGGTGGTGGTGAACAGGGCCGGGGTCACGCGCAGGCAGGCGCCGCCTGCCGCGCCTTTGCGCGGGACCGTGAAAATGCCGTATTGATCGACCAGGTTTTTTTGCAGGGCTACGTTGTCGTCAAAACTGGTCTTGCCGGCCAGGCGCAGCGACGTGACGGCGCCGCTCATGTCGTCGGGGGCCAGGATGTGCACCTTGCTGTTGCCGCGCAGTTGCGCCACCCAGTGGTTGCGCAGGTGCAGCAGGCGGGCGCCCTTGTTGCGGGTGCCCATGGCGTCGTGCTGGCGCAGCGCGGCGGGAATGGTCATCAGCGCAGCAACATTGACGGTGCCGGCCAGCACGCGCGCACGGATGTCGGTCGCCGGGTGGTCGGCATTGCCCAGGTGGATGCCGATCGCGCTCAGCCGCTCCTTGCGGATGTGGATGAAACCCAGGCCCAGCGGCGCGCCGATCCACTTGTGCAGGTTGCCGCCGACGAAGTCGGCCTGCAAGTCCGGCAATTGATAGTCGAGCTGGCCCCACGACTGCGCCACGTCCACGATCACATCGACGCCGCGCGCCTTGGCCATTTTTACCAGCTCGGCAATCGGATACACCAGGCCGGTGCGGTGGCTGATGTGGGTGAGCAGCAGCAGGCGCGTGCGCGGATGGGCCTTGAGCGCCTGCTCGTACACGTCCAGCACGCCCTGGCGCGTGGCCGGCTCGGGCGTGGTGACCACCGCCACCGTGGCGCCGCGCCGCGCGGCCAGGTCCTGCATGGCGTACTGCATCGAATCGTAGTCGAGGTTGCCGTACATGATGGTGTCGCCGGCCTTGAGCAGCTGGTAGTTGCTGATCAGGTTTTGCAGCGATTCGGTGGCGCCGCGCGTGAGCGCCACCTCGTCGGTCGGCACGCCCAGGTGCTGCGCCAGCGTGGCGCGGATCGCCTCGATGCCCTGGCGGTCGAACTCGCGCCGCAGGAAGTACGAGTTGTCGCGGTTGAGGCGGTCGATATGGCGCTTGAAATCGTCCGATACCGCGCGCGTCATGATGCCGTAGTAGGCATTTTCCAGGTTGATGAAGTCGCCGCTGACATCGTAGTGCGACTTGATGTCACGCCAGTACGCTTCGTCGCGCACGACCTGTGCGACCGGGCCGGCCGGCGCCCGTAATGGCTGATCTTGCGCCTGCAGCGCTGGCGTGGCGCCAACAGTACCGGCAGCGCCGGCGGCAACGAGGGAACCCTGCAGAAAGGTGCGGCGGCTGATGGTCATGGCGGTCCTGTACGGTGATGGGCGATCGGAACATTGTAGGCAAACGCCAGCGCCGTGCTTGTGGCGCGACTTCGCAAGCTATAAACTGGGCTTATACCCTGACCTGATCACTCCCATGCTGCTCCGTGAAATCGAGATCTTCCGCGCCGTGATGACGGCCGGCTCCGCCAGCAAGGCGGCGCGCCTGCTCAACCTGACGCAACCGGCCGTGAGCCTGTCGCTGCGCAAGCTGGAAACCCATGCGGGCCTGGCGCTGTTCGAGCGCGTGCGCGGCAAGCTGGTCCCCACCCAGGAAGCGCATGCGCTGCTGGCCGAGGTGCACCGCTGTTTCGTCGGGCTCGACGCCATCGAGCACCGGCTGCGCAGCCTGCGCCAGTTCGGCGTCAACCGCATCCGCATCGCCAGCCTGCCGGGCATGGGCGTGGGTTTCCTGCCGCGCGTACTAAGCGAATTGAAGCTTAGCGAGCGCAAGGTGACGGTGTCGCTGCAGATCATGTCGTCGCGCGACGTGCGTGCGCGCCTGCTGGCGGGCGAGGCCGATATAGGCCTGATGGCCGACGAGGTCAGCGCCGATGGCCTCGAACACTCGGTGTTCGCGCGCTACAACGGCGTGGTGGCGCTGCCGTTGAAACACCCGCTGGCGCGCAAGAAGGTGATACGCCCGAGCGACCTGGCGCGCTACCCGTTTTTGGCGCTCAATCCCGAGGACGGCGCCAGCGTGCGGCTCGACGCCATCTTCCGCGCCCACGGCGTGGTGCCCGAAACCGTTGTCGAGACACCGTATACGATCAGCTTATGCGAGCTGGTACGCCACAACGTGGGCATCGCCATCGTCAACCCGGTCACCGCGCTCGATTACGCGGGCCGCGACATCGTGCTGCGGCGCTTTTCGGAAACCCTCGCCTATGGCTGCCAGCTGGCCATGCCGGCAGGGCGGCCCTTGACACCGTTCGCCCAGCAACTGCTGGCCACCATGCGCACGCGGCTGGCAGCGGACCTGGCCGGGCTGGACGCGTGGCTGGAAAGAAATCACTGAAGTGATCAATTTGAATAAATGATGAGTCCGGTTACAAAGTGTGAATATATAAAGTTTTCAATATGATATCTTTCGCGATATAAAAATATTGTATTTATATAAACCAAATGCTAGGGGAAACTTTAGTTTCAGCAATGCATTTTATATTTCCAGATAAAAATTGGATTTAAAAAATGTCCGTTTCTGAAACTACTACATTCAATTCACCAACCGGAATCTTCATGAAAAAAATCACGCTTTGCGCCTTGCTGTCGCTGTTCGCCTTCTCCAACTACGCCGCTGCCGGCCCCGTGACCAGCGGTTTTAATAACCTGGGTACCGTCGCGGTGTGCGACGATTGCTATACCCCGGAAGTGACGCTCGGTTTTAATGCCAATTATTTCGGCAATACCTTCGATACCACGTATGTCAGCAATAATGGTTATGTCACCTTCGGCAGCGGGCAGGGCACTTATACGCCTACCGGGCTGACCGCCAATTATCTTGGCGCGCCGATCATCGCGCCATTTTTCTCCGACGTCGATACCCGGGCGGCAGCCGGCGGCACGGTTACTTACGGCAATGGCACCTACGCCGGCCAGAACGCCTTTGGCGTGACCTGGAACCAGGTCGGCTATTACCAGGCGCGCGACGACAAGCTCAATACCTTCCAGCTGATCCTGGTCGATCGCAACGCCACCGGCGCCGGCAACTTCGACATTTATTTCAACTACGACCAGGTGCAGTGGGAAACTGGTGAAGCGGACTTTGGCGTAGGCGGCCTCGGCGGCATTTCGGCCTCGGTGGGCTTTGCCAACGGCAGCGGCGCGGCCGGCACCTACAACCAGCTGGCCGGCTCGCTGGTCAACGGCGCGCTGCTCGATGGCGGCATCCACTCGCTCACCGCCGGCACCAACAACGGCGTGACCGGCCAATACCTGTTCCAGGTGCGCAATGGCGTGATCACCGCCGTGCCGGAACCGGAAACCTATGCCATGCTGGTCGCCGGCCTGGGCCTGGTGGGCGTGATGAGCCGCCGCCGCCAACGCAGCAAGGCCGCCGTTTGATGCGCTAGCACCACCTCGCGTACACTCCCTGGCAACGCCGCGCCGCCCGGTGCGGCTTGCCACGGGAGTCCACAGTGCCACCACCGATCACCAGCGTCGCTGCCGACGACACCGCATTCTGGGACGCGGTCCGCGCCCAGTACGCGCCATCACCCGACTTCATCAACCTGGAAAACGGCTACTTCGGCATGCCCGCCAACCCGGTGCGCGCGGCCTTGCGCCGCTACCAGGATGACGTCGATAGCGAGAGCAGCTATTTCCTGCGCCAGCGCTGGCCCGGCCGCCTGGCACAGGTGCGCCAGGCGCTGGCCGCATTCACCGGCGTCGATGCCGATGAACTGCTGATCACGCGCAGCGCCGTGGAGTCGCTCAACATCGTGTTGCAGGGCTATCCGTTCGTACCCGGCGACGCCATCGTCTATGCCCACCACGACTACGACAGCGCGCTCGACATCGTCGCCACCCTGGCTGCACGGCGCGGCGTGGTGCCGGTGCCGGTGGACGTACCGCTCGATGCTGTCAGCGACGCCGCCATCGTCGCCGCGTACGAGTCCGCCATCACGCCGCGCACGCGGGTGGTGCTGCTCACCCACATCGTGCACCGCACGGGCCAGATCATGCCGGTGGCGGCGCTGGCGGCCATGGCGCGCGCACGCGGCATCGACGTCATCATCGACGCCGCCCATTCGTTGGCGCAGCTTGACTACCGGGTGCCGCAACTGGGCGCGCAGTTCGTCGTCGCCAACCTGCACAAGTGGGTGGGCGCGCCGCTGGGCACGGGGCTGCTGTACATCGCGCGTGAACGCATTGCCGACATTGCGCCGTTCTACGCCGACACCAGCCATGCCGCCGGCGATATCGACAAGCTGGGGCACGTGGGCGCGGTGCCGCCGGCGCCGGTCATGGCGATCGAGGATGCGCTGGCGTTCCACGCGCAGATCGGCACGGCCAACAAGGAAGCGCGCCTGCGCTGGCTGGCGCGGCGCTGGATGGACGCGGTGCGCCACGTGCCCGGCGTACGCCTGTACACGCCCGCCGATCCGGCGCGCCACTGCGCACTGGGCGCCTTCGGCATCGACGGCATGGCGGCGGCGGACGTGGCGCTGCGGTTGATGGACGAGCACCGCATCTTCACCGTGGTGCGCCAGTTGGGCGAAGTGTCACTGGTGCGGGTAACGCCGCACGTCTTTACGCGCGCGCAGGATGTCGATGCGCTGGCGGCCGCAATTATCGGGCTGGCGGCGTCAGCGCGGTGACGCCATCGAGCAGCATGGCGCGGAAGTCTGCCACCAGCGGCCGCAAATTGATGCGGTGCCAGGCCACCCATAGCGGCGTGCGGTAGCTGAACCACGGCAGTTCGCGCAGCACCACGCCGGGCGGCGCCTGGTGCCGCAAACCCTGCTGCACCATGGCGATGCCCAGGCCCGCGCCGACCAGCGCCAGCGCCGTCATCGGCTCGGTCGCTTCCATGCGCACGTGCGGGGTAAAGCCGGCCCGCGCGCACTCGGCGATGAAGTTGTCGTGCTGGAGCGCGGTCTCCTTGTGCCGCACCAGGATCCAGTCCTGCGCCGCCAGGTCGGCCGGCGCCAGCGTGGACAACGCGGCCAGCGGGTGCGAGTCGGGCAGCGCCAGCAGCATCGGCTCGCTGCGCACCAGCGCGCAATCGAGATCGGCGTCATCGGGCGCCGGCGGTTCGCATAACAGGGCAATATCGAGGCTGCGCTGGCGCAGGCCCTCGACCTGCTCGGCAGAATGCAGGTTGTAGAGCGCCACGTGCACCTGCGGGCGCTCGGCGCGCAGCGTGCGCAGGCCGTCGGGCAGCACGCCGGCGTGCATGGCGCTGTCGATGTAGCCGATGCACAGCCCACCCTCGTCGCCACGGCCCAGGCGGCGCGCCATGGCTTCCAGGCGCGTGGCATGGACCAGGAAGGCGCGGGTTTCGGTCAGAAAGGTACGGCCGTCGCGGGTGAGGCGGATGCGCTGCAAGCTGCGCTCGAACAGGGTCAATCCCAGCTTTTCCTCGAGCTGAGCGATCTGCCGGCTCAGCGGCGACTGCGAGATGTGCAGGCGCTCGGCAGCGCGCCCCACGTGTTCTTCCTCGGCCACGGCGACGAAGTATTGCAACTGGCGAATATCAAGCATATCAGACCCATCAGGACTTAAGGTGAGCAAATTATGTCTTGGACGGTCTGTTAAAGTCAATCTACACTGGTCTCATTCACTCATCCACCAGGAGAACCCCATGAGCATTCGTGAACAACTGCAAGGCAAACTCGGCTTCGGCACCGCCCCGCTGGGCAATATGTACCGCGACATTCCCCCGGCCGAGGCGATCGCCACGGTCGATGCGGCCTGGGACCAGGGCATCCGCTTTTTTGACACCGCACCGCTGTACGGCGCCGGCCTGGCCGAGATCCGCCTCGGCGAAGCGCTGGCCCGCCGGCCGCGCGACGAATACGTTCTGAGCACCAAGATCGGCCGGATCATCCTCGACGAACTGGAAGACCCGCTGGCGCGCGACATGGGAGAGAAGGGCGGCCTGTTCGAGTTCGGCCTGAAAAACAAGATCGTCAACGACTACAGCGCCGACGCCACGCTGCGCTCGATCGACGCAAGCCTGCAACGCCTCAAGACCGATCGCCTCGACATCGTCTGGGTGCACGACGTGGCCCAGGATTTCTTTGGCGACGAATGGCTGGCGCAATACGAGATCGCCCGCACCGGCGCCTTCCGCGTGCTGGACCGCCTGCGCGACGAAGGCGTGATCAAGGGCTGGGGCCTGGGCGTAAACCGGGTCGAGCCGCTCGAGTTGACGCTCGACCTCGACGAACCGAAGCCGGATGCCTTCCTGCTGGCCGGCCGCTACACGCTGCTCGACCACGAGCGCGCGCTGCAACGCCTGATGCCGGCCGCCGCCGCGCAACACGTGGACATCGTGGTCGGCGGTCCGTACAGCTCGGGCATCCTGGCCGGCGGCACGCACTTCGAATACGCCAAGGCGCCGCCTGCCATCGTCGAGAAAGTGGCGCGCCTGACCGCGCTGGCCACCCGCCACGGCATCAGCATCAAGGCCGCCGCCTTGCAGTTCGCGCTGGCGCATCCGGCAGTGGCCAGCGTGATCCCGGGCGCCAGCCGCCCCGAGCGCCTGATGGAGGACCAGGCCGCACTGCGCCAGGCGGTGCCGGCGGCGTTCTGGCAAGAGTTGCGCGAGCAGGGGCTGGTGTCGGCGCTGGCGCCGTTGCCGGGCCAGTAATCAATCGCGGCGCACCGTGCGAAAGCCGATGTGCGCTGCGGCCAGATCGCGTTCCTGCGACTCTCGCGCCGAGGCCCGGTAGCGTACGCAGTAGTCGGGGGCGCACAGGAATGAGCCGCCCTTGATTACCATCGTGGCGTTGGCGGCATTGGCGATATCAGCTGCGTTGGGCGCGTTGCCGGCACCGGCGATGCGGCCGGCTGCGATGGCGGTATCGCCATTGGCGTGCGGCTGGCGCGGGCCGGTGTAGGGGTCTTGCGTCCATTCCCAGACGTTGCCGATCATGTCGTACAGGCCGAAGCCGTTGGGCGCATAGCAGCCCACGGGGGCGACGCCCGCATGGCCGTCAGCGGCGACATCGAGTTGCGGAAACGCGCCTTGCCAGTAGTTGGCGGCGGGCTTGCCTTCGGCGTCCGTCGGCGCGGTGTCGAGTTGATTGTCGCTGCGGCCGGCCTTGCCGGCATATTCCCATTCCGCCTCGGTGGGCAGATCGCGGCCCAGCCAGTGCGCGTAGGCCAGCGCGTCGGCTTGCGTGACCAGGGTCACCGGCAGGTGGCCACCGGGTGCTTTGACCGGCGCTGATGCTGATGCTGATGCTGATGCTGATGCTGATGCTGATGCTGATGCTAATGCTGGCGATGGCGCGGCAGCTTGCGCCGTGCGCCACTGCGCGCCTTTTTCCAGCGTCCACCAGGCGTACGGACGTTGTTGCAGTTCTTCCGCTGTCGGCACGTGGAACACCACGCCGGCGCCTTGCCGTTCCGCTTCCGTTACATAGCCAGTGGCTGCCACAAACGCGGCAAACTGCGCTTGCGTCACTTCCGTGCGGTCGATCCAGAAGCCGGCAACGCGGGTGGCGCCGGGCTGCGCGGGACGCTCGTCCGGATAGCCGCGCTCACTGCCGAAGATGAAGCTGCCGCCTTTTACCTGCACCATGCCCGCGTGAGGATCGGCGCCCCAGCCGGCCGGCAGGCCACTGTAGGCGGCGCACGATGGTTCGCTGCCCAGCCTGGCCGCCGGTGCTCCGGTCAGCGCATTGCTGGCGCTGGTATGCAAGACCAGCGCCAGCACCGAGGCTCCCAAGGCCAGCGCTGGCAACGCCATGCGCCAGGCCCTGCTGCGTGACGCCACGCCCATCAGTAATAGCCCTGCGGTTTCAGTGGCTCCACGCCGCCCACGCGCTGCATGAATTGCTGCCACTCTCCGACCATGGTGTTGGTCAGCGCCTGGTTTTGCGCGGCGACGTCGGTGGTTTCGCCGCGGTCGCGGGTGAGGTCGTACAGTTGCCAGCGGCCGTCGAGCGGACCTGTCGGCGGTTCGTTCCACAGCGCCTTCCACTTGCCGTCGGCGCTGATCAGGTAGGCGCGGCCGTATGATTCGTGTCCGAGCGGTTCGGTGCGCACGCTGGCGGTGCTGCCTTGCAGCAGCGGCAGCAGCGACTTGCCGGTGACGGGATAGACGTTGCGGCCGTTGTACACCACCTTGCCCCGGTTGCGATCGACGCCGCTGGCGTCGATCGCGGCCGGCGCAGTCTGGGTGGGCGGCGTCACCCCGGCCAGCGCCAGGAACGTCGCGGTGTTGTCGGTGATGTGGGTGAGGGCGCTCAGGTTGGGCAGGCGCGCGGTCTGGCCCGGCAGGCGCACGATCAGCGGCGTGGCGACGCTGCCTTCGCCGGCATAGCCCTTGGTCAGGCGGAACGGCGTGGCGCTCACCTCGGCCCAGCGCAGCCCGTATTGCAGACGCCTGGCTGCCTGGGCGCCGTTGTCGGTGCCCAGCGTGGCGTACACCGGCTCGGTGGCGTTGGCTTCGTCGGTCAGCCTGGGGTCGGCGCCGCTGTCGATCGGCCAGCCTTCGGCGCCGTTATCGGACTGGAACATGATGTAGGTGTTGTCGTATTCGCCGATGTCCTTCAAATGCTGGATCAGCAGGCCGATGTTGTGGTCGAGGTTGTCGACCATGCCGGCGTAGATTTCCATGTAGCGCGCCTGCGCCTTCTTTTCGAGCGCACTCAAGCTGGCCCACTTCTTGTTGACCTTACCCGGACCGTAATCGGTATAGCCCTGCGCCATGCCGTTGTTGGCGTTGATGTACTTGGCACTGGCCGTGTTGAAGCCGGCCGTGGCGGGGCTGCGCGACGTGGTTTCCGGCGCGCCCGCGTACGGCGTGAAATCGGCCGGGATGATGCCGAGCTGCTTCTGGCGGGCGATGCGCGCATCGCGCACGGCCTCGTAGCCGGCGTCATATTTGCCCTTGTACTTCGACAGCCACGGCTCCGACACTTGCAGCGGCCAGTGCGGCGACGTGTAGGCGGCGTACGCAAAGAATGGCTTGCCGTCGGCCTTGTTGCTGTCGATGTAAGAGATCAGGCGTGTGGTATAAAAATCGGTCGAATAAAACGGTTCGCCGCCGACGCCGCCGGGCTGGCCCGGTTGTCCCGGCTGCACGAACTTGCCGTCTTCCGTGTAATTGGTAGAGCCTTCGCGTTCGTGGGCGTAATGGTTGGCGGCGGCGCCGGCCAGCAGCGCGTAGCTGCGCTCGAAACCCCACTGGTCCGGCGTCTTGCCGGCAGTGGTGACGGCGCCGCCGGCAATCGCGGAACCGAGGTGCCACTTGCCGGCCATGTACGTGTGGTAGCCGTTATCGCGCAGCAGCTGGGCAAACGACAGCGAGCTGTCGTTGAGGAAGCCTTCGTAGCCGGGCAGGCCACGCCGTTCATCGTTGGGCGCGCCCATGTGGCCTTCGCCCACCAGGTGGTGGTCGGTGCCCGACACCAGCATGGCGCGCGTGATGGCGCAGACGGTGCCGGTGTGGTGGTTGGTCAGCAACCGTCCCTGTTTGACCAGCGCATCGAGGTTGGGCGTGTCGATCTCGCCGCCGAAGGCGCCGATGTCGGAATAGCCGAGGTCGTCGGCCATGATGTAGAGAATGTTCGGCTTTTTCTTGATCGCCGGCGCCGCTTCGGACAGCGGCGCTCTGGCGGACTCGCTGCAGCCGGCCAGTACCAGGGCGCTGGTGACGGACAGGCCGATCAGGCTTCGTTGAATGACGTGCAGCAGGCGTGGAGCGGGCATGGTATTCCTTGCGGATGAAATGCGCAAAGAATAAATGTTGGCGACGTGATCAGAAACGAAGCATTTCGACTTAGCTCATGCGGTTTTTACATGCCCTGCCTGCTGCGCGGTTGCCGGTCAGTCTTTCAGGTCGGCCGGCACCTTGCCGCCGTTCTCCGCCAGCTTGTTCATGACCTGGCGGTGCAGCCAGATGTTCATCTTGGCCGAGTCGCCGGTGTCGCCGCTGTAGTGCAGTTCCTGCGCCAGGTCCTTGCGCGATTGCAGGCTGCTGTCAAGGTCCAGCAATTTCAGCAGATCGACAATCGACGTGCGCCAGTTGAGCGGCTGGCCAGCTTGCTGCGCCTTGGTGTTGAGGATGGACTCCACGTCCACTTCGGACAGGTGCACGGCCGCTGGCGCTGCGGTGGTCTCTGCGGCAGGCACGGACGGCGACGCCGGTGCGGTGGGCACGGCAGCAGGGTTGGCTGGCGCCGGCACGCTGGTGCCTTGCGGCGCCTGGGCGATGGCCGGGTGCGAGGCCGGGAAGATTTTGTGAAAAATGTTGCTCAGTATGCCCATGTCGGGATCTCCTGTGGGTGGGTGCGAGGGGTCAGCATACGGGTTTGGGGCGGGGGGTCTGTGCGGGAGCTAACAGCTTCGGAACCAAGCTGCGGCTCTGCGGCTATACTCGCACCCCATGAAAAATACCTATAACGAGACCCCCACCCGCATCCTGCGCCGCCAGCAACTCTCGCTGGTGCTGCTGGTCGTCTGCGGCGTGATCAACTACCTCGACCGCGCGACGCTGGCCGTGGCCAATGAATACATCCGCGCCGACCTGGGGCTGTCGCTGGGGCAGATGGGATTGCTGCTGTCGGCGTTTTCGTGGAGCTATGCGCTGTGCCAGTTACCGGTGGGCGCGCTGGTGGACAAGATCGGGCCGCGCTGGCTGCTTGGCGGCGGCCTGGTGGTGTGGTCGCTGGCGCAGGCGGCCGGCGGTTTTGCGGCCACGTTCGGCTACTTCGTGCTGGCGCGGATTGCGCTCGGCATCGGCGAAGCGCCGCAGTTTCCGGCGGCGGCGCGCGTGGTGAGCAATTGGTTCCCCGCACGCGCGCGCGGCACGCCGACCGGCATCTACAACTCGGCTTCGCCGCTGGGCGTGGCGCTGGCGCCGCTGGTGCTCGCGCCCCTGATCATCGCCACCAGCTGGCACTGGGCCTTCTTCATCACCGGCGCCATGGGCCTGGTGGCGGCGCTGGTGTGGGTGGTGCTGTACCGCGACCCGGTGCGCGCGGACATGACGGCCGCAGAGCAAGCCTATCTCGAAGTGGACGAGGTGGCTGCTGCCGCCCCCAAGGCAAACTTCGCGTCGTGGCTGGCGCTGTTCCGCTACCGCGTGACGTGGGGCATGATGCTCGGCTTCTTTGGTTCCGTATATCTGAACTGGGTGTATCTGACCTGGCTGCCCGGCTACCTGCGCACCGAGCGCCACATGGACCTGGCGTACGCAGGACTGGCGGCGTCGGTGCCGTTCATGTGCGGCTTCGCCGGCGCGCTGATCGCCGGCTGGGCTTCCGACCGCGTGGCGCGCGCGGCGTCTTCGCCGGTGACCGGTCGCCGCAACGCGGTGGTGATCGCCACGCTGGGCATGGTGGTGTTTACCATTCCGGCGGCGCTGGTGGACAGCAATCTGGTCGCGGTGGCGTGCATCTCGATCGTGATTTTCCTGGCCAACGCTTCGTCGGCCTGCGCGTGGTCGCTGGCGACGGTGGCGGCGCCGCCGAGCCGGGTGGCCTCGTTGGGTGCGCTGCAAAACTTCGGCGGCTTCTTGGGCGGTGCGCTGGCGCCGATACTCACCGGTTACATCGCGCAGACATGGTCGTTCGTGCCGGCGCTGCTGGCGGGGGCGGGGATTGCGTTCATGGGGGCGATGTCGTATCTGTTCCTGGTGACGAAGCCGATTCCGGAGTGATCGAACGCTGCGCCAGCAGGTGAGACAGCCGTTGCAGGCCTGCCTGCAAGCGGCCCCGGTCCTTGATGCTGCCCAGCGAAATCCGGATGGCATTCACGGATCCGGTGCCAGTTGCAAATGCCTGTGCGGGCGTGACTGCGATCCCCTCGCTGCGAGCTGCGCGCGCCAGCTGCGCGGAGTTCCAATACGCCGGCAACTCGAGCCAGACATGCAGGCCGTCGCCGGTACCGCTGTACCTCCCCGCCAGGATAGTGCGGGCCATGCGGTGGCGCAGGCGCGCCTCGTTGCGTACGCCTTCCATCAATCTGCTGGCCGAGCCGTCGAGGATCCACTGCGTGGCCAGTGCGGCCGTCAGCGGAGCTGTCATCAGCGCAAACGATCGGAGTGCGTCCAAAAAGCGCTCGCGTTCCTGCGGGTTGCGTATGAGCACGAACGCGACGCGCAAGCCGGGCGTCAAACATTTCGACAGGGTCGAGATGTACACCACCTGTTCCGGCGCAAACGTGGCAACCGGTGGCGGCGGGGCATCGGCAAGCAGCCAGTAGGGATCGTCCTCGACGATGCGCACATTGCAGCGACTGGCGATGCCGGCAAGCTCCTGGCGCCGGTGCTCGGGCATGGTGATGGCGGTGGGGTTCTGCAAGGTGGGGTTGAGGTACACCAGCGCGGGCTGGTGCTGGCGGCACGCTTGCTCGAGCATCCCGGGTACCATCCCGTGCTGGTCCGCAGCTACCGCGATGACTCTCCGGCCGAACTGGGTGGCTGCGGCAAGCAAGCCGGGATAGCTCGCCGGCTCGGCCAGGATCATATCGCCAGGCGCCGTCAGCGCCAGGATCGATGCGGCGATCGCCGCCTGCGCCCCCGGGCAGACAATCACTTGCCGGGCATCCAGGTGTCCGAACATCGGTGCGAGCCAGGTAGCGCCTGCCTTGCGGTCGGAGTCGCTGCCGCCGGCCAAATGGTAGGTCATCAGCAATTCGCTATCGGCCCGCATCAGCACTTGCGACAAACCTTGTTTCAACAGGTCGTCGAAGTCCACGCCAGCGGGCGGTGGCGGGGTGTTCATGCTGAGGTCGAGAATCGAGGTCAATTCGACTTTCGGCGCTGCGACATACGTGCCGCGCGCGCCGCGCCCCTCCAGCAGGTTGCGGCGCCTGGCTTCGTCGTAGGCGCGCGTGACCGTCGTCAGGTCCACGTTCAGCTGGGCGGCCAGCTGGCGCTGTGGAGGTAACCGGTCACCGGGCGTCAACGATCCGTCCGCCACCGCCGCCTGCAACGCATCGGCAATCTGCAAAAACCGTGGCCCCTGGTTCGCAACTAGGCGCGGCAACCAGCCAGTCAAATGTCCATCTTGTATGGTTTTCGCCTGGGACATTTTGTCTCAATGTATGGAAATTGTTTTTCAGTAGTATGCTTCAAATCGACAGTGTCACGTAATCACCTGGAAAAATGATGGATTGGATCCCGATAGTTTTCGTAATATTCAAGTTTCTCGTGCTTGGCACGGGGATGTACTACGCCATCAAGTGGCATTACGACCAGGGCAAGAAAGTGTCGGTGAACGAGCGGCGCGCGGTGCTGCGTGCGGGGGGCAAGGTGGTGGTGATCTTTGTGCTGGGGCTGCTTGGGGTGGGGCTGGCGACGTTCCTGATGATCAGGATGATGGGGATGGAGCTGAACTTTTGATGGGTCGGCCGGTAGTAATGCGCAGTGCTGCGAAGCTGCTGTGCACGAACAATAAAGTTCGGCACACCCCCCTCGACACTCACAACAACTTGCGAATTTCTTGTGCCAACGCTAGGCTTTGTTGCACCAATAAAGATTGAGGATGGCAGCACGCACTTGACGCTCCGCGACCTGGCGGTCGAAATCGCGCGCATCCCCCGCTCGCCGGAGCAGCTTGAAACAGCGCATTTTGGTTTCCCCCTTGGTTGATGTGAATGCGCCAGGTCTGCTCATGGCCGTTGACGGTCCAATATCGCGGCATAACTTATAGCTGAGGAAATAGGTGGCCAGCCCTTCCGGAAAAGAGGCCGGGTGCCCACGCTGCGCAGCGACCTACATGGCTGACCTTCGCACTCTGCCCTGTTAAGGACTCGAGTTCAACAATGCACACGAAGGGTTCACCTGTGGTACCGGTATAGCCGACCTGTACTTGAGCGTTGAACTGCACAGTGAGCGTGGCTCGTTTTAGGCAATGCCAGGCAACGTTTTGCTTGGACAGCGCTGTACGCAAGACGGCCAATTGCTCAGCAGCGACGCTGGTGGTGATTTTATTAGTTGGGTAGGCAGCCCCAGAAATGAGATTAAGCTCGACGCGCCACGGTGCTGCGCGCACACTGCTATACAGTACACCTAATGTCCAGAAACCTTGGTAGTCGTTATTGCGGCTGGTGAATCTGGCAAGTAGGCCGGAAGCACCGTGCTTGAGGCGAGAACGAATTTTCATGCATGGTCCTAAAAGGGCAAGCGCCCCTAAGCCCATCCGCGATGCGGAGCATTCCATCATATCAGCACTGTGACCGCTATCGGCCATGTCACCTTACCTACTGTTGCGGCAAAGTGCCAAGGTCCGGTCCTTGGCCGACAGCGGAAGTTCGCCAAAGCATCTCCGCCCCGGCCCCAAACTTTATTGTTTTGTGTCGAACTTTTATTGTTCGTCCATAACTGCCGCAAACCACTCCGGCTCGCTTACTCCACCGTCACCGACTTCGCCAAATTCCTCGGCTTGTCCACATCCGTCCCCCGCGCCAGCGCCGTGTGATACGCCAGCAATTGCAGCGACACCACGTGCAAAATCGGTGACAGCAAACCGTAGTGCTCGGGCAGGCGGATCACGTGGACGCCTTCGCCCGGCGTGATGCGCGAATCGACGTCGGCGAAGACGTACAACTGGCCGCCACGGGCGCGTACTTCCTGCATATTCGATTTCAGTTTTTCGATCAGCGCGTCGTTCGGCGCCACTGTGACCACCGGCATTTCCTCGGTCACCAGCGCCAGCGGGCCGTGTTTCAGTTCACCGGCCGGATAGGCTTCGGCGTGGATGTACGAAATCTCTTTCAGTTTCAGCGCGCCCTCCAACGCGATCGGGTAGTGCATGCCGCGACCGAGGAACAGGGCGTTTTCCTTGCGGGCGAAATCTTCGGCCCAGGCCATGATCAACGGTTCCAATGCCAGCACCGAGGCGATTGCTACCGGCAGGTGGCGCATGGCTTTCAGGTGCTGCGCTTCCTGCTCGTCGGAGAGGCGGCCGTTGACTTGCGCCAGCGTCAGCGTGAGCAGGAACAGGCCGGCCAGCTGGGTGGTAAATGCCTTGGTGGAGGCCACGCCCACTTCCACGCCGGCGCGGGTGATGTAGGCCAGTTTGCATTCGCGCACCATGGCGCTGGTGGCCACGTTGCAGATGGTGAGCGTGTGTTCCATGCCGAGGCTGCGCGCATGCTTGAGCGCGGCCAGGGTGTCGGCCGTCTCGCCGCTTTGCGAGATGGTCACGACCAGGGTGTTCGGATGCGGCACGCTGTCGCGGTAGCGGTATTCACTGGCGATCTCGACGTTGACGGGGATTTTCGCGACCGATTCGATCCAGTACTTGGCGGTCAGGCCCGAGTAGTAGCTGGTGCCGCAGGCCAGGATCAGCACGCGGTCAATCTGCTTGAACACGGCGTGGGCGCCGTCGCCGAACAGCTCGGGCATGACGGCCATTACGCCTTCCAGGGTGTCGCCGATCACGCGCGGCTGCTCGAAGATTTCCTTCTGCATGTAGTGGCGATACGGTCCCAGGTCGGCCGCGCCGGTGTGGGCGTGCACGGTTTTGACGTCGCGCTGGACCGGCTTGCCGTTGACATCGACGATCCAGGTGCGGCCCAGCTGCAAGTCCACCACGTCGCCCTCTTCGAGGTAGATGATCTGGTCGGTGGTGCCGGCCAGCGCCATGGCGTCGGATGCAACAAAATTCTCGCCCTGGCCCAGGCCGACGATCAGCGGCGAGCCCTGGCGTGCAGCCACCACGCGGTGCGGTTCTTCACGGGCGAATACGGCAATGGCGTAGGCGCCGGTCAGGCGTTTCACCGCTTGCTGCACGGTCTCGAACAGGTCGCCGTTGTACAGGTGGTCCACCAGGTGGGCGATGACTTCGGTGTCGGTCTGGCTCTGGAACACGTAGCCGAGCGCGGTCAGTTCGGCGCGCAGTTCGTCGTGGTTTTCGATGATGCCGTTGTGGACCAGCGCAATGCGCGCCACGTCGGCCGACGGCGAGAAGTGCGGGTGGGCATTGTGGGTGGCCGGCGCGCCGTGGGTGGCCCAGCGGGTGTGGGCGATACCGGTAAAACCGTGCAGGTGGGTGTGCTCGATCTGCTGTTCCAGGTCGGCCACGCGCGACGTGCTGCGCGAGCGCTGCAACTGGCCGTCCACGTGCAGGGCCACGCCGCACGAGTCGTAGCCACGGTATTCGAGGCGCTTCAAGCCTTCGATCAGGATCGGGGTGATATTACGTTGCGCTACCGCGCCGACAATGCCGCACATGGGAAACCTCTTCAATGAGTTGAGGAGTTCATCCTAGAGGAGACTCGATGAAATATGCTTTCTAATTATTCACAGCCCTGAAATATTATTTCATCACTGTGATAGCATGAAATATTATTTCATTTTAATGCCAATAATTTTATGGATGACATCGATCGTCGCATTTTGACTGCCTTGCAACTTGATGCAGGGCAGACCAATAGTGAGCTGGCGCAGGCCGTTCACGTCTCTCCTCCCACCTGTTTGCGGCGCGTCAAGCACCTGACCGATACCGGGGTCATCACGCGCCGGGTGGCGCTGGTCGATCCTTCAAAGATCGGCCCCAGCCTGACGGTGATCGTGGAAATTTCGCTCGATGTGCAGGCGGCCGAGCGCATGGCCGAGTTCGAGGCGCTGGTGGCAACCGAGCCGGCAGTGCTGCAATGCTACCGGGTGGCGCCGGGCCCGGATTTCGTGCTGATCGTGCAGCTCAGTGACATGCCGGCGTACCACGCGCTGGCGCACCGCCTGTTTGCCGCGCACGCCAATGTGCGCAACGTGAAGGCGTATTTCTCCACGTTCCGCAGCAAGTTCGAGACCCGGGTGGCGGTGTAATCCACAGCTTTCACACCGTTTATACAGAGGTTTTACCAGGCTTTTCCAGCGGTTGTGCACCGGCTTATCCATGCAGTTATCCCGGTGGTTCTCACCAGCTTGTTGACAGGCTTGCCCACAGGGATATCCACAGGCGGTTTCAGAACCTCGCGGTGAGCGCGAGCCGTACATTGCGCAGTTCGCCCCAGAACACGCTGTCGTAAAAGCCCACGTTGCGGTAATACTTGCGGTCCGCCAGGTTGGAGACATTCAGCTGCACGCCCAGCTGGCGGTTGATCTCGTACGACGCCATGGCGTTGATAAGCGCGTAGCCGCCCTGGCTGATGCGTGCATTGCGGTCGCCGGTACCCGGCTGGCCGTACCAGGTCACCCCGTAGGTGCCGCTTTGCGCGGTCACGCCGCCGCCCACGTTCAACCCTTTCAATACATCGTCGAGCCGGTACGCCGTAGACAGGCGCAGCAGGTGGCGCGGCTGGTTGGGCTCGGCCCGCTCGCCATCGACATCCTTGACGCGCAGGAAGGTGTAGCCGGCGCTGACGTTCCAGGACCGGTTGACCTGGCCCGCCACCTCGAATTCGATGCCCCGGGCAGTGATGCCGTCGCCATTGGCGACATAGGCGCTGTTACCGTTGGGGAGCTTGAAGCCGGGCGGCACGGTCGGGTCCAGTACCGCCAGGTTCTTCTTGAGCGTGCGGAACACGGCAGCCGATGCATTGAGGCGCTTGTCGAAGAATTCGCCTTTGACGCCCAGCTCGCTATTGGTGCCGGTCTCGGGGTCGAGCAGGGCGTTGTTGCGGTCCCGGGCCGACTGCGGACTGAACAGCGAGGTGTAGCTGGCATAGGCCGAGATATCGTCGCTCAGGTCGAGCACCGCGCCCACGTACGGCGTGAACTCATTTTTCGTCTTGCGCAGGTTGCCGTAGCCGATCAGCCGGCCCGAGGGATCCCAGGCGCCTTCCTCGGTGCGGTAGTTGCTCAGGCGGCCGCCCAGTACCAGCGTGAGCGAATCGGCCACATTGAAGCGTCCGGCCAGGTAGGCGCCACCCTGGCGCACCTCGGTTTCGGTGTGCGAGCCGTCCGGCGTAAAGGTGGGCATGGGGATGTTACCGGTCCAGGTGCGGTAGTCGGGAATCTGGGGCTGATACGCAATCGTAGCCTCGCCGCCCTGGCTGTGGCTGACCGACCGCGAACCGTTCCAGCCGGCGATCAGCACGTGGCGCCGGCCGAGCAGGCTGAACGGGCCGGTGGTGTACAGGTCGAGGTTGTCGTCGATATTTTTGCCTTCACCCCATACGCCGGTCCACAGGCGCATGCCGGTGCCGGTGGCCGGATCGGGGTAGCCGGCGCCGCCGTAAGCGACGGTGGTGTTGTTGCGGCTGTCGGTGCGGGTGTAGCCGAGGTGCACTTTCCAGCCGTTGTCGAAGCGATGTTCGAGCGAAGTAAAGGCGCTGTGTTCGCGGTTGCGCCAGGTGCTCCACGGCGTGGACAGCGAAAAATTGCGCGGCAGCCGGGCCAGGCTGCCGTCGGCATTCCAGTAGGGCACGGCGCCCCAGGTGGCGCCGGTGGGATTGTTGTGCTGGAAGGTGACGCCTGCGGTCAGCAAGGTCGCAGCGCCCAGGTCCGCTTCGACGATGGCCATGCCGACGGTCTTGCGCTCGTGGTACATGTCGTAATACGAATCGCGATCCTGGTAGGCCATGGCGGTGCGGCCGCGCACGCTGCCGTCGGCGCTCAGCGGTGCGCTCACATCGATTTCGGCGCGGCGATCGTCCCAGCGTCCCAGTACCGCCCTGGCGCTGGCTTGCAGCGTGCGGCCCGGGCGCTTGCGCACCAGGTTGATGGTGGCCGATGGGTCGCCGGTGCCGCCCATCAGGCCGCTGGCGCCGCGCACCACCTCGATGCGGTCGTAAAGGATGGTGTCCTGCAGCGGCGCATTGCCGCCCATGGTCATGCCATCGACCTGGATATTGGTGATGGAAAAGCCGCGCGCATAAAAGCTCGTGCGTTCGCTGTCTTGCTGGCCGACCGTCACGCCTGGCGTCTGGGTCAGCACCTCGTCGAGGCGCACCGCGCCCAGGTCGTCGATCATTTCGCGCGTGACCACGCTGACCGACTGCGGCGTGTCGCGGATCGACATCTCCATGCGGGTGGCCGTGCGCATGGCGCCGGTGGTGTAGGAACCGGAGCCGTCGGTCACGCTGCCGAGCGTGTCGCTCTTGACGGTGACCTGGTTCAGTTGCACAGGATCGGCGGTTTTATCGCCGGACTGGGCCAGCGATGGTTGCGCTGCTGCGGTCATGACCATTAGGACTGCCAGGTGGAGCGCGGTGGGGCGGAAAGAGGCGGGGCGTAAAGCTGCTTGCATAAAACTTCCTTGCGGTTGGGCACAGGCGTGCGCGGGCCTGGCTCGGATGGAGCCTGGCGTTGGGTTTCTAGGGATAGCTGGCGACTTCCGCGAACGGGAAGGGGGCTTGCTGCATAGCCGGCAGAAGTGCCGGCAGAGTAATGTGACAGTCGATGAGAATGATTCTTATTCTAGCATCAGTATCATGATTAAACAACAATTTTTGACAGTTATCCAGTGCTTGTGCACGGGCTGTACCGGGCTTTTCCACAAAGTTGTGCACACCTCGTTTTCAGGCATAAAACCAGGGAAGCCAGTTATTCCCGGTTGTCCCGCGCTTATCCAACAGTTACTCCAGTGGTTGCGCACAGGGTTATGCACAAATACCGGAAGTCACTCAAAATCCGGAGTGGGAGTCGGCACGACGAATACCGTTTGTGCCGCAGGGAAGAAAACCGTGCAGATATCCACTGGCTGTGCACTGCTTGCACACCAGCTGCTCACAGCTTTATCCACAGGAAAGAAGCGCGCCTGGATCCAGGCGCGCGGGAGGAGTTACTTCTTGATTTTTACCGGACGGGTCCAGTTCTCGATGGTGACCTGGCGCGCGCGTGAGACGGTCAGCTTGCCGGCCGGAGCATTCTTGGTGAGTGTCGTGCCGGCGCCAATGGTGGCGCCCTGGCCCACGGTCACAGGAGCGATCAGCTGGCTGTCGCTGCCGACGAATGCGTCGTCCTCGATCACGGTGCGGAACTTGTTGGCGCCGTCGTAGTTGCAGGTAATCACGCCAGCGCCGATGTTGACGCGCGAACCAATGGTGGCGTCGCCGATATAGGCCAAGTGATTGGCCTTGCTGTGCGCGGCCACCTGGCCGTTCTTGATTTCCACGAAGTTGCCGACGTGGACGTCTTCGGCCAGCACCGTGCCCGGGCGCAGGCGCGCGTACGGCCCGATGAGCGAGACTTCGCCCACCACCGCTTCCTCGATATGGCAGAACGGCTTGATCTTCGCGCCGGCCAGGATGCGGCTGTTGACGATCACGTTATAGGCGCCGATGTGCACGCCATCGCCAAGTTCCACCTTGCCCTCGAACACGCAGCCGACATCGATGGTCACATCGCGCCCGCACACCAGTTCGCCACGCACATCGAGGCGGAACGGGTCGATCACGGTGACGCCCTGTTCCAGCAGCCGCTTGGCGATATTTTGCTGGTGGATGCCTTCCAGTTCGGCCAGTTGCACCTTGCTGTTTACGCCCGCCACTTCCCACTGCGCCGACGGCTGGGCCGATACCACCGGCACGCCATCGGCCACAGCCATGGCGACGATGTCGGTCAGGTAGTACTCGCCCTGGGCGTTTTCATTCTTCAGTTGCCCCAGCCATTTTTTCAGTTGCACGGTCGGCACGACCAGGATGCCGCTGTTGATTTCCTTGATGGCGCGTTCAGCTTCGTTGGCGTCTTTTTGCTCGACGATGCGGGTAATTTGGCCGTTCTCGCGCACGATGCGGCCCAGGCCGGTCGGGTCATCCTGCACCACCGTCAGGATACCCAGCTTGTCGGTGCCGGCAGCGTCGATCAGCGCCTGCAGCGAGGCGGCGGTGGTCAGCGGCACGTCGCCGTACAGGATCAGGGTAGGGGCGTTGTCGTCGAGCTCGGGCAGGGCTTGCATGACGGCATGACCGGTGCCCAGTTGCTGCTCCTGCCGGGCGGTGGCGACCGGTTGCGGCTGCTTGCCGAGGAGCTCCAGCACAGCTGCGCCGCCATGTCCGTAAATCACGCATACTCTATTCGTCGCCAGGCTGCGTGCCGTCTCGAGCACGTGGGCCAGCAGCGGTTTTCCCGCCAGGGGATGCAAAACTTTCGGCAAGGCCGACTGCATGCGCTTGCCCATACCGGCAGCCAGGATCACAACGTTCATAAGTATCACTTAGAGAGAGTAAGTTAATGCAAAAGTCTAACATGCCCTCCAGCGCCAGCCAGACGCTGCGCCGCCTTTTCCTGATCACCCTCATCGGCCTGCTGGCCGCGTGCAGTTCGCTGCGTCTGGCCTACAACAACGGCGATACCTTGCTGTACTGGTGGCTCGACGGCTACGTCGATCTGAACTCGGACCAGAAGGACTGGGTCAAGAAGGATATCGACAAGCTGTTCCAGTGGCACCGCAAGACCCAGCTCGAGGACTACATCCAGATTCTGCAAACCGGCCAGCGCCAGCTGGCGGGCAATCCCACCACGGCCGACCTGCTGGGCGACTTCGATGAAATCAAGAAGCGCACCCAGCGCCTGCTGCTGCAAGCCAAGCCGGAGCTGGCCGAGCTGGCGCGCTCGCTGCAACCGGACCAGATCGACAAGCTGGAGAAGAAATTCGCGTCCAACCTCGATGATTTCCGCAAGAAGAACATGAAGGGCGACCGCGAAACCCAGCAGAAATTCCGTTATAAAAAATCGATGGAGCAGTTCGAGCTATGGTTCGGCAAGTTCACGACCGAACAGGAAGTGCAGCTGCGCAAGGCATCGGACGCCCGTCCGCTCGACAACGAACTGTGGCTGGCCGAACGCCAGCGTCGCCAGGGCGCCATCCTGACTCTGGTGCGCAAGGTGCAGAGGGACAAGCTGAGCAAGGAAGCCACCATGGCCCTGATCGATACATTGGTGAAAGACAGCTTCAACCGCCTCGACAATTCCGAGCACAAGGCATTCTTCGACGCCTCCGAAAAAGGCACGGCCGAGCTGATCCTGACCGCGATCCGCATCGCCACGCCGCAGCAAAAGGCCCACGCCCAGCAGCGCATGCAGGGCTGGATCGGCGACTTCCAGAGCCTGGCCAAATAGGCTGCGTGATATAGTGTGGCCTGTTGAATCAAAGACTTAGAACAGCGCCACATGCCAAAAAAGCCCGCCAAATCTGCCGCCAAACCGGCCAAAGTCCCGGTCCACGGTCCCCAGCACAGCAACCAGGTGCGCATCATCGGCGGGCTGTGGAAGCGCACCCCGCTGCCGGTCCTGGCCGCGCAAGGCTTGCGCCCCACTCCCGACCGCGTGCGCGAGACCGTCTTTAACTGGATCAACCACCAGCGCGACGCCAACTGGGCCGACGCCCAGGTGCTCGACCTGTATGCCGGCAGCGGCGCGCTCGGCTTTGAAGCGGCCAGCCGTGGCGCGCAATCGGTCACCATGGTGGACATGGCCACGCCAGTCGTGCGCCAGCTCGAAGACATCAAGGCCAAACTGAAGGCAGACAATGTGCAGATCCTGCGCGGCGACGCGCTGGTGGTGGCGCAAGCGGCCGCCACCCGTGGCCAGAAGTACGACCTGATCTTCCTCGACCCGCCTTACCAGCAGGAATTCCTCGAGCGCAACCTGCCGCTGTGCGTGCGCCTGCTCAAGGAGGGCGGCCTGGTGTATGCGGAATCGGGCGCGGCGCTGGCCTGGCCCGACGGCGACACGCCGGACTGGATGGCGGGCTGGGAAGTGATCCGCGCGGACAAGGCGGGCATGGTGTTTTACCACTTGTTGCAAGCCAAGCCGGCTGTGGCGTAGTTGCCCCGTCATTGCCCTGCAGTGACTGCTAAATTTTAAGGCACTCGCGGTTTTGGGGCATAATGCACGTTCTATAATGGTGCAGTGCAGGGAGACACAATGGTAGTAGCTGTTTATCCGGGAACGTTCGATCCGCTGACCCGTGGCCACGAAGATCTGGTGCGCCGCGCCTCCGGTTTGTTCGATACGCTGGTGGTTGGCGTGGCGGACAGCAAGAACAAGAAACCGTTCTTTTCACTGGACGAACGCCTGGCCATTGCCAACGAAGTGCTGGGGCATTACCCCAACGTCAAGGTCGAGAGTTTTTCCGGCCTGTTGAAAGATTTTGTGCGTGCGCACGACGCCCGCGTGATCGTGCGCGGCCTGCGCGCCGTGTCCGACTTCGAATACGAATTCCAGATGGCGGGCATGAACCGCTACCTGCTGCCCGACGTCGAAACCCTGTTCCTGACGCCGTCCGACCAGTACCAGTTTATCTCCGGCACCATCGTGCGCGAGATCGCGGTGCTTGGCGGCGACGTCTCCAAGTTTGTGTTCCCCTCGGTTGACCGCTGGCTGCAAAAGAAAATTGCCGCCACCAAGACCGACTAAGAAAGAAGTTCTGTCATGGCCTTAATGATTACCGACGACTGTATCAATTGCGACGTGTGCGAGCCCGAGTGCCCGAACGACGCGATCTACATGGGCCCGGAAATTTACGAAATCAATCCCGACAAATGCACCGAGTGCGTGGGCCACTTCAACGAGCCCCAGTGCCAGCAGGTGTGCCCGGTCAGCTGCATTCCGTTCAACCCCGAGTGGCGTGAGACGGAAGAGCAGTTGCGGGCGAAGTTTGAAGCGCTGCAGGCGCCGAAAGCTTAAAGTTCGGCGCGCTTTGGCGCGAAATGCAGTTTGACGGCCAGCGCGGCGGCGCGCACGCATCCCGTCAGCAGCGGTTTGAACAGTAGCGCCAGCAGCGCAACCACACCCATCCCCAGTACCAGCTGGATCACGGCGATCAGCGACAAGCCTTGCAGAACTGCGATGAGAGTGGACATGATGGGGCCGGACATTTAGAATCAGGCTCAATATAGTGCAGCGCAACATAAGCTGCCAATTTAGTTCTCCGATAACAATTATGCGATTGGTGAATGGATTGGCGTATGATGGCTGCACACCATCTCCCCCTTTCCACCTCCTATATCCGAGCCAACATGAGCTTTCTGACGCTGGACTTGAATTTGTTACGCGTCTTTGACGCCGTGATGACAGAGCAAAATCTGACACGCGCGGCCGGCCACCTGGCCATGACCCAACCTGCGGTATCGAACGCCATCAAGCGCCTGCGCGAGAGCCTCGGCGACGAGCTCTTGATCCGTACCGCCTACGGGGTGAAACCCACGCCGCGCGCCGAAGCGCTATGGCCGTCCGTGCGCAGCGCGCTGGCCAGCCTGGAAGCGGCCGTGGCGCCCGAGACCTTCGATGTGTCCGCCGCCCACGCGACCTTCCGCCTGGCCATGGCCGACGCGACCGCCGCCATGTGGCTGCCGTCGCTGATGCGTTCGATCGAACGCGAAGCGCCCGGTGTCAACGTGCGCATGATGCCGCTGACCACGCGCGAACCCCGGCCGATGCTGCTGCGCGGCGATATCGACCTGGCGGTCGGCTTCTTCCCTGGCGTGGCGGCGCAGTTGTCGTACGAAACCGGCTCGCCGATCCGCCACGAGCGCCTGTATTCGGGCCAGTACGTGTGCGTGATGCGGCGCGAGCATCCGCTGGCCAAGGTCGAGCTCAATCTCGACAACTACTGCAAGGCCAATCACCTGCTGGTCAGTTTCTCGGGCCGCGCCCACGGCCTGGTCGATGAAGCGCTGGCGCAGTTGCAGCGCGAACGCCGTATTTTGCTGACCGTCAACCAATTCTTCACGGCCGGCCGCGTGGTGGCCAACTCGGACCTGATTACCGTGTTGCCGCGCCACCTGATCGCGTCCACCGGCATGACCGATGCACTGATCTGGAAAGAGTTGCCGTTCCAGCTGCCGGCGGTCCACCTGGACATGCTGTGGCACGAACGCGATGCGCGCAGCCCGGCGCACAAGTGGCTGAGGTTGCACCTGGAAGGCATGAACCAGGGGGCGGCAAGGGCCGCCACTGCGGCCAAGAAAGACGCTGCTTAAAAAAATCGGACCGCAACTGCGGTCCATTTTTTTATACGCTCGACCGGTAGCCGATCCTGAAGCCGCCCCAATGCTTGCCATCGACGTAAATCGGCGCCGACAGGTCGTGCATCACTTCCCCCGTATCACGTTTATAGGTCTGTAACAGGAACGGTTTCGTGTTCGACCCGCAGCGCTTGCCGGTACGGTCGCTGAAGATGCGCTTGGTGCGGTTGTTGACGATATCGACATCATAATTCCCCGTCAGCGGCTGCGAAAATTTCCTGTTGTGGGTCGGAAAATAGCCATTGTTATCGACCGCGCCCGCGTAGGCCAGCTGCGGCATGGCCGCCAGCAACGCTTCCTGCAAGGCCGGCAACACCCGGTCGGTAAAATCGTCAAAGCGGGTCTTGTGCTTGGGCGGGTCGGTATTGGGAATGGCCGTATAGGTGCGGTCGAACAGCGCCTCGCGCGTGATCTTGCCCGACTTGATGGCCGCTTCAAAAATCTTGCCCACCTCGCGGGCGGCAGTTTGCGCGGCGGTGCGGATGGCGTCGTGCGAAGTTTCGATGGCCGACTCGCCCAGCGCGCCGGTGATCAGTTCGGCCCGTTCGGCCAGGGCCATGGCCGAGCTGGCCGCACGCGGCAATTCTTTCTCGGTCGAGAGCAGGCTGTCGCGGATGCTGGCAATCGCGGCAGCGATCTCGTCGGCGATGGCCACGTGTTCGCGCGACGACCGGGCGATTTCGCCGATTTCCGTTTCCGACACGCCCGATGAGCGTTCGATATTGCCCAGCAGCCCGTGCACGGTTTCCACGTTGCCGGCCGCCTCGCTGACCTTGGTGGCCAGCGCGTTCATGCCGGTGGCGGCGCGTTCGGCTTGCTGGTTGATCTCGCGCACCATGATGCTGATCTCGTCGGTGGCTTCCTTGGTGCGCAGCGCCAGCTGGCGTACCTCGCTGGCCACCACGGCAAAGCCGCGGCCCTGTTCGCCGGCACGCGCGGCCTCGATGGCGGCATTCAGTGCCAGCAGGTTGGTGCGGGCCGAGATTTCGCTGATCGCCTCGGTGAAGCCGTAAATCTTGCGGGAGTTGGTTTGCAGGTCGGTCATCACGGCTGCCGCCGCCTGGGCGTCGTGACGCGCGGTGCGGATCCGTTGCAGGCCAGTATCGGCCTCGGCGCGGCCGGTGACGGTTTCGCCGCGCACCTGGGTGGCGATTTTTGCGGCGCGTTCGGCGTTGGCGGCGATGCGCTCGGTGGTGGCGGCATTTTGCGCCGAGCTGTGGGCGATGCCGCCGGCAGTACCGACGTCGAGCTCGATCTTCTTTTTCACCGAATCAACGAAATACGAGGTTTCCGCCGCGCCGATCATGATGGCGTCGATTTCCTCGCCCACGGTGTGGGCGAACTGGCGCACGCCACCATCATCGCTGTCGCGGCGCGCGGCAAACCAGGCGATGACGGCGCCCGCCAGCGCGGCAGGTGCGGCCGTGTAGACCAGCGCTGGCGTATCGCCCGCAGCCAGCTTGAACAAATATGCGAGCGCCGTACCGCCCGCCGTCGCACCCAGTATCCACAATCCACGCTGCACCAACTTGTGTTGCAAATGACTCATGTCTCCCCCGCGTTGTTCTTGTCACCGGGCGCGCTGCCAGCGCTGAACGCTGGCAGCGTCCGGATTTAATTTATTGCTGGTACTATTTTATGGGCAACTTGGTGGTATTCTTGACTTCTTCCATGACCGCATAGGTGTGTGTTTCGCGCACGCCTTTTTGCAGCAGGGTCTTTCCGAGGAACTCGCGGTAGGCGGCCATGTCCTTGACGCGCGCTTTGACCAGGTAGTCGAAGCCGCCGGCAACCATGTGGCATTCGAGCACTTCGGGGATTACCTGCACGCTGTGCTTGAAGGCGTCGAAGACTTCGGGCGTGGTGCGGTCAAGCACCACTTCGATGAAGACGAGCAGGGACACATCGAGCAACTGCGGATTGAGTTGCGCGGTGTAGCCCATGATGTAGCCCGACTCGTGCAGCTTGCGCACGCGCTCCAGGCAAGCGGCCGGCGACAGGTTCACCCGGGCAGCCAGCTCCACATTGCTGATGCGGCCATCGCTCTGCAACTCCATCAATATCTTCTTGCTGATCTTGTCTAACATTTCAGGGAACTCCCAAATAAATATTATTTGGTTAAATTGTCGCACTAAAAACAATCTATTGCTAGTCCCCTGTAATACCAGAATTAATCCGAAAGAATACACTTTACAATCGAATCATCAGCAGTTCACCGATTCGTGACCCAGAATCACCCATCTTCACGCGCTCAAGCTACCCGCTTGCAGCGCGTGTTTTTGTAAGTGGACTGCCTTCATTCAAACTTGAAAGTACTTTCATGCACGCAGCAGACCCCACCGTTTTCACCCCTTTTGCAGCGCTCCAGGCGGAGATCCTGCGCGACCCGATCTCGCTGCGCGCCGCAGTGACGGCAGCGTACCGCCGCGATGAAGTCACCGCCGTGCAGTGGCTGCTCGGCCAGGTCGCCAACCACGACGGCGCCAGTGTCGAACAGGCGCGCCAACTGGCCCATAAACTGGTTAGCGCGGTGCGCCAGCAGCGTACCCGCGCCTCCGGTGTCGATGCGCTGATGCACGAGTTTTCGCTGTCGTCGGAAGAGGGTGTAGCGCTGATGTGCCTGGCCGAAGCACTGTTGCGTATTCCCGACAATGCCACCGCCGACCGCCTGATTGCCGACAAAATCAGCAAGGGCGACTGGCGCAAGCACCTGGGCGAGTCGCCATCGCTGTTCGTCAACGCCGCCACCTGGGGCTTGCTGATCACCGGCAAGCTGGTCTCCACCAACAGCGAAACCGGCCTCGGTTCGGCCCTGACCAAGCTGATTTCGAAAGGTGGCGAGCCGTTGATCCGCAAAGGCGTGGACCTGGCCATGCGCATGCTGGGCAACCAGTTCGTCACCGGCCAGACCATCGGCGAGGCGATCAAGAACGGCCAGGCCAACGAGGCGCGTGGCTACCGCTATTCGTACGACATGCTGGGCGAGGCGGCGCTGACCGAAGCGGACGCCAAAAATTACTACGCCTCGTACGAAACCGCGATCCACGCAATCGGCAAGGCCTCGAACGGTCGCGGCATCCGTAACGGCCCCGGCATCTCCGTGAAACTGTCGGCATTGCACCCGCGCTACAGCCGCGCCCAGCGCGCGCGCGTGATGGCCGAACTGCTGCCGCGCGTGCGCGCGCTGGTGCTGCTGGCCAAGCAATACGACATCGGCCTCAATATCGATGCGGAAGAGGCCGATCGCCTCGAGCTGTCGCTGGACCTGATGGAAGCGCTGGCCCACGATCCCGTGCTGGCCGGCTTTGACGGCATTGGCTTTGTCGTGCAGGCGTATCAAAAACGCTGCCCGTTCGTGATCGACTACCTGGTGGACCTGGCCCACCGCAGCGGCCGCAAGTTCATGGTGCGGCTGGTCAAGGGCGCGTACTGGGACGCGGAAATCAAGCGCGCCCAGGTCGATGGCATGCCCGGCTACCCGGTCTATACGCGCAAGGTGTACACCGACGTGTCGTACCTGGCGTGCGCCCAGCGCCTGCTGGCCGCCACCAGCGTCATCTACCCGCAGTTCGCCACCCACAACGCGCAAACCCTGGCCACCATCTACACTTGGGCCAAGCGCGACGGCGTGACCGACTACGAATTCCAGTGCCTGCACGGCATGGGCGAGTCGCTGTACGACCAGGTGGTCGGCAAGGACAACCTTGACAAGCCGTGCCGCATCTATGCCCCGGTGGGCACCCACGAAACCTTGCTGGCCTACCTGGTGCGCCGATTGCTGGAAAACGGCGCCAATTCGTCGTTCGTGAGCCAGATCGTCGATGAAGCCATTCCTGTCGAGTCGCTGATCAAGGACCCGGTGGCGCAGGCGCGCGAGCAGGGCGGCTTGCCGCACCCGGCCATCGCACTGCCGCTGGCCATGTTCGGTGCCGAACGCAAGAACTCCGCCGGTTTCGACCTGGCCAACGAAGACGTGCTGCGCGAGATTGCCGCCGCGCTGGCAGCGCCGCGTAGCTGGCACGCGCTGCCGCTGCTCGCTGGCGGCGTCTCGGCCGGCCAGCCGATCCTGCAGATCACCAACCCGGCCCAGCGTGCCGACGTGGTGGGCCAGCTGGTGGAAGCGACTGCCGCCGACGTGGAATCGGCGCTGATCGCCGCCAATCACTACGCCATGGACTGGCAAACCACCGAACCGGCCGTGCGCGCTGCCGCCCTCGAGCGCGCTGCCGACCTGTTCGAAGCCAACGCCATGGAACTGATGACCCTGGCCATCCGCGAAGCCGGTAAATCGCTGCCCAACGCGATTGCCGAACTGCGCGAAGCGGTCGATTTCCTGCGCTACTACGCAGCTGAAGTGGCCGGCGCCACCAATCCGCTGGCGCTCGGTCCCGTCACCTGCATCAGCCCGTGGAACTTCCCGCTGGCGATTTTCACCGGTCAGGTGGCAGCGTCCCTGGCCGCCGGCAACGTGGTGCTGGCCAAGCCGGCCGAGCAAACCCCGCTGATCGCATTCCGCGCGGTGGAGCTGCTGCACGAAGCAGGCATCCCGCGCGCCGCGCTGCAATTTTTACCAGGCCGCGGCGAAGTGGTAGGCGCCGCGCTGACAGCCGACGCGCGCGTAAAAGGTGTGATCTTCACCGGTTCGACCGAAGTGGCGCAGCTGATCAACCGCACCCTGGCCAAGCGTGCGGCACTAGAGCATTGCGACATCCCGCTGATCGCCGAGACCGGTGGCCAGAACGCCATGATCGTCGATTCGTCGGCCTTGCCAGAGCAGGTGGTGCAGGATGCGATCTCGTCGGCGTTCGACAGCGCCGGCCAGCGCTGCTCGGCGCTGCGTGTGCTGTTCCTGCAGGAAGATATCGCCGACAAGACCATCCACATGCTCAAGGGCGCGATGCAGGAACTCAACGTCGGCAGCCCGGACCGCCTGGTGACCGATATCGGCCCGGTGATCGATGCCGAGGCGCAAGCCAATCTGCTGGCGCACATCAATAAACTGAAAGGCACGGCGGTCAACTACTTCTCGCTCGATCTGCCGTCGCACGTGATCACGGCCGGCACCTTCGTGCCGCCGACAGTGCTGGAAATCCGCTCGCTGGCCGAACTCACGCACGAAGTGTTCGGCCCGGTGCTGCACGTGATCCGCTACCGCCGCGCCGACCTGCCCAAGCTGGTCGAGCAGATCAACGCGTCCGGCTTCGGCCTGACCCTGGGCGTGCATTCGCGCATCGATGAAACCATCGACTTCATCACGGCCAATGCCCACGTCGGCAATATTTACGTGAACCGCAACATCGTCGGCGCCGTGGTCGGCGTGCAGCCGTTCGGCGGCGAGGGCAAATCGGGCACCGGCCCCAAGGCCGGCGGCCCGCTGTACCTGAAACGCCTGCAACGCAACGCGGTAGCCGCCAGCGCCCACCAGCGCCAGCCGGCGCCGGCGCTCGATGCGCTCACTGCCTGGGCCAACCTGCACGGCCAGCAGCGCCTGGCTGCGCTGATCGAGCAATACGGCCGCACCAGCATGCTGGGCAACCTCACCACGCTGCCGGGCCCTACCGGCGAGCGCAACACCCTGGCGCTGCTGCCGCGCGGCGCCGTGCTGTGCGCAGCCGGCACCCAGCCGGCGCTGCTGAACCAGCTGGCGGCGGTGCTGGCCACCGGTAACACCGCGCTGGTCGCGAACGAAGCCGCCAGCTTGCTGCCGACCGACTTGCCGGCGGCCGTGAAAGACTGCATCGGCCGCGCTGGCGACGGCGTCGATGGCCCGTTCCAGGTGGCATTGGTGGAATCGCAGCTGGCGGCAGGCCTGCACCCGCGTTTGGCGGCCCGGGAAGGGGCTCTGGCAAGCCTGATCGACACCAATGCAGAGGATGCCATCCCCCTGTGGCGTTTGCTTGCTGAGCGGGCCCTGTGCGTGAATACGACAGCGGCAGGCGGCAATGCCAGCCTGATGACGCTGTCCGTATAGTCAAGAACCTGTTGTAGACCCTTTAGGCCGGCGTTTGCCGGCCTTTTTTTATGCCTTGCAGAAGTTCTCGATCACCTCGAATGCGTAGCGCGACGCCACGGTTTCGATGAAATGCAGGAAATCGACGGCCGCATCGTCGTTGGCATTGTCGGAAATGGTGCGGATCACCGCGAACGGTATGCCCAGTTCGAAGCACACTTGCGCCACGGCCGCGCCTTCCATTTCCACCGCCAGCAAGTCGGGCAGGGCGCTCTTTAACGCCACGATCTGTTCCAGGCGGCCGATGAACTGGTCGCCGCTGGCAATCAAACCACGGTGCACGCGCGTGGTTTTGGCGGCAGCGGTCGCCAGCCGTTCGGTCAAGGCCAGGTCGGTGGCAAAGCGCGACAGGCCGGTCAATGGCACCTCGAAACGGGGAAACAGCGGTGACGCATCCATATCGTGCTGGACCAGGCTGTCGGCCACCACGATATCGCCAACATTGACGTGCGGATCCCCGCTGCCGGCAACGCCGGTGAAGACGATGTGGGTAACACCGAACTTTTCCACAAGGATCGCGGCTGTCATGGCAGCGGCAACCTTGCCAATTCGCGACAGGACGCACACAGCGTCGATTTCCCACAGTTTCCCTGTCGTGTACTCACGCATGCCGTGAACGCGCGTGGCGGGGCTCTGAAGGGCTTCCAGCAGCCCCTGCTGTTCTTCGGCCAACGCACTGATGATGCCAAGACGCATGTTTTTTCCCTTGTTTTTGGATCGATGACGATGTTTTGCATGTGGACAGCAATGTCCTTGTCCACAGCGCAGCGTTCAAAACGGTCGATTTTAAGGCGTTTCTTGCGTGCAGAACCAGACTCTGACTGCGAGCAGGCCTGTGGTTGTCGGTGTTTTCGAGCTGTTTCGGGTGGTTTTCGGGTTCTGCCGTGGCTGTTGCTGTTTACTTGTTTACAAAGAATTTATATAAAATAATAGTAGTAGTAAACGCCGTCAAAGCTGTGGATAAGTTCTGTATACGTTTACGAATCAGCTGTTTACAACTTTTACAAGCAGGCGGATAAGCGCTGTACCAGTTGCAGAACAATTTCTGCATAAAATTACGGCCCTTGCTTCACCACGCGCTTACTCACATTGATCCTTGTGGATATCCAGAACGTTATCCACAGAAACATAATGCTGGAAGCGATTTCTGCCGCTTTCCTTGGCCCCATACATGGCTTGATCGGCGTTTTTCATGAGTGTTTCGACATCTTTGCCGTCTTGCGGGTACAAAGCGATGCCGATGCTGCTTGAAATCTCCGCGATATGGGCGCCGTCGCCGTCCAGATCGAACGGTGTGCTCATCTGCTTGAGGATTTCCCTGGCGGTGCGGGTGACGTCGGCCGGGTTGCGCAGCTCGCCAAGCAGGGCGATGAATTCGTCGCCACCGAGCCTGGCCACCACGTCGGTGCCGCGCATCGAGGCAGTCAACCGTTCTGCCACTTGTTTGAGCAGCAGGTCGCCCTTGTCGTGGCCCATGGTGTCGTTGACCTCCTTGAAGCGGTCGAGATCGACGAACAATATCGCCATCGGCAACTTGGCCCGGTCCGATTTCTTCATTTCCTGGCGCAACCGTTCGTGGAACATGCGCCGATTCGGTAACCCGGTCAGCGTGTCGAAGTTGGCCTGGCGCCAGATCCGTTCTTCCGATGCCTTCTTTTCCGTCACGTCGCTGAGCAGCGCGACGTAGCGGAACGGGTGGCCGAAATCGTCGTGGACGGTGTCGAACCGGATTTCCGCCAGGTACTCGGTGCCATCCTTGTGGCGGTGCCACACTTCACCGTCCCACTGGCCCGTCTCGCGGATGGTTTTGGTCATGCGCGCAAAAAACTCGATACCTTCGCGCCCGGCGGTCAATTCGTAGCTGCGGCGGCCGATCACTTCGTGTTCCGTATAGCCGCTGAGCAGGGAAAAAGCGGGATTGACGGTCAGGATGCGGCCGGCGGCATCGGTCACCATCATCGCTTCGCCGATATTGTGGAACAGCAACGCCGACAATTTCATCGATTCCTCGTTGGCGCGCAGCTTTTGCTCCATGTCGCGGCTCTCGCCCAGCAGTGCGCGGATGCGCAACTCGCGTTCTTCCTGGCGCGCATAAGTGCGCAGCGAATACATGCCGCCGGCCGTCATCAGGAACAACAGGCAAACCAGGCCGGCGCCAGCCACCAGGTAGCTGAGGTTTTTCTGGCGCGCCGCCTCGGCATCGCTGCTGCCCACCAGCATTACCAGCGGAAATTGGTCAAACACCCGGTAACTGTAGGTGCGATGCAGGCCGTCGATGATGCCAACCGCCTTGTAGGTGCCGGTGTTGCCGTTGCGTAGATGCTTGAACAACTCGCTGTTGGACAAGTTGCGTCCGAACGATTGTTCGAACAGGGGCGCGCGGGCAATGATCTTGCCATCGCGATAGAACAGGGTGATCGAAATATCGGCGGTAAACCGCGAATTGTCGAACACCGAGGCGTAGCGCTCGACATTGAGCGGCGCCACCAGCACACCGATGAACTCGCCCTTGGCATTTTCCACCCGGCGGCTGATGAAAAAAAGCTTTTTGCCCGTGTATTTGCCGCGCACCGGTGCGCCGATGAACGGCTGATTGCCGTTGGCGTTGTCGAGATGCGCCTTGAAATAGTCGCGTTCGGCGTAGTTATGACCGGTGACATCGATATCGAGCGAGGTGGCGACCACGCGGCCACGGGTATCGATGAACGAAAGCCAGTAATCGACATTGAAATTGGCCGCGCGTGCCGATAACAACTCGGAAATCGCGGCACGCGAAGGATTTTGCGTGCTGGGCAGCACCTTGATGGCATTGGCAAAACCAATCATGGCCAGGTCCACCGACTGCAGCGAGTTGGCCACGTAGGCTTCCATCGCTTTCACGTAGTGATCGGTCTGGCTTTGCAATGCCTGTTCGCGTTCAACGTAGGACGTGCGGACCTGGGTGATGACGACCGTGACGGCCAGCGTTGCAGCCAGAAACAGGCCAGTGAGCAAGCGACGGCGAAAGCGCAGGTAGGCAGGCGATCGCGGTTGGGTAGGCATGGATGACAATCGGTCTCCGACACGGTTGTGAGGCGTTGTCTTGCACATGCCGAGTATAGGGGAAAGCCTGTGCTGGCGCGATGTTCGCGTTGGCGCGTGCTGTGGTTTACTCTAAAAGATGTATATAAAGAATAGTAGTAGTTGTTTACGTGGACACTTTTCTGTGGATAAGTCGCTATTTTGGATTAGAATCAGGCGTTTACGCGCTGTAGAACCGGGCGCGTAAACTGTGTATGTGGACAGGCACTGTTTTTGGATAAAAAATGGCGTCCCCAAAAAAAATTCGTTTACGCACATTTCGCACCTGTGGATATCCATAAGGTTATCCACATAGGTAAACACCTCTTTTCAGGGGCGTGACCGGGGAGCCGCAGCTTGGAATCAGCAGGTGACTACGACTACATCATCATCGGCGCCGGCTCGGCCGGCTGCGTCCTCGCCAACCGCCTCAGTGCGGATTCCACCAAACAAGTGCTGCTGATCGAAGCGGGCGGACGCGACGATTATTTCTGGATCCACGTCCCGGTCGGCTATTTGCACTGCATCGACAATCCGCGCACCGACTGGATGTACCGCACCGAAAGCGAAGCCGGCCTGGGTGGACGCAGCCTGATTTACCCGCGCGGCAAGGTGCTCGGCGGCTGTTCGTCGATCAACGGCATGATTTATATGCGCGGCCAGGCTGCCGATTACGACCGCTGGGCCGAACTGGTCGGTGACGACAGCTGGCGCTGGCAGTCGGTGCTGCCGTTGTTCAGGAAGAGCGAGGATTACCACGGCGGCGCATCCGATTTCCATGGCGCGGGCGGGCCGTGGCGGGTGGAAAAGCAGCGCTTGTCGTGGCCGGTGCTGGAAGCGTTCCGCGCTGCCGCCGAGCAGTGCGGTATCCCGAAAACCGACGATTTCAACCGCGGCGACAACCACGGTTGTGGCTATTTCGACGTCAACCAGAAGCGCGGCATCCGCTGGAACACGGTCAAGGCGTTCTTGCGGCCGGCCGCACGCCGGCCCAATTTGACCATCATGACCGGATGCCACGTGGAACGGTTGCTGTTCGCGCCGGCTGCGGGGGAGGGCGGCCCGTTCGTGGGCCGCCCGCGTTGCACCGGCGTGGTGTTTTCCGGTGGCGGCACGCGCTATACGGCCAGCGCCAGCGCCGAGACCATACTGGCCGCCGGCGCCATCGGCACGCCGCAGATCTTGCAGTGTTCGGGCATCGGCGCGGCCGACCGCCTGCACGCGCTCGGTATTGCGCCGGTACTCGATCGGCCGGGCGTGGGCGAAAACCTGCAAGACCACCTGCAACTGCGCATGATCTTCAAGCTCGGCCGTGGCGCGCGCACGCTCAACACGCTGGCAGCAAGCTGGTTCGGCAAGCTGCGCATCGGCGCCCAATATGCGGCGTTCCAGAGCGGTCCGATGTCGATGGCGCCGTCGCAACTGGGCGCCTTTGCCCGGTCCGATCCCGGCCAGGCCACGCCCGATGTGCAGTACCACGTGCAACCGCTGTCGCTGGAAAAATTCGGCGACCCGCTGCACGCGTTTCCCGCCTTTACCGCCAGCGTGTGCCACTTGCGGCCGACATCGCGCGGCCATGTGCGCATCGCCAGCGCCGATGCGCATGTACCGCCCAAAATTTCGCCGCTGTACTTGAGCACCGCGCACGACCGCCAGGTGGCGGCCGCCGCGCTGGCGTTGACGCGCCGCATCGTTGCCGCGCCGGCGCTGGCCGCCCTGGCTCCCGAAGAATTCCGGCCCGGCGCGCACCTGCGCACGGACGCGGAACTGGCCGATGCCGCTGCGGCGATCGGAACCACCATCTTCCACCCGGTGGGCACATGCAAGATGGGTCGCAGCGACGATCCGGATGCCGTGGTGGACAGCCAATTGCGCGTAATCGGCGTGCAAAACTTGCGCATCGCCGACGCCTCCATCATGCCGCTGATCACCGCCGGCAACACCAATTCTCCCACCATCATGATTGCGGAAAAAGCAGCCGAGCTCATCAAGAAACCCAATCAGCATAAGGGTGTCTGACTAGATCTGGATCAAACAATCCTCGTATTTATACCGTATTGTTGGTCAATTTGTTACTGTGTATGATCTGAAAAAAAGGCGGTACCTTGCATATAAAAACAAGGAGACAGGATGTCAGGCTTTATTTTGGAAACACAGCATTTGACCAAGGAGTTCCGCGGATTTACCGCCGTTAGCGACGTCAATCTTCGCGTCCAGCGCGGTCATATCCATGCCCTCATCGGCCCCAACGGCGCGGGCAAAACCACCTGTTTTAATTTGCTCACCAAGTTCCTGGTGCCCACGTCCGGCCGCATCCTGTTCAACGACAAGGACATCACGGCAGCCAAACCGGCGCACATCGCGCGGCTCGGCGTGATCCGCTCGTTCCAGATTTCCGCCGTGTTTCCGCACCTGACGGTGCTGCAAAATGTACGCATCGGCTTGCAGCGCCAGCTGGGCACCAGCTTCCATTTCTGGCAAAGCGAACGCAAGCTCGCCGTCCTCAACGATCGCGCCATGGCCTTGCTGGCCGAGGTCGATCTGGCCGGTTTCGCCGACACCGTCACGGTCGATATGCCTTACGGGCGCAAGCGCGCGCTCGAAATCGCCACCACCCTGGCAATGGAACCGGCGCTGATGCTGCTCGACGAACCCACCCAGGGCATGGGTCACGAAGACGTGCACCGGGTTACCGAACTGATCAAAAAAGTCTCGGCCGGGCGCACCATCCTGATGGTCGAACACAATATGAAAGTGGTGGCCGGCATCTGCGACCGCATCTCGGTGCTGCAGCGCGGCGCCATGCTGGCCGAAGGCACGTACGCCGAGGTGTCGCGCAACCCGCAGGTGATGGAAGCCTATATGGGAACCGAAGCAGGCACCGAAGTCCGCGAACTCGAAGGAGCGCACTGATGACCGCCGCGCTCGACATCTGCAACCTGCAAACCTGGTACGGCGAATCGCATATCCTGCACAACGTCAACTTGCGCGTGCAACCGGGCGAGGTGGTCACTTTGCTCGGTCGTAACGGCGCCGGTCGCACCACCACCTTGCGCGCCATCATGGGCCTGACCGGCGCCCGCAAGGGCTCGATCAAGGTCAACGGTTCCGAGGCGATCGGCCTGCCCACGCACCAGATCGCCCACCTCGGCGTTGGCTATTGTCCCGAAGAGCGCGGCATTTTCGCCTCGCTGTCCACCGAGGAAAACCTGCTGCTGCCACCGCAACTGGCCGGCGGCAAGCAGGGCATGCCGGTGGCCGATATCTACGCCATGTTCCCCAACCTCGAGGAGCGCAAGCACAGCCAGGGCACCCGGCTGTCCGGTGGCGAGCAGCAAATGCTGGCTGTCGCGCGCATCCTGCGCACCGGCGCGCGGTTGCTGCTGCTCGATGAAATCTCGGAAGGGCTGGCGCCCGTGATCGTGCAAGGCCTGGCGCGCATGATCAAAACCCTCAAGGCCAGCGGTTACACCATCGTCATGGTGGAACAGAATTTCCGGTTTGCCGCACCCCTGGCGGACCGGTTCTATGTGATGGAACACGGTCAGATCGTCGAGACCTTTGTTGCATCCGAACTCAGCGCCAAGATGCCAGTGTTGACGGAGCTTCTCGGCGTGTAGCGGTTTTCATTCGAATATTCCTCGGGAGACACCATGAAACGCAAAGTACTCGTCAGCGCCTGCGCGCTGTGCCTGTCGTATGGCGCGCAGGCGCAAATCTCAGGCGACACCATCAAGATCGGCATGATCACCGACATGTCCGGCCTGTACACCGATATCGACGGCGCCGGCGGCGCCGAAGCGATCAAGATGGCCATCGCCGATGCCGGTGGCGCCATCGCCGGCAAGAAGGTGGAATTCATCTCCGCCGACCATCAAAACAAGGCCGACATTGCCGCGTCCAAGGCGCGCGAATGGTTCGACCAGCAGGGCGTGGATATGCTGATCGGTGGCACCAATTCCGGCGCCAGCCTGGCCATGGCCAAGGTCGCTGCGGAAAAGAAAAAAGTATTTATTTCGATCGGCGCCGGTTCGGCCCGGCTCACCAACGAGGAGTGCACGCCGTACACCGTGCACTATGCCTACGACACCATCGCGCTGGCACGCGGCACCGGCGGCGCCATCGTCAAGCAGGGCGGCAAGAACTGGTACTTCCTCACCGCCGATTACGCGTTCGGCCAGTCGCTGGAAAAGGACACGGCCGACGTGGTGAAATCGGCCGGCGGCAAGGTGCTGGGGGCAGTGAAGCACCCGCTGTCGGCATCGGATTTTTCATCGTTCCTGCTGCAGGCGCAATCGTCGGACGCGCAAATTCTCGGCCTGGCCAATGCCGGCGGCGACGCCATCAACGCCATCAAGGCCGCCAACGAGTTCGGCATCACCAAGAAAATGAAGCTGGCCGGGCTGCTCATTTTCATCAACGATATCCACTCGCTCGGACTCAACCTCACGCAGGGCATGTACCTGACCGACGGCTGGTACTGGGACCAGAACGACGATACCCGCGCCTGGTCCAAGCGCTATTTTGCCAAGATGAAGAAGGAGCCATCGATGTTGCAGGCGGCCGACTATTCCGCTGCCGCCCAGTACCTGAAAGCCGTCAAGGCCACCGGCACCGACGATGCCGACAAGGTCATGGCCTGGCTCAAGGCCAACAAGGTCAACGACATGTTCGCCAGGAATGGCGTGATCCGTCCGGACGGACGCATGGTCCACGATATGTATTTGATGGAAGTGAAAAAGCCATCGGAATCGAAATATCCGTGGGATTACTACAAGGTGGTGGCCACCATCCCCGGCGACCAGGCGTACGCCACCAAGGCGGAAACCAAGTGCAGCTTGTGGAAATGATGTGATGCCTGCCCGGGGCGGCCATTCGGCTTGCCCCGGTTCCTTGCCCTCCCGACCCCCGCCTGGCGCAACGCACCTCAAGCAGGCGACTTTTTTTGTTAGTGATCTCATGGAAATATTCGGCCGTCCCTTGACCGTGTGGTTGAGCCAGCTAATGCTGGGACTCGTCAACGGTTCTTTCTACGCGATGTTGTCGCTGGGCCTGGCAGTGATTTTTGGCCTGCTCAACGTGATTAACTTTTCCCATGGCGCCCTGTACATGATGGGCGCGTTCGTGGCCTGGATGGGCATGACGTATTTCGGCCTCAGCTACTGGTGGATGTTGCTGCTCGCGCCTTTGACCGTCGGCGCGTTCGGCGTGCTCGTGGAGAAAACCATGCTGCGCTGGCTGTATAAACTCGACCACCTGTACGGGCTGCTGCTTACGTTCGGCATCACCTTGCTGGTCGAAGGCGTGTTCCGTTCGTTTTACGGCGTGTCGGGCCAGCCGTTCCAGACGCCCGATGCGCTCGCCGGCGCCACCGATCTCGGCTTCATGGTCATGCCGCATTACCGCGCCTGGGTGGTCGCCGCCTCGGTGGTGGTGTGCCTGGCCACGTGGTACGTGATCGAAAAAACCAAGCTGGGTTCGTACCTGCGCGCCGGTACCGAAAATCCCAAGCTGGTGGAAGCGTTCGGCGTCAACGTGCCGTTGATGGTCACGCTCACCTACGGCTTCGGCGTCGCTTTGGCGGGCTTTGCCGGGGTGCTGGCGGCGCCGATCATCCAGGTCCAGCCGCTGATGGGCCAGAACCTGATTATCGTCGTGTTCGCTGTTGTGGTGATCGGCGGCATGGGCTCGATCATGGGCTCGATCCTGACCGGCCTCGGGCTTGGCGTGATCGAGGGCCTGACCAAGGTGCTGTACCCGGAGTTTTCCTCGACGGTGGTATTCCTGGTGATGATCGTGGTGCTGCTGCTGCGTCCCGCCGGTTTGTTTGGTAAAGAAAAATAAGAGGCTTTTCATGAACAAGACACTCGGTTATTCCCTGGCCCTGGCGGTCGCGCTGGCGGCGCCCTTCATCGGCTACCCCGTGTTCCTGGCCAAGCTGCTGTGCTTTGCGCTGTTCGCTTGCGCCTTCAACTTGCTGATCGGCTTTACCGGTTTGCTGTCGTTCGGCCACGCCGCCTTCTTTGGCGGCGCCGGCTACGTGGTGGGCAACGCCCTGAAAGTTTGGGGCTGGCCGGTCGAGCTGAGCCTGCTCATGGGACTGCTCAGCGGCGCCGGCCTGGGCCTGGTGATGGGCGGGCTGGCGATCCGCCGCCAGGGCATTTATTTTTCCATGATCACCTTGGCGCTGGCGCAGATGGTGTTTTTTGTCGCGCTGCGCGCCGGCGGTTTTACCGGTGGCGAAGATGGTTTGCAGGGTGTTCCACGTGGCAGCGTGCTCGGCATGATCGACCTCGGCAACGACCTGCTGCTGTACTTCTTCGTGCTGGCGCTGGCGGTCGGCGCGTTCGCGCTGATCGTGCGCACGGTCCATTCGCCGTTCGGCCAGGTGCTGATGGCGATCAAGGAAAACGAGCCGCGCGCGATTTCGCTCGGTTACGACGTGGACAAGTACAAGCTGCTGGCGTTCGTATTGTCGGCCGCGCTGGCCGGCCTGGCCGGCGGCCTCAAGGTACTGGTGCAGGGCTTCGAAACCCTGACCGACGTCCACTGGACCATGTCCGGCCTGGTGGTACTGATGACCCTGGTTGGCGGCATGGGCACGCTGGCCGGTCCTATCCTCGGTGCGGTGATCATCATCATGCTTGAAAATAAGCTGGGCGACTGGGGCATTTACCTGTCGTCGGTCAGCGGCATCGAATGGTTCACCACCATCGGCGAGGCGGTCAACATGGTGGTGGGACTGATCTTCATCATTTGCGTGCTGGCATTCCGGCGCGGCATCATCGGCGAGTTCCTGGCCTGGAGCCGCAAAAAGCCGGTCGCCAGGCCGGCCTGACACTTTTCTAAACCAAGTATGACGTAGCACATGCGCCGGGCGATCTGCCCGGCGTTTTCCATTTGGACGGGGTAAATTTCTGGCAGCAGTCTGGAGGGACTCTTTCCGTCCATCATTTACCAACCTGGAGGATGAGCATGAAAACCACGACACTTGTCTCCGCCGTTACGGCCGCTATTGCCACCCTGGCGTTGAGCGCCTGCGGATCGCACCATGGCCACCACGGCGAACCGAACGAAGCGCCGCGCTACCTGCGCGACATCAGCGTCGCCACCTACGATGGCGTATCGGATGATTTGCTGACAGGCGGCCTCGGCGCTTCCGGACTGACTGCCGCCGCGCCGGTTCCCGGCTATGCCGATCCACTCAATCCCACGCCGGCCGAGCTGCGTCGCAACGCCATCTATTTCAATTACCGGGCAATTGCCGACGTCAATCCCACCGCCGGCTATGGCCGCCTGTACGGACCCAATGTCGATGTCAACGGCGTGCCCACCACCGGCGAGGGCAAGATCGCCGGCACCGAGTACATCGCCTACGCCGACGACGGCAGCGGCAAGCAGAACGTGACGGTCATGGTGCAGATACCGGACAGTTTCGATGTCAGCAACCCGTGCATCATCACCGGCGCCTCGAGCGGTTCGCGCGGCGTGTATGGGGCGATTGCCACGGCGGGTGAGTGGGGCCTCAAGCACAAGTGCGCGGTGGCCTATTCCGACAAGGGCACCGGCACCGGCCTGTACACGTTCGAGGACGACAGCGTGAACCTGCGCACCGGCGTGCGCGCACCACGTACGACGGCAGGCAACAACGCCAATTTCTCCCCGGCGATTACGGAAGCCGAACGTGCTGCGTTTGCTGCCGCGTACCCGGGCCGCATCGCATCGAAGCATGCGCATTCGCAGCAAAACCCGGAAAAGGACTGGGGCACACACGTGCTGCAATCGGTGGAATTCGCGTACTACGCGCTCAACGAAAAGTATGGCGAGCCGGGCAAGGACGGCAAGGGCCACCGTGTGCGCTTTACGCCGCGCAATACCATCACCATCGGTTCCAGCGTTTCCAACGGCGGCGCTGCCGCGCTGTTGGCAGCCGAGCAGGACCGCAAGGGCCTGATCACCGGCCTGGCGGTGAGCGAGCCGCAGATCCAGCCCAGGGACAACACCAGCTACTCGGTGCGCCAGAACGGCACGCCGGTGACGGGGCAGGGCAAGCTGTTGATCGATTACTCGACGTATGCAGCGCTGTACCAACCGTGCATTGCTGCCACGGCAGCGACGTCCGGCCGCTGCACGTCGCTCGTGGGTAAAGGTTTGCTGGCGGGCGCCGACCTGGCGGCTCAGCAGATTGACGCCAGGGCACGGCTGCGTGCCTATGGCTGGCTGGCGGAATCCGATCCCTTGCAGGCAACCTATTCACCGATCAACGTGCTGGTAGCTGTCACCTATACATTTGCCTATGGCCGCTTCGCGCCCACCGACAAGGTGTGCGGCTTTACCTTCGGGCCGGTCGATGCGGCAGGCCTGCCCACCACGTTCACGGCGGCGCAAAAGGCGGCCAGCTTTGCCACCCAGAACGGCATCATCGGCACACCAATCTACGAAGATTCGGTCGGCGGTGCCCGGTCGTATGCGGCGGGTGTGTCGCCCAGCACCAACCTTGCCGACCAGTCGCTTGACGGCTTCCTGTGCCTGCGGGCGCTGGCCACCGGCATCGATCCCGTCAATGGCAACGCGCTGACCGGCGCGCTGGCAGCGCAAAGCAAGCGGGTGCGCGACGGGGCCGCCGAGGTGGTTGCAAATGGCAAGCTGAACAGCAAACCGGCGATCATCGTCCACGGCCGCAGCGACACGCTGATGGTGGTGAACTTTACGTCGCGTGCGTACCTGGGACTGAACGCGGCAGCGGAAGGCTCGTCAAGCAAGCTGCGCTATATCGAGGTCACCAATGGCAACCATTTCGATGTGCTGACCAATGCGCTGCCGCAGTACGTGATCCCGCTGAACGTGTACCTGTTCCGTGCGCTCGACGCGATGATGGCGCATCTGCGCAGCAATGCCGCATTGCCGCCATCTCAAGTGGTGCGCACGACCACGCGGCCGGATAACACGGTGCCGTTGACGGAAGCGAACCTGCCGCCGATTGCAGCAGCCCCGGCGCCAGCCAACGCGATCACTGTCAGCGGCACGACGGTGGACGTGCCGCAGTAAGTTTGGTATTCGGCGGCAGCGCACTGCGCTGCCGCCTTCTGCTTGTTTTTATTCCGCGCTACCAACTGCGCATTGAGCAAGTTCCACTGAATCGCCACTGGAATCTGCTGTTTAGGCAATTTGCAGAGCTATGCCGATTCGGCATGAGCTACACCCGCTTTGGGCTGCGGTTTGTGGTAGCAGCAGCGCAACTCGCCTGTCGCGGTCCGGCATCCTTTGCCGTTGCCATGCCATCTCGGCATGAAGCCTGGGGCCGGTTGTTCCGTACAATACAGCCTTGAAAAATTGACGGACGGCGGTAGCAGTGGATTACTTGATATTGGGTGTGGCCGCATTTGGCGCGGGACTGGTCGATGCGGTGGTGGGTGGGGGCGGGCTGATCCAGATGCCAGCGATTTTTTCGGTGTTTCCCAACACCGCGCCGGCCACTTTGATCGGCACCAATAAACTGGCGTCGATTTTCGGTACCAGCGTGGCGGCGGTCAGTTATGCGCGCCGGGTGGCGGTAGCCTGGACCGTCGCCGCACCAGCGGCGTTTGCCGCGCTGATCTTTTCCTTCCTCGGCGCCTACACGGTGACCAAGGTGTCGCCGGACTTTCTGCGTACGGCCTTGCCGGTGGTATTGTTGCTGGTGGCGATCTATACCTTTGCCAAGAAAGACCTCGGTTCGGTGCACGCGCCGTTGCACACGGGGCGCAAAGAACAAACGCTGGCGCTGATCATCGGCTCGGCGATCGGCTTTTACGACGGCTTCTTCGGTCCCGGTACTGGCAGCTTCCTCGTGTTCCTGTTCGTGCGGGTCTTCGGCTTCGACTTCCTCAGCGCGTCGGCGGTCAGCAAAATTGTCAACGTTGCCTGTAACTTTGCCGCGCTGGTGTGGTTCGGCTACAGCGGCCACTTGCTGTGGCAGTTGGGCCTGATGATGGCCGTGTGCCAGATTGCCGGCTCAGTGATCGGCACCGGCCTGGCGATGAAACATGGCAGCGGTTTTGTGCGCAAATTGTTCCTGATCGTGGTGTCGGTGTTGATTGCCAAGACCGGGTACGACGCTTACCTCAGGTGGTAACGATGGCGTGATGTTTCACGTGGAACCAAAACCAGATCAAAGAGCAGGGCGTTTGTCGAAAGATGAGCGCCCTTTTTCAATGTTTCACGTGGAACCAAAGCAGAATATTTTTGCCTAAAAAAGTCGCAGCTACAAAAAGACTCTATAATTTGACCTTACTCCCTCCGCTTTAAAAATTCCATCATGTTATTTCCAACTTCATTCGACGTCATCGTTGTCGGCGGTGGTCACGCCGGCACCGAGGCCGCACTTGCTTCCGCCCGCATGGGCCAGAAGACTTTGCTCTTGACGCACAACATCGAGACACTGGGCCAGATGTCGTGCAATCCTTCCATCGGCGGTATCGGCAAAGGCCACCTGGTCAAGGAAGTCGATGCCATGGGTGGCGCGATGGCGATCGCCACCGACGAATCGGGCATCCAGTTCCGCATCCTGAATTCCTCGAAAGGCCCGGCAGTCCGCGCCACGCGCGCCCAGGCTGATCGCATCTTGTACAAGGCAGCGATCCGTTCTCGCCTGGAAAACCAGCCGAACCTGTGGCTGTTCCAGCAGGCCGTCGATGACCTGATGGTGGAGGGCGACCGCGTGGTCGGCGCCGTTACCCAGATCGGTTTGAAGTTTCTGGCGCCAGCCGTGGTGCTGACCGCTGGTACTTTCCTCGACGGGAAGATCCACGTCGGGCTGCAAAACTACTCGGCCGGTCGTGCCGGCGATCCGCCAGCGATCTCGCTGTCGGCCCGTTTGAAAGAACTGAAACTGCCGCAAGGTCGTCTGAAAACCGGCACGCCACCGCGTCTCGACGGCCGCTCGATCGACTTCGCGCAAATGACCGAGCAGCCTGGCGACCTCGATCCGGTGCCGGTATTCTCGGTCATGGGCAACACCGCCATGCATCCGCAGCAGCTGCCGTGCTGGGTTACCCACACCAATAACGAAACCCACGACATCATTCGTGCCGGCCTCGATCGCAGCCCGATGTACACGGGCGTGATCGAAGGCGTGGGTCCGCGCTATTGCCCGTCGATCGAAGACAAGATCCACCGCTTTGCCTCGAAAGAATCGCACCAGATTTTCCTGGAGCCGGAAGGTCTCACGACTCACGAATTCTATCCAAACGGCATCTCGACCAGCCTGCCGTTCGACGTGCAAATCGCCCTGGTGCGCTCGATGAAGGGGCTGGAAAACGCTCACATCCTGCGTCCCGGCTATGCCATCGAATACGATTATTTCGACCCGCGCGGCCTGAAAGCATCGCTGGAAACCAAGGCCGTGGGCGGCCTGTATTTCGCCGGCCAGATCAATGGCACCACCGGTTACGAAGAAGCGGCAGCGCAGGGCATGCTGGCCGGCATCAACGCCGCGCTGCAAACCCAGGGCCGCGAAGCGTGGACCCCGGCTCGCTCGGAAGCATACCTGGGCGTGATGGTCGACGACCTGGTCACGCAAGGCGTGATGGAACCGTACCGCATGTTTACCAGCCGCGCCGAGTATCGCCTGAGCCTGCGCGAAGACAATGCTGACATGCGCCTCACCGAAATCGGTCGCAAATTGGGCTGCGTGGGCGACGCCCAGTGGGAGGCATTCGACCGCAAGCGCGAGGCAGTTGCCCGCGAACTCGAGCGCCTGCGTTCCACGTGGGTCAATCCTCGCATCGTGGAAGCTGCCGAATCGGAACGCGTGATCGGCCAGGCTATCGAGCGCGAATACTCGCTGGCCGACCTGCTGCGTCGTCCGGGCGTGGGCTACGACAAGCTGATGACCTTGTCCGGCATTGACGGCCGTGACCTGGCCGGACCTGGCGTAACCGACGACGCGGTGCGCGAACAGATCGAAATCCAGCTCAAGTATTCGGGCTATATCGACCGCCAGACCAAGGAAGTCGAACGCCACGAGCACTACGAAAACCTCAAATTGCCGGAAGGTTTTAATTACCTCGACATCACCGCGCTGTCGGTGGAAGTGCGCCAGAAGCTGCACGCCCAGCGTCCGGAAACCCTGGGCCAGGCCTCGCGCATCTCCGGTGTGACGCCGGCGGCGATCTCGCTACTGCTGGTCCACCTGAAAAAAGTGGGCTTCGGCGGCTTTTTGAACAAGGAGCAGAAAGACGAGGTGGCGCAATGAAGGTCTTTGATCGCGCCGTCGTTGCTGACGTTTTACGCACCGGGATCGCCGGCCTTGACCTGGACCTGAGCGAGGCCCAGGTCGAGAAACTGCTCGACTACCTGGCCCTGCTGAACAAGTGGAATGCGGTGTACAACCTGACGTCGGTACGCGATCCGCTGCAGATGGTCACGTTGCATTTGCTCGATTCGCTGGCCGCCGTTGCCGCATTCAAAGGCGCCAAAAACGTGCTCGACGTGGGCGCCGGTGGAGGCTTGCCCGGCATGGTGCTGGCAATCAGCCGGCCGGACATGAAAGTGTCGATGATCGACACCGTGCACAAGAAAACCGCGTTCCTGAACCAGGTTAAAGCGGAGCTGGAACTGACCAATGTGACGGTGTACACCAAGCGCGTAGAGCAGCTGGAAGTCAAAACCAAGTTCGACGTGATCACCTCGCGCGCCTTTGCCGACCTGTCCGACTTCGTCAACTGGTCCGGTCATTTGCTGGAGCAGGGCGGCCAGTTCATCGCCCTGAAAGGCACGGCGCCAGCGGAGGAACGCGAGCGGCTGCCGGAGCCATGGAAGGTGCAGAAACTGCAGCCTTTGCAGGTGCCGGGGCTGGAGGCGGAGCGCCACCTGGTGTTCATAAAATCAGAGCAGACAGAAACCGTATAAATGGTATAAACGGTTTAAATTATACAAATCGTTTATATGAAATAAACGGTATAAATCATTTAAACCGTATAAATAATTTGTTGTAAAAATTCAGCAGAAAGACGATAAACAATACATGGCGAAAATTTTCTGCGTAGCGAATCAGAAGGGCGGGGTGGGCAAGACCACCACTACCGTCAACCTGGCGGCCGGACTGGCAAAGCTGAACCAGCGCGTGCTGCTGGTGGACCTGGACCCGCAGGGCAACGCCACCATGGGCGCCGGCATCAACAAGGCCGGCCTGGCTGCCTCCACCTACGAGGTAATGCTGGGCGAGTCCGACGTGGCCACCGCGCGCCTGCGCTCGGAGGCAGGCAAGTTCGACGTGTTGCCGTCCAACCGCGAGCTGGCCGGCGCCGAGGTGGAGATGGTCTCGCTCGATAACCGCGAGCGGCGCCTCAAAGTTGCGTTGGCAGCCGTGGACCAGGACTACGACTTCATCCTGATCGATTGTCCGCCGGCATTGTCGATGCTGACACTGAATGGCCTGTGTGCCGCCCACGGCGTGATCATCCCGATGCAGTGCGAGTACTACGCGCTCGAAGGCTTGTCCGACCTGGTCAACACCATCAAGAAGGTGCACGCCAACCTTAACCAGGATCTGAAGATCATCGGCCTGTTGCGCGTGATGTTCGATCCGCGCATGACGCTGTCGCAGCAGGTCTCGGCTCAACTCGAACAGCACTTCGGCGACAAGGTCTTCAAAACCATCATCCCGCGCAACGTGCGTCTGGCCGAAGCGCCATCGTATGGCTTGCCCGGCGTCACGTTCGATCCATCGTCCAAGGGCGCGCAGGCGTATATCGCCTTTGGCGCCGAGATGGTCGAACGTATCAAGAAAATGTAAGGCACCTATTTATGGCAACCAAAAAACTCAAGGGCCTGGGCCGCGGCCTCGACGCGCTGCTTGGCGGCAGCGACGACAAGCCGGCGGACGCCAACACGCCGTCCGAATTGCCGGTCACGCAAATGCAGGCCGGTAAATACCAGCCGCGCACGCGCATGGACGAGGGCGGCCTGCAGGAACTGGCGGCATCGATCAAAACCCAGGGCATCATGCAGCCGATCCTGGTGCGCCCGGTTGGCACCGATCCGCTGACCGGCGCGGTCACGTACGAAATCATTGCCGGCGAACGCCGTTTCCGCGCGGCGCAACTGGCCGGACTGGACGTGCTGCCGGTATTGGTGCGCAACGTCGATGACCAGGCTGCCGCTGCCATGGCGCTGATCGAGAACATGCAGCGCGAGGACCTCAACCCGCTGGAAGAAGCGCAGGGCATCCACCGCCTGATTACCGATTTCAGCTTTACCCATGAACAGGCTGCCAACGCGGTGGGCCGTTCGCGCAGCGCGGTGTCGAACCTGCTGCGCCTGATGAACCTGGCGTCCAGCGTGCAAACCATGCTGATGGCCGGCGATATCGACATGGGCCACGCACGCGCGTTGCTGGCAGTCGATGCGGCCACGCAAATCAACCTGGCCAACACGGTGGTTGCCAAACGGTTATCGGTACGCGAAACGGAAAAACTGGTGACGCGCACGCTGGAAGAGCAACAGGCGGCGCCGGCCGAGGCGCGGCAAAAGGAAAAGTCCGGAGATATCACCAGGCTGGAAGAAGAACTGTCGGACAAGCTGGCCACGCCGGTGGTCTTCAAGATGGGCACCAAGGGACGCGGCCAGATGATCATCGATTTTGCCGACCTCGATATCCTCGATGGTGTGCTGGCAAGACTGCGTGCTTGAGCCAGGACGAGGGAAAACGGGAGATGACAGCAGATCGCAGCATTGTTGATTTCAAGTCACAAATAGGCTGTTTTCTCCCTTTTACCTCATCCGGCGCCAAAGTGGTGCAACACGTTTGGAAATGTTTGTAAAAGCGTCTCTTTCGCGCACTAAATGCTCTGGTGCGGTGCAGCATGTTTGACGTGATACAGGAAAGACACATATAATCACGCGTCTTTGAGTTTATCGGCAATTTTTTGGAGCCTCGCAGTGATTAAAACGACGAGTGTTTCGAGGCCGATGTTTAAAGTCGTCGCCCTCCAGTTGGCCATCGCAACTGGATTCGCCTTGCTCGCCTGGAACCTGGGTGGAGTACTCAAAGCATGGTCGGCCGCCTATGGCGGAGCAATCGCAGTCATCGGTAGCCTGGTGTACGCGATGATTGTCATGGGCGCAACGAATGATCCAAAAAAGACTTTCCGGACGCATTTTCGCGCGGAAATGGTCAAGTTTTCCATCACTGCAGCGCTGTTTATTGTCGCGCTGGTGCTATTTTCATCGGCCGCTTGGTTATGGCTGATCTTAGGTTTCGCGGTGGCAACCATGGCGTATTGGTTTGCACTGCTTGCAGTTTAATTAACAAAATCTGACGACATTATGACCACTGAACACGGGGGGCACTCAGCCCCGGCTAACGCCACAGAATACATCAAGCACCACTTGCAACATCTGCAAACCAGCGATGGCATGTTTAACCTGGACACGTTCTGGGTTTCGGCCATCCTGGGCGCGATTTTCCTCGGTGTCTTCTACATGGCTTCGCGCCGCGCCACCGCTGGCGTGCCGGGCAAGCTGCAAAACTTCGTCGAACTGGTCATGGAACTGGTGAACGACACTGTTAATAGCGCGTTCCACGCCAAAAGCGCGGTGATCGCACCATTGGCCATCACCATCTTCGTCTGGGTGTGGCTGATGAACGCCATGGACTTCCTGCCGGTGGACCTGCTGCCAAAGGCACTGGAGTTCTTCGGCGTGTACAACCTGCGTGTGGTACCAACCGCCGACGCCAACCTGACCTTCGCCCTGTCGCTGTCGGTCCTGCTGTGCATCTTCGGTTTCTCGATCAAAGCCAAGGGCCTCGGCGGTTACGCCAAGGAGCTGTTCACGGCGCCATTCCATGCAACCGGCTTCGCAGCCATCTTGCTGGCACCGGTCAACTTCCTGCTGCAAATGGTTGAATTGTTCGCCAAGCCAGTTTCGCTGGCACTGCGACTGTTCGGCAATATGTATGCCGGCGAACTGATTTTCATCTTGATCGCGTTGTTGCCTTGGTGGGCGCAGTGGCTGTTGGGTGGTCCATGGGCAATCTTCCACATCTTGATTGTAACTTTGCAAGCTTTTGTGTTTATGGCGTTGACGGTTGTGTATCTGGCCCTTGCGGTTGAGAAGCACTAATCACCAACTTTATAGTTTTATTTTTTAGTATCTTTCGTTTTTTAAATTAGGAGAAATATATGCAAGCTCTGATCGCA
>Ga0308164_10000278_pt1 | contig 108610 bp, 97 predicted proteins | sample PhyTR2_FD_201031 | JGI IMG/M metagenome (GOLD analysis project Ga0308164, IMG submission 201031) | Phyllosphere microbial communities from UC Gill Tract Community Farm, Albany, California, United States - DLSLT.R2 | ecosystem: Host-associated > Plants > Phyllosphere > Unclassified | place... | reverse complement strand
ATGATGCTGATCTGCTCAATGCAATTTTTCGCGGTTTTCACACTGTAAAAGGGGGCGCCGGCTTCCTCCAGCTACATGAGCTGGTGGAGTGCTGCCACATCGCCGAAAACGTGTTCGACATCCTGCGTAAGGGTGAACGTCGCGTCGATTCCGAATTGATGGACGTGGTCCTGGAAGCACTGGACACCGTCAACAGCATGTTCGGTCAGGTACGTGAACGGACTGACGTAACTCCGGCGACGCCAGAACTGCTGGCCGCGCTGGCGCGTCTGGCCGAGCCACAATCCGCCGATGAAGTAGCGGCTCCTGAACCTGAGCCGGTGGTTGAAGTCCAGGCTGCTGCTGCCGTTGCGGAGCCAGCCGCTGGCGACGAGATTACCGATGATGAATTCGAGCAGTTGCTCGATTCGCTGCACGGCTCAAACCCGGTATCTGCAGCGCCTGCAACGGCGCCAGCAGCGGTTGCGGCTGCGCCGGCGGGTGATGAAATCACCGATCAGGAATTCGAATCCCTGCTTGATCAGTTGCATGGCAAGGGCAAGTTTGCGGCTGACGCTGCTCCTGCTCCGGCACGTGCACCTGTGGCGCAGGGCAGTGCAGCGCCTGCCGGTGATGAAATCACCGACGACGAATTCGAAGCGTTGCTCGATCAACTGCACGGCAAAGGCTCGTTTGATGGCGCCGTAGCGGCTCCGGTAGCTGCTGCACCTGTAGCCGTTGCTGCCAAGGCACCCGCTGCTGCTTCGGACGAAATCACCGATCACGAATTCGAAAGCCTGCTCGACGAATTGCATGGCAAGGGCAAGTTCGAGCCTGAGGCGATCGTTGCCAAGGCGCCTGCTCCGGCCGCAGCGGCTGCTCCGCCACCTCCTGTAGCCAAGCCTGCTCCGGCGCCTGCTGCTAAAGCCGAGCCGGCCAAACCCGCTGCGGCTCCAGCCCCTGCGCGCGCTCCTGCACCCAGCGGTGAAAAACCGGTGGCTACAGAAGCCGAAACCACTGTACGTGTCGATACCGCCCGACTGGACGAGATCATGAACATGGTCGGCGAGCTGGTACTGGTGCGTAACCGTCTGGTGCGCCTGGGTCTCAACAACGGCGATGAAGCCATGTCCAAGGCAGTTTCCAACCTGGATGTGGTGACTGCCGATCTGCAGACTGCGGTGATGAAAACCCGCATGCAGCCGATCAAGAAAGTCTTCGGCCGCTTCCCGCGTCTGGTCCGTGACCTGGCTCGCCAGCTCAAGAAAGAGATCAACCTGGAACTGGTCGGTGAAGAGACCGACCTTGACAAGAACCTCGTAGAGGCGCTTGCCGATCCACTGGTCCACTTGGTGCGTAACGCAGTCGACCACGGTATCGAAACGCCGGAAGAGCGCGAAGCCACGGGCAAGTCCCGCGGCGGTCGTGTGATCCTTTCGGCAGAGCAGGAAGGCGACCATATCCTGCTGTCGATTTCCGATGACGGCAAAGGCATGGACCCTAACGTACTGCGCTCCATTGCAGTGAAGCGCGGCGTCATGGACAAGGATGCAGCCGATCGGTTGAGTGACACCGATTGCTACAACCTGATCTTCGCGCCGGGCTTCTCGACCAAGACCGAGATTTCCGATGTGTCGGGTCGCGGTGTGGGCATGGACGTGGTCAAGACCAAGATCTCCCAGCTCAATGGCTCGATTAATATCTATTCGACCAAGGGCCAGGGTTCGAAGATCGTCATCAAGGTGCCGTTGACCCTGGCGATCATGCCGACCCTGATGGTGATGCTGGGCAACCAGGCCTTCGCTTTCCCGCTGGTCAACGTCAACGAAATCTTCCACCTGAACCTGTCGACTACCAACGTGGTTGATGGCCAGGAAGTGGTGATCGTACGTGACAAGGCCTTGCCGCTGTTCTACCTCAAGCGCTGGCTGGTCAGTTCGGCGGCTCACGAGGAGCAGCGCGAAGGGCACGTGGTAATCCTCACGGTCGGCACTCAGCGCATCGGCTTTGTCGTCGATCAACTGGTCGGTCAGGAAGAAGTGGTCATCAAACCGCTGGGCAAGATGCTGCAAGGTACGCCGGGTATGTCGGGCGCCACCATCACCGGTGACGGTCGCATCGCCTTGATTCTCGATGTACCCAGCATGCTCAAGCGTTACGCCGCACGGCGTATCTGAACCCGGGGTCGCGGGCAGCCTGGCTGCCTGCGGCACCTATTGGAGTGTTTATGGCAGTCAAGGTCCTGGTGGTGGATGATTCCGGTTTTTTCCGCCGCCGCGTTACGGAAATTCTTTCTTCGGACCCCAACATTGTAGTGGTCGGCACTGCCACCAACGGCAAGGAAGCGATTGAGCAGGCGCTGGCGCTCAAGCCGGATGTCATCACCATGGACTACGAAATGCCGATGATGGATGGCATTACGGCAGTTCGCCATATCATGCAGCGTATCCCCACCCCGGTATTGATGTTCTCGTCGCTGACGCACGAAGGTGCGCGCGTGACGCTGGATGCTCTTGACGCCGGTGCGGTGGATTTTCTGCCCAAGAATTTCGAAGATATCTCGCGCAACCCGCAGAAGGTCAAGCAACTGCTGTGCGAGAAAATCAACAGCATCTCACGCAGCAATCGTCGTTCCAGCGGGTTCGGTTCAGCCAGTGCAACTCCGGCAGCACCGGCTCCGTCGACGTTGACCAGCCGCGCTTCTGCGCCAGCCCCGGCACCCGCCAGGGCGGTGCCGTCACGCACGGCAACACCCACTGCCGCTTCGGCCGCCCCGGCCCATCATGCGCCGGCGCACCCGACGACGTCAGGCACGGCCAAGCGCAAGGCCTACAAACTGGTGGCCATCGGCACGTCAACGGGCGGCCCGGTCGCACTGCAACGCGTACTGACCCAACTGCCAGCCAACTTTCCGGCACCACTGGTGCTGATTCAGCACATGCCTGCGGCGTTTACCAAGGCGTTTGCCGAACGTCTCGACAAGCTGTGCAAGATCAGCGTCAAGGAAGCGGAAGACGGCGACGTGCTGCGTCCTGGTCTGGCGCTGCTGGCACCGGGTGGCAAGCAGATGATGGTTGACGGACGCGGCACGGTGAAGATTCTGCCGGGCGACGAGCGCCTCAATTACAAGCCCTGCGTCGACATCACCTTCGGCTCTGCCGCCAAGTCCTACGGCGATAAAGTGCTTTCGGTGGTCTTGACCGGCATGGGCGCCGACGGCCGCGAGGGCGCGCGTTTGCTCAAGCAGGCTGGCAGTACCGTGTGGGCTCAGGATGAAGCGAGCTGCGTGATTTATGGCATGCCGATGGCCATCGTCAAGGCTGAACTCGCGGATGCGATCTACAGTCTGGACGACATCGGTCGGCACCTGGTAGAGGCCTGTCTCTGATGGATGTACTGAGCCTTATCGGTCTGATCCTGGCGTTTGTCGCAATCATTGGTGGTAATTTTCTCGAAGGCGGGCACCTCGGTGCCTTGCTCAATGGTCCGGCGGCGCTGATCGTGTTGGGCGGTACACTCGGTGCTTCGCTGTTGCAGTCGCCGATGAACGCGTTCATGCGTGCCATGAAAATCATCCACTGGATCATTTTTCCGCCACGTATCGATCTGCCTGGCGGTGTCGATCGAGTGATCGGCTGGAGCATGACCGCTCGCAAAGAGGGCTTGCTGGGTCTGGAAACCGTAGCCGATGCCGAGCCCGACGGTTATTCGCGCAAGGGCCTGCAACTGTTGGTCGACGGTGCAGAACCCGCCGCGATTCGCAGCATTCTTGAAGTGGATTTCATCACGCAGGAAACCCGCGATATTCAGGCTGCGAAAGTATTCGAAAGCATGGGCGGCTACGCGCCGACCGTGGGTATCATCGGCGCAGTCATGGGCCTGATCCATGTCATGGGCAACCTGGCTGATCCCAGCCAGTTGGGCAGCGGTATTGCGGTGGCCTTCGTCGCCACTATCTACGGCGTGGCCATGGCCAACCTGATCCTTTTGCCAGTGGCGAACAAACTCAAGGCCATTGCCCACCGTCAGGCGCGCTACCGCGAAATGTTGCTTGAAGGTCTGTTGTCCATCGCCGAGGGTGAAAACCCGCGCTCCATCGAACTCAAGCTGCAAGGCTTCATGGAGTAACCACGCATGGCTCGCCGTCGTCAGGTCGAAGAACATGAAAATCACGAACGCTGGCTGGTGTCGTATGCCGACTTCATTACCTTGCTGTTCGCGTTTTTCGTGGTGATGTACTCGATTTCCTCGGTCAACGAAGGCAAGTACAAGATCCTGTCCCAGGCATTGGTCGGCGTATTCAACGACACTGAACGCACCATGAAGCCGATCCCCATCGGTGAGCAGCGCCCGGTCTCGGTCAAGCCTGCCGAGCCGCTGGTCAAGGACAGTGAGCAGACTGACGCCGGTATAGGTCAGGCGTCCGATGACCCGTTGCAGACCATTGCCCAGGACGTGCGCGATGCGTTCGGTGACCTGATCAAGTCCGATCAGATGACGGTGCGTGGCAACGAACTGTGGATCGAGATCGAGCTCAACTCCAGCATGCTTTTCGGCAGCGGCGATGCGATGCCCAGCGACAAGGCGTTCACCATCATCGAAAAGGTCGCCGGAATCGTCAAACGCTTCGACAACCCGATCCATGTCGAGGGCTTTACCGACGACCAGCCGATCAGTACTGCACAATTCCCGACCAACTGGGAGCTGTCTTCGGCACGTTCTGCCAGCATTGTGCGCATGTTGGCCATGGACGGCGTCAATCCGGCGCGACTCGCTTCGGTGGGCTACGGTGAATTTCAGCCGATCGTTCCCAACACCAGCACGGCCGGACGCGCCAAGAACCGCCGTGTAGTGCTGGTTATCTCGCGCAATCTGGACGTTCGCCGCAGTCTGACCAGCGCTGGATCGGCCAATGTGCAGCCTGATGCTGCATTGCGGCGTGCTGGCACACAAACTGCACCGGTGCCAGCAAAGCCGCCGGTACGCGCGAACGCCGTCAATTCTCCGTCACCCGCCCCCTAAACATCGTATCGGTATGGTCGTCGCTGTACGCAAGGAAAACAATTAATGAGAGTCTGGGCAGTAGCCAACCAGAAAGGTGGAGTCGGAAAGACCACCACGACCATTGCCCTGGCCGGTTTGCTGGCCGACTCAGGTAAGCGCGTGGTTGTGGTCGATCTGGACCCTCACGGCTCCATGACCAGTTATTTCGGGCATAACCCGGACGAGCTGGAACACAGCGCTTTCGATCTGTTTCTGCATAAAGGTGCTGTGCCGGACGGTCTTCCCGGCCAGTTGTTGCTGCCTACCAGCGATAAACGCATCTCGCTGATCCCCTCCAGCACCGCGCTTGCCACGCTGGAGCGCCAGTCACCCGGCCAGAGCGGCCTGGGTCTGGTTGTCGCGAAAAGCCTGGCTCAGTTGTGGCAGGATTTTGACTATGCGTTGATCGACAGTCCGCCGCTGCTGGGCGTTCTCATGGTCAATGCGCTGGCGGCCAGCCAGCAACTGGCGATTCCGGTGCAGACCGAGTTTCTGGCCGTGAAAGGTCTGGAGCGCATGGTCAATACGCTGACCATGATCAATCGTTCGCGCAAGGTGCCGTTGCCTTACACCATCGTGCCGACCTTGTTCGACCGCCGTACCCAGGCATCGATGGGCACCTTGAAACTGTTGCGCGACAGCTTTCCCGAGCATGTCTGGCAAGCCTACGTGCCGGTCGATACACGACTGCGCGATGCCAGCCGTCTGGGGCTTACGCCGTCGCAGAACGACAGCAAGAGTCGCGGTGTGATCGCTTACCGGGCATTGCTCAAGCATATGCTCGCCGAGCAGCTCAATGCGCAGGTGGCCTGACGTGAACGTCTACTCTTTCTGCATTGTTTGCTCAAGTGATGCCTCAATGCGGCCGATAACTGTATCAGGCTGCACATGCTCCATTTTTCGTTGGGCCCCGGTATGAACCGCCCTGTAGAAGTAGCAACACGACCCAAACTGGCTTTGCAGTCCTACCTGGACGCACTGCTGTACGACGCGACTGAAGTGCTCGAAGAGCCCGTCAGCAGCATCGATGAATTTCAGGCGGCTGTGCTCGAAGAGCAGGCCTTTGATGCGCGGATGCAGGCGCAGATCAAGCCGCTGGCGGTCGCGGTTGCCGCGCCGGCTCCGGTGGCTGTCAAGGTGCAGGTCCTGGCGCCTGCGCCAGTGGTTGAAGTCGCTCCGGTGATCGTTGCCGAAGCGGTGCAGGTTGAAGAGGCTCAGGTTGAAGAGGCAGTGCCAACTGTTGCGCTGGTGGAACCGGTCGCCGAGTTGAGCACGCTGGCAGCCCAGCGTACCCCGACGCCACCGCCGACCAGTGATGGTCGTCCGGCATGGGCTGCCGAGCCGTTCGAATGCCTGTTGTTCGATGTGGCCGGTCTGACACTGGCGGTGCCGCTGGTGTGCCTGGGGTCGATTTATCCGCTGGCAGGGCAGGAGCTGACGCCGCTGTTCGGTCAGCCGGACTGGTTTCTCGGGATCCTGCCGTGTCAGGCAGGCAACCTGAAAGTGTTGGATACCGCGCGCTGGATCATGCCTGATCGCTACCGCGACGATTTTCGCCAGGGATTGCAGTATGTGATTTCGGTGCAGGGATACGAGTGGGGGCTGGCGGTGCATCAGGTCAGCCGTTCGTTGCGTCTTGATCCGAACGAGATCAAATGGCGCGCGCAGCGAGGTCATCGTCCATGGCTGGCGGGTACGGTCATCGAGCATATGTGCGCGTTGCTGGATGTAGCAGAGTTGGCCGAGCTGATAGCCAGTGGCGCGGTCAAGCAGTTGAACAAGTCGAAATAATCATGGGTCGATGCCAGTGGCGTCACCTGCAAAGAACACACGTGAGGGGTTGGGGTTATGAATAAGTCGTCTGCACAAGGTTCCGAAGATCCTATTCTGCAATGGGTTACGTTCCGCCTGGACAACGAGTCCTACGGCATCAACGTAATGCAGGTGCAGGAAGTGCTGCGCTACACTGAAATCGCCCCGGTGCCGGGTGCGCCAAGTTATGTGCTGGGCATCATCAACCTGCGCGGTAACGTCGTGACCGTGATCGACACCCGTCAGCGTTTTGGCCTGGACCCGGTTGAAGTCAGCGACAACACGCGTATCGTGATCATCGAAGCTGACAAGCAAGTGGTCGGTATTCTGGTCGACAGCGTTGCGGAAGTGGTTTACTTGCGTCAGTCAGAAGTTGAAACTGCGCCTAACGTCGGTAACGACGAATCGGCCAAGTTCATTCAGGGCGTTTGCAACAAGAACGGCGAACTGTTGATTCTGGTTGAACTGGACAAAATGATGTCCGAAGAAGAGTGGTCCGATCTGGAGAACATCTGATTGATCTTTGAGGTAGCTGTCGTCTTTCTGGGCATTCTCTGGGTAGTGACCCTGTTTATGTTCCTGGCCCATACCAGGCGTCAGCGCAAGCTCGACGCCGAGCGTGATGAGGCGGCTGCCTTGCGGGATCAGCGGATCAAGGAGTTGGCCAGGCGTCTGGACAACTACCAGAACGGCACGGTGCGCATGGGCGAAGCGTTGCATGAGCTGCGTGCCGTCGTTGCGCCGTTGCCGGACAAGCTCACCGCTCTGGAGCAGCGCGATCCCTCCACGCTATCCTTCGCCCAGGCCGCCCGTCTGGTCGGCATGGGTGCCAGCATCGACGAGCTGACCCAGTCCTGCGGCCTGACCCAGGCCGAAGCGCAGTTGATGACCAAACTGCACGGCAATACAGCGAGCTAGTTTCTCGTTCGTATGGCTATCGTTCCCATGCTCCGCGTGGGAATGCAGTTCGTGACGCTCCGTCGTCAGCGCCATCGCGATAAAAAAGCGCGTTTACGATAGCCGTGAGTGCTGGACCGTTCGGAACCTGTAACTCTCGTGCCTGTGCCGTTACTGCTCGTCCAGCGCAAACTCGGTCAGGCAGAACGTCGGGATCTTCAGGTCGTTAAGACGCTGGGAGCCGCCCAGTTCCGGCAGGTCGATGATCGCAGCAGCCTCGTACACTTCGGCACCCATACGGCGGATCAGGTTGGCAGCGGCGATCAGCGTGCCTCCGGTCGCGATCAAGTCATCGAACATGATGACCGAGTCACCTTCGCACAGACTGTCGGCATGCACTTCCAGATACGCTTCGCCGTATTCGGTCTGATACGCCTCGGACAGTACATCGGCAGGCAGTTTGCCTTGTTTGCGGAACAGCACCAGCGGCTTGTTCAGTTGATACGCGACCACCGAACCGATCAGAAAACCCCGCGCGTCCATGACGCCGATATGGCTGAACTCGGCATCGATGTAGCGCTGCACGAAGCTGTCAATCACCTGACGGGTGGCCTTGGGCGACTGGAACAGGGGCGTGATATCGCGGAAGACCACGCCCGGCTTGGGGAAGTCCACGACCGGGCGGATGAGGGATTTGAAGTTCGATTGATCGAAAGTCATCAGGGGATTCCATGGCAGTTTTGGCCGACAGTTTAAGCCGACCCGCCAAAGATCGCACGTTTCAGCTTTGCATCGAACCGCCAGCCAGTGCGCACAGCTCGATAGGGGCGAGGATGTGAATCTCTTTGCCCTCGGCAGAAATCAGCTGATTTTGCTGGAACCGGGTAAAGACACGGGACACGGTCTCGACTGCCAGACCCAGGTGATTGCCGATTTCGTTGCGCGACATACTCAGGCGGAACTGATTGGCCGAAAAGCCTCTGGCGCGGAAGCGTGCAGACAGGTTGATCAGAAACGTGGCGATACGCTCATCGGCGGTCTTTTTCGAGAGCAGCAGCATCATTTGCTGATCGTCACGGATCTCACGGCTCATGACGCGCATCAACTGCCGACGCAGTTGCGGCAGTTTCGCGGAAAGCTCGTCCAGACGCTCGAAAGGGATTTCGCAGACCGACGTGGTTTCCAGTGCCTGGGCCGAGACTGGGTAAGCCTCGGCGTCCATGCCGGACATGCCCACCAGTTCGCTGGGCAGGTGAAAACCGGTGAGCTGTTCTTCACCGCTGTCACTGATATTGAAGGTTTTCAACGCCCCGGAACGCACCGCATAGACCGACTCGAAGGTGTCCCCCTGACGAAACAGAAATTCGCCTTTCTTCAGCGGGCGGCCGCGTTTGACGATCTGGTCAAGGCAGTCCATGTCTTCGGTATTCAACGAAAGGGGCAGGCACAACGGCGCGAGACTGCAATCCTTGCAGTGAGCCTGGTTTTGCGCGCGCGACTTGACTGGCTCGGACATCACTTAATTCCTTGTGGGAAATCACACATAAGCCGTAAGGGTAACTCACCCGTGCTTGTCGGGGCCAGCCTGCAAATCTGTCGGCGTCGTCAAGGTTACAGGTTGCCTGCCGATAACCACGTATTCCTTCAGCCAAGCCAGGATGCCTCGTCATGTCAACGACACTCCCGTTGATCAGCAGCATTACGATACGGACTGCGACCTCGCAGACCACCTACAGTAACGCCGAGCAAATCACTACCGAGGCGTCGGCAAGCGAGACAAAGGCCGTACAGGTCAATTTGTCGGCAGAAGGCAAGGCGGCTGCGTCATCGTCTTCCAGAAACGCTGATATCGAACAGAGCGGCCTGCCTGGTTCCGTGCAGAAGATCCTCAAGGCGATTCGCGAACTTCAGCGCAGGATCGAGGAAACCATGGAGCAGATCCAGAAGGCGCTGAATGACCCCAGCCTGAGCCCCGAGGAGCGAAGGACCAAGGCTGCGGCGCTACAGACCGTGCTCAGCACGTTGCAGGCGCAAGTGAGCAATTCCACGGCCGATCTGTCGTCGCTCATGAACAGCCTGGGCTCCAGTGACGCCGACAAGACCAAGGCGGGGATGCTGGTTCTGGCCAAAATGTAGCACCCGGCCGCAGGTCATATCACCTGGGAGAACTGCTGTCTGTTCTGCCGGGTCAGGTAAGTATCGAAGACCATGCACACTGCGCGTACCAAAAGGCGGCCTGCCGGTCTGACTTCAATGCCCGTCTCGCTCAGCGTAATCAGCCCGTCGCTCGCCATGCCAAGCAGTTGCGGCCACGCTTCGCTGAAATAGTCCCTGAAATCGATGCAAAAAGTCTTTTCGATCTCGCCGAAATCCAGCGTGAAGTGGCAGATCAACTGCTGAATGATCGCGCGCCTGATGCGGTCGTCATCGTTGCAGATCAGCCCGCGTCGGGTTGCTGGCTGGTCGCTGTCCAGCAGCCTCAAGTACTCGTTCAGGTCGCTGCTGTTCTGGCTGTACAGCTCGCCGACCTGGCTGATGGCCGAGACACCCAGGCCGATGAGGTCGCAGTGACCGTGCGTGGTATAGCCCTGAAAGTTGCGCTGCAGGGTCAGGTCTTCCTGAGCGGTGGCCAACTCGTCGTCGGGCAGGGCGAAATGGTCCATGCCGATGTAGCGATAACCGGCTTTGCCCAATTGCTCGACGGTGCGCTCCAGCATCAGCAGTTTGCTTTCTGCATCCGGCAGGTCTGCCACGTCGATGCGCCGCTGCGGCATGAAGCGCTCGGGCAGATGCGCATAGTTGAACACCGACAACCGATCGGGCTGCAGATCGATGACCTTGTCCACGGTGTGGCTGAAGGTTTGCGGATTCTGTGTGGGCAGACCGTAGATCAGATCAATATTCACCGAACGAAATTGCAGCGTGCGCGCCGCTTCAACGATTGCGCGGGTCTCTTCCAGGCTCTGCATGCGGTTGATCGCCCGCTGCACCGTCGGGTCGAGGTCTTGCACGCCCAGGCTGACCCGGTTGAAACCCAGCTCGCGCAGCAGCCCCATCGTCGACCAGTCGGCTTCGCGAGGATCGATCTCGATGCCATAGTCGCCGGAGTCGTCGTCCAGCAGGTTGAAATGCAAGCGCAGCTGCGCCATCAAGCGGCGCAGTTCGTCGTGACTGAGAAAGGTCGGCGTACCGCCGCCCAGATGCAGTTGCTCCACCACCTGACCGGGCGCCAAGTGACAGGCGAGCATCTGTATCTCGTGCTCGAGCCGTTGCAGGTAGGCCTGAGCGCGTCCGCGATCCTTGGTGATGACTTTGTTGCAGGCGCAGTAGTAGCAAATGTTCGCGCAGAAGGGCAGATGCACGTAGAGCGACAACGGACGTGACGCCTTGCGGCTTTCGCGCAGCGCGTGCAGCAGGTCGAAGGCGCTCACTTGGGTATGAAACTGCACCGCTGTCGGATAGGACGTATAGCGCGGTCCGGCCACATCGTAGCGATGGATCAGGTCTGAATCCCAACGAATGGCGTCAAGCATGCGCGCGTTTCCCGGTCCGGCTGGCGATATCGCGAGCATACGCAGGAGGCGAAGGGGCGGCGTTGATGTGGATCAAATGGCAAGAGTTGCCGGCCTCAATGTCCCATCAGCCAGTGCTGATGCGGGCCTGGCAAGGTCCAGATACCGAAGACCATCACCAGCAAGCCTCCCGCCATGCGCACGCCACGTTTGCGCAGCAAAGCCGTGGTGCGTTCGGCAGCCAGGCCGGTGGCCAGCAGAACGGGCCAGGTGCCCAGCCCGAAGGCCAGCATCAGAAGTGCACTGTCGAGAGGATTGCCCTGGCTGGCGGCCCAGAGCAGGGCGCTGTAGACCAGCCCGCAGGGCAGCCAGCCCCACAGGGCGCCGAGCAATAAGGCGCGCGGCACACTGGACACCGGCAACAGGCGACTGGCCAAGGGTTGCAAATAACGCCACAGGCCTCGGCCTAGACGTTCTATATAGGTCAGTCCGCTCCACCAGCCGGCCAGGTACAGCCCCATCATGATCAGCAACACGGCGGCGACGATGCGCAGGCCCGTCGCCAGCGGACTTTGCGCCACAGCCCAGCCGACCAGTCCGGAACACAGGCCGGCTGCGGCGTAACTGAGAATGCGCCCCAGGTTGTAGGCCAGAAGCAGACGAAACCGGCGGCTGCGCTGTTCCTTGGGGATGGCCAGCGTCAGGGCGCCCATCAGGCCGCCACACATGCCCAGACAGTGGCCGCCGCCGAGCAGCCCGAGAATGAACGCCGAGAACAGCATCGAAGCGAGTTCAAACATCGCGTTTCTCGTCCGGGCACGGTTGGGGAGACTCAGGCGGGGCATGCTCGACAGGCGGTGTGTCGTCGAACAATATGCTGTGTGCCGGACCGTCCATGTCGTCGTACTGACCGCTGTCCACTGCCCAGAAGAACACGTAGATCGCCACGCCCACCAGCAACAGAGCGGCAGGAATCATGATGTAAAGCGCGGGCATGAAACCTCCGGGGCAGATGGGGAAACGGGCGCACGACGCGGCAGGCGGGTCAGGCGCAAGGCGTTGAGTACCACAGTCAGCGAACTGAGCGACATGCCGATCGCCGCCCACACCGGAGTGATCCAGCCCAGCGCCGCGAAGGGCAGCATGAGGCCATTGTACAGACCGGCCCAGAGCAGGTTTTCGATAATGACGCTACGCGTGCGCCGGGCCAGATTCAGCGCGTCGATCAGCACCGGCAAACGGTTACACAGCAGCACGGCGTCAGCGCTGGTTTTGGCGAGGTCGGTGGCCGAGCCCATCGCCACACTGATGTCGGCTGCTGCCATGACCGGTACGTCGTTCACTCCGTCACCGATCATCAGCACCTTGCGCCCCTGAGCCTGAAGCTGGCGCAGCACCTCTAGCTTATCGTCCGGGCGCATGCCGCCACGCGCCTCGTCGATGCCCAGCGCCTGCGCGACACGGTCAACCATCGGCGAGCTGTCACCAGACAAAAGCAGCGTCTTCCAGCCTCGCGCCCGGCACGCGTGTAACAGAGTGCCTGCATCCTCGCGCAGTCGGTCGTCCAGTACCAACCATGCGAGTGGGCCCTGCGTATCCCCCAACAACAGCCATTGGCCGGAACGCTCGGTTGGCAAGGGTGTTTCAGCGCCGCTCAGCGCACAGACGAAAGCCGCCTCGCCGATGCGCAGCAGATGCCCTTCAACACGACCTTGCAGGCCCAGTCCCGGGGTGCTGAGCACCTCTTCGGCAGCCTTTGGCGCTCGACCGAAGGCGCGGGCGATGGGATGCTCGGAGCGGTTTTCCAGGGCTGCCGCCAGTTCCAGGCAGCGATTGGCGTCCAGCTCGCGCAGCGGGTGAATGCCGCGCAGCGTCAGGCGCCCTTCGGTCAGGGTACCGGTCTTGTCGAAGATGACCGTATCGATCTGGTTGAGGCCTTCGAGCACATGACCCCGGGTCAGCAGCAGACCAAGGTTGTGCAGCGTGCCGGTCGCCGCAGTCAATGCAGTCGGCGTCGCCAGCGACAGTGCGCAGGGGCAGGTAGCGACGAGCATGGCCAAAACGATCCAGAACGCGCGCGATGCGTCCAGCTGCCACCAGATCACTCCGATCAGCGCGGCCGCGATCAGCGAAAGCAGCAGAAAGGTCTGTGCTGCACGGTCGGCGATCTGCGCGAGTCGGGGCTTTTCTGTCTGCGCGCGTTCGAGCAGTCGGACAATGGCCGAAAGACCGGTTTCGTGGCCCAGCGCCGTCACGGCAACGGTCAGCGGGCTTTCGACATTCAGCGTTCCTGCGGTGACCGCATCGCCTACACTGCGCATCTGTGGCAGGTATTCGCCGGTCAACAGCGATTCATCGACACTGGAGTGACCCTCGAGGATTTTGCCATCGGCCGGTATCACTGCACCGGGCTGCACCAGCACCCGATCAGCCAGGTGCAGTTCGCTGAGCATGATGCGCTGGCTCTGGCCGTCATCGCTGAGGCGCAGGCATGAGGCGGGCAGCACGTTGACCAGTTGGGCCGTGGCCGCCGCCGTGCGCTCGCGAGCCCGGCGTTCCAGGTAACGTCCTGCCAGCAGGAACAGCGCAAACATGCCGACTGCATCGAAATACAGTTCGCCAGCGCCGGTGACGGCGGTCCAGATCCCTGCGGCGTAGGCCGCACCTATTGCCAGCGACACGGAGACATCCATTGTCAGGTGACGGCTGCGCAGGTCGCGCCACGCGCCGCGAAAGAACGGCGCGCAACTGTAGAAGACGATCGGCGTGGTCAGAAACAGCGCCACCCAGCGCAGGATGGTGTGCATCTGCGGGCTGAGGTCGATATTGAACTCCGGCCAGGTGGCCATGGTTGCCATCATGGCCTGAAACCACAGCAGGCCGGCGACGCCCAGTTGTCGCAGCGCCAGGCGATTATCATGCGCCATGCGCTCGGTAGCGCGGTCGGCCTGCCATGGATGGGCGACATAGCCAATCGCGTGCAGTTCGTTCAGCAATTGGCTGAGGGCAAGCTGGTCGGCGTTCCAGCGCACCAGCAGGCGATGAGTGGATAGATTCATCCGCGCTTCGGTTACCCCGGGCAATCGCCCCAGACGTTGCTCGATCAGCCAGCCGCAGGCCGCGCAACTGATGCCTTCGACAAGCAGGGTGGCCTCTGAGAGGTCGCCGTCGTGGCGCACGAACGGCGCCTGTACGTCCGGGCGGTCGTAGAGCGCCAGTTCATCGAGCAATTGGCTGGGCAGGCTTTCCGGGTTGGCCGAGGTTTCACTGCGATGGCGGTAATAGTTGTCCAGACCGCTCGCGACGATGGCCTCGGTTACTGCCTGGCAACCGGGGCAGCACAGCTGTCGGGTTGCACCGAGCACCACCGCGTTGAAATGGCTGCCCGCCGGAACCGGCAGGCCGCAGTGGTAGCAGTGCAGCGGAGCGGGGGAGGAGGGCCTGGCCACGTTCAGTCTTTCCGGCGTTGCGCGGCTTGCAGGGGTTCATCACCCAGGGTCACGTCATTGGTGCCGATCTGTTCTTCCTCGAACAGGCGCCAGGTCTGCTCGCCTTCGACACCCAGCAGTTCCACAAAACGCCGACCGTTGACCTTGTCCTGCAACTGACCGATGTAACGGCCTGGTTCGGACGGGCTGCGGGTCAGGAACACCCGGCGGTCACTGTCAGGGCGCGTGGGCGAAATCAGGTTGAGTTCCAGACGCTCCGGGTTACTGTTGCCGCTCAGGCGCAGTTCGACTTCGCCGGTCAGCTCATCCATTTTCAGGCGCGCGTGCAGCTTGAGGGTCTGGGCGAGCACTTCACGATTCAACGAGCGATTGATGCCTTTGCCGGCCTCGTAATAGTTATCGGTGACCAGCGGATCCGGGTGGGTCACGGCGATGAACACCATCGACAGGCTCAAGGTCACCGAGCCGGTCAGGATGGCGATGATGATCCATGGCCATAGGTGCCGATACCAAGGGCTTGCAGCAGTCGCAGCGGGCATGACGGGGCTCTTAACGAATAGGTGGGCCAAGAAAGCGGCTTTGGGTCTCGACCTGTGTATCGCTGTCGATGTCCTTGAGGGTAAAGGTTACCTCGTTGCTGTGCGACGGTAGTTTTTCCGGCGCGCTGGACAGCTCCACCGGCAGGCTGACGATTTCACCCGCCGGGACGCTGATTTCCCGACGGCCCTGCAGTTTCAGGTCGGAAAGGCCGCTGGCCTGCAGGACATAGGTGTGGTCCACCTGATCCTTGTTCATCACTTTCAGGCTGTAGACGTTTTCGATCCGGCCCTCGGCGTTTTCCCGGAACAGCATGCGGTCCTTGCTGACCTCCAGGCCCACCAGCGTACGCATGCAGAAAGCAGCCGTCAGCAGCGCAATCATCAGCAGCAAGACCAGCGCATAACCGATCAGGCGCGGGCGCAGGGTGCGGGTGCGTTGCCCGGCAAGGTTGTGCTCGGTGGTGTAGCGAATAAGGCCGCGAGGGTAATCCATCTTGTCCATGACCGTATCGCAGGCATCGACGCACGCTGCACAGCTGATGCACTCCACCTGCAGGCCGTCACGAATGTCGATGCCGGTCGGGCAGACCTGCACGCACATCGTGCAGTCGATGCAGTCACCCAGCCCCAGTGCCTGAGGATCGGCTTCCTTCTTGCGCGGGCCTCGGGCTTCGCCACGATTCTGGTCGTAGGAGATGATCAGCGTGTCCTTGTCGAACATCACGCTCTGGAATCGCGCATAGGGGCACATGTAAATGCATACCTGTTCGCGCAGCCAGCCGGCATTAAGGTAAGTGGCCAAGGTAAAGAAACCGACCCAGAAATAGGCCCAGCCATCCGCCTGGCCCGTGAACAGATCCACGCACAGCGTGCGAATGGGCGAGAAATAGCCCACGAAGGTCATACCGGTGGCAAACCCGATCAGCAGCCACAGGCTGTGTTTGGCGAACTTGCGCAGCATTTTGCCGGCACTCATGGGGGCATGGTCGAGCCTGATGCGCTGGTTGCGGTCGCCTTCAGTCACTTTCTCGCACCACATGAAGATCCAGGTCCAGACACTCTGCGGGCAGGTATAGCCACACCAGACCCGCCCGGCATAGACGGTGATGAAGAACAACCCGAACGCTGCAACGATCAGAATGCCGGACAAGAGGATGAAGTCCTGCGGCCAGAACGTTGCGCCGAAGATGTAGAACTTGCGTTCCGGCAGGTTCCACCAGACCGCCTGATGCCCGCTGCGACTCAGCCAGACCGTGCCGAAAAAGATCAGCAGCAACAGCGCGCCGCCGAGCATCCGCACATTTCGAAACAGGCCTTTGAACGCGCGGGTCTGGATCTTCTCGCGCGAAGCATAGAGGTCGGTGAATTCGCCGCCTGTTTCGGATGCCGGGGTGATGTCGTGTACTGGAATCTGCTTGGTCATCGATGAGTCCAGCGGCCCGGCTCCGGCCGACACAGGTCAGGCAGGTTCATATCCGCGTTCAACGTGATGCACGTGAATAAGCGGCCGCTTCTTCATTCAACTGGCTGACCCAGGGATTGAGCAACGCGACCCCGCACGACTGAAAGTCCATTGTGTTGCGTGTGACCACGGTCATGCCATGTACCAGCGCAGTGGCGGCGATCAGCGCATCGCATTCGCTGCGCGGGTCGGGAACGTGCAATTGCGCGCAGCGCCTTGCGACCTGGGTGTCGACTGTCAGGATACGCCCGGCGAACGCCTTCAACACATGCTGGTCGAGCCACATTCGCAATCCTGCGCCTTGTGTCGGGTCGCGGCGTTCGATGCGCAGGATACCGGTTTCGAGTTCAAGAATCGTGATGGACGAGATGAACAGACTGGAGGCCATTTGTGTCCGCGACCAGCGCAGTACGTTAGCGTCTGCAGTGCGCTTTCTGAGCTCTGAAACCACGTTGGTGTCGAGCAGGAACATCAGGACAGATCAACCTGTCGGGGCGTGATCACGGCGCGCTGAGGCTCGAACTCGATATCGATGTCAGTGGGCATTATCAGCATGTCGGCGATGCTTGCCGCGCTGCCGGTCAGCTTCAGGTAATCCTCGATGCAAAGCAGCACATGGGCCGGGCGGCCGCGGTCGGTAATGAACACCGGGCCTTCATTAGCCGCTTTCTTGGCCCCGCTGGTGTCCTGATTGAATTCACGGCTGGAGAGGGTTGTGGTCATATGCGCGACTTCCAGAATGAGTAGACAGAGTGTCGTGGTCATGATCGAGTCTAGTCATGTAGAGATGTAACTACAAAGAATTTGTTCTTTCAGAATGCTACAACCCCAGGCTGACCGGAGCCCTGTCATCTGGATTCGGCTGGCTGCTCCTGGCGGGACAGGCTGTAAACATAGGCAGCCAGAATATGAACCCGGTCATTGCCTTGCAATGCTTGCTGAGCAGGCATCTGGCCCTGGCGGCCATCACGAATGGTCTGCTGCAACTGAGCGAAGCTGGAGCCGTAGATAAACGCGTTGGGGTGGGTCAGGTCCGGCGCGCCGAGAATCGGCATTCCTTTGCCCTCTGGCCCATGACAGGCAACGCACAGGCTGGCGAAGGTCTTCTGTCCTGCCACCGGGTCAGCCTTGGCATCCTGCGGTAGCGCGCGCGCGTCCAGTTGCGTCAGCACATAGGCCGCCACATCGCGAACCCCTTGTTCGCCAAGCACTCCGCCCAGGGCCGGCATCACGCCCATGCGCCCGGCGAGGATAGACGTCTTGATCGCCTGCGCATCGCCGCCCCAGCGCCAGTCGGCATCGGTCAGATTGGGAAAGCCATAGGCGCCTTTCGCGTCAGAGCCGTGGCAGACCGAGCAGTTGGACGCGAACAGGCGTGCGCCGATTTTCAACGCCTGCGGGTCTTTCGCCACTTCCTCGACGGGCATGGCGGCGTACCTGGCAAACAGCGGCCCGTAGCGGGCTTCGGCGTTTGCGACTTCCCGTTCCCATTCATGGACACTGGTCCAGCCTTGCTGGCCGTCGGAGAATTGTGTCTTGCTGTCCTGGTCCCGGTATTCATAACCGGGCAGCAAGCCCTGCCAGTTGCCCAGGCCCGGGTACAGGAGCAGATACCCCAGGGCAAAGACGATGGTCGCTACGAATAGATAGAACCACCATCTGGGCAACGGGTTGTCGTACTCCTCGATACCGTCGAATGTATGGCCGACGGTTTCATCCGTGGGTTCGTCGGGCTGACCTTTGCGCGTGGACACCAGCAGCCACAGCATGGCGATGAGGGTGCCCAGGGTCAGGACCGCGACGTAAAGGCTCCAGAACGTGCTCATGACCGGCCTTCCCGTTCAGCCTTGGCATCTTCGACCTTGCCGATGGCCTCGGGGTCATCCGCGAAAGGCAGCAAGGTCGCGTCGTCGAAGTCTGCCTTGCGGGCAGGGCTAAACACCCACAGCATCAGGCCGATGAACGCCACCATCACGACCAGTGTGCCGAGGCCTCGAATCATTCCGATGTCCATCATGATCACCGTTTGCTCTTGATGAGCGTGCCAAGGCCTTGCAGATAGGCCACCAGCGCGTCCATTTCGGTCTTGCCCTGCACCGCAGCCGTCGCACCGGCGATATCCGCGTCGGTGTAAGGGGTGCCGAGGGTACGCAGCACCTGCAATTTTTTTGCAGTCTGCGTGCTGTCGATTGTCTTCTCGGCCAGAAACGGATAAGCAGGCATGATCGAGGTCGGGACCAGGTCGCGCGGGTTGTTCAGGTGTACCCGGTGCCACTCGTCCGAGTAGCGACCGCCGATCCTTGCCAGGTCCGGCCCGGTGCGTTTGGAGCCCCACAGGAAGGGATGGTCCCAGACACTTTCGCCTGCCACCGAGTAATGCCCGTAGCGCTCGGTTTCGGCGCGCAACGGGCGGATCATCTGCGAGTGGCAACCGACGCAGCCGTTGGCGATGAACACATCACGGCCTTCCACCTCAAGCGCGCTGCGTGGCTTCATGCCCTCGATAGGCTGGTTGGTGACGTCCTGAAAGAATAGCGGGACGATCTGCGTCAGCCCACCGATGCTCACGGCAATCACCATGAAGAAGGCCAGCAGGCCGATGTTTTTTTCCAGCGCATCGTGCTTCATCAATGCGCTCCTGCGACTGCGATGCGGGTGGCCGCTGCTGCCGCCTGAGGGTCAGAGGCACGTATCGTACGCACGACGTTGTAAGCCATCAGCAACATGCCGCTGGTGAAAATGGCGCCACCGATGGCCCGCACGATATAGCCCAGGTGGCTGGCCTGCATGGTTTCGATGAAGGAATAGGTCAACGTGCCATCGTCGTTCACCGCGCGCCACATCAGGCCCTGGGTGATGCCATTGACCCACATCGAGGTGATGTACAGCACGGTGCCGACGGTCGCGAGCCAGAAGTGCGTGTTGATCAGACTGACGCTATACATGTGCGGGCGGGCGTAGAGTTTCGGAATCATGTGGTAGACCGACCCGATGGTAATCATCGCGACCCAGCCCAGGGCTCCGGCGTGGACATGGCCGATGGTCCAGTCCGTGTAGTGCGAAAGCGAGTTGACGGTCTTGATTGCCATCATCGGACCTTCGAAGGTCGACATGCCATAGAACGCCAGCGAGACCACCAGAAAGCGCAGTATCGAATCGGTCCGCAATTTATGCCACGCGCCCGACAGCGTCATCATGCCGTTGATCATCCCGCCCCAACTGGGGACCAGCAGAATGATCGACATTACCATGCCCAGTGACTGCGCCCAGTCCGGCAGGGCGGTGTAGTGCAGATGGTGCGGACCGGCCCAGATATACAGGGTGATCAATGCCCAGAAATGCACGATGGACAAACGATAGGAGTAGACCGGGCGCTCGGCCTGTTTGGGCACGAAGTAATACATCATGCCGAGAAAGCCGGTGGTCAGGAAAAACCCGACGGCATTGTGACCGTACCACCACTGGATCATGGCGTCGGTCGCACCGGCATACGCCGAATAGGATTTGAACAGGCTGACCGGCAACGAGATATGGTTGACGATGTGCAGCATGCCGGTCACGACGATGAACGCGCCGTAGAACCAGTTGGCGACGTAGATATGCCGGGTGCGGCGTTTGACGATGGTGCCGAAAAACACCGCCGCGTAGGCGGCCCAGACGATGGCCAGCAGAATCGCCACCGGCCATTCGAGCTCGGCATATTCCTTGGTAGTGGTGTAGCCCATCGGCAGGGTCACGATGGCGCCGACAATCACGGCCTGCCAGCCCCAGAAGGTGAAGGCCGCCAGACCATCGGAAATCAGTCGCGTCTGGCAAGTGCGTTGCACCACGTAATAGGAGGTGGCGAACAGCGCGCAGCCGCCGAAGGCGAAGATCACCAGATTGGTGTGCAGCGGGCGCAGGCGTCCGAAGGTGGTCCATTCGAGCTCCAGGTTCAGGCCAGGCCAGACCAGCTGCGAAGCAATGAACACGCCCAGGCTCATGCCGACCACACCCCAGACCACGGTCATGATGGCAAACTGGCGCACCACGGTGTAGTTGTAGGTTGTCGGACTGATTGTTGTGCTCATTGCAGACTTCCACGATTCAGAGGGTTACCGCAGACGTAATCGGGCCAGGGCGATGCAGTGCTGGAAATGGCATCGAAGCACACCGAAAAGGCAGGGGCAGGAACAGACAGGCACATCAACGAGCGTCAAAGGCTTGCGGCAGACGTGTGTTGGCGAGTTTAGCTTTGAAACAGGGGTGTGGGAAGTCGCAGGCTCTGTACGAAAAGTGGCTGTGTTTGGTGATGCTGCGTTGAGAGCAGGCTCAGAAGGTATTCCGCACCCCGTTGCAGGGTGCGGAGTTCACGCATCGCCGCTGGACTGCAATACAGCGGTGGCGATCTTCGCGTACAGACGAGTTGATCAGGACTCGCGCAAAGACTGTCACGTCTATTCAGTCGGCAGTCACACCTGTCATTGCCCAGCAAGTTGGCCTGAGCAGGCATATGACTCTGGTGACCGACTCAACGGTGTTGTTGCAAGTGCGCGCGGCCAGTGCCGTCAATGAAACCGCCCGGCGGTGTCAGGTTTGGGGCGCTCATCGCCTCGGTACTTTACCTTGTGCACCTTGACAGAGTACCCAGGCAGACCTGAATGGTGGCTGTCCGACCTGGCGGGGCATGTCGATGCGCCGTGCGCTCGCGATTCGTGCAGGATTCGCGACCCTGTTCGCCGTTATAGTGACGGGCTACTTTGCGACCCACCTGAATGAGGCAACCATGAGCAACGGCTTGAAGCCCGGTATCGGTCAGGATCAATGGCTGCAGCTGGTCAATGAAAGAGGCTGGCTGTGGACGCCCGCGCAACCTGCGGATGCGCTGGACACACCGACCCTGCTGCTGGCGCATGGTGCCGGCGCACCCATGGACAGCGACTTCATGAACCGCATGGCGGCTGATCTGGCGGCTCAAGGTATCAGCACCCTGCGCTTCGAGTTCCCCTACATGGCGCAGCGGCGTCAGGGCGGCAGCAAGCGTCCACCCAATCCACAAGCACAACTGCTGGAATGCTGGAGAGAGGTGTTCACCTGCGCGCGTACGCACATCAACGGGCGTCTGGCGGTCGGCGGCAAATCAATGGGAGGGCGGATGGCCAGCCTGGTCGCCGACGAGCTTGAGGTCGATGCGCTGGTGTGCCTGGGGTATCCGTTCTACGCCGTGGGCAAGCCTGAAAAACCACGCGTGGCGCATCTGGCCGAACTGAAGACACCCACGCTGATCGTTCAGGGCGAACGCGACGCGCTGGGCAATCGAGAAGCCGTAGAGGGTTATGCATTGTCCAGTGCCATCCGGCTGCACTGGTTGCCGACTGCCAATCACGACCTAAAGCCACTGAAGGTCGCGGGTATCAGCCACGAGCAATGCCTGGCTGAATCCGCGAGAGAGATTGCCGGGTTCCTGCGCGGCTGAGTCACCGGCAATACAGGTCGAAGGCGCCGTCGGTCACATCAAGGTTAATGGATGACATATTGAAACTGAACACGCCCCTTATCCGCAGTGTGCAGGGGTTGGCTTCAAGCAGCACCAGCCGGCCGCCCTGGAAATGCGCCGAGTGGTAGACGGTGTTCTTCCGGTGCAGCGTTTCGGTGTAGATCACCTTGATCTGCTCATGATCGATAAGGTCGTGGCCGCCAGGCTCGAGATCGCGATCCAGAAACAAGCCGATGGAGGTTCGTCGGCTGCCCACCTTGCCATCGGCGATGACCTGCCATATCCAGTGAGCGGGGGCCTGTTCCAGCTCCGATCTCAGTGTCAATCGACCTGTCAGTGAGGACGTCCTGAAAGGTTGTGTGTTGATGCTCGCGGCAAAGCGGTCTTCGAGAACAACAGGGTGGACGCAGCGTTGGCGTGAGGGAGTCGGTCGGTGCATGGGCTGGCCCTGAGAAGCTCCTGAAAACGACGACAGGGCGTTACACCTTTAGCGCAACGCCCTGCCGTATTAACAATGGGTTCAGCAATCGATCATCTGATGCCTACGCCAAGACTGGAATTGTGACTCTTCAGTTTGAAGTTGCCGCCAGTGACCATATTTTTCACGTAATACCAGTTCCATCCGCCGATACCGGCGCTTGAAACAGTCGACGACCAATAATTGCCTTTGCCCATCGGCCAGCGATTGCCATACAGGGCGTGGATATCCACCAGCTCGTGGATGGTTGGAATCCTCGCGCCGTTGTTGCCCGCGTTTTTGCTGATCTGAGAAAAGCTGCCGCTGCCCAGGCCGATGCAATGGATGACGCCGGTGACGGTCACCGTGTACTGCTTGCTCGCGCCCAGCGCATCGGTCGCAGTAATGATGGCCGTGCCTTTGCCCCGAACCGAGGTCAGGCCATTGCTGTCCACTTTCGCGACCAGTGGGTCGCTCGAAGCGTACTGATAGGGTGCCTGTCCGCCACTGGCCTGACGCAGAAGGGTGGTGTCGGCCGGGAAGTTCGGCAACAGGTCCGGTGAGCCCGGAAGCAGATACACCTTGCCACCCAGCGTGACCGGCGAAGTGTCCAGCACCAGCTCGGGCTGCGCCGCCAGAATCTGCAAGGCCAGCGTGCCGGATACCTGAACCAGGCCATTGACGCGATTGACGACATAAGAAACCGCCACCGTCTGCCCGGCGTTTGCCGTCACCAGCGCCGCAGCAAACACTACCTCCAGCGTATTGCCCGCGTCTGCGCCAGTCAGGGTTTTTTCCCGGGTGTCGTTGCCGTTGGGCCCTTGCCACTGTGTGATGACCTGGTCGCCCGCTTGCAGGTTGGCCGTGGCGTCGATCACCACGGTTGCACCGGATAAAGCGTTGGCCGGGTCGAGCGTGGTGCCGATGGCTTCTTTCAGGGTGGGGGTGGGGAGGGGCAGTGCCACCATCTCACGGATAGTAATTGCTGATTTCTCCGATTCAGCAACTCTGTCTTCGTGTTGTACCGTATACCAGACCTGGACCAGCCTGTTTAAATTGGCATCTACGTACAGTTTAGGAATGCGGAACACGGTTTCCCTGTTGACGGTGCCGGAATTAATAACGGTGTAGGTGCCATAGGTACCCTCTGCGTCAACGCCTTCCCAGTGAATGGTGACTTTGTCTCCCTCAGCCATTGCGCGATAAGGCGACACGCGAACAATGGCTTCGAGTGGTACATCGGCCGGGTCGAGAATGCCGTCCGCACTCAGCTTATCTACGACAGGAGCTTCCAGCGGAGTGCTGTTATCCACGTCCACGAGCAACCGTAGTGTGGGCGATTTGAAGAACGCTTTCGCGTAGGTGGTTACGGTGTAGTAAACCTCAAGTGAGCCGCCTGCCAATGCACCAACCTTTTCATCCGGGATCAAATACTCGATGCTCTTGCTGATATCATCGGCATTCAGGTTTTTAACCTCCTGATGCATGACCGTCTCACCGTTAGCAGTTTTGCCAATCCATACCAGGTTGATGTCGTGGCCGTCTGCCATAAAGTAGTAAGGCGGCACCTGAGTGATCACATTGTGACTATCAGGGTTCAGAATTCCATTGGTGACGCCTTGGACATGTGGCAATGACAGCTGCTGCGGTTGGCCGAGTACTGCGAGTGTCAGACTTTTTGAGCGCAACGCCTCGCCAGTGTCTTTGATCACTGTGTATTTCAGGCGTGCCCGACCCTGTGCGATGGGGTGGAACTGTTCATTGGGGATAAGAAACTCTACGAAGCTGCCAGGTATCTGAACCACTTTTGATGCGGTGAAGGACTCCAGTTGAATGCCTTCTGCAGTATTACGCTCCATCACGAAGTTTATGATGTCACCGGTGGCGATACTGGCATGTGACAGCACGAGCGCTTGAACATCTGCGCCGGCCAGCTTATCGAGGTCAAGCTCCATGTTGGGCGCCTGCGGGGCGATGGGGGCCTGCAGGCTGGAGTTGCCAGCTTCGACTGTGACATAGGCTGGGAAAGAGAAGCGGGACCAGTTATTGACGATATCCCTGACATCGTACCGGACAACAATATTTTCCGAGTCCCCTGCTTCGATAATGATCTGCTTGTCGATACTCACAGTGACCGGTTTACCAAGCTGGTCTGCTGTCAGAGGAGGATGTTCGACTCTGATGCCGTGCCAATAGATAAAAATCGAATCACCTGCAGCCATATTTTCGTAAGCGTCGAGGGTAACGCTTACCCCCTCAGGTGAGGTGATCACGCCAGACGGGTTGACGGTCGGGATGTCGAGCTTTTCATTTTCGTAGGGTGTGGCTGGGTCGGGATCCCGACCACCGGGGATTTCCAGTTTGACGACTATTTTGTTAACAGGCGAATGCTCCTGAATATTGGAGGGGAACGGTGTATAGAGATAGTTGACATCAGTAAGGCCTGACTGGACCCAGCGGGTATCCACATACAATGAAAAAAAGCCATTGGTGTTCGGTGAGTCTGAAGAATGTGTGTAGGTATCAATAACCTCATTGTGTGTGCCCCAGAACAGGTCGATCCGGTCTTTTGGTTTGAGGTTGATAGGGCCGATCAGTATTTCTATCGACTTGGCCGGATCTGCTACGTCAACATCGCCAATGCCTTGAGGGTTATAGCTCAAGGGCAGTGGAACAGGCAGTGCAGGTAAGGTCTGTAGTGTATTCATGGATGTTCTCTTTTTCGTGTTTAACGATAAATGGCGAAGTTCAGGCGAGGTCAAATTCTGCAGAGTCCACCGACACGCATATCAACGTAGGCGCTGGCGCGTTTCGAATTACCTTGGCCCATACTGCTTCTTACCTGGAAGCTGATCTCGGCATGCCCGTAACAGTGCTGGTTCAATACAGTGCGGGGCACCAGAATATTAACGCCGTTTTGGACCTCTTCCTGAGTGAGGGCCGGTGACGTGACTGACCATTCGAATTTTTTATCATCGCCCACCAGCTCGTTGTAGGCTTCATAGGTGAAGACAATGACTTGTCCTGGGGCCATATTTAAATAGGGTTGGATAAAAATGGGGGCGCCTTGCGCACTGTTTTCAAAGGTGAGCGTGCCGTTGGCAGACAGCGACATAAATTGCGGCGCTTCTGGTCCGTCCGGGCCACCCGGTAATTCATTTTTTGAACGCACGATCAAGCCCTGCTCTGATGACGTGGAGAGATTGGGATTACCCTCGGTTTTGACGGTGTAATAAACTCTGATGTCGTTTCCTGTGCCCACGGCGGTGAACTTACTGTTCAGCGCAGTGAGCAACAGCGTACGGCCGGCCACGACGTCGCTGTTGGTGAGCGTGTAGGGTTGTTCCAATACCTCTTGGCCGCCCCAAAAGACAGTCAAGATCTGATTGGCCTTAAAGAGAGGGTTCCAGTTAACCAGTACGGTGGCGTCAAGCTCAAAGTCGTTCTCATCAATAAAGTTGTCTTCATTGCTGGGCGTGCTGCTGCTACCTTTGATCGTCGGTTTGTCGAGAATGCCGGGTACGGGCAGCTCGATGTTGACAAGCACCTCAAGCGGGTCTGAAGTACCGGTAACCTGTCCGTTTCTAATGACGTCATACTTGATATCGCGCAGACCATTCTGAGCCTGTTCAATGATCAGATACGGGACATCAAAGAACAGAATGAAAGGCTCGCCCAAGTCCTCCACGGCAATAGCGGCAGGCCCTAACTCTTCAGAACCCCAGTGCAGGAGAATCTGATCGCCTTCCATCAAAAAGGACGAGAAAGGAATTTTTACCTCGACGCTGGCCATGGCCTCTGCGTAATCAATCACGCCGTCGTTATTATCAATAACCGGAGCAGGCAGGCCGGGCGTCACTTCGGTCAGAAACAGAGGGATGGTAATCTTCTGAGACTCGGCAGACGTGTTGCCGGCTCGGTCCGTCACCGTGTAATAGGTTGCACCTGCAGGGCTGCCGAGAGCAGTAAGAAACTCTTGGGTAAACAGGATTTCGATCGCTTGACTTTCATCTTCCAGACCGTTCAGTTCAAGCTCTGGACCGGGCACGTTTCCCCAATAGGTTTTGATAACGTCGCCGCGATTCAGTCCCGAATATCCGAAAATGCTACCGGTCAATACACCGCCCATGGACTGAAGCTCTTCAAGTGTCAGGCCATCTTTGGCCTCAGCCGGAAAATCCATGTAACCCAGTTGATGGGCGCCCGGAGCGGTGCGGTCGACAACAAGCGTTTTGATTTGGGACGATTGCTTCGCACCACTGGGATAACCGATCGTCATGTAGTCAAGTTCGTACGCGCCGTCGTCTTTCAGTTCGGTGTCGACGGGGATGGTCAAGCGTAATAGCGTTCCGACCGGTGGCAGAGGTATCAGTTGGCCTGCTAAACCAACTTCATCGCCATTCAATCGCAACTGGTAAGAGTCTTGAAGCCTGGCACCTTCCCAGACTGGAAATTCGACGATGATGTCATTGGCAAGGTCGGCTGTTTTTATAAGTCCGTCCACTTCGTCTGCGACAGGAACAAACGGTGGTATGAGCGTCGGTTCTTGATTGGGGCCGCGTGTGTAAAAAGTATTTTTTTGACGCATGTCGAAATTCCTCTATTTAATTTTTATTGACGAGCAGGAGTGTCCTGATGTCGTCAGTCGATAACGATAATTCCAGGGGCGCTTGGCCGTCAGAGAGAAGCTCTTGGCTTCATCTGGATTTTTAAGTAATAGGCTTTTTGAACGGCTGTCAATGCTCTGTAGATAAATATTATTATAGATGTAGGCTGGCTGTTCAATCGGATTAGCCTGGTGTTTTGTGGGAAAGGTACTACTAAAGTTTCGGAATTGGACTACTTGTTTGTTATTGGAAATTAATTGTATCCGCTAGCGTCGCAGCCACAATAAAACTCCTATGAATGTTGAGAGTTTCTTATTGTGGCTGAGTGTTTTATTGGGAAGTGTGGGCTTTACAGGGCAGCGCTGGGCGCTATTGCGTACCTCGCGTCGACTCACGTGATGGCCGACTCTCCGCTTAGGGAGATTGTCAGAGACCGGACAGAGTATGTGGATGCGGCCAGCGCATTTGGTAATTACCTTGTATACGGTACTGGATACCTTCATTCCGATGGGGCTGCGATCAAACGTATGTCTTCTTATGGCGGAAGGGTCGAATTAACGGGCAATACCCTGGTCAAGGATGGAATGTTGTCTGACGGTGACGCTCGGGTTTTAGTTAAAGACTCCACCATCCTCAGCGATAGCGCGGTAGCGCTCATCGTGCAGGGCAACTCGAACGTGACACTTGAACACAGTGTCGTTGAGGGAAAAGGGGGCGGCATTACCGTTGTCGAGGACGCCTCGGCCCTGATCAGCAATACACAGGTCAGCTCGCTGCAGGGTGAAGTTGGTAGACACACTGGCTGGGGCGTTGGCATTTTTGGCGCTCGCGCTGATATCACTTCCCGGAGCTACATAAAAGGCTTGTCTCACGGGGTATGGTTCACTCATCCAGGCCTCACAGTGGGTGATGGAACGCAGTTCAATCACGGTCAACTGAGCATCGACAACTCTACCGTCGAAGGGCTGACAGGAGCCGCCATAAGGGTGGAAGGGCGTGAGGGTATAAGCCACCTTGCGGATATTGAGATCAAGAACGACACCCTCCTGCTGTCCGGCAATGGCATGCTTCTTGAGGTTCTGAACCAGAGCACCGCCAACTTCAACGTCGACAACAGCACCCTCAATGGCAACCTTGTCGCCGATGACACCAGCACCCTGAACATCACGCTGCAAAACGGCGCGCAATTGAACGGCGACATCGTCAATGGCAACCGTCTGGCGATTACCTCGGGCAGCCACTGGCAGATGCAGGGCGACAATGCCGTCAGGTCGCTTTCCCTGCAGGCTGGCAGGGTCTCGTTTGCTGGCGAAGGGTTTCATACCCTTTCGCTGAATGAGTTGTCAGGGGCTGGCACGTTCGGCTTGCGCGTGGATCTGGACAACGGCGTCGGAGACCTCATTGACGTCAACGGCCAGGCCAGTGGGCAGTTCGGCTTGCGGGTGCGCAACACGGGGGAGGAGATTGTGTCTGCCGACATGGCACCGCTCAAGGTGGTGCATACCGAAGGTGGCGACGCGCAATTCAGCCTGCTGGGCGGACGGGTCGACCTGGGCGCCTATTCGTATCTGCTGGAGCAGCAGGGCAATGACTGGTTCATCGTCGGTAAAGACAAGGTCATAAGCCCTTCGACCCAGAGCGCGCTTGCCCTTTACAGCGCGGCACCTGCCATCTGGATGAGTGAGCTCTCTACCTTGCGTTCGCGCATGGGTGAGGTTCGTGCAAGCGGCAGGGCGGGCGGCTGGATGCGTGCCTATGGCAACAGGCTGAATGCCACGACCAGTGACGGTGTTGACTACCGGCAGAAACAAAGTGGCCTGTCGCTGGGTGCCGATGCGCCCGTCGAGGTCAGCAACGGCCAACTGGTAGTGGGTGTGCTGGGAGGGTACAGCACGTCCGGTATCGATTTGAGCCGTGGCACTACGGGTAAAGTCGACAGCTACTATGCAGGCGCCTATGCCACCTGGCTGTTGGACGAAGGCTACTACGTTGACGGCGTGCTCAAACTCAACCGCTTTCGCAACAAGGCAGATGTTGCCATGAGCGATGCAAGCAAGGCCAAGGGTGACTACACCAACAACGGGGTAGGGGGATGGGTAGAGTTCGGCCGCCACATAAAACTGGCGGACGATTACTTTCTCGAACCGTTCGCTCAGTTGTCCAGTGTCGTCGTTCAGGGACAGGAACTGCGCCTGGACAATGGCATGAAGGCGAAGAACGACCAGACCCAATCGTTATTGGGCAAGGTCGGCACCTCGCTGGGCCGCAGTGTCGCGCTCAAGGATGGCGGGGTATTGCAGCCTTATGTGCGTGTCGCCGTTGCACAGGAGTTTTCGCGTCGCAACGAGGTGAAAGCCAACGATGTGAAATTCGATAACAGCCTGTTCGGTTCGCGCGGCGAACTGGGAGCCGGGGTATCGGTTTCGCTGTCCGAGCGTCTGAAACTGCACGCAGACTTCGATTACATGAAAGGTCGGCATATCGAGCAACCCTGGGGAGCGAATGTAGGGCTACGCCTGGCATTCTGATTCTTAAGGCCAGTGCCTGAGGAACACCAGAGCCCCCGGTGAATGATCACCGGGGGCTTTTCAGTTAATGATCGGTGAACCTGCGTTTGCGTTGTCTCTGTCGGGAGGTGACAGGCACCGCGTAGTTGACGTTCACCCGTAGCACTGGCGATGTGCCGATCAGTCGATGATCACGATAAAGCTCGTAATACAGATCAACCAGACCGTACTGAATATAGGGCGTAAAAGTGTAGGAAATGCACAGCACACGTATCACGCTGTTTTCGCCTACCCGATGAAAAAGCGTTGTCGATGACAGGTTTTTTCCCCAATAAAAACGGATTTCGTCACCCCAGCACATTTTGACTGACCCTGGGATATGAATGGTAATGCCCGCATGTGCCTGTTCGTGACTGATGGAGTCAGGATCGATGTCAGGCAGCACAGGTGCTTTCAGCGTATCGGAAATATCGGATGGAAGATGGAGGGGGCTCGCGTGTCGGTAGAGGCTCTTGTGGGGCGGGGCTTCTTGAACAGTGCTCGTGCTGTCGGGATTGTTTTGTTTTTTTTGGGTGCGCGCCGCTACATCCGTGGATTGTTCTTTATCCATCGTGAACTCTTTTATTGACATTAAGTTGAGTTGTTATGTACGTGCCGGCAGTTGTCGGCAACGGAAATATTACAAGGCACATAAGTGTTCAGGTCAAGTGTCTGCCGATATCAAAGGTAAGCCAAGGTTGTGCGAGGTTATGCAGTTACATTTGGTATCATGTGCATATTGAGTTATTGCTCGTTAGTGTCGGAGATGCGGTAAATAAAGGGCGTGGCTTGATGTGGGTGTTCTTTCAGGGCTTTTTGTGCGTGAAATACCTGTAGGACGTTAACTACAGATAAGTCTTACAAAAGGTAAAAAAGTAAGTTTTGGCTGAATTCCCACTCCTGCGTAGGAATATTCACTCAACTTTATCATTAGGGTCTCGCACGCGTTAGCGTGCGAGACCCTCAAGGTTATGGGCAGAAATGTAGGCTGCTGTGCTTAAAACTGCATTGACAGGGTCACAGAGTGCGAGAGCAGTGAAACGTTGCCCGCACGGTCGATGACCTGATAATTGATGGTAACGTGTTGGCTGTCCAGACCAAGCAGGAATGCTTTGCTGAAAACGATCTGCATGGGAACGGTGGCAAGGTTTTCAGGCTCCACCACATGAACCGGGCCTTCTCTGTTATTACAGAAGGTCTGGATGCAATCGCCGGCCTGCATGTCGGCGTAGCCGGGTAGCATGCCTTTCAGCGCTTCGCCGAAATTGACCTGATGGAAGATGATAGGCGCAAGCAGTGCTGCGCCTGGAGCGGTGCGGTCGATAATCAAGGAGGTAGACGGTGAATTCTCTACAGTTTGGTTGATATTGTTCGTGGCCATACAGCGCAAGGTGTATGAACGCTCTTCTCTCAAGTACTTTTTGTCCACCTCCAAGTGAACTACTTCGCCAGGCTTGTTATCGTGAGTCAGGGTTTTTCGTTCCCCCACCAAATGACCGTCCAGGTTCAGTTGGATGTCATAGCCCGGACGCATCTCGCTCCAAAGAACAACCTCAACGCTCACCGGCCGGTTCAGGCTGTCAACTGGCATCATTCCATCAATAGGGCTGGCTGCTGGAACACGTGGTGCGGAAAATTTATAGTACTGGGTGAAATCTTTCATTTTTTCTCTCCAATTAAAAAGCCAAACGCCACATGACGTAGCTCTAAAGTTTTTACTCGGGTGATAGTCGGCGTAAGGGGTAATAGATAACTACCGCATCACCTGAATTTCAACTAATCTGAGTAAGCGTTCACTGTCAATAGACAAAAATCATGCATGGCTGCTACTGAAGATTTTAAAGAAATATCCTACACAGTCTTCAGATGACTTTTAAGATTTCGTCAGATCTGAATAGAGTGTTAACAGTGCATACTACTAATGCTCATAAAAAAGCCCCGACCAACCGAAGTTTGTCGAGGCTTGGCATACAGTCTCAGGCCTTAGCGATTAAACCGCTCTACCAGTGAATACTGTGAGTTGGCCGTGTCGGTCAGTTCGCCACTTAATACCGCAGAGCGACGCGCTTCGTCAGAGGTCTGGTCTGCCAGGCTGGCGATGGTGGCGATGTTGCGATTGATTTCCTCGGCCACGGCACGTTGCTCTTCCGTGGCGGTGGCGATTTGCGTGGTCATGTCGGTGATATTGGCGACAGCCTCACTGATGCCCACCAGCGCCTGATCGGCCTCCAGTACCCGGGCAACGCCTTCTTCGGCCTGACGGCGACCGGTGTCCATGGTGTGTACCGCGTCGGTTGCGGTCTGCTGCAGTTTGGCGATCAGGCCATGAATCTGCCCGGTGGACTCGGCGGTGCGTTGCGCCAGCTGGCGCACTTCATCTGCCACGACGGCAAAGCCGCGACCCATCTCACCGGCGCGCGCTGCTTCGATCGCGGCGTTAAGGGCCAGAAGGTTGGTCTGGTCGGCGATGCCTTTGATCACATCGACCACGCCGCCGATTTCATCGCTGTCCTTGGCCAGGCGGGTCACGGTCAGGCCGGTTTCGCCCACCGAGGTGGACAGGCGCTGAATGGCTTCGCGGGTTTCACCGGCGATATCGCGACCGCGACGCGTCAGTTCGTTGGCCTGCTGGGTTGCATCAGCGGCACGGTTTACGTGATTGGCGACTTCCTGAGTGGTGGCGGCCATCTGGTTGATGGCAGCGGCAACCTGCTCGGTTTCCACACGCTGACGTTCCAGCCCGATCGAACTGGCATTGGCCAGCGAGTTGGACTGGCGGGCCTGACTGTTCAGGTGTTCGGCGGTGTCCTGCAAACGCGTCAGGCAGGTTTTCATGCGCGCTTCCTGGCTGAGGATCGACATTTCCAGACGCGCTTGCGGGCCACGGCTGTCAGTGTACATCTGCGCGATCAACGGGTCGGAAGTGGTCTGTTCGGCCAGGCGTAACAAGCGTTTGGTGCCACGCTGCTGCCAGGAAAGCCCCAGCAGGCCGAGCGGTACCGACAACGCCGCAGCCAATGCAAAACCCCAGTGTGAATTGAGCCACACGCCGATCAGGAAGCTCAGTTGGCTGACCAGAATGAACGGCAGCCAGTCCTGAAGTACCGGCAGCCACTTGTCGCGGTTTGGTACGGCGCTCTTGCCCTTGTTGAGGCGGGTGTAAAGCGCCTCGGCACGGCGGATCTGTTCGGCGGTCGGCTTGATACGTACCGACTCGAAACCCACCACCTGGCGGTTTTCCAGCACCGGCGTCACGTAGGCATTGACCCAATAATGGTCGCCGTTCTTGCAGCGGTTCTTGACGATGCCCATCCACGGCTGCCCGGACTTGAGCGTGGTCCACATGTGCTCGAATACAGCAGGCGGTACATCCGGATGACGCACCGTGTTGTGCGCCGCACCCACCAACTCAGCCTCGCTGTAACCACTGATGTCGACGAAGGCATCGTTGCAATAGGTGATGGTGCCGCGTGTGTCGGTGGTGGAAATCAGTCGTTGTTCGGCAGGAAATGTCCGCTCATGTTGAGTGACGGGCTGGTTGTTGCGCATGGGATTTCGATCCTTCGATCCGGAAGACTATGGCGTGGTTATCGGCGGGCACGTCGATAAATTGAGCGGCGTGCGACAAGTGACCGTAGAGTCAGCCCTGGCGGGCCAGCATGGGGTAGGTGAACAGCCCGAAATGCACGAGGTTCAGGCCCAGATGGCTGATCACGGCGGCCTGCAGCCCGCCGAAACGAAATGCGATGCCGTACCCCAGGCCCGCCATGCTCGCCAATGCTACCCACTGCGGGCCGGCACCTGCGTGCGCAAGTCCGAACAGGCCGGCAGCGAGGGTGATCGATAATGCCGTCGCATACCTTGAGCCCTTGAACAGGCGCATCAGGCTGCCTTGCAGATAAGCGCGGAAAAACAGCTCTTCGGTCAGGGTCACCAGCAACAGATTGTTGAGCAGCCATATCAGGCCTTGGTCAGGCCATTTCGGTGTCCAGCCGACGACGTTCAACATGACCGCAGCGGTCATGCAGAACGCCGACGTCACAATCAGCGCCAGAAGCCCGGTTTGCAGTGAATGGGCGACGTCAACCTTAGGCAGAATCCAGGGGCAGGCCAGTATCAGCCAGAAGCCGATCAGCGGCTTGTCCAGACTCAGGTCCATGGAGAATAGCGCGGCATCGGCACTGAATCGCGTTGCTTCGATGACGTTGGCGTTATTGAAGCCAGGCGCCAGGTGAAAGGCCAGCGCCAGACCGGTCACGATGAACAACCCGTGGCCACACAGGCGGATGGAGGAATAAGAGGATCGCGCCACGCAAAACCAGGCAATGAACAACGCGCCAAAGCTCAGCGCCGCCGAAGGGTCAAGGTTGCCGTGGAACAACGCCAGCGCGTAGCCGCTGCTCAGGAGGCAGAAAGTCAGCCAGTGCCTTGTGGTCATGAGTAAGTCCTGCCTTGAGAGCGGGGAATTCTATCCGGCGTTCAGCAGGGCAGGGGCGAGATTATAGAAACTTTCATGCAAGGGGCCTGACCCTGAAACTGGGTGCAGGCCCTATTCAGGGGGTATCAGGACGCGATCAGCTGGCGCAGCACGTAATGCAGAATGCCGCCTGACTTGAAGTATTCCACTTCGTTAAGCGTATCGATGCGGCACAGCACGTCGACGGTTTCCTTGCTGCCGTCTTCGCGTTCTATATGCAGGGTCAGGCTCATGCCCGGCTGCACGTCTGCGTTGGTCAGCCCGGTGATCTTCAGTGTCTCCTTGCCGGTCAGGCCGAGGGTCTTGCGCGTCTGGCCGTTCTTGAACTGCAATGGCAACACGCCCATGCCCACCAGGTTCGAGCGGTGAATCCGTTCAAAGCTTTCGGCGATGACAGCCTTGACGCCCAGCAGGTTGGTACCTTTGGCAGCCCAGTCACGGCTTGAGCCCGTGCCGTATTCCAGGCCGGCAATGATCACCAGCGGCGTGCCTTCTGCCTGATAGCGCATGGCTGCGTCGTAGATCGCCAGCTTCTCGCCGGAGGGCACATACACCGTGTTGCCACCTTCTTCGCCATCGAGCATTTCGTTGCGAATGCGGATATTGGCAAACGTCCCGCGCATCATCACTTCATGGTTGCCACGGCGCGAGCCGTAAGAGTTGAAGTCCTGATACTTGACGCCTTTTTCCTGAAGGTAGCGCCCGGCAGGACTGTCGGCCTTGATATTACCGGCGGGTGAGATGTGGTCGGTGGTTACCGAGTCGCCCAGCAGGGCCAGGATGCGCGCGTTTTCCACGTCTTCGATAACCGGCAGCGGACCGTCGATGCCGTCGAAGAACGGCGGGTGCTGAATATAGGTGGAATCGTCCTGCCAGACGTAGGTGGCAGCCTGCGGCACCTCGATGGCTTGCCATTGTTCGTCGCCGGCAAAGACTTCGGCGTATTCCTTATGGAACATGCCGGTGTTGACGCTGGCCACGGCGTCGGCGATTTCCTGCTGACTCGGCCAGATATCACGCAGATAAACCGGCTTGCCGTCTGCACCTTCGCCCAGCGGCTCGCTGCTGATGTCGATGCGCACCGAGCCTGCCAGCGCATAGGCAACTACCAGGGGGGGCGATGCCAGCCAGTTGGTCTTGACCAGCGGATGGACGCGGCCCTCGAAATTGCGGTTGCCCGACAGCACCGACGCAACGGTCAGGTCGGACTGCTGAATGGCTTTCTCGATAGGCTCCAGCAGCGGACCGGAGTTGCCAATGCAGGTGGTGCAGCCGTAACCGACCAGATCGAAGCCCAGGGCGTCGAGGTATTGGGTCAGACCCGCTGCGTTGTAATAATCGGTCACCACTTTGGAACCGGGAGCCAGCGAGCTTTTCACCCACGGCTTGCGTTTCAGGCCTTTCTCGACGGCTTTTTTCGCGACCAGCCCGGCTGCCATCATGACGCTGGGGTTGGAGGTATTGGTGCAGGACGTGATCGCTGCGATCACCACGGCGCCGTCTTTCAGGTGATAAGTCTGGCCGTCGTATTCATATTGGGTTTCGCCACTGACCTGAGCCTCGTTGCCAACCGCGACACCGCCGCCGCCTTCGCTTTCCAGCCGACCTTCATCGACCTTGGCAGGCTTGACCTGCAGACCGAGGAAATCGCTGAACGCCTTGGAGACATTCGGCAGTGCTACACGATCCTGAGGGCGCTTGGGGCCGGCAAGGCTGGCTTCGACCGTGCTCATGTCCAGTTCCAGGCTGTCGGTGAACGCCGGTTCCTGACCCGCCAGACGCCATAGACCCTGAGCCTTGCAATACGCTTCGACCAGCTTGACGGTTTCGTCGGGGCGACCTGACAGACGCAGGTAGTCCAGCGTCACGTCATCGACGGGGAAGAAGCCGCAGGTCGCGCCATATTCGGGCGCCATGTTGGCAATGGTCGCGCGGTCGGCCAGCGGCAGATCGGCCAGGCCGTCGCCGTAGAACTCGACAAACTTGCCGACCACACCTTTCTTGCGCAGCATCTGGGTGACGGTTAGCACCAGGTCGGTGGCGGTGATGCCTTCCTTCAGTTTGCCGGTCAGCCGGAAACCGATCACTTCCGGGATCAGCATCGACACCGGCTGGCCGAGCATCGCCGCTTCGGCTTCGATACCGCCCACGCCCCAGCCCAGCACGCCCAGGCCGTTGATCATCGTGGTGTGCGAGTCGGTACCGACCAGGGTGTCCGGGAACGCGTAAGTGCGACCGTCTTCTTCCTTGGTCCATACCGTGCGGCCCAGGTATTCGAGGTTCACCTGATGGCAAATACCGGTGCCGGGTGGCACCACGCTGAAATTATCGAAAGCGCTCTGGCCCCAGCGCAGGAACGCGTAGCGCTCGCCGTTGCGCTGCATCTCGATATCGACGTTCTCGCCGAAGGCTTCGGCGTTGCCAAACTTGTCGACCATCACCGAGTGGTCGATCACCAGGTCCACCGGGGAAAGGGGGTTGATTCGCTGCGGATCGCCGCCGGCCTTGGCCACGGCCGCACGCATGGCGGCCAGATCGACCACCGCCGGTACGCCGGTGAAGTCCTGCATCAGGACGCGGGCAGGGCGGTATTGAATTTCCCGGTCCGAACGACGCTCGGTCAACCAGTCGGCGAGGGCCTTGAGGTCGTTGCCGGTTACCGTCTTGTTGTCTTCCCAGCGCAGCAGGTTTTCCAGCAGCACCTTGAGTGACATGGGCAGCTTGTCCAGATCGCCCAGTGATCGGGCGGCTTCCGGCAGGCTGAAGTAGTGGTAGGTCTTGTTATCGATTTCGAGGGTTTTAAGGCTCTTCAGGCTATCGAGGGAGGGCATGAATGTCTCCTTTGAGGAATGATCTCCGAACATCGGTTTACGGGCTCCATGTGCATCAGGTCGGGAGCGCCGCATCAGGCTTCAAGTTCTGTGGACTGTTCGGCCGCACCAGTGGTTCCTGGATTGGGCTATCATGCGCGGCTTTCAAGTCTGCGGGGTTACGCCCGAGTGCCCACTGCCCAGGAGTAACCCATGAATACACTGTTTATGCACTGCCGACCCGGTTTTGAGGGCGAAGTCTGCTCGGAAATAGCCGATCACGCCGCGCGCCTGGACGTGGCCGGGTATGCCAAGGCCCGTCCCGACACGGCCTGCGCCGAATTCATCTGCACCGAGGCGGATGGCGCCGAACGGTTGATGAACGGTCAGCGCTTCGACAAGCTGATCTTTCCCCGGCAGTGGGCGCGGGGTCTGTTTCTCGAGTTGCCGGAAACCGATCGCATCAGCGTGATTCTCGCGCAGCTGGCGGCGTTTCCTACCTGCGGCAGTCTGTGGCTGGAGGTCGTGGATACCAACGACGGCAAGGAACTGTCGAATTTCTGCAAGAAGTTCGAAGCGCCGCTGCGCAAGGCCCTGACTCAGGCAGGCAAACTGGTGGATGACCCGCGCAAGCCGCGTCTGCTGCTGACCTTCAAGAGTGGTCGCGAGGTGTTTCTCGGTCTGGCCGATGCGGACAACTCCGCCATGTGGCCCATGGGCATCCCGCGCCTCAAGTTTCCCCGCGAAGCGCCAAGCCGTTCGACCTTGAAGCTTGAAGAGGCCTGGCACCACTTCATTCCCAGAGACCAGTGGGACGAGCGCCTTTCCGGCGACATGACCGGCGTGGACCTGGGTGCCGCGCCGGGCGGCTGGACGTATCAACTGGTGCGCCGCGGCATGCTGGTGACCGCCATCGATAACGGGCCGATGGCGGAAAGCCTGATGGACACCGGGCTGGTGCAGCATCTGATGGCGGACGGTTTTACCTACAAGCCTCGGCAGCCCGTGGACTGGATGGTCTGCGACATCGTCGAAAAGCCTGCGCGCAATGCGGCGCTGCTGGAGACCTGGCTGGGTGAAGGACTGTGCCGCGAAGCGGTGGTCAACCTCAAGTTGCCGATGAAACAGCGCTACGCTGAAGTACGCCGACTGCTCGACCGCATCGAAGAGGGCTTTCAGGCGCGAGGGGTACGGGTGTCCATCGGCTGCAAACAGCTCTACCACGACCGCGAAGAAGTCACCTGCCACCTGCGCAGGATGGACGTGGCCAAAGCGGCGAGAAAGTGATTTCTTACTCTCGTTTCGCACGCTCCAGTGATTATCGTGCCAATGCTCCGTGCAGGCATGGAGTTCTTGGTGCTCCGCGTCACAAATCGTCGATGCGAAACAATGTTATGCCTTACACGCAGTCGCTGCCACCGCAGTGCTTTTCAACCGCGATGGCACTGACGACGCAGAGTGCGACGTTAGTGACGGCTGAGTCCTGGCGCTGATCCGGGGGTAGCCTGGCAGGACGCCAGGCTAGCCGCACCGCGCCATGGATGGCGCGTTGCGGCGACCCCCGGATCAGTGACAGGGCGAAGGAACCCGACGAAGTCGGGCCGGAAACAGGAGCGAAGGACTTTGCTCACTTTGGTCCCTCAAAGTGAGTCGCCGAGGGGCGAAAAGGTGACCTGAGTTGAACCTCAATCCACCTGATATCGCAGAACCGCTGTGTGACGCGGAGCGTCACGAAAGGCATTACCACGCGGAGCATGGGAACGATAGTCAACTACATTCCAAATTAGCGCGTAGCACAAACCCCACTCAGCCAAACCCCACAATAGCCTTGGTCTCCAGATACTCTTCGAACCCCTGCACGCCGTACTCGCGACCGTTGCCCGAGCGCTTGTAGCCGCCAAACGGGGCCATCGGGTTCCAGGCGGGGTAGTTCAGGTGCACCTGCCCGGCACGAATGCGCGAAGCCACCGCGCGTGCCTGCTCGAGGTCCTGCCCCTGGACATGCGCACCCAGGCCATAGACCGTATCGTTGGCAATTGCGATAGCCTCCTCGACCGTATCGTAGGCAATCAGGCACAGCACCGGGCCGAAAATCTCTTCCTGGGCGATACGCATCGACGAGTCCACCTCGGAAAACACCGTTGGCCGGGTATAGAAGCCTCGCTCATGGCCCTGCACCCGTCCCGGCCCGCCGCACACCAGCTTCGCGCCTTCGCTCAGCCCTGCATCGATCATCGCCTGGACACGGTGAAACTGCGCCTCGTTGGCGATCGGGCCCAATACCGTGCCCTCCAACTGTGGATCGCCCACAACAATGGCTGCGGCCGTTTCGGCAGCCAGAGCCTCGACTTCCGCCAGTCGGCTTCTGGGCACGATCATTCGCGTCGGCGCGCTGCACGACTGACCCACATTGCGGAACGCGGCCATCACCCCGGGCGGCACGGCTTTGGCGAAGTCGGCGTCGGGCAGCAGGATATTCGGTGATTTGCCGCCCAGTTCCTGAGTCACTCGTTTAACCGTCGGCGCGGCGGCTTGCGCCACCAATGCGCCTGCCCGGTTGGAGCCGGTGATCGAGATCATGTCGATATCAGGGTGGGCCGCCATCGCGCCGCCGACCTCGGGGCCGCTGCCATTGACCAGGTTGAACACGCCGGGCGGCAGACCGGCGTCATGCACCAGTTGCGCGAACAGCAGGGCGCTCAGGGGCGACAGTTCGCTGGGCTTGAGCACCACCGTGCAGCCGGCCGCGATGGCCGGGGCGACTTTGGCGGTGATTTGATACAGCGGCCAGTTCCACGGTGTGATCAGCCCACACACACCAATGGGCTCGCGGTCGATCGCCGTGCTGCCTTCGACGGTATGGAAGCGGTAGCTCGCCAGCAGGTCACGTGCGACACGCACGTGTTCTGCGGCCAGCGGCACCTGCATGGCTCGCGCCGAACTGATGGATGCGCCCATCTCCAGCGAGATCGCCTGCGCCAGTTGTTCCTTGCGCTCGATAATGAGCTCGTAGATTCGGCCGATGACCTGTGCCCGGGCGTGTGGCGAGGTGCCGGACCAGCTGGCAAAGGCTGCCCGCGCTGCCGCAACCGCACGGTCGACATCGGCGGCCGTGCCACTGGCGACATGCGCCACCACCTCTTCGGTCGCAGGGTTGATCACCGCGATACTGACCGGGTCGAGCGGGGCGGACCAACCACCATCAATATAGAGTTTCAGCGCGGTGTCCGGATCAACGTGATGGCTGTTCAAGGACTGTGAGGTCATCCAGCGGGCTCCCTGGAGCAATAGTGGTCAAGGCCAGGCCCTTTACGGTCAGGCCGTTCGATACCCATAAGCTAACAAAGCAGTCTGGATAAAAAGCGCCGATCTGCCGGGTTGCAAAGAATAATCTGCTGTATGCAACCCGCTAACATGGCGGACCTGTTTCGGCCGTTTACCCGCGCTGGTGACTCAGCCGATCGCCTGAGTCACCAGCGCGAATTGCTGCACATCCGGGTTCGAGGCAGGCGGCGTCCCGAGCACCATGCGCGGTGCCCTGTCGACACACGGCAGCCCCAGGCTTTCGAGCCACGGCGCCAGCCCGCAGTCAGCCAGAATGTCGAAGCGCACGAACAGACCGGGTATCTGTTGCAACAGGTGTTCAATCAATCGTTGTGCCTGATCGACATCACGGGCAACCACCGGACCGATGATATGACCGCGCCCGAAACGGCGCAGCAGGGCGATGCCTTGCAACTGGCCTGCGTGTTCAATGCCGACCGCCTGTTCTGCATCGTGCAACAGATCAGTCAACACGGCAGTGCGATCCAGGCCGCTGCCCGCGTTGGCCAGTCGGATCAGTTCTGCGTGGTCGGTCGCGCCCAGCGTACGAATAGGCAGGTCGTCTTTCGATGGCGCCATGCCTGACAGGTCGGCAACGCCCTGATGTTGCTGGATACGCGCGAAGTCAACGAAACCCAGGCTCTGGTAAAGCGGCGCGCCCAGTTCCGTAGCGTTGAGGATCGGCGTGCGCGGTGCCGTCGCGTCGAGACACAGCTTCATCAAGCGGCGACCGATGCCTTTGCCCTGATGATCATCGCGGACGATCACCAGCCCGATCGAGGACCAGTCGCCCTGATGGCAGGTAAACGCTACGCCAACCAGCTGGCCATCATGCTCGGCGACAAAGCCCTCGGAAGTACGTTGCACCATTGCCCAGTCCTGTTCGCGATGTGGCCATTTGAGGCTCACTGAAAGGGCATGGGCTGCCGGGATATCCTTCGCAGTCACCGGGCGATACTGGTAGTGAGCGTCTGTGGTTGCAGGCATGGCGCCTCCGTTGCGATGGGGTGGGTGAGTGGTTTGGCTCATACCAGCTTTCCAGTGCTCATCAGGCTGGACATGAACGGCATCTCGATGGCGGTCGGATCGGTGAAGCGGCGAATATCGAACGGGCTGATCAAGGTGCGCGTGCTGCCGGTGCTGATCAGCTCGGCCATGACATCGCCGACGCCGGGGCCGAGCTGAAAGCCGTGGCCGCAGAAGCCAAACGCATAGAACAGGCCGTCCACCTTGCCGCTGCGGCCCATGATCGGCAGCGAATCCGGCGTATAGCTCTCGATGCCGCTCCAGACACGGATGATGTTCAGCTTCTCTGCACCCGGTAGCAGGCGTTTCATCTGTTTCATCTGGTTGATCAGGCTCTCCGGCTTGAAGTAGGCGCGGCGGTTGAGCATGTCCGGTTTATTGCGATTGCCGCCTCCGATGATGATGTTGCCGCGCGGGATCTGCCGGAAATAGATCACTTCTTCCTTGATCTTGGTAAACACCCCGATCACCGTCGGCAGTGCGTAAGGTACCGGTTCTGTCACCGACATCTGCGGTCCGTTGGGCTCAAGAGGGACAGACTCGCCGAACTGCTCGGCGAGCCTGGCACCCCAGGCACCGGCAGTGATGAGCAACTGTTCGGCGACGAATAGCTGTCCATCGGCGGTGGTGACTTGAAACTCGCCGCCGACCTTCTGTACCTCGGTCACTTCAGTGCGTTCTTCGATTCTTGCCCCCGCACGAATCGCCGCGCGGGCGAACGCGGGGGCTGCCAGCCTTGGGTTGGCGTGCCCGTCATGGGGCGCATAGGAACCGCCTTTGACTTGCGCACCGAGAAACGGAAAACGGTCGTGCAGCGCCTTGCCGGAAAGGATCTGCAAGTCCAGCTCGCGGGCTTGCGGGGCGGCGGCATAGGCCTCCAGTTCGGCGATTTCGTCTTCGCGATAGCACACGCGCATATGCCCGCTGGGAATGAATTCCAGGTCTTCGCCGATCAGCTCCGGCAGGCGCTTCCACAGTGCCCAGGAGCGATTGGACAGTTCCAGCTGGCCGAGAAACCGTCCCTGACGGCGCACGTTGCCGAAATTCACGCCGCTGGCGTATTGGCCGATCTGGTCGCGCTCCAGCAGGGTGACCGAACGGCCGTGCTGGCGCAGAAAAAACGCGGAGGACGCGCCCATGAAGCCGCCGCCGATAATCAGGACATCGCTTTTTTGTGGGGTCATGAGGGGCTCCCGGTCATGTTGACTGGCTACAACGCGCCAGCGCTTCGATCTCGATCAGGTAGCCGTGGTGCAATTCCGGAACCGGCACCACCGCGCGCGCAGGGCGATGCTCGCCCAGATAGCCCGCGTAGAGGCGGTCGAAGGCAGGCCAGTGCTGGACGCCGGCGATATAAATGGTCACTTTCAAGAGGTCATCCGTATTGCATCCCGCCGCGCCAAGGATGGCCAGCAGATTGTCCAGCGCGACCGCAGCCTGTACCTCGAACGGCTCCCCGACGCTGTGACTGCCATCGGCGCGCACCGGCAGTTGTCCGGAAACATACAGCGTGCCTCGATGCAGCATCGCCTGCGAATAATGCCCACCGGGTGCTGCGGCCAGGGGCGTACTGATCGGTTTCATCTCACCAGCCATGCAGGCGACTCCAGGTATGGATTGCGCCTTCGCTGTCGCAGGCGTGGTAGTCCGGGAATTGCGCGCCGGTGGCACAGGCGTGGTTGGGCAGAATGCGCAGTCGGCTGCCGATGGGAAAACGCTCGCTGATGTCGGCCTCGCTGCCCGCAGCAAGCGTGATGATGCCGTGCTCCTGATTGGCACCGGTGACCCGTGCACCGTCGATCCATTCACCGCTTTCGCTGCACACCTGGCCGTAGCCGAAATCCTCACGCTGGCGCTGCGTGCCGCGATCGCGGCTCATGGCCATCCAGCCTGCGTCAACGATGATCCAGCCCTTGTCCTGCTGATGGCCGATGACCGTGGTCAGCACGCTCAGGGCCAACTCATCTGCCTGGCATACGCCAATGTTGTGCATCACCAGATCGAAGAACACATACACCCCGGCGCGAACTTCGGTCACGCCGTGCAGGCTCTGCGCCGACAGTGCCGTCGGCGTTGAACCGATGCTGACGTCCGCACAGGGCAGTCCTGCCTGACGAATCCGCTCGGCGGCGCTGACGCAGAGCCTGCGTTCCTGTTCGGCGAGGGCTTGCAGTGCTGCGGGTGTGTCGAGGTCATAACTGGACCCGGCATGGGTCATTACCCCACGCAGTTGCATGCCACCGTCGACCAGCGTGCTCGCGACCTCGACGAGCGAGGGGTCGTCGACGGTCAGGCCGGAGCGATGACCGTCGCAATCGATTTCTATCCAGACGTCGAAACGTTCGTCATGCGCCTGGCCGAAGGCGACAATTGCCCGGGCAGCCGTCACGCTGTCGGTCAGGATGCTCAGGCGGCAACCCTTGCGCCGCAGTCTGAGTGCCTGCTCCAGCTTGCCGGGTGCAATGGCGACGGCATAGAACACGTCGTCGATGCCCTCGGCAAAGCAGTGCTCAGCCTCCTTCAGCGTCGACACCGTGACACCGCTGGCACCCGCTGCAATCTGCGCCTGTATGACCGGCAGGCATTTGCTGGTCTTGACGTGCGGGCGCAAACGCACGCCCAGCTCGTTCATGCGTTGTTGCATACGCTGGATATTGTGCTGCATGCGCGACACATCGAGCAGCGCGACAGGCGTATCGAGAGAAGACAGGGAGGCTGACATGGAAAGCGCTCGTGTGGCTGGGTACGGGAGCCACTCTACGCAGCGACGATGAAGCTGTGGTTCAATGCGTGATCATCAATCATTAAGCTGAAGTGAATGATCGCTATCGAAGACCTGCGTCTGGCCGTGACCCTGTCACGCTGCGAATCGCTCAGTGCTGCCGCCAGAATCCTCAACGTCTCGCCGCCGGCGTTGTCGATGCGCTTGCGCAAACTGGAGACGCAACTGGGCATCACCCTGGCCAGTCGCGACGCCAGACGCCTGAGTCTCACCGCTGATGGCGAGCGTTTCGCCCGCGAAAGCGCACAGTTGCTGGAGCAACTGGAGTCACTCCCGGAGTCTTTCAGGCAGCGTGATGAACGGCTGGTGGGCACATTGCGTCTGGCAGCGCCGTTCGGTTATGGACGCCAGCGCATTGCGCCGCTGCTGGCGCGCTTCGCCAGGCTGCATCCGCAGTTGTGTCTGCAGCTGGACCTGCGCGAAACACCCTGGCCGGACCGTCACGACAGCGATGCGGTGATACACATCGGCAGCCTCAATGACAGCCAGTGGATCGCCAGGCCATTGGCACAGAATCATCGCTGGCTGTGCGCCAGCCCGGCATATATCGAGCAGCATGGTGTGCCCTCGACGCCCGATCAACTGGCTGGCCATCGCTGCATCTGCATTCGCGAAAACGATGAAGACGTCACCCTCTGGCACCTGAGCAAGGGCCAGACGAAAAAGACCCTGCGTATCGAGCCCGCGCTGCTCAGCAACGACGGCTCGGTCGCCCGGCGTTGGGCCGAACAGGGGCTGGGCATCGTGTTGCGCTCGCAGTGGGACGTCAGCGACGCCATTGCCAGCGGCAGGCTGGTGCGGGTGCTTGCCGATTGGCAACTGGCCAGTGCGCCGATCAACCTGCTGGTGCCTGTACGAAAGCATCGCAGCGCACGGGTACAGGCGTTGACCGAGTTTCTCGAGACCGCCCTGAAAGCCTGATTCGGCAAAGCACCGGCACGCTGTTGGTCGCTGTGTTGAACACCTTAATTGACGCTCACGGCAACGCGCGGGTATAAACCGCGTCTTGTGTTTTTGTCGGATTTTTCTCCATGAGCTTCAGCCCCCTGATTCGCCAGTTGATCGATGCCTTCCGCGTGCTGCCGGGCGTCGGTCAGAAAACCGCTCAGCGCATGGCGTTGCAGTTGCTGGAGCGCGACCGCAGCGGCGGTTCGCGGCTGGCGCAGGCATTGGGGCAGGCGATGGATGGCGTGGGTCACTGCCGCTCGTGCCGCACGCTGACCGAAGAGGAACTCTGCCCGCAATGCGCAGACCCGCGTCGTGATGACACGCTGCTGTGCGTGGTCGAAGGCCCGACGGATGTCTATGCGGTGGAGCAGACCGGCTATCGCGGTCGTTACTTCGTGCTCAAGGGGCACCTGTCGCCGCTCGACGGCCTGGGACCGGAGGCCATTGGCATTCCGCAATTGATGGAACGCGTCAGCCAGCAGGGCACCTTCACCGAGGTGATCCTCGCGACCAATCCAACGGTGGAAGGCGAAGCGACCGCGCATTACATCGCCCAGTTGCTGCATGACAAGGGCCTGGTCGCATCGCGCATTGCCCACGGCGTTCCTCTGGGTGGCGAGCTGGACCTGGTCGACGGCGGCACGCTGGCGCATTCGTTTGCAGGGCGCAAGCCGATTGCAATGTGATACCGGCCAGCGCTTCTGCAGTCAGTAGCGCGGCGTAATATCGCGCTCGACAGGTGGCGCGTTCGGGTCCTGACCAGCCGGAAACTTGCCTTTCAGGTGCCAGGCGAACGCGATGATTTCGGCAATCGTGCGGTACAGCGGCTCGGGAATACTGTCGCCCAATTCCATGCGGGCCAACAGCTTGACCAGTTCAGCGTTCTCATAGATGGGCACTTCGTATTCGCCGGCAATGGCCAGAATCGCCTCGGCCAACTGGTCGTCGCCCTTGGCGCTGAGCGTCGGGGCGTGCTGGCCGTCATAGCTGAGGGCAATCGCCTGGCGCGGAGTGTGTTCGGGTAGGCTCATCAGGCGTTCTCGTCGATCCAGCGTTGTTCGAGCGCGGTACGCGGACCGCTTGGTGGTGCGCCGTGGCTGCAGGCCAGTTCGCCCACTGCCAGGCCGCAGGCTATCAGCCGTTCGCGCAGATACCCCAGCTCATGTTCGATCAATGCCGCGCTGTCGGGGCGCTCGGCCCACAGCTGGCTGGACAGCGTGCCGCGCAGTAACTGCGCATGCACCTGCAAGGGGCCCAACGGCTCGAGATCGAACGCCAGGTCGACTTTCCAGAGCTTTTCCCGGGTGTCCTTGATCTCGATACCATCACGGTCTTCGGCCGCGTCCTGATCGGGCGTGTCTTCACGCTGCACCTTGACCTGCAAGGGCACGATGTCGTGGGCGTTGCGCATCGGCACTTCCAGCTGCCAGGTGGTCACCTGGGTGCCGTCGGCGTTGGTGCGCGTTTGTTCCAGCCCGCCCAGTTGATGGCTTTGCAGGCGTGAGACAGCAGCCGCAGCGAGCTTGAGGAGGATTTCCAGATCATCCTCCTTCTCGCCACCGCTGACCGTGCGCGACGGCAGCGGAAAAATGCTTGGCTGAGTGCGTGCCGCGACCAGGCCGAGGGTACCCAGCGCATTGCGGATTGCATTGGGCATCGTGCGCGCCAGGGTGTTGGACGCCGCCGCTGCGCCGTAAGACATATTGTCCGGCAGGCCGGGCAGGATCTGGGCGATCAGACGCATCAGGTTGGCCTTCATGTCCGGTAGCTGCTGCGCCGGGTTCAATCCGGCCAGCAGTCTGGCTTCCAGAAACACGCCACTGGCGTTCAGCGCCTGGGCCACGCCTTTAGGGGTGGTCATCTGCTCGACGTCGGGCAGGTCGGCGAGCAACTGATTGATACTGGCCTGCAGCGGCGCGCTGATGGCCGGGCTGGTACTGGTCGGGCTGCCGGACTGCAGGTTTTGCAGGGCATTGATCAGGGTGTCCAGCGAGCCTTGACGATTTTGCTGTGCGGACAGTTGCTGCGCCACGGCCAGTTGGTCGAAACGACCGGGCAGGGCCACGAAGTTGAGTGCCTGATTGCCTTGTACCTGGGCGCTCAAGAGGCTGCCAACCGTCAGCGGCTGCGGGCTCTCGATGGTTAGACTGGAACCCGCCAGCGCCGTGTTGAGCAGCATCACGATGGAGCGGTAGATGGGCGTCGCCGCAGCCGGGTTCTGGGCGGCCAGTTGATTGACTGCCTGAGCGATCACCTGGCTGGTCATGACTTTGCCTTGCAGCAGCGTGCCGACCGGTAATTGTTGGGTATCGATGCTGGTCATCGAGTTTTTCAGCGCGCCGTTGAGCTGCTGCAGCGTCAAGGTCAGCTCGTTGGCCGACGCCTGCGCCACTTGCAGCAGGCTGCCGGGCGTGAACGGGACGCTGCTGGTGACCGGTAAATTGGTCAGGCTGCCGTTGGCGAGCACCAGCCGCAACAGCAGCTGGAAGTTCTGGTTGACCTGCTTGAGGGTCAGCACTTCGGCGTTAGCGGTTTCGCCTTCAGGGATCAGATTTTCCGCTGATTGCAGCATGGTCAGCACTTGCGCGGGGGAGATGCCGGCGCGCAACAGTGTCAGGGTGGCGTTTGTTGCCGGAACGCTGGTGATGTCGCCTGTCATTGAACTATCAACCCGAGGAAATTGCCCCTTTGATAACAGGACTCGCATGTATAATACCGGCCGAAACCGGACCAGCCGCCATTAACTTCTCTTCATGTAACGGCCGTATCAATCCCGACTTGAACCGCGTTTTACTCTGTATGTCTCTGTTTTGGCACATTTCGCGACGCAAAGCACTGGAAACGCTTCATGATCCCAGCCACCCCATTTTTGCAAGCGACGGCTCTGGCGTGTGAGCGGGACGGGCGGATGCTGTTCGAAAACCTCGATCTTCATCTGCACGCGGGCGACATGCTGCAGATCAGCGGTCCCAACGGCTGCGGCAAGACCAGCCTGCTGCGCCTGCTGTGCGGGTTGATGCAGCCAACGGCCGGGAAGGTGGTGCTCGGCGCGCAACCAGTGGATCGTGGGCCCGCGGCACCGGGCAGCAAGCTGTTGTGGATCGGTCATGCGCCAGCGCTCAAGGATGTGCTGACGCCGCTGGAAAACCTGTCCTGGCTCAGCGCCCTGCACCAGCCAGCCGATGCCGGCGCGATAGCTACCGCGCTAGATGCGGTCGGCCTTGCAGGTTTCGAGGACGTGCCCTGTCACACTTTGTCGGCCGGGCAGCAGCGTCGCGTCGCGCTGGCACGTCTGTATCTGCCGGGCCCGCCACTCTGGCTGCTCGACGAGCCGTTTACCGCGCTCGACCGCCAAGGCATCGAGCAACTGGAGAAACACCTCGCCGAGCACTGTGAACACGGCGGCATGATTGTCATGACCACCCACCACAGCCTGAGCCGTCTGCCCGCGGGCTATCGGGACCTCGACCTGGGGCAGTGGTCAGCATGAGCAATGTGTTTGTTCTGCTGATGCTCCGTGAGGTGCGGCTGCTGGCGAGGCGTCCGGCAGAGCTGGCCAACCCGCTGGTGTTCTTCGCGATCGTGGTCGCCCTGTTCCCGCTGGCGCTGGGGCCGCAGACGCAATTGTTGCAAACCTTGTCGCCGGGGCTGGTCTGGGTGGCGGCACTGCTGGCCGTGCTGCTGTCGCTGGACGGGCTGTTGCGCAGTGATTTCGAGGACGGTTCGCTGGAGCAGTGGGTCCTTTCGCCGCACCCGCTGGCCCTTCTGGTGCTGATCAAAGTGCTGGCACACTGGGTTTTTTCCGGGCTGGCACTGGTACTGTTGTCACCTTTGCTGGCCTTGATGCTCGGTCTGCCGGTGCAGTGCCTGCCGGTGTTGATGGTTTCGCTGCTGCTGGGCACCCCGGTGCTCAGCCTGCTGGGGGCGTTGGGGGCGGCGTTGACCGTGGGTTTGAAGCGTGGCGGCCTGCTGCTGGCATTGTTGATTCTGCCGCTGTACATCCCGGTGCTGATTCTGGGCAGTGGCGCGTTGCAGGCCGCGCTGCAGGGCATGCCGACGACCGGCTATCTGCTGTGGCTGGGCAGCCTGGCGGCGCTGGCGATCACCCTGACACCCTTTGCGATAGCCGCTGGCCTGAAAATCAGCATCGGCGAATAATTGAGGTTCCGGGATCGAGACTTCGATGCCGGTCAACACCCTGGATGCACCCTGATGAAAAGCAACGCCATGAAAAGCAGCATCGGTTGGGCCTGGCTGCACACGCTCGGCTCGCCGAAAGGGTTTTACCGCGTCAGCGCACGCCTGCTGCCCTGGCTGAGTGTTGCCGCTTTGCTGTCACTGGCCATCGGCATGGTCTGGGGCCTTGCGTTCGCGCCGCCGGATTACCAGCAGGGCAACAGCTTCCGGATCATTTATATCCACGTCCCTGCCGCGATGCTCGCCCAGTCCTGTTACGTCATGCTGGCCGTGTGCGGGTTGGTCGGGCTGGTCTGGAGAATCAAGCTGGCCGATGTCGCGCTGCACTGCGCTGCACCGATTGGCGCGTGGATGACCGCGCTGGCGCTGGCGACCGGCGCGATCTGGGGCAAGCCCACCTGGGGAGCATGGTGGGTCTGGGACGCGCGACTGACCTCGATGCTGATTCTGCTGTTCCTGTATTTCGGCCTGATCGCGCTGGGCAACGCCATCAGTAACCGCGACAGCGCCGCCAAGGCCTGCGCGGTGCTGGCGATCGTCGGTGTGGTGAACATTCCGATCATCAAGTATTCGGTCGAGTGGTGGAACACCCTGCACCAGGGTTCGACGTTCAGCCTCACGGAAAAGCCCGCCATGCCGGCTGAAATGTGGCTGCCGCTGCTGTTTACCACGCTGGGTTTCTACTGCTTGTTCGGCGTGCTGTTGATGATGCGCATGCGTCTTGAAGTGCTGCGTCGCGAAGCGCGCACCCAGTGGGTCAAGGCCGAGATTCTGCGCAGCCTGGGCCACACAGCAGCGCAGTCGGAGAACACGCTTTGAGTTTTGCATCGTTCAGCGATTTTCTTGCCATGGGCCGCCACGGCGTATTTGTCTGGTCGGCCTACGGGCTGTGCCTTGTGGTGCTGCTGATCAACGTGGCGTTGCCGCTATGGGCGCGGCAGCGCTTTCTGAAACAGCAGGCACGTCGCCTGAAGCGGGAGAATCGCCCGTGAGCCCGCTGCGCAAAAAACGCTTGTTGATCATTGTCGCGCTGCTGGCCGGTGTCGGTCTGGCCGTGACCCTGGCCCTCGGCGCCTTGCAGGAAAACATCAACCTGTTCTACACCCCCAGCCAGATCGCCAATGGCGAGGCACCGCTGGATACGCGCATTCGGGCTGGCGGCATGGTCGAAAAGGGCTCCTTGCAGCGCTCGGCCGATTCGCTGGACGTGCGTTTTGTGGTCACCGATTTCAACAAGTCGGTAACCATCACCTATCGAGGCATTCTTCCTGATCTGTTTCGTGAAGGGCAGGGCATCGTGGCGCTGGGCAAACTCAATGCACAGGGCGTAGTGGTGGCCGATGAGGTACTGGCCAAGCATGACGAGAAATACATGCCCCCCGAGGTCACCAAGGCGCTGCGTGACAGCGGTCAGACGGCACCGGCTGCGCCTTCCACACCCGTCAAACAGGGTTGATCGATGATTCCCGAACTCGGCCAGCTGGCCATGATTCTGGCATTCTGCTTTGCGCTGGTGCAGGCCCTCATTCCGCTGATCGGCGCATGGCGCGGTGATCGCCTGTGGATGAGCCTTGCCCGTCCGGCAGCTTGGGGCCAGTTCAGCTTTCTGATCTTCGCCTTCGGTTGTCTGACCTACGCGTTCATGGTCGACGACTTCTCCGTCGCCTACGTTGCGCAGAACTCCAACACTGCGCTGCCCTGGTACTACAAGTTCAGCGCCGTGTGGGGCGCGCATGAAGGTTCATTGCTGCTCTGGGCATTGATTCTCGGTGGCTGGACCTTCGCCGTGTCGGTGTTTTCACGGCAACTTCCGCAGGTGATGCTGGCGCGGGTCCTCGCCGTGATGGGCATGATCAGCCTGGGTTTCCTGTCGTTTCTGATCCTCACCTCAAATCCGTTCGCGCGTCTGTTGCCGCAGATGCCCGCGAATGGACGTGATCTGAACCCGTTGTTGCAAGACATTGGCCTTATCGTGCATCCGCCGATGCTGTACATGGGCTATGTCGGTTTCTCCGTGGCCTTTGCGTTCGCCATCGCGGCCTTGCTCGGCGGTCGACTCGACGCTGCCTGGGCGCGCTGGTCTCGTCCATGGACCCTGGTGGCCTGGGCTTTTCTCGGCATCGGCATCAGCCTGGGCTCGTGGTGGGCGTATTACGAGCTGGGTTGGGGCGGCTGGTGGTTCTGGGACCCGGTGGAAAACGCCTCGTTCATGCCCTGGCTGGTCGGCACTGCACTGATTCACTCGCTGGCGGTCACGGAAAAACGTGGCGTATTCAAGAGCTGGACGGTATTGCTGGCCATTGCTGCGTTTTCTTTGAGCCTGCTGGGCACCTTCCTGGTCCGTTCCGGGGTGCTGACCTCCGTGCACGCCTTTGCCTCGGACCCGGCACGCGGTGTGTTTATCCTGATGTTCCTGCTGGTCGTGGTGGGTGGCTCGCTGACCCTGTTCGCGATTCGCGCACCAGTGGTCAAAAGCCAGGTCGGATTCGGCCTGTGGTCGCGGGAAACCCTGCTGCTGGGCAATAACCTGTTGCTGGTGGTTGCTGCGTCCATGATTCTGCTGGGCACCCTTTATCCGCTGGTGATCGATGCCATGAGCGGCGCCAAGATGTCGGTCGGCCCGCCGTACTTCAATACGCTGTTCGTGCCGTTGATGGGCTTGTTGCTGGTGGTTATGGCGGTCGGCGTACTGGTGCGCTGGAAGGACACGCCGCTTAAATGGCTGCTCGGCATGCTGGCCCCGGTACTAATCGGCAGCGTCGTCCTGGCTGTGCTGGCCGGTCTGCTGCTGGGCGATTTCCAGTGGGCGGTGCTGGCGACCCTGATGCTCGCCGCCTGGGTGCTGCTGGCCGGGGTTCGCGACCTGCTCGACAAGACCCGCCACAAGGGTCTGCTTAGCGGCGCACGCGGTCTGACCCGCAGCTATTGGGGCATGCAGCTGGCGCACCTTGGCATTGTCGTGTGTGCGCTGGGCGTGGTGCTGTCGAGCCAGAACAGCGCCGAGCGCGATTTGCGCATGGCCCCTGGCGAGTCCACCGAACTGGGTGGGTATACCTTTGTCTTCGAGGGTGCCCGGCATTATGAAGGACCGAACTTCACCTCCGATCGGGGCACTGTTCGCGTGCTGCGCAACGGCGTTCAACTGACCGAACTGCACCCGGAAAAGCGCCTCTATACCGTGCAGCAGTCGATGATGACCGAAGCGGGTATTGATGCCGGTTTCAGCCGGGACCTGTATGTCGCCCTGGGTGAACCGCTGGGCGATGGTGCGTGGGCCGTTCGGGTTCACGTCAAACCGTTTGTGCGCTGGATCTGGCTGGGCGGCCTGCTGACCGGCCTGGGCGGGGTGCTGGCGGCGCTGGATCGGCGTTATCGCACCCTGGTAAAGAGCAAGGTGCGCGAGGCGTTGGGTTTGTCGGGAGCAGCACAATGAGACGCTGGGTCATGGTGCTGCCACTGGTGCTGTTTCTGGGCGTAGCGGCGTTTTTGTATCGCGGTTTGTATCTGGACCCCGCCGAGCTGCCCTCGGCACTGATCGGCAAGCCTTTTCCGGCATTCTCGCTACCGGCGGTGCAGGGTGAGCGGATGTTGAGCCGTGCCGATCTGCTCGGCAAACCTGCGCTGGTCAACGTCTGGGGCACCTGGTGCGTGGCCTGCCGGGTGGAGCATCCGGTGCTGACCCGGCTGGCGCAGCAGGGCGTGCTGATCTACGGCGTGAATTACAAGGACGTCAACGCGGACGCGCTGAAATGGCTCAAGGAATTCCATGATCCTTATCAGTTGAATATTCGTGACCAGGACGGTTCTCTGGGCCTTAACCTGGGGGTGTACGGTGCGCCGGAAACCTTCCTGATCGATGATCAGGGCGTCATTCGTTACAAACACGTCGGGGTCATCGACGACGCAGTATGGCGCGAAAAGCTTGCCGCGCGTTATCAGCAACTGGTCGATGAGGCGCGGCCATGAAGCGCTGCCTGATGATCGTCCTGTTCAGCGTGCTGTGTTCCGGCATCGCCCATGCGGCCATCGACGCTTATGCTTTTCGCGACGATGCCGAGCGCGCGCGCTACAGCGAACTGACCCGAGAACTGCGCTGCCCGAAATGCCAGAACCAGGACATTGCCGACTCCAATGCGCCGATTGCCGCTGATTTGCGCAAGGAAATCTACCGCATGCTGGGCGAAGGGCAGAGCAATCAACAGATCATCGATTTCATGGTCGATCGCTATGGCGATTTCGTTCGCTACAAGCCGAGCCTCAATGCACGCACCTGGCTGCTGTGGTTCGGGCCGGCCGGCCTGCTGGTTGGCGGGTTTGTGGTGATCGGCCTTATCGTTGGCCGCCGCCGCAAGGCACAATCCGCACAGGCCGACGAGCTTTGCGAAGATGAGAAGCGGCGTCTTGCCACCTTGCTGGATGAGCACCGCCCATGATCGACTTCTGGATGGCTACCGGGCTGTTGCTGATGGTCGCGCTGAGCTTTTTGCTGATTCCGCTGCTGCGCGTCCATCACGCGCAACGGGAAGAAGACCGCACAGCTCTGAACGTGGCCTTGTATCAGGAGCGACTGAGCGAGCTGCAGGTTCAGCAGGAGCGGGGCGTGCTGTCGGTGGCGCAATTGCAGTCTGCACGTGCCGAAGCAGCGCGTGAGCTGCTTGCCGACACCGAAAGCGCAGAGCCCGCCCGCACATCGCGTCTGGGCAAGCCCTTGCTGGTGCTGGCTGCGCTGCTGGTCCCGGTGTTGGGGCTGGCGGGCTATCTCCAGCTGGGTGCCAGTGACCGGGTTGAACTGAGTCGCGAATTCGCTCGACCACCGACCTCACTGGCAGACATGACCCAGCGCCTTGAGCGCAGCGTGCAGGCTCAACCGGATTCAGCCGAAAACCTGTATTTTCTGGCGCGCAGCTACATGGCGCAGAACCGTCCGGGTGATGCCGCGCAGATGTTCGAGCGCTCGGTGGCGCTGGCCGGAAGGCAGCCCGAGTTGCTCGGGCAGTGGGCTCAGGCGCTGTATTTCGCCAGTGGCAAACACTTCACACCCCAGGTTCAGGCGCTGACCGACGAAGCGCTGCAGGCTGACCCCAAGGAAGTCACTAGCCTTGGCCTGCTCGGGATTGCCGCGTTCGAAACACAGCGCTATCAGGCAGCGGTGGATTACTGGACCCGGTTGCTTGCAGCACTGCCCGCAGATGACGCATCGCGCTCGGCACTGGAAGGCGGTATTGCCCGCGCCAGAGAAAACCTCGCCAAACGCGTGGCAAACGCGGCGCCGGCGGTGAAGACTAAATCGATAAAAATTCATGTCGAGCTGGCTGCGGCGCTTCAAGGCAAGGTAAGGCCGAACGACAGCGTGTTCATCTTCGCCCGCGCCATCAATGGCCCGGCGGCGCCTTTGGCGGTCAAACGCATTACCGTGGCGGACTTGCCTGCCGAGGTGGAACTGAGCGATGCCGACGCGATGATGCCGCAACTGAACCTGTCGAACTTCGCGCAAGTCCAACTGGTTGCGCGAGTGTCTCGCGCAGGGCAGCCAACCACCGGTGAGTGGGTCGGCCGCAGTCAGCCACTGGCCAGTGATACTGCAGCGCAGCAGGCATTGATCATCGACAGTCCGGATAACTAGAGAATTCGCTTATGTACCGTACCGCACGCATCACCTTGTTGGGTCTGGTTGTTGGCCTGAGTGCCTGTGCTGTCCAGCATCCGGCACCGCCACATAGCCAGGATCCTATCCTCAACCTGCCGGGTGGCCAGCAGCCAGGCGCGCCGCGTCCGAGTAGCGCGCCTTCGGAGCCTGCCAAGGCGCCTGCCGCCGCGCCGAAGTCCTCGGCCAGCTTCGCGCCGCCACCGGGCGGCGGCAGCCACTGGGACCCGCGCCTGGGCGTGTACGTGATGGACGATCAGCCCAACACGTTCTATCGCCAGCGCACTTATTATCAGTGGAATGACGGCTGGAGTTGGGCAACCAGCCCCAACGGTCCGTGGCAGGCGACTGATGTCAGTGGCGTGCCGGCAGGGCTGGGCAAACAGTTCAGTAAATGATCCAGGCTCAATAAAAACGGCGACCTCGAAGGTCGCCGTTTTGCATTGCCTGAGCGGTTTATTTGCCCGGATAGATCTGGTCGAACACACCGCCGTCGATGAAGTGGGTCTTCTGCACCGTGCGCCAGTCACCGAAGGTTTTCTCCACCGAGAGGAAGTCTACTTTCGGGAAGCGATCGGTGTACTTGGCCAGCACCTGCGGATCACGCGGGCGCAGGTAGTTTTTGGCCGCGATTTCCTGGCCTTCCGGTGACCACAGGTATTTCAGGTATTCCTCAGCCAGGGGGCGGGAGCCTTTCCTGTCCACGACCTTGTCGACCACACTCACCGGTGGCTCGGCTTCTGCCGACACGGAGGGGTAAACCACTTCGAACTGATCGCGACCGAATTCGCGGGCGATCATTTCCGCTTCGTTCTCGAAGGTGACCAGCACGTCGCCGATCTGGTTGGTCATGAACGTTGTGGTCGCACCACGGCCGCCAGTATCAAGGACTGGCACATGGCTGAACAGATCACCGACGAATTTCTTCGCCGCCGCTTCATCGCCGCCTTTTTTCAAGGTGTAACCCCAGGCCGAGAGGTAGGTGTAGCGGCCGTTGCCCGAGGTTTTCGGATTGGGCACGATCACTTCCACGCCATCCTTGATCAGGTCCGGCCAGTCTTTGATCGCCTTCGGGTTGCCCTTGCGCACGATGAACACCGTGGCCGAGGTGAAGGGCGCGCTGTTGTTTGGCAGGCGGCTGACCCAGTCTTCCGGCACCAGCTTGCCATTGTCGGCCAGGGCATTGATGTCAGTGGCCATGTTCATGGTGATCACGTCAGCCGGCAGCCCGTCGATGACCGAACGCGCCTGCTTGCTCGACCCGCCGAAAGACATCTGCACGGTCACATCTTCATTCTTCTCGGCTTTCCAGTATTTCTGGAAGGCGCTGTTGTAGTCCTTGTAGAAATCACGCATCACGTCATAGGAGACGTTGAGCAGCGTTGGAGCTGCCTGGGCAGCGCTGGCAAAAGCCAGGCCGGCGGCCAGTAGCGAGGCGGCGAAGAGTTTATTCACTGCAGGGTCCTTGAGATGAAGAGTCGTGTGATCAGCCTGATGGCGTAATGCCGCGACACTATCAGCATCGCGCCTGCGGTTTAAAGACCGAAAAGATCTTTGCTTATACCGTGTGCTCTGTTTTTTTGAACAATTGATTGCCGCAGCGTGAGCAGAACGCCGCGCCGTGCTCGTGAAGGTTTTTCGAGCACACCGGGCAGTCGTGTTTCAACTGCTCGCCGCGCATGGCGTTGGCCAGCTCGGCGGTGAATATCCCGGTGGGCACGGCGATGATCGAGTAACCGGTAATCATCACCAGCGAGGAGAGCATCTGGCCGAGTGGAGTCTTGGGCACGATATCGCCAAAGCCCACCGTCGTCAGGGTCACGATGGCCCAGTAAATACCCTTGGGAATGCTGGTGAAACCATGCTCCGGACCTTCGATCACATACATCAGCGTGCCGAATACGGTGACCAGTGTCGACACCGTGACCAGGAACACGATGATCTTCTGCTTGCTGCCACGCAGCGCCGCCAGCAGGTAATTGGCCTGCCGCAGGTAGGTGCCAAGCTTGAGCACCCTGAAAATCCGCAGCATACGGATGATCCGCACGATCAGCAGGTATTGCGCATCGCTGTAATAGATAGACAGCACGCCCGGCACGATCGCCAGCAGGTCCACCAATCCGTAGAAACTGAATGCGTACTTCAGCGGCCGCGGCGAGCAATACAGGCGCAGCATGTATTCGATGGCAAACATCAGCGTGAAGCCCCATTCGATCCACGCGAAAAGCATCGCGTAATCACGATGAATACTCTCGATGCTGTCGATGATAGTGACCAGCAGACTGAGCAGAATCGCGACCAGCACCGCCTTGTCAAACATCCGCCCGGCAGGCGTATTGGCCTCGAAAATAACAATATGCAGCCGCTCGCGGCGGCTGAGAGAGCTGTCCATGGTGCTTCCCGAATCAAAGATCGGGAGAGCCTAGGAGCATTGTGTGGTTGAGTGCAAGCGCACAAGACTTGCGGGAGCGAGCCGGGCGGCGCTTCGCTTGATGGCGAAAAGGCCGTTACAGCGCCCGTAAAGGTGACCTGAGTCGAACCTCAATCCACCTGACAAAGAAAAGCCGCCGTGTGACGCAGAGCGTCACGAACTGCATTCACACCAGAGCGTGAGGAACGATAGTCATCAGTTTCCGGGCCGTGCCTTTAGCCAAATTGCTCTGAAGCGCTTTTCAACCGCGATGGTACTGACGACGCAGAGTGCGACGTAATCCATCCGAACCACGCCTGATGGCGGGGCGAACGCCCATCCTACTGCTGCGCCACGTCATCCTTCTCCCAGCCGCCGCCGAGAGCCAGAAACAGATTGATCTGCCCCATCGCCACCTGCGTGTTGGCTTCGGCCATCTGCGCGCGTACGTCAGTGTAAGTGCGCGTAGCCTGCAGATCGGCGAGGAACGAGGCGCGTCCGGCCTGATAGAAACGGTGTGTCTGGTCAGCCGCTTCCTTGGCAGATTGCTCGGCGTCTTTGAGCGCGTCGCGGCGGTCGAGCAGGGCGGTGTATTGCGCCAGACCGGTCTGGGTTTCACGGATGGCATTGAGCACCACACCGTCAAAGCGCGCCAGCGCAGCTTGCGCCGAGGCTTCGGCCTGATGGATGCGGGCGCGTGAGCCGTTGGACGGGATAGTCCAGTTCAGCAGCGGCCCGAAGCCCCAGCGATTGGCCGCCGGCTTGCCAAGGTTCTCGATCAGGCCGGTGGTGCCAATGCTCGCGCCGATGCTGATGTCCGGATACAGCTCGCCGGTGGCAACGCCGATCTCGGCAGTCGACATCGCCAGATGGCGTTCAGCCTGACGCACATCCGGGCGGCGTTTGAGCAGTGCTGCGCCGTCGCCCACCGGCATGACCTGCGCAATATGCGGCAACTGGTTGCAGGTGCTGACCCCGGCGGGCAGTTGCTCGACAGGTTTGGCCAGCAACATCGACAGGCGGAACATCGCAGCCTGACGACGCGCCTCGTAACGGGGCATTTCGGCGCGCAATGACTTGAACTGCGTCTGCGAACGAGTGACCTGGGTTTCATCGCCACGCCCGGCATCACGCAGGCGCTGGTTGAGGGACACACTCTGTTTTTGCAATTCCAGCGATTCGCGGGCGATGTCGAGCTCTTCGTTGGCCGCACAAATCTGCGTGTACGCGCGCACCACATCGGCGACCACCGTGATACGTGCCGTATCCACCGCCGCCTGATTGGCATCGACATTGGCCTGCGCCGCTTCGATGCCACGCTGCAAGGTGCCGAACAGATCGAACTGGTACGAAGTGGTCAGACCCACGTCGCCGACATTGGCCACCGGCACCTTGTCGGTCAGCAGAAACGCCTCGCCAGACTCCTGCACGCGCTGCGCGCCGATCTTCGCACCGTTGGTAAAGCCGCCGGCCGCCTCGGCTTCCGAGGTCTGATAGCGGGCACGCTGCAGGTTGGCGGCAGCGATGCGCAGGTCGGTATTGGAAGCGATGGCTTGGCCCACCAGCTCATCCAGACGCGCATCCTGGTACAGGCGCCACCAGTGAGCAGGCACCGGGGCCGAAACCGTGTTGACCGAGCGACCAGCCAGTTCACCCTGCAAGTCAGGGCGATTGATCGCGCCGTCTTTGGGCAACTGGTAATCCGGACCGACCATCTGGCAGGCCGACAGCACGGCGGTAAAGCCGAGCGCGGCCACGCGTAAAGCACGTTTCATCGGCTGCGCTCCTGCGTGTCGGCGATAATCGACACCGTCGCGGTACGCCCGGCAATCATGCGAAAATCGGCAGGCACGTCATCGAAGGCAATCCGCACCGGAATCCGCTGCGCCAGACGCACCCAACTGAAGGCCGGGTTGACGTTGGGCAGCAGGTTCGAGCCGCTGCTGCGATCGCGGTCTTCGATACCGGCAACGATGCTCACCACATGGCCGGTCAGCCGCGCGTTGTCGCCGATGACACGGATGTCGACGCCCTGGCCGACATGGATGCCATCGAGCTTGGTTTCCTCGAAATAGCCATCGATGTGGAACGACGTCGAATCGACCACTGAGAGCACCGGACGCCCGGCAGTGACGAACTCATGTTCGCGGGGGGCGCGGTCGTTGAGGTAGCCGTCCACCGGACTGCGGATCACCGAGCGATCCAGGTTCAACTGCGCGGCATCCACCGCAACCTTTGATTCGCCGAGTGCGGAAAGGGCCCGAGCCTCGCGCGACTGGCTTTCTTCCAGTTGCTCGCGGGCGACCAGATTGCCCAGGCCGCGGTTACGCTTGTTCTCGCGGCGCGCCTGTTCCAAGGTTTCCTGACGCTCGGCGACCGTCGCCTGCGCCTGGCGCAGTGCCAGACGGAAGCGGTCCTGATCGATGGTGAACAGGACCTGGCCCTTGTGCACAGGCTGGTTGTCAGTGACTTCGACCTTCTGGATCAGCCCGGACACGTCCGGTGCGATCTGCACGATGTCGGCGCGGATATGCCCGTCCCGCGTCCACGGTGCATACATGTAATACATCACCATGCGCCATACGACCACGGCGGCCAAGGTGACAACCAGCAGGGTCAGGACCACGCGGCCCAGTGTCAGTATCGGTTTTTTCATGTCATCAGGTATCGACTTAGAGTATCCACGGCGCCGAGCAACAAAGCGTATAGACCTACGTTGAACAAAGCCCGGTGCCAGACCAGACGGTAGAAGTGGGCACGCGACAGCACCGCATGCACGACAAGAAACAGCAGATAGGCGATGCCCATCATCGCCAGAAACGTGGGGATGAAGATCCCGCTGATATCCAGATCACCGATCACAGGGGCGCTCCATCGATGTTATGCGGCAGTTGCTCGGTCAGTTCCCCGCCCACGGTGACGATTTCGACCCCCGGCAGCAGCGCCAGGCGCAGGCCGCTGAGAGCATGCAGCAGGTGCAGTCGGGCCGGGTTGTCGCCCATCTCCTGATCGGTCAGTGAACGGCGTGCGCGGTCCATGGCCATCAGCAGGCCTCTGGGCGCCGGCAGCCGTTCACCGGCCTTGCGGCACTGTTTGAAATAGCCGCTGACTTCGTCGATCACCTGACGCAGCAGTACCTGGGCCCCAGGCGTGGCACGGCGGGTGTAGGCCAGCAGGTCGAGCATGTTCAGCGCGACGCGCAGTTCACGCAGGGCAATCCCGGTGTCCTGGGCGGTGAGCGTCAGGCGCGGCAGTTGCTGCATCAGGCGGTCGAGCATTTGCACGCCCATGCGCCGATGCTCGGCCAGCGAAGCGTTTTCACTGAGACTGGCGATGTCACGCCAACTGAAACGGGTCAGACGCTTGACGGCCAGTTCGACGCCGAACGGGCGGAACACCAGGGTCCAGATGAAGGCGAACAGCAGCCCGGCAGGACCCGCCAGGTTGGAATTGAGGAAGTTCATGAAGTCCGCGTCATAAGCGCTCTGGATACTGATGAACGACGAGGTGTTGACGATGGTCAGCAGCGTGCCGAGAAAGAAGCGCGGCTGCACGGTCAGGGTCCCGACGCATATGAACGGCACTGCGAAGGCCAGCACCAGCATCGGGAAGTCATGCAGGTTGGGCAGCACCACAAACAGGTACAGGCTGGCGAACACCACCGAGAGCAGGGTCCAGAAGAAGAACCGGTAGATTTGCGGAGCAGGGTCGTCCATGGCGGCGAAGAAGCTGCACGACACCGCCGCCAGTGCCACGGCACTTGCGCCGTCTTTCCAGCCGAGCAGAATCCACAACACCGACGCGGCGATGATCGCCAGTACTGTCGAGGTCACCGAATAGAGCATCAGACCGCGGTCGAGAAACGGGGTCAGCCGGCCCAGGCGCCAGTGGCGATAGACCGCGCGCCACTGTGACTGATCGTCGGTCTTGATCGCGTATTGCAGGGTTCGGCAATCCAGCCACAGATCGATCCACTCACCCAGCCTGAACAGCGTATTGGAAAGCAGCAGTTGATTGCGGTCGTCCAGTTGCGCGGAGTCCGGTTGCAGGCTCTGCAGATCGCGGTGCAACTGCTGCCATTGCTCCACCTGTGGCCCGTCGGCAGTGCTTTCAAGCCAGTCGCAAGCCTTGTGCAACAAGGGTTTGAGGCTGGCCAGCAGCTCGGGCGTGCGTCGCTCCAGCGCCCACAGCGCGTCGTCCAGCGCATCGATGACCGGCAAGAGGTGGATCATCCGGCCGCGCAGTTCATTGGCGTTGCGCACGGTTTGCTTGCGGGCGCCTTCGTGGCTCAACTGGCCGATCATCATTTCCAGCGAGTTGAAGCTGCCGACCATCGAATTGCGCAGCGTACCGATTTCTTCGGGCTGACAGGTGCGGCTGATAAAACGCTGACTGTAGGTCGCGGCATCGCTGAACCACTTTTCCGTGGTGGCCTGAAACACCGGCGCCAGGCGTCTGGGCCAGAACATCGCACCCACGACAGCGGCGCAAATGATGCCGAGAAAAATCTCTTCGGTACGCGACACCGCGATGTCGAATACAGCCTGCGGGTTGTCGACCACCGGCAGCGAAATCAGCGGCATGGTGTAGCCGGCGAGCATCAATGCGTAGCTGTTGGCGGTGCGCAAGTGCAGGGACAGAAACAACAGGGTACCGGTCCACAGCCCGACCACGATGGCCAGCAACAACGGCGTCTGCACGAACATGGGCACCAGCACGACCGAGGCCGCTGCACCGGCCAGGGTTCCGGCTGCTCTGTACAGGGCCTTGGAACTGGTCGGGCCGACGAAGGGGCTGGAGACGATGTACACCGTGGCCATTGCCCAGTAGGGGCGAGGCATTTCCATCAATAATGCGATGTACAGCGCCAGCATCGACGCGCCGAAGGTGCGTACACCGTAGAACCAGTCACGTGCAGGTGGAACGCTGGAGAAAAATCCGTTCAAGCCTGGCCCCCGTGTTCGCGCTGCGCCGCATCGGCAAACGCCTGTAACACCCGCAAGGTGGCTTCCAGGTCGGCAGGTTGCAGGCCTTGCAGCACTTCGGCACGCAAGCGGGTCAGCTCGGCTTCGATGGAACAGGCCAGTGCGCGACCTTTGCGCGTCAGGCTCAAGGCCTTGGCGCGGCGGTCATTCGGGTCTTCGGTGCGGCAAACGATATCGGCCTGGCACAACTGATCGAGCAGACGCACCAGCGTCGGGCTCTCCATGCCGGCCGCCTGGGCGACTTTTACCTGATGTGCGCCATCGCCCAGGCGTGCGATGGCCAACAGCGGACCTGCGCAGGCTTCGGAAATGCCATAGGTCACCAGCGTGTTCTGGCAGATGCGTCGCCATTGGCGAGACGCGGCCACCAGGCCACTGCTGATTGTCCGATGCAAGGATTCGACAGACATGGAGACACCAGGAATTTAGTTAGGAGCAATATTGTTAGCAGGGATATAAATAGCTTGCTAACTAATATCCCGTAACAACTGCTTACAGTCAACCCGAAGTTGCCCGGCGGAGGCGCTTTCTTTCTAACCCGTTAAAAACGTGTTTTGAGACGACGTGACGCTCTAAAAGGGTCGCCTTGGTGTGCTTCAAGCGGCGGAAGTTCATTTATCCTGAAGATAACCGCTACCGTCTGTCGGTTATTTGGGGTTTTTCGCGCTGTGGCGGACTCGATACATTCAAAAAAATGACGCGCTTCACAAAACACTTCTTCACGTTAATCAACGCTTGTAGCTCGACAGTGGCACATTGCTGCACTGCAATAATTGATATCGGAGTGATGGCATGGGCTGTTTTTAGACGTTTTGTTGACGCCAAAGCGTTGTCGGGTCTGTTTTAAAAATAAACGATTAAGCCGATAGTCTGGATGACCAAACGGGCCAGCACACCCGTTCCAGAGCCATTCAGTTGGTGCGTGATACGCACCTTGCGAGCTACGCGATGATCGACCTTGCTACCTGGAATCTCTCCGTACCTGTCGGAAGCCCCGCGACCATCATCGAAACCCCCAAATTGGTAAAGGGCTATCGGGATGGCTACTTTCAATCGGGGGATACGCTGTTCTTCTGGGCGCCGGTGACGGGTTCAACCACCGAAAACGCCAAGTACCCGCGTTCCGAATTGCGTGAGACGACTTCAGACGGAAGAGTCTTCAACTGGGCCTACTCCAGTGCCGACAACTTTCTGCGCGCGACCCTGGAAGTCGATCAGGTGCCTTCCAGCGGCAAGATCGTGATAGGTCAGATCCACTGCTACCAGAGCACCGAACCGCTGCTGAAGGTGGAGTATCAGTACAAGGAGAAGCTGCAGACCGGCAACATCGTCGCCAAGTTTCGTCGTACGCCGGACTCGGAAATCGAGGTCATCACCATCGCCCAGGGTGTGCCGCTCGATAAGCAGTTCAACTACACCATCAACCTGTCGCCGTCTGGCGATCTGACGGTCAATGCCTTTGACGCAGTCTGGTACGCCAAGCTGGATTCAGCCTGGGCCAGCAAACTGTTCTACTTCAAGGCAGGGGTCTATACCCAGGACAATACCGGCTACACCACGGAAGGCGGTTCGGCCACGTTCTACAAGCTGGCCATTGCCCACGAGAAAAAGAATTGATCCTCGCGCACCGCAGGCTTCAGGCCGCCGGGAATATCAGACTGAAGCAGATTCTGCCGACGGCGGGTTGATCGACTTCGACCCGACCGCCGTGCAGTTGCATGATTGCCGTGACGATCGCCAGCCCCAGGCCGTTGGAATCCGAACGCTCATGGCGTGAGGCGTCACCGCGATAGAAACGATCGAACAAGCGCGCGAGTGTGGCTTGCGGCAGCACCGGTCCCTGATTCTCCACATCGATCTTCCAGTGCCTGTCCACAGCCGTCACCCGCATCAGAATCTCGCTGTCTTCATCGGCGTAGCGAATCGCATTGGCGACCAGATTGCTCAGTGCACGCCGCAGCAAAATAGGATCGGCCAGCAACGTGCCTTGTCCGTGGGTGCTCAGGGTCAGATTGCGTTCTTCGGCCAGCCCCTCGAAATAGCCGGCGACCCGTTGCAGCTCATCATGCAGATCCAGCGACTGACGTTCCAGCGCGGCTTGGGCTTCGTCCGCCCGTGCCAGAAACAGAATGCTTTCTACCAGCCGAGAGATGCGCTCCAGCTCTTCCAGATTGGAGGCCAGTAGCGCCTGATATTCATCGGCGCTGCGGTTCTGGCGCAAGGCGACCTGACAGTGGCCCATCAGCGAGCCGACGGGTGTGCGGATTTCGTGGGCCAGATCGGCAGAAAACTGCATCAGGCGTCGGTAGCCATCGTCCAGACGGTCAAGCATGGCGTTAAACGCGTCGCTCAGTTGTTGCAGTTCGACGGGCGTATCACGGCTGTCGAGGCGTTTGTGCAGGCTGGCCGGGGTGATTGCGGCGGCATGGGCGGCCATTCTGCGCAGCGGACGCAAGCCGCGACGCAGCAGCACATACCCCAAGGCTGCGGTTATCAGAAAGGCCAGGGCCACGGCTATATAGATGCGCTGACGGAAGCTGGCGAGCATGGCCATTTCCTTGACCATCAGGTGCGCGGCCTGCAAACGCACTTCGACACCGTTGGACATCACCTGCACGGCAGCCGCGCGCAACGGCACGCCTTGCAGGCTCATGCCGCTGCGCAGGTCGTCGACCCGCAGCGGCTGGTCCTGCGCCACGGTCGGCAGCTCCGGCAGAGGCGCGTGCTGCGGGTTGACCGAGATCACTGGTGATTTGCCTGGCTCGCCGATGATGAAGATATCTTCTTCGCTGTCGAGCATGTTCTCGAACAGTTGCGGGCTGCCTTTGAGGTTGTCCATGGTCAAGTCATAGCGCAGCAGCTTGCGAAAGTGGTCCAGCCGCGCGAGCACGGCATGGTCGCTGCGTTGCATGACCGTTTCTTCGATTGACTGATACAGGTACAGGCCGGCGCCGCTGACAGTGAGCATCGCCACCAGGGCAAAGGCCAGGGTCGAACGCAGGGTCAGGGAAGGCTGGCGTCGCATGGCCGCACCTCGCACACATAACCGATGCCACGCACGGTGTGGATGAGTTTGACCGGGTAGGGCAGGTCCACCTTGCTGCGCAGGCGCTTGATGGCGACGTCCACGACATTGGTGTCGCTGTCGAAATTCATGTCCCAGACTTCCGAGGCAATCTGTGCCCTGGACAGTACGTCGCCTTCGCGGCGCAATAACAGGTGCAGCAGGGCGAACTCCTTGTTGGTCAGCACGATGACCTGTTGCTGGCGCGTCACCCGGCGGCGCAGCAGGTCCAGTTCCAGATCGGCCAGATGAAAGTGGTCCGCCTCGCGTACCACGCCCCGGCGCAGGATGGTGCGGATGCGCAGCAGCAGTTCAGTGAAGGAAAACGGCTTGACCAGATAATCGTCGGCACCCAGTTCCAGGCCGCGAATCCGGTCCTGCAACTGGTCGCGCGCGGTCAGAAACAGCACTGGCACGTCCTGCCGGGCGCGCAGTACTTCGATGATTTGCCAGCCATCGATGCCCGGCAGCATCACGTCCAGCACAATCAGGTCATAGCGGTTTTCCAGCGCCAGGTGCAGGCCGTCGGCCCCGTGCTGGGTCCAGTCCACCTTGTAGCCGGACTCACCCAGACCCTTCTTCAGGTACTCGCCGGTTTTGGTGTCATCTTCAATCAGCAGGATATGCATCGTTTTGTCCGCTACGCTTTTGCCTGCACCCATGGTGCGCCGATGCCGGAGTCTAACCAGTTGCCGACAAGGTGTCCGACGAATGACAAAAATGTCATTGCCCGGTCATTCTGCGGTGCCGGTAGCGGTGCAAAGATGGGTTTCAGATCTCACCTGCCAAGGAAGTACCGATGAAGACTGCACTCTCTACTACGTTCGGCCTGCTGTTGCTCAGTGCCGCTGTCATGACCCAGGCTGCCGACATGAAGGTGGTCAAACCGATGCGTGGGACCGTCGACAGCGTCAGCGCCGACACCCTCGATTTCACCACCCGTTCGGGTCAGCACGAAAGCATCAAGCTGACTGACAAGACCGGTATTCGTCTTGTGTCCGAAGCGGACTTCAAGCAAATCAAAGGCGACAGTTTTGTCGGTTCGGCTGCCATCCCGCAGGCGGACGGCACACTGAAAGCGCTGGAAGTGACCGTTTTTGAGGCGAGCCTCAAAGGCAGTGGCGAAGGTCACTATGGCTGGGAAAACGCTGATGGCAGCACCGGCACCATGACCAATGGCACCGTTGGCACGTTGGCTGGCACCGATGGCCGCACGCTGACCGTCAAATACGAGGGTGGCGAGAAGAAACTGGTGGTGCCGCAGGATGTGCCTATCGCCTACGTCGAGCCAGGCAAGGTCGACCAGTTGACCAAGGGCGCCAAGGTCGTGGTGTTCCCGGCTGACGACGGCAAGTCCGCTCGTGGTGTAGCCGTCGGCAAAGGCGGTTTCACCCCGCCGATGTAATCACCGCCAGAGCTGTCAGGGGCGCAAGGCTGCCCCTGACAGCCTTTTCCAGGCCTGATCAGAGGGATCTCGACATGAAAACCCGCCCCATCCATCCGTGGCCGGTGCGCCTGACCCACTGGGTCAATGCCGTGGGCATGGTTTGTATGTTTATGAGCGGTTGGGCGATCTACAACGCATCGCCACTGATGCCGTTCACCTTTCCCAAATTCTTGACACTCGGCGGCTGGCTGGGCGGTTCCATTGCCTGGCACTTCGCGGTGATGTGGCTGTTGGTCATCAACGGTCTGATTTATGTGTTGTATGGCGTGTTCAGCCGCCATTTCAAACGCGACCTGTTGCCGGTCCGGCCGTCCGAAGTGACGCGTGACATGAGTGACGCGTTGCGTTTTCGACTGGTCCACGTCAAAGGCCGTTACAACGCCGTGCAACGGTTGATGTACTGGTTGGTGCTGGCCATGGGCGTGCTGGTGGTGCTGTCCGGTCTGGCTATCTGGAAACCGGTGCAGTTTCAGGGACTGGTCAGTCTGCTGGGCGGATTCGATTTCGCCCGTTGGGTACATTTCGGGGCGATGACCGCCATCGGCGCGTTCGTCATCGTCCATCTGCTGCTGGTTGTGCTGGTGCCCAGTACTTTGCTGCCGATGATTACCGGCGGCCGCCAGCCGAACGAAGACGGAACTGCGCAATCATGAACGAACCACGTAAACGCATCACTCAGCGTATCCGCCTTGAGCCCGCGCAAGAGCGCCAGCTGGTCGATATTCAGCGCCGCTCGTTTTTGCGCGCCGGGCTGACCGTGGGCGCGATGTCGATGCTCACAGGCTGCAACCTGCAGGATGGCGATCAGGTCGATAAAGTGCTGTGGGCCATGTCGCGCTGGAATGACCGGGTTCAGGCCTGGCTGTTCAACGGCCAGAAGCTGGCGCCGACCTACAGCAAGGCGCAGTTGACCAACCCGTTCCCGTTCAATGCGTTCTACCCTGAGTACAATGTGCCGGAGCTGGATCTTTCCGATTACCAACTGGCGGTGTCGGGGCTGGTGCGGGACAAGCAGCCGTGGACGCTTGAGGCGCTGCGCAAACTGCCGCAACGCACGGACATCACGCGGTTGATCTGTATCGAGGGCTGGAGTGCGATAGGGCAGTGGGGCGGCGTGCCGTTGAAGACCTTCCTGGAGTATATCGGTGCTGACACGACGGCGCGTTTTGTCGGTTTCAAGTGCGCCGACCGCTATTACTCAAGTCTGGATATGCCTACTGCGTTGCATCCGCAGACCTTGCTGGCGCTGGATTTCGGTGAAGTGGCGCTGCCGCCGGATTACGGTTACCCGTTGCGGGTGCGGGTGCCGACCAAGCTGGGCTTCAAGAATCCCAAGCACATCGTGGAGATTTTCGTCAGTAACGAGAATCCTGGGGGGTATTGGGAGGATCAGGGGTACAACTGGTTCAGCGGGATCTAGGAACGAACGCAGAGCGTCGCACGATGGCGGTAGTGAGATTATCGTTCCTCACGCTCCAGCGTGGGAATGCCGTTCGTGACGCTCCGCGTCACACTCAGGTGCAGTAACCACCGGGCAGGGCAAAGAGCCGCACCTTGGGCAGGCGCGGCGCTTCAGATCAATTCAGGCCCAGTTTGCCGCGCAGGGTCGAGAGGTCTTCTGCCAGGGTGTTGACCGGGCCGATCAGGGCTTTGCGGTCGTTCTCTTTGACCTTGTCGTAGGTTTCAAAGCCCCCGTCCTTGGTCTTGTACTTGGCGAGGATTTTGTCCACGGTTGCGAAGTTCTTGTCGACTTTGCTCGAGAAGGCTTTGTCCTGCTGTTCGATCTGCGGGCGGAACAGGTCGACGATTTTCTTCGCACCATCGATATTGCCCTGGAAGTCATACAGGTCCGTGTGGCTGTAACGGTCTTCTTCGCCGGAGATCTTGGTCGCTGCCACTTCTTCCAGCAGGGCTGCGGCGCCGCCGACGACTTTTTCCGGCGGGAAGGTCAGTTCGGCCACGCGCTTTTCCAGGTCTTTGACGTCGCTCAACAGCTTGTCGGCGATAGGGCCCTGATCCTTGGTGGTGTTCTGCGAGAACAGCGCATACTCCAGGCGATGGAAGCCGGTGAAGTCTTCCGCCGTCACGCCTTGTTCATGGTCGTCGACGCGTGAGTCGATGGACGCGTCCAGGTCACTGAACAGTTCGGCAATCGGCTCTACCGACTCGTAGTACACGCGGGTAGGGGCGTAGAGCTTTTTGGCTGTCGCGATGTCGCCTTTTTTCACGGCATCGGTGAATTTCTGGGTGTGGCTGACCAGTTCTTCGATGTTCTCGGTCACGTAGATCTTGTAGTCCGACACCGGGCCTACCAGATCCAGCGGCGCGGTGGCGGCGAAGGCCGCCAGTGGAGTCTGGAGCAGGCCAAGGGTCAGGAGCAAAGCCAGGGGCGTCTTTTTCATGAGTGTCTTCCGGGTCAGGAGTGGATAGGTCATGCGTTTTGAGTGGACGATACGGCCGCCAGCAGCGAGCGACCGATGAAATCCTGGTCGCCGGTTACCCCCGGCAGGGTGAAGAAATAGCCGCCACCGACCGGCTTGAGGTACTCCTCCAGCGGCTCGCCGTTAAGCCGGCTCTGTACCGTAATGAAGCCTTTTTCCAGATCGGCTTGATAGCAGATGAACAGCAGGCCCATGTCCAGTTGACCGTTCTTGTTCACTCCGTTGGAGTAATTGAACGGGCGGCGCAGTATCAGGTTGCGCTGGCTTTCGGCAGTACGCGGGTTGGCCAGGCGGATGTGCGAATCCAGTCGGGTTTTCTTGCCTTCCGGGTCGGCTGCGTAGTTGGGCACATCGCTCTCGACTTTGCCGTCCATGGGCGCGCCGGTGCTTTTGCTGCGGCCGAAAATCGACTCCTGCTCCTGCAAGGGCGTGCGGTCCCAGCGCTCGACGAAGTTGCGGATGATGCGCACCGCCTGATAGCTGCCATTCGCGGCCCAGGCCGGTTCGTCGCTGCCCGGCTGCACCCAGACCAGTTCGTTCATGGTCTTCTGGTTGTTGGAATCCGGGTTCGCCGAGCCATCCCGGAAACCCAGGAAGTTGCGCGCGCTTTCCGGCGGCTGACCGGGTTTCTTCGGTGCCTGGGGCGGCACGGTGCCTTCCTGTTTCCAGCGCACCAGCAGCAGGTCGGGCAGGTTCTTGACGATGTCGCGCAGCGCATGGATGTTGCTGTCGGCAGTGTTGGCGCAGAGCTGGATACTCAGGTCGCCATGGCAACTGGCCGGATCCAGCGCATCGTTGGGGAAACCGGTCATGCGGCTCAGGCGTTTCGGCTTGACCGGGGTCAGACCGAAACGCTCGTCGAACAGCGACTCGCCTACCGACACGGTGATGGTCAGGTTGTCCGGGGTCACCACCGGACCGAGAATGCCCGAGTCCGGCGGTGGCAGTTTCGGGTCGATCTCTGGCACCGGGCCACCGGTCATCAGGAACGCGATGCGCTCGTTCAGGGTGCGAAACAGACGTTCCAGGTCCTCACGGTCGGCGGCCAGAACATCGAATGCCACCAGCATGCCCGCAGCAGGGCGCGGGTTGACGATGCCGCTCTGATGCAGGCCGTGAAACTCGTTGTGGTCCTGCGTTTTCTCACTGTTCGGCGCTTCGGCGACCTGCGCAGGTGCTGCGGCAAGTGCGTTGCCACTCAGGCTGCTGCCAGCCAGCGCGGCCCCTGCAGCGCCGAGCCCCATCAGAACGCGGCGGCGTTGCAGGGAGGCCGGAGCATTGCTCGTGTCTGAATTGCTGTCCGGATTTTTCATCGTGCTGTGCTCCAGTAAATCAAAGGCCGGAGAGGCCGAGTGCCGGGTCGATGCCATTGAGCGCGTCAGCCAGAGCGCCAGCCTTGGCGGCGATCTGCTGACGCTGCGCCTCATCCACCTGATCGTAGGGGCGCACGCCACCATCGGCGCTGCTCAACGCATCAAGCGTGGTGTCCAGATCAGCCATGGCTGCATCGATCTTCTGCAGCAGATCGCCCGCACTGCGGGCCAGCAACGGCCGCAGCAGGTCGACGATCTTGCGGGTGCCGTCCAGGTTGGCGGCAAAGCCGTTGAGGTCGCTGTGGCTGTAGCGTTCCTCTTCGCCGTTGCTGCGTACCTCAGCCAGGCTGCGCAGGGTGCGCGTGGCAATGGCCGCCAGCTGTTCGGGCGCCAGCGATTGTGCCATCAACTGTTGCTTGAGCTGGGTGACGTCGGTTTGCAGACGCTGCGCGACCGGCGCCAGGCCCTCGACGCTGTGTTGCTCGTACAGGCCATATTCAATGCGGTGAAAGCCGCCGAAGCCAGGATCCTGTTCACGTTTCTCGTAATAGTCGGCGCGGGCATTGATCGCATTGTCCAGCTCGGCAAGGCGCTGTGCAGCCGGTGCGATGCGCTGGTAGCCGGCGCGGGCGGGCAGGTAGGCCGCCTGGGCGGCGCTCAGGTCGCCGGCATCAATGGCCTGTTGCAGGGCGGTGACGGCCTTGATCAGCGCCGAGCTTTGCAGGCTCAGGTACACGCGGTACTCGGAGAGCGGCCCGATGAAGGCGGTCATGGACGGACGCGCCTTGGCCCTGGCGTCGGACTCTGCCGTCGGCGTGACATGCAAGGTGCCGCGCGGGTTACTCAGCAGACCGCAGGTAATCGTATAATCACCGGGCGTCAGGTTGGCATTGATCACCTGGCTCAGCCCTGGCGCGATGTTTTCCCGTTCTTCAATCACCAGCACGCCATCGAGAATTTCCCATTCGACGGCGCGTTCCGAGCGGTTGACGATGCGAAAGGCGTTCTTGCCCGCAGCGACCGTCAAGGCGTTCGGTTCGCAGTTATGAGCGTGGATATTGACCACGGTCTCAGTACCGGCATTGGCCGCGCGCTTTTTGGCTGCGACCTGCGAGGCGTAGTAGAACAGCCCGCCTGCGGCGATCATCAGGATCACTGAGCCGGCGACTGCCAATCGCAGGACACGGGGCGGCCGGGCTTTCCCGGAAGGCCCTGAGGGACGGTTAGACATGGAGGCCCTTATTCGTTCGTAACAGAAGATGTGTTTGGCTGCATGACCTTGCCAGCGGCCGGGGTGTGCGGCTTGAAGAACAGCAGCAGCGCCCCGATCAGGTAAATCAGGTAGGCACTCAGGGTGCTGACCGTCGGCGCGTCCTGGTAACCGAACATGCCCGCCAGTACCGAACCGGCAGGGCCATCCATCGGCAGCAGCGCACTGATGTCGAAAACCACTTCCTGCAGGTGATTCCAGATCCCGGCTTCATGCAGTGCCTGGACGGAGTTGGCGAGGATGCCCGCCGCCACTACCAGAATGAACAACCCGGTCCAGCGGAAAAACAGGCTCAGGTTGAGGCGCATGCTGCCGCTGTAGATGGCCACACCGAAAGCAACTGCCAGTAACAGGCCGAGCAGGGCGCCCAGCGGCGCGCCGGAGCCGTCGCTCTGCTGGAACACGGCGAGCAGAAAGAAGACGGTCTCCAGGCCTTCGCGAGCCACGGCGAAAAACACCATGGCGATCAGCGCGTAGGTCTGGTTTTTCGAGCCGGTGAGGGCAGCGTCGAGTGATTCGTGCAGCGCGTGTTTGATCGACCGTGCGACCTTGCGCATCCAGAACACCATGGAGCTGAGAATGCCGACCGCGATCAGGCCGACGATGCCTTCGAACAGTTCCTGCTGCTTCTGCGGAAACTCGGCGCTCATCAACTCAAGCCCGCCGCCGACGAACAGCGAGAGCGCGGCAGCCAGAAATACGCCGATCCATACCGCAGGCATCCACTCGCCGCGGCCGGTCTGCTTCAGGTAACTGGCGATAATGCCAACGATGAGCGCGGCTTCGATGCCTTCGCGCAGCATGATCAAAAAGGGAACAAGCATATCTCACCGAGTCAAAGCTGTAGGGTGAACGTGTCTCAGCGGGTCGTAGGCCGGAAACACTGCGTAACATAATGATACTCATTCTTGAATGCGGGTAGTTGTTTTTTATCGGCTTTGCGTTTTTGGCAGGTCGTTCAGGTCAGGTTCAGCTAATCGGTCACGGTGTTTTGAACGTTCCGCGGTCTTCGCAAATCAGCGATCATTTTCGCCTTTGCGTAAACCCTGTTTGCCCGCCTGGCCGCTTCAATCTGGAAGTCATGATGTCATCAAAATCACACAGCGCTGACCGCGAGCATGCTGAGGCGGTCGCGGCGCTTAGGTCCATAGACGTGCAATGGCAGTCGTTGATCGACCATGTCGGCCCTTGTCTGCATCCGGTCAGCGCAGCGCAGGACCCGTTTCAGGCGCTGGTCAAGGCGGTCGCCTATCAGCAATTGCATGCCAGGGCGGGCGATGCGATGGTCAGGAGGCTGCGTGCGTTGTTTCTGGATGACAGCCTTCCAGAGGTCAGCTTTCCGGGCGCGCAGGCACTGGTCGATCTGGATGATCAGGCGCTGCGCTCCTGTGGCTTCTCGGCGTCCAAATGCCGGGCGATCAAGGCGATTGCCGCGGCGCGGCTGGACGGTCTGGTGCCTGAGGTCAATGCTGCGCTGGCGATGGGCAACGAGGCGCTGGTCGAACGCTTGATCCAGCTACCGGGCGTGGGGCGCTGGACCGTGGAGATGATGCTCATCTACGGGCTCGGTCAGCTGGATGTGATGCCAGCCAGCGATTTCGGCGTGTGCGAAGGCTACCGGCGACTGTATGCTCTGCAACTCAAGCCGTCGCACCGGCAAATGGCCCGGCTTGCCGAGCGCTTCGCGCCTTACCGAACCATCGCCGCCTGGTATCTGTGGCGAGTGCCGGTCGATTTCAGCGAACTCGGCTCATCTCGAATTTGAAAGCAAGACTCGGAGTGCCCAGTGGCTCTGACAGGCGCAGTCTTATCGAAACTCAAGGCGGGCTCGACCATGGACAGCACAGAACGCACTCAACCGGCACGCGCCCTGCGCACTGAAGACGATCCGCGCTGGGACATCCTGGTCAATCGGCGTTCAGCCGCTGGCGCTGCCTTCGTTTACGGCGTGCTGACCACCGGCATCTATTGCACCCCGTGCAGCCCGACCCGGCTGCCGCGTCCGGAAAACGTGGTGTTTTTTGATAGTGCGCGCGACGCCGAGGCCGCCGGGTTTCGCCCGTCCCTGCGCAATGCCGGCGACTCACATGCGCTGCAGCTCAAGCACGCAAAAGCCGTCGCCCAGGCTTGCAGACTGATCGATGCCGCCGAATCGATACCCACTCTGACCGAGCTCGCGGAGCAGGTCGGGATGAGCGGTTTTCATTTTCACCGTATTTTCAAAAGGCTGACCGGGCTGACGCCCAAGGCCTACAGTGTTGCCTCGTTACGCTCGCGGGTGAAAGTCCAGCTCTCACAGGACGTCAGCATTACCCGTGCGTTGTACGAGGCGGGCTACAACGCCAACAGTCGGTTCTATGAGGCTTCGCAGAACATGCTCGGCATGAAACCTTCCGAATACCGCGCAGGCGGGACCAATGTCGATATCAGGTTCGCTCTGGGTGAAAGTTCGCTGGGTTCGATTCTGGTGGCTACGAGCAGCAAGGGTATCTGTGCAATTTCTCTCGGTGATGACCCGCATGCGCTGATCGAAGCTTTCCAGGACCAGTTCCCCAACGCCAACCTGATCGGCGCAGACGCAGCGTTCGAACAACTGGTTGCCGAGGTCGTGGGTTTTGTCGAATCACCCGCGACCGGCCTGGCGCTGCCACTGGATATCCGCGGCACGGTGTTTCAGGAGCGGGTCTGGCAGGCGCTCAGGGACATTCCTGCCGGATCGACGGCCACCTACACGCAGATCGCGACGCAGATAGGACTGCCCAGTGCAGTCCGTGCGGTTGCCAATGCCTGCGGTGCGAATAAGCTCGCAGTGGCCATTCCCTGCCACCGCGTGGTGCGCAGCGATGGATCGTTGTCGGGCTACCGCTGGGGCGTCGAGCGCAAGCGCAAGCTGCTTGAAATCGAAGCGGCCGAGGGGACAGGACTGTTTTCAGGGCGTTGAGCAGCAGCCCATTTTCTGCAGAATTCGATAGGCCAGTTTCACCCGCTCCTCGTTCGGGTAGTTTTTGTTGGCGAGGATGGCAATCCCCAACTGCTGCTCCGGAATAAACGCCACATAGCCGCCGAAACCGTTGGTTGATCCGGTTTTGTTGACCCAGACCGAAGATTGCGCTGCCTGCGGTGGCTCGATCATTTCGGTTTTGACCGTGTTCAGCATGGCGCTGGCATTGCCCTCAAGCAGCGTATCCAGATGAACCGGCAGCGGATACTGCTCCCAGATCAGGTCCTGAGTCATGCCGCCGACCTTGAAATAGCCGGTCCGGGTATCGCGCAGGGCTTTTTGCAGCGCGGCGTCGTTTTGACCGAGCCCGATGTTTGCATCGACGAAGCGTAGCAAGTCGCTGCTGCTCGATTTCACCCCGTACGCTTCAGCCGCCAGTGGACCTGGATTGACCCTGACCGGCTCGTCGAGTTTGTTGTAGCCCTGCGCATACAGCGCCTGTTTTTCATCGGGCACGTTGATATAGGTATTACTCAGACCCAGCGCCGGAAACAGCCGCTGCTGCAGAGCCTGTTCATACGGCAGTTTCATGCTGCGCGCCGCAACCATGCCGAGCAGGCCCACACTGGGGTTGGCGTAGGTGCGATGGGTGCCGGGCAGATAGTCGGGCTGCCAGGCCTTGAAATATTCCATCAACTGGCGGGTGTTTTGCACTTTATCCGGCACCTGAAGCGGGAAGCCGCCAGCCGTGTGGGTGCCCAGATGGAAAACCGGCACCTTACCCAGCCGCGTGGCCTGCAACTGCGGAATATAGCTGTCGATGCTTTGCGTCAGCGACAGCTGCCCATTGGCCTGCTCCCAGGTAGCGAGGGTGGCGGTGAAGGTCTTGCTGATCGAGCCGAGCTCAAACAGCGTATCGCGGGTGACTGGCTGGCCGGTGGCTTTTGACGCGACGCCATAGGTGTAGAACTGCTGTTTGCCCCGGCGAGTAACGGCGATCGACAGGCCCGCGATATGATTTTCCTGCATCACTTTGCTGGCTTCTGCCTGCACGAATGCGTCGACAGACGCTGTGTCAGCGTCGGCAACAGCCACCGCATTGAACAGCAGAAGTCCTGTGCAGAGCAGCGCTCCATTCCATTGCATTGGATTGTTCCTTGTTGTTTCGGGGCATGGGCCGATCATCAGAGAGCTTTCCTGGAAGCCCCACCGTGGTGGTCGGTCGTCAAAGGTTTGCGTAATATGCCCCCTTTTTTGCGCTTCTTCCACGGAGCGCCGCTCAGGTAACCCATGAAAACGATCCGTATACGTGCCGAAGTCCTGGCAGGCCTCACCACATCTTTTGCATTGGTGCCCGAGTGCATCGCCTTTGCGCTGGTCGCCCATCTCAATCCGCTGATGGGGCTCTACGGTGCGTTCATCATCTGTACCCTGACCGCGCTGTTCGGCGGGCGTCCGGGCATGGTGTCCGGTGCGGCCGGTTCCATGGCGGTGGTGATCGTCGCGCTGGTGGTTCAGCAGGGTGTGCAGTATTTGCTGGCGACCGTATTGCTGGGCGGTCTGATCATGATCCTGTTCGGCTTGCTGCGGCTCGGCAAACTGGTGCGGCTGGTGCCGTATCCGGTGATGCTGGGCTTCGTCAACGGCCTGGCGATCGTCATCGCGATGGCGCAACTGGAGCACTTTAAGGTGGGTGAATCATGGCTCAGCGGTACGCCGCTGTACGTGATGCTCGGGCTGGTGGCGCTGACCATGGCGATTGTCTACCTGTTGCCACGCTTGACCCGCATTGTGCCGCCAGCGCTGGTGGCTATCCTCAGCGTCGGGCTGGCGGTCTACCTGCTCGGCCTGCCGACCCGCACCCTGGGCGACATGGCGCACATCGCCGGTGGCTTGCCGGTATTCGCCATGCCGGACATTCCGTGGAATCTGGAGACGCTGCGCATCATCGCGCCTTACGCGATCCTGATGGCGCTGGTCGGTCTGCTGGAAACCCTGCTGACCCTCAACCTGACCGACGAGATCACCGAAACCCGTGGTTATCCGGATCGCGAGTGCGTGGCGCTGGGTGCTGCCAACGTGGTGTCCGGTGCCTTCGGCGGCATGGGCGGCTGCGCGATGATCGGCCAGACCGTGATCAACCTGAGTTCTGGCGGCCGTGGTCGTCTGTCGGGCGTGGTCGCGGGCTTGATGATCCTGATGTTCGTGCTGTTCCTCTCGCCGCTGATCGAGCGTATTCCATTGGCGGCGCTGGTCGGGGTGATGTTCGTGGTCGCCCAGCAGACCTTTGCCTGGGCTTCGTTGCGTGTGTTGCGCAAGGTGCCGGTCAACGACGTGCTGGCGATCATTGCCGTGACCGTGGTCACGGTGCTGACCGATCTGGCCACCGCAGTGCTGTTCGGGATTATCATTGCAGCAATCAATTTCGCCTGGCAGCAGGCTCGCGAGCTGTACGCCGACAGCCATGTCGAAGCCGACGGCAGCAAGGTCTATCACCTGCATGGCACGCTGTTCTTCGCCTCGACCACACCGTTTCTCGATCAATTCAACCCGGCCGAAGACCCGACTCAGGTGACACTGGACTGTCGCCACCTGAGCTTCGTCGACTACTCGGCCATCGCTGCGCTCAAAACCTTGCGCGAGCGCTACGCCAAAGCGGACAAGCATCTGCGTGTGGTACACCTGTCCGAGCGCTGCAAGCGATTGCTCAAGCGTGCCGGCGTGCAGCATGCCTGAGTTGAGTTGATGAGTTGCTTTGCGCGGCGCAGCCTCGTATAGGCTGGATGTCTTTTCTCCGATAGCGAAGGGTGTGTGCCTGATGGATGCCGTCTCTCCTCTGCAAGCCTACGAACGTGCCGTCCAGCGTGGTTTTCAACCCGATCAGGCGCAGTTGCAGGCCGCCCGGCAATTGCAGGCGTGTTACGAGGCGCTGGCCGACGCTCGCGGTCGGGCCCGCGGCGTTTATCTGTGGGGGCCGGTCGGGCGTGGCAAGACCTGGCTGATGGACCGCTTTTTCGAAAGCCTGAGCGTACCGGCCCGGCGTCAGCATTTTCATCACTTCATGCGTTGGGTGCACAAACGCATGTTCGAATTGATGGGCACTTCCCAGCCGCTGACCGTGGTCGCCAGAGAGCTGGCGCGTGACGTGCGGGTGATGTGTTTCGATGAGCTGTTCGTCACCGATATCGGTGACGCAGTGATCCTGGGCGGGCTGCTGCAGGTGATGTTCGAAGAAGGTGTGGTGCTGGTCTGCACGTCCAACCAGCCACCGGAGCAGTTATACAGCCACGGCCACAATCGCGAGCGCTTCCTGCCAGCGGTTGCGGCCATTCTGAAGTACATGGATGTCGTGGCCGTCGACGGCGGCGAGGATCACCGGCTGCACCCCGGGCAACTGCATCAGCGCTACTGGATTGCCGAAGCCGGTAGACCCAGCGCCTTGCAGGGCATCTTCGAAGCGTTGAGCGCGGATCAGCCGGTTCACGATTCGCAGGTCATGCTCGGCTATCGCAGCATCAACGTGGTTCAGCATTCCGACACGGCCGTGTGGTGCCGCTATCGCGACCTTTGCGAGCAGCCGCTGGCGGCCATGGATTTCATCGCCCTGTGCGATCGCTTTTCGGTGATTCTGCTCAGCGAGGTGCCGCTGCTGGGGGCCGCGCAGCGCGAAGCGAAAATTGCCCGCGGCACCGAGGATGGCGTCGAGCAGGTGACCGCAGGCGATCGCGAGCTGCCGCAGTTGTCGCCCAACGATGATGGCGTGCGGCGCTTCATCGCGCTGGTCGACGAGTGCTATGACCGGCGCATTCCGCTGTATGTCGAAGCGCCGGTGCCGATGGACGAGCTGTACACCGAGGGCTACCTGTCGTTTGCCTTCCGGCGCACCCTCAGTCGACTTCAGGAAATGCAGCTGGAGCGTTTCACCGAGTCCTGACGCTTAGCTCGCATCGCGGCGGCGCTGGGCCCGCATGTGCTTGGCGCCTTCGATCATCAGGACCACGACGGCCATCCAGATCGGCAGGTACGTCAGCCATTCATCGCGACCGATGCTCTCGCCCAGCAGCAGGGCGACGCCGACCAGCAGGATCGGCTCGACATAACTGAGCAGTCCGAACAGGCTGAACGGCAGCAGGCGGCTGGCAAGGATGTAACTGACCAGCGCCGAGGCACTGATTACCCCGAGCAACGGAATCAGCAGGTACAACAGCGGTGTCTGTTGAATGGCCTGCGGATGGCCGTGGGCGATGAACCACAGGCCGATGGGCAGCATCAGCAGCATGTCGAACCAGAGCCCGCCGAGGTGATCGGTCTTGAGCGTGCGACGCAGCACGAAGTACAGCGGATAGCCGCCCGCGACCAGCAGGGTTTCCCAGGAGAAACTGCCCAGCCGCCACAGCTCATGCGCCACGCCGATCATGGCAAACACCGCAGCGACTTTCTGCAAGTAGGAGAGGTGCTCGCCATACACCACGCGGCCGGTGAGAATCATGCTCAGCGGCAGCAGGAAATAGCCCAGCGACACCTCCAGACTGCGCCCGTGCAGCGGTGCCCACATGAAGATCAGCAACTGCGCACCAAGCAGCACCGAAGACAGCAGCAGCGCGAAGATCAGCAGCGGTTGCTGCCTGAGTCGGACAGCCACTTCGCGGACTCGCCGCCAGTCACCGCTGACCAGCATGAACAGCGTCGCGCAGGGCACGGTGAGCAGCATGCGCCAGCCGAAGATTTCTTCGCCGTCGAGCGGGGCCATCAGTGACGTATAGAAATACATGACCCCGAACAGCGTAGACGCCAGGACCGACAGCACGACACCTTTGTACACAACGGCCTCCGCAACAGCTGATTCGACAGATTGCGCACCTGTCTGGTGCGCGTGGTCGCCAGTCTACTGGCCTGAGGTGCAAAAAGCTGCAAATCAGACGGCCTCTGCACGGCGATGGAACGAGCCCTTTCCAAGTGCATCAGAGGTTTTGGCTAACCGATCAGATTTGTTAGGCTGTCGCGCTGGCCGGTGTGACCGTACTCGGTAAAATTACAAGGAGCATGCATGACCTCTTTCAGCACCGCAGCCCAGGATGCCAAGGCTCGGGCGGAGCAGTCTTCGACGCGTATCGCGTTTTTCATTGCCGGTTTTAGCGTGGCTTCGTGGGCGCCGCTGGTGCCTTACGTCAAACAGCGGATGGGCCTTGATGAGGGCACGCTTGGGCTCTTGTTGCTGTGTCTGGGGGTGGGCTCGATCATTTCGATGCCGCTGGCGGGAGCACTGGCGGCGCGCTTTGGCTGTCGGCGTCTGCTGGTGTGTTCGACGCTGTTGATCTGCCTGTGCCTGCCGCTGCTGGCGACGATTTCCAGTCTGCCGCTATTGATCGCCACGCTGTTTCTGTTTGGCGCGAGCATGGGCGGAGTGGACTGCACGGCCAACGTGCAGGCGGTAATTGTCGAGCGCGCCAGCGGCAAGACCATGATGTCGGGGTTTCACGGCCTGTTCAGCCTTGGCGGGATTGTCGGTGCAGCGGGCGTCGCCGGTTTGCTCAGCCTGGGTATCTCGCCATTCACGGCGATGCTGATCGTGGTCTTCCTGACGTTGGTCGCGCTGGCCAAAGCGGCGCCGAATCTGTTGCCTTACGGCAGTCCGGCCGATGGGCCAGCCTTTGCAATCCCGCGTGGCGTGGTGTTGTTCATCGGCCTGCTGTGCTTCACCGTATTTCTGGCCGAAGGCGCGATGCTCGACTGGAGCGCGGTATTCCTGACCTCGTTGCGTGGTGTCGAGCCTTCCTATGCCGGGCTGGGTTACGCGGTATTCGCCGCGACCATGACCCTTGGACGGCTGTTTGGCGATGCAGTGGTAAAACGCGTCGGCTCCAATCGAGTGATCATTCTCGGCGGACTGTGTGCCGCGGCGGGCCTGGCCGTCGCGACATTGATCCCGTTCTGGCAGGCGGCGCTGCTGGGGTATGCATTGGTGGGGGGGGGTTGCTCGAACATCGTGCCGGTCTGCTACAGCGCAGCCGGTCGGCAGAAGACCATGCCTGAAAGCGTGGCAATCCCGGCCATTACCACAGTCGGTTACGCCGGGATTCTGATCGGTCCTGCGGCAATCGGTTTCATTGCCCATGTCAGCAGTCTTGAACTGGCGTTCATGATCGTTGCCGTGATGCTGGTGGGCGTGGCGATCGGGGGCAGCAAACTCAGGACCTGATCGGTATTACAATCTGCGCGCCATCCCCGACACCCGGATCGAGCTTCCCGGTTGCTGCGGGATTTCGGCGCGCAGACGCGATGGGCTGCCCATGTCCTCGCCCTGAATAATGTCTATCAAACCGCCATGCGGCCAGCCGATATCACGCAGATAGCCGCCCAGCGCTGCCGTGGCCGCGCCGGTGGCCGGGTCTTCGTAGACGCCGCCGAACGCAAACGGGTTGCGGGTGTGAAACAACTGATCGGTCTCGGCCCACACCAGCAGAATCGTCGCCCAGCCTTCACGGACCATCAGGTCGTGACCCATCTGCTGGTCGTAGCGCATGGCCTTGAGCCTTTCGCGGCTGTTCAGCGCCAGCAGCAGATGCCCGGCACCGCCATTGATATGCGCGGGGGTAATGCGCTCATCCAGATCGGCATGGTTATAGCCGAACAGCGCCAATGCTTCTTCCAGCAACGGCACACTGACCGGCTTGCTGAACGTGGGTGGCGATTGCAGCGCCGCCGACGTCAGCGAGCCCTGCGCGTGGCCCTCGACCGTAATCTGCGCCTGATTGAGTGTCAGCTGAAACACGCCATCGCCTTGCTGTGCCGCCAGCGCTGCGCCCAGGGCGATGGTGGCGTGCCCGCAAAACGGTACTTCTGCCAGCGGCGAGAAATACCGCACCCGCCAGCCGCCTTCGACAGGCGCAGCGAACGCCGTTTCGGAAAAACCGATGTCGGTGGCAATCTGCTGCATGACGGCATCCTCGGGTAACGCATCGCCAATCCACACACCTGCCGGATTGCCACCGCGATCGCCATCGCTGAACGCCGCCAGTTTGAGTACTTCAGTTGTCATCGAAGGGTGTCCTTGCCTGGGCCAGTAGAGGACAGTGTGCAATGACGAGGATTTGATTATCCAGTGAGAACATTTGATGCACGGTATGCGTGTGCCTGATGCATCACACCTCACACCTCGCCAGACGTCGCTGCACCAGGCGCTCACGCAGCGTGTCGTAAGCCCAGTTGAACAGCAGGGTATAGGGCAGAAACATCAGCAGCAGACCGATGTCCAGCCAGAACGCTTCAATCAGGCTGATCGTCAGCCACCATGCGGCCAGCGGCACCACGGCCAGAATCAGTCCGGCTTCGAAACCCGTTGCGTGCAGGACGCGGACCGTCAGGCTCATGGTAAATCCGTAGCGGTTGCGCAGGCGGTCGAACAGCGCGTTGTAGGTCATGTTCCACAGCATGGCGATGGTCGAGATCATCACCGTCATGGCGCCCATCATCGCCAGCGAATGGTCCATCAGCCAGGCCAGCAGTGGTGCGACCAGAATCACACCGCCGATCTCGAACAGCGCGGCATGCATCGCCCGCTCACGCAGGGTTTTGCTGGCGACGCCGGGTTGCCGGTCGATGTGCGGTTGGCTGTTACTCATGACTACGTTGCCATTGGTGATGATTGATGGCGGTATTATCATCGGTGTTTACGTTAAGTTGAAAATCAATACCATCGGTTAAACCGATATGAGAGCGCCATGAGTTATTCGCCAGAAGCCCTGGAAGCCTTCGCCCAGATTGCCGCGCTGGGTTCGTTCAGCGCGGCCGCACGCCGTCTGGGCAAGAGTCAATCGACCATCAGTGAAGCGATCGCCCGCCTGGAAATCGATCTGGGGCTGGAGCTGTTCGATCGCTCTTCCAGGCAACCGGTCCTGACCGAAGCTGGGAGGGTCATGCTGGGCCGTGTCGATGATCTGCTGTGCGCCTCGGACCGGCTGCGTCGCGCGGCTGCGCGGCTTGCGGCAGGTGTCGAGCCACGGCTGACGCTGGTGCTGTCGGATGCCAACCAGTTTGCCGATTTCGAACGGCTGATGACCGAGCTCGATCAACGCTTTCCAGAGCTGGAAATGGAATGCGTGTTCGCCGAGCATGGCGACGCCATCAGCCTGGTGCAGTCGGGCAGGGCTTCACTGGGGCTGCTGTCGGCGCAAGCCAGCTACCCACCGGAAATCGGTCACGCGACCATCGAGGAAAGTGCCGATTTCGGTCTGTTCGTGTCGCACAAACATCCACTGGCCGCGCTGGAACGGGTCGCTTACCAACAGCTGGCCCGCTATCGCGCCTTGCGCCTCAATACGCTGATCGAGCACAGCATCCCCACCGACGACCTGCCCACCAGCGGCCATCGGCATTGGTCGGCACCCAATTACCTGCTGTTGATGGACATGGCTGCGTTCGGGTTTGGCTGGTCGGCATTACCGCGCTGGCTGGTGTCGCGCTATTCGGGCGGCCTTCTGAAAGAGCTGCAAGTCTCCGGCTGGCCGCGGCGCTCGGCGGTGGACGTCATCTGGTCGTTCCAACGCAGTCTGGGGCCTGCGGGCGCGTGGCTGCTTGAGTCGCTGGTGCCGTTTGCGGGAGAGTGAGTCGGGTTTGCGCAATTTCCTGTACGCCACAAGCTTTTCCAGTCTCGCGACTGCAGCAGAATCCCTTTATAAAGAGTGTCTGCAACCCGACAGCACGAGGAATCAGGCATGGCTTTCGATTGGCACTCCGACCTCATCACGCGCGACACGCCGGTGAATGACCACTATCGGAACACGCAGAACGTGAGGCGCTTCATGACCTTGCAGTGCGGGGCGTCGTTCAGGTTCGATCGGCCATTCATGGCGTGGATCAAAAATGGCGAGCCCAAGAACATGGGGCAAGTCGCAGACCAATGGCTGCGCCTGCATGCGGCAACCTCAGTGTCGAACTGACAGCGTGCGCCGCAATGGGACCGGTCCCGCACGGCAGGTCCTGTGCTGGTGAAGACTGTTCACAAAAGCATGTCTCGATCTGATTTGACGAAAACCACCAATTTCTGAACTCAAAAAGCCATTATTTTTGCAAGCGAGCGTTTTTTCTCGTAGCGTGTTCGCGTCGCCCCGCACGACGGGAAAGCGGCACAACCAATACCTCAGGTGCCGCCGCTGTGACCCCGACAGATTTACAACGTCTCCAGAGCCGGTTAGCGGCTCTGGAGCAGGAAAACGCTTCGCTTAAAGAGAGCCTGAGCGTCACCGGTCGGGAGGCCGAATACGCCTTGGCACAATCCCAGGAGCGTTATCGTTTTCTGTTCAACGCGATGGATGAAGGCTTTTGCATCATTGAGTTCTTTGACGGGCCGCACGGTCCGCTGAGCGATTACCTTCACGTCGAAGCCAACCCGGCCTACGAGTACCACGCCGGCATTTCCAACGTGGTGGGCAAGAAGCTGCGCGAGATGGTTCGCGAGGAGGCTGATGGCTGGGTGGAGTTTTACGGCGATGTGTTGCGGACCGGCAAGCCGATCCGTTTCGAGCGCGAGCTGGTGGCCACCGGGCGTTATCTGGCTTTGACCGCGTTTCGCATCGAGCCGGCCAGCCGCCGGCAGGTCGCGGTACTGTTTCAAGACATCACTGAACGCAAGCGCGCCGAGCTGGCGCTCAAGCAACTGAACGAAACACTGGAGGCGCGCATTGTCGAAGCCGTGGCCGAGCGCAATGTGCTGGCCGATGTCGTCAACGGCACCAATGCGATCATTCATGTCGTCGACTGCAATTTTCGCTGGATGGCCATCAATGGCGCTGCCTTGCGCGAGTTCGAGCGCCTGTTCGGCGTCCGGCCGCAAGTGGGTGACAGTATGCTCGACCTGCTCGACGACCGGCCGCACAGCAAGGCTGATCTTGAACGGCGCTGGACGCGTGCGTTAGCGGGCGAGGAGTTCGCCGAAAGCGTCAGCTTCAGTGACTCGAACGATCCGGCCAGCCATTTTGAAATACGTTACAGCACGCTGCGCAATGCTCAGGGGCAGGCCATTGGCGCTTACCTGTTTGCCTACGATGTCAGCGAACGGCTGCGCGAGCAGAAGCGCCTGAGCCAGGCTGAAGAAGCCTTGCGCCAGTCGCAGAAGATGGAAGCCGTAGGCCAGTTGACTGGCGGTATCGCCCACGACTTCAACAACCTGTTGACCGGCATCACGGGCTCGCTGGAACTGCTCAAGACGCGGGTGAGCCAGGGCCGTTTCAATGAACTGGACCGCTACATAGGGGCTGCGCAGGATGCTTCCAAACGTGCGGCTTCACTGACTCATCGATTGCTGGCGTTTTCGCGTCGGCAGACCCTGGACCCCAAGCCGGTCGACGTCAACCGGCTGGTCATCGGCATGGAAGAACTGATTCGGCGCACGGTCGGGCCGCACATCACCGTGGAGGTGGTGACCTCGGTCGGGTTGTGGTCAACGTTCATCGATGCACCGCAGCTGGAAAATGCCTTGTTGAACCTGTGCATCAACGCCAGGGACGCCATGCCGCGAGGCGGGCGGATTACCATCGAGACAGCCAACCGCTGGATTGACGAGCGTGGTTCGCAAAGCCGCGATCTGATCCCCGGGCAGTACCTGTCGTTGTGTGTCAGCGACACCGGCACCGGCATGTCGCCCGAGGTCATCAATCGGGCATTCGATCCTTTCTTTACTACCAAGCCACTGGGGCAGGGCACGGGGCTGGGGTTGTCGATGGTGTACGGTTTCGTGCGCCAGTCCGGCGGCCAGGTGCGCATTTATTCCGAGCCTGATCAGGGCACGAACATGTGCCTGTATCTGCCGCGTCATTACCTTGGGGCGCCGGAAGAGATCGAGTCTGCGGATGCCTCTGAATCGACGTCGGTACAGAACGAGCGCACCGTGATGATTGTCGACGATGAGCCGACCATCCGCATGCTGGTGGCCGAAGTACTGGAGGATCAGGGCTACATTCCGATCGAGGCGGACGAAGGCGCATCTGCGCTCAAGGTGCTGGAGTCCGATGCGCGTATCGACCTGCTGGTGACTGACGTCGGGTTGCCGGGTGGCATGAATGGCCGGCAATTGGCCGATGCGGCGCGGATCATTCGACCCGACCTCAAAGTGCTGTTCATTACCGGCTACGCAGAGAACGCCATCATTGGCAACGGCCATCTGGACCCGGGGATGTGGGTGCTCACCAAACCCTTCACCATGGAAGCGTTTGCCAGCCGCATCTACGAAATGATCGAGCGCGAAGACTGATTCCAGCCGCCGTCAGCGGACAGGCGGCGCCTGGAATTCACCTTTGGACAAGCCTTCCACGTCATTGCCCATGCTGTCACGAATGCTCAGGTCTGCGCCCTTGTCGGTCAGTTCCTTGAGCACTTCAGTGCGTTTGAACAAGGCGGCGTACATGGCCGCAGTCTGTCCGGCATTGTTGGTGAGGTTCGCACCACAATCTGCCTGCACCAGACGCTTGGCGATGCTCAGTTCACCTTTGAAAATCGCACCCATCAGCGCCGTATTGCCGCGATTGTCCTTGGCGCATGGGTCCGCTCCGGCGTCTATCAGGCGTATCACCGAATCCTCATGGCCGTGATAGGCCGCCAGAATCAGACCGGTATAGCCTTGTTCGTCACGGATGTTGAGGTCGTAATGAGCCTCGATAAACGTGTCCAGCATCGGGTTGTTGCCTTCACGGGAGGCGTCGAAAAACAGCGTGCGCAGTTGGCTGGCAGTCTGTTCGGCGCTCAGCTCTGAAGGCGGTGGAGTGGGGGTGGGTGTCGATGCCGGTGGTGTGGCGTTAGCGGCTGCGGCAAACAGCAGCAAGCCATAGATCAGATGCTTCATGGGCGTTCTCCTGACGGGAACCGTCCCGGCGACAGAGCACCGGGACGGGGTATCAGATCATCAGTCCTTGAGGCTTGCAGCCAGGGACTTGACCTTGCTCAGATCGCCTTTGGCGACTTCGGCTACCCGAGTGCCGTAGTCCGGATCCGCCTTGTACAGGTACGACAGCATGATGTTCTTGCTTTCAGTGTCGGTGTCGGCCAGCGACTCACCAAAGCTCTGCACCAGGTCAGTCTTCTCTTTCGCGCTGTAGGAGCGATACAGATCACCCGCCTGCTTGAAGTTCTGCTCACGCGTGATCTTCGCCTGCTGGGTAGTGCCACTGAGCGGCAGCTGGCTGTAGCGCGCTTTGTCATCCGCTGGACGCGGTTCCAGACGGCTCGGCTCATAGTTGACGCCGCTGGTGGTGTGACCGGTATTCAGCGCACCGTCCTGATTGCCGTTGTTGACCGCAACTTTTGGCTGGTTGACGGGCAGGCTCAGGCCATTGGCGCCAAGGCGATACATCTGGGTGTCAGCGTAGGAGAACACACGGCCTTGCAGCAGACGGTCCTCGGAAGGTTCGATACCTGGAACCAGGTTGGCCGGGGCCATGGCGACCTGCTCGGTTTCCTGGAAGTAGTTGTCGACGTTCTTGTTCAGGACCATCTGCCCGATCTTCTTCTCGGGAACGTCCGGCCAGATCTTGGTAGCGTCCAGTGGGTCGAAGTCGAATTTCGCCAGCTCTTCAGGCTTCAGGACCTGAACGTACAGGTCCCATTTCGGGAAGTCACCTTTTTTGATCGCGCCGACCAGATCGTTGGTCAGGTGGCTGTAGTCCTTGGACTGGACCTGAGCAACTTCCTTGGGATCAAGGTTCTTGAGGCCCTGCAGGGATTTCCAGTGGAACTTGACGTAGTGCACTTCGCCCTTGGCGTTGACCAGTTTGTAGGCGTGTACACCGTTGCCGTCCATGAAGCGATAGCCCGCTGGGGTGCCCTCGTTTGAATACAACAGGGTCAACGTACGGGTGGCTTCTGGTACGTGGGAGAAGAAGTCGAAGCGACGCGAATCGTTGTCCAGATTGGTACGCGGGTCAGGTTTGAACGCGTGGACCATGTCCGGGAACTTGATGGCGTCACGAATGAAAAAGGTCGGGAAGTTGTTGCCGACCAGATCCCAGTTACCGTCAGCCGTGTAGAACTTGGTGGCGAAGCCGTGCGGGTCGCGCAGGGTTTCAGGCGAGTGATTGCCGTGAACCACGGAGGAGAAGCGCACGAATACCGGGGTCTTCTCACCGGATTTGAAAACGGTCGCCTTGCTCAGGTCGCTGATGTCGGCGGAGGCCGTGAACTCGCCTTTGACGCCAGTACCACGGGCATGCACGACGCGCTCAGGAATGCGTTCGCGATCAAAGCGCTGCAGCTTTTGCAGCAGCTGCACGTCTTGCAGCAGGACAGGCCCTTCGGCGCCTGCGGTCTGAGAATTCTGATTGTCTCCAACGACGGCGCCATTGTCGCGGGTCAGGGTATCGGCTGCATAAGCGGTCGGAATAGTAATCAGACCGGCTGCAGTTAGACACACCATGTGTCTGGACCAGTTTAATAACGGCATTTTGAATCCCTCATATTTTTAGTAGGCCGGATTATCTTAGGCGCGTGAGGGAAATGCGGTGATTATAAAAATGTATCGGGGCGATTGAGATAAATACTCGGGCAAAAGGTAGACCCGGTAAAGAATGTTTGCACTGAACTCGCCTGGTGCATTGATGCACGTTCAGACGTTGTGGATCAAGTTATATATCCGTATTTTCTCTAGTTCTGTATCCCTCTGAAATAAATGGATTTTTATTGAATGTCGACAGTCATTAAACTTGCCGTCTCGCCCCTCTATCAGGCAGATGTGAATCATTATCAACTTTGTTGTCTGGCTCCCGTCAGGTCGCTGTCGAGTGGGTTGGTACGATCGTACTGATAGTTAGGGTCATCGTTCAGGTGGGTGACTATTTGATATTTTTTTTTAAGTCATCGTATAAGTTGCAACTAAGTTGGCGCGCTGCTGGATGCTGGCAATATGACAATATCGGTCCTGAATGCTTCGACGCGCTATCATGTGGCCACGTCCTGTACAGACACACCTATTAAATGGAGCCCCTTGTCCCATGCCGACGATCATGCTGCTACACACCCCGCCGCCGGAATTCATCCGTAGCCAGATCCAGCAGATGGTTGTCGACTACGTGACGGACATCAGCCTGGTGGCCATTGCGCCGAGCAACCCGCTGTACAACCTTTACCAGTACGGCGTGGGCTACGAGGTGCATTTGTACCTGAATGCCATGGACGGTTCGCAGCAGCTGACCGTGGAGCTGATCGTCGCGCTGGACGATGAAGACCCCGAAACCGTATTGGGTTTTTTGCTGTACCTGCCTGTCCAGGATGATCCGCAAGCCTGCGCCGTAGCCTACATGGCGGTGCGCGACAGCCACCGTCGTCAGGGCATCGCACGCTCGATGCTGGAGAAAATGACCAGTCGCTATCCGCACGCAGAGCTGTATTGCGTGGTCGGAAAAGTCGCGTATTTCGAGGCAATGGGCTTTCAAGTGTTGGGTGCGCGTGGTCCGCAGGTCATCATGAACACGCGTGATCACGGTACTGACGGCTTGCTTGCGGTCATGGATATCGCGCCGATCTACAACTCGGTGGAAGTGCGGCAGATTCATGCTTACCTGCTCAAACAGCACGGCAACAGCGCTATGGTCGATGCGGAGAAGCAACGCGACCGCCATCTGGACCGCATGGCCCTTGAAGCGAGAACGTTCGCCGAGCAACGTCTTGGCAACAATGAGCTGGCAGACGACGCGTCGCAAACCTCGCGCCTGCACTGACAAAGAGTGCCAGTGAGGCAGGACCGATAGAGAGCGTTAGGGCACAAGTGCGACTTGTAAAAGTTTTCTATCAAAAAACGAGGAGGGGGTGGAACGATCCAAATGAGGTGAAGTCATTATGACATCATCGCTGTTTGATCAACTCATTCCGGCACTGACACCACTCCTCATTCAGCAACAGGTAAGCCCCATGAACGTCCTGCGTCAGTCCAGGTTTTCTACCAAGCTTCTCTCTGCTTTCATCATTTGTGCGTTGATCACGCTGGCCGTCGGCGCTCTGGGGATGGTCGGAGTGACCCGCCTGGGCAATAACCTTGAGCTTACTTTTTCCAACAACCTCGTCTCGGTCAGCAACACCAATGAAGCGCTGACCAGCTTCACCGCTCACAACCGTGGGCTTTACCGTTTGCTGGATGCGCAGGATGGCGGTGTCTCCGAAACGGACAAGGATCGCGTTCGTCAGGCGTTGAGTGATGACCTGGCCCGTGCGCAAAAAGTGTTTGCGATCTACCGCGCCACGCCTCTGGAAGATGACGAGCGCGCCGCCGGGGACCAGTTGGAACTGATGCTGCCCGCTTACGTTTCGGGCTCTCAACAGGTTGTCGACCTGATGAAGGCAGGTAATTACGAGGCTGCCCGTACCCAGTTGAACAGCCTGTCCTCGGAAAGCTTTACCAAGGTGCGCAGTTACCTGCGCACCATTATCGATTCCAACAACCGTCAGATCAAGGAAGGCGCAGCCGCTGCTGCCGACCTGAAGGCCAGTTCGGTATTGATGCTGGAGATTGGCGTGGTGATCGCTTTTCTGGTGGCCATCATGCTCGGCGTGCTGATTACCCGCATGATCACCCGTCCTTTGGCTGTCGCAGTCGCCAGTGCTCAGCGCATTGCGGGCGGTGACCTGACCCAGCCTATTGTTTCTAACAGTGGCGATGAGGCCGGGCAACTGTTGGACGCGCTGTCCGACATGCAGGGCGGGCTGAAAAACACCATCCAACAGATTGCCAGTGCCTCGGACCAGCTGGCTTCCGCTGCCGAAGAACTGAGCGCCGTCACCGATGAAAGCACCCGCGGGCTGACTCGCCAGAACGACGAAATCCAGCAGGCGGCAACAGCCGTCAATCAGATGACTGCCGCAGTGGAAGAAGTGGCGCGCAACGCGGTGTCCACCTCCGAGGCTTCGAAGTCTGCGACAGACGATGCCGTCGATGGTCGTGGCCAGGTCGATCACACGGTCAAGGGCATCACCACCATGGTCCATGAGATCACGGCATCCACTGGCGCTGTGTCCGAGCTGGCCGGGCATGTGCGGGAAATCAGCAAGGTGCTTGACGTGATTCGCAGTATCGCCGAGCAGACCAACCTGCTGGCCTTGAACGCCGCCATTGAAGCTGCGCGTGCCGGCGAACAGGGTCGTGGTTTTGCGGTGGTGGCTGACGAGGTTCGGGCTTTGGCGCACCGTACCCAGGCATCGACCGTGGAAATCGAAGGCATGATCAGTACCGTGCAGTCGGGTGCTGATGGCGCGGTTGCGGCGATGGGCAAGAGCCTGTCGCTGGCCACCAACACCCAGGAACTGGCCCTGCGTGCGGGCGCGGCGCTGGAGAAAATCACCCTGGGTGTAGCCACCATCAACGAGCGTAATCTGGTCATTGCTTCCGCCTCGGAAGAGCAGGCCCAGGTGGCCCGCGAGGTAGACCGCAACCTGATCAACATTCAGGACCTGTCGACCCAGAGCGCTGCCGGTGCCAACCAGACCAGCGCGTCCAGTCAGGAGCTGTCGCGACTGGCCACCTCGTTCAACTCACTGGTTGCCAACTTCAAGCTGTAAGTCGTCCTCACGAGGCATTGTCTGGCGCACGTCTGGGCCCGATCGGTTGTTAAATTCCGGTCAGGCATGAAAAAGGCGTTGCGCCCGACCGGGTCATTTCGCGCATCATAGGCGGACTCAGCCCGAGAGAGACTTTTCATGCCTGTCATTCATTACCTTCTGCGCCTGTCGCTCCCGCGAGTGTCGATATCCTTTCTGGCCGTGTTGTGCTCTGGCGTGTTTGCCAGTGCTGCGCTGGCCGGCGACGAAACGCAATTGATCGAATCCCTCAATGCCTATCGCGGCCAGGCGCAGCGCTGCGGCGAGCAGGTGTCCATGGAACTGCCACCGCTGACCAGCGATGCGCGTCTGGTGCTGCCGGCCAGTGGCAATCTGGACCTGCAACAGGCGCTGACGCGTGCTTCCTACCCGATGGTCACCGTGCAGGCGATAAGCCTGTCCGGTCCGAACAATGCAGACGCTGCACTCAAGGCGGTTCTGGAGAGTTTCTGCCGTGTGGTGCTGGACCCGCAGTTCGTCGACATCGGTGTCAGCCGCGAAGGGCGAGACTGGCGTATCGTGCTGGCGCGCTCGCTGGTCGCGTCGCGTCTTGGCGACTGGCAGACAGAGGGGCAAAAGATACTGGAAATGATCAACAACGCCCGCACTCAGGCACGCCAGTGCGGCACACAATCCTTCGCCGCTACCACGCCGCTGGCCTGGAACCTGGTACTGGGGACCGCTGCACAACGTCATTCCCAGGCGATGGCCAATCAAAACTTTTTTGACCACAAGGATCGTGACGGCCGTACACCTGGCGACCGCGCCGAACTGGCCGGGTATGTGGGTCAGCAGGTGGGGGAGAACATTGCCGCCGGTCAGGACAGTGCGCGCAAGGTGGTGGATGGCTGGCTGCTGAGCCCGGGCCACTGCGCCAACCTGATGAATCCGGATTTCCGCGAGCTGGGTGCAGCCTACGCGATGGACCCGAAAAGTGACGCAGGGATTTACTGGACGGCAATGTTCGGCACGCAGCAGTAGCGTCTGCCGCTGCGCAACGGGCTGTCAAGCCTGGGCAAGCTATTCGACAAGGAAAGATGCCGGGAAGCGAGCTTCCCGGCAGAGGGGCTTAAACGCGGAATTGCTTGGTGAGACGGTTCAGGCTTGAAGCCAGGGTTGACAGTTCGGCAGTGGCGATGGCCGTCTGATTGGAGCCCTCGGACGTCTGGCTGGACAGATCACGAATGCTGACCAGGCTTCTGTCGACTTCTCGAGCGACCTGAGCCTGTTCTTCAGCTGCGGTGGCAATCATCAGGTTCCGTTCATTGATCTGGCTGATGGATTCGGTGATTTCCAGCAGCGCCTTGCCGGCGCCATTGGCCATCTCCAGCGTCTTGTGGGCCTGAACGCTGGTCTGCTCCATTGCGCTGACGGCATTGCCGGTTCCGGTCTGAATCGAGCCGACCATCTGCTCGATTTCTCGGGTCGATTGCTGAGTGCGATGCGCCAGTGCCCGGACTTCGTCCGCAACCACCGCAAAACCTCGTCCGGCTTCACCTGCGCGGGCCGCTTCGATGGCCGCGTTGAGCGCCAGCAGGTTGGTCTGTTCGGCGATGGCGCGAATCACATCCAGCACCTTGCTGATATCCGTCGCCATGACGGCCAGGCCCTGTACCTCGGTGGAGGTGATCTGCACCTTGGAAACCATCAGGTTGATCGCCGTGACGGTCTCATCGACCTGCGCGCGTCCGGCCATGGCTGCAGTGCTCGATTGCGAGGTCACTTCCGATGCCGATGCGGCATTACTGGCCACTTCTTCCACCGCCGCGCTCATCTCGTTAACGGCCGTGGCTGCCATTTCGATCTCGTTGGTCTGGCGCAGAATGGTGCGCGATGCGTCTTCCGTGACTGCATGCATTTCCTCGGAGGTGGCCGCCAGCTGGGTGGACGAGTCGCCGATCAGGATCAGGGCATTGCGCAGGTTGGCCTGCATGGTGGCGAGTGCGGCAATCAGTTTCGCCGCCTCGTCAGTACCATGTTGCGGGATATCCTTGCTCAGATCATTGGTGGCAATGCGTTGCGCGATACTCAACGAATCGCCAATCGGGCCCGTCACACTGCGGGTGTACATCCAGGCAAGGAGCAGCGTGGTAATGACGCCGACGGCGATGAAAATACCCACCATCCACAATGTCTGCTTATAGGCAGCCTGAGCGGTAGCGCCAGCTTTCTCTGCTTTGCCGTCGTTGACGCCGATGAGTTTCTTCATCCCGGCTTCAACCTGATCGGCCGCGCTTTTCATTTCGCCATTGGAGGTTGCCACTGCAGCTTCCAGATTGCCGGCTGCCACCGAGGCCAGGTAGCGGTCCTGTGCCACCTGATACCCGGCCTGTGCCTGGGACAATTCATCGAATGCCTGGCGCCCTTGCGGAGTCACGATCAATTTGCCGAGTGCATCAAAATAGCTGGCGATCAGCGAGCGAGACTGCTGGATATCGCTGAGCGCCTTGGTCTTTCGATCCTGCGGTTCAATCGGATTGCGCACACGGGCGTTGTTGCCGCGGATACTGACAAACTCCCGATCAATCGACCCGAGCTGTTTCACGCTCGGAAGCACATTGGTCTCGATGAATTTTTCCGCCGCATTGAGCTCGGCCGCCTGACGCAGGGCGAGGAGGCCCAAGGCAATGATCATCAGGCAGAACACGCCGAAACAGAGCGTCGAACGGGCGGCCAGGTTGAGTTTTCGCAGGATCATAGTGTTTCTCCGAAGGGGTAATCAGCTATCGCCCTCATTCGGATTAACTTGGCTGTAAAAGAGTAACAAGGTATTTCAGAAGGGTTGCAATGTCGGTTCTTATCAGTACCAGCTGGTTCTGTTATGTGCGCTCAACGTTTCTCCATGCCCAACATGAAAGTATCGACTGCGCGTTTGACCAAGGCGCGAATTTCTTCGATGCTCAGCGGCATGGGTGCCTGTTGGTAAAGGCGAATCTCGGTTTCGGCAGTCAATAGCGCAGTCAGCTGCAACGCGGCGATATGCGGGTCGGTGTCACGCAACTGGCCTCTTCGCATCGCCAGAGCCATCATTGAGGTGACTGTCTGCAGACACTGGCTGGGACCGGATTCGTAGAACATCATGCCGATGTCCGAGTGTCCGGACTCGGCGACCACCATGCGATACACGGCCAGTGCCTTGTCATCATTGATAAGCACCATCAGCATGCGTTCCCCGAAGCGCGTGAACAGGGTCCGCAAATCGATCGGTCTGTCATCCTGGATCGCCAGCTCTGAAACCGCGTCGGCCAAATGGGCGGTTGCGAGTCTGTCGACTACGGCGATGAACAGTTCTTCCTTGGAAGGGAAATAACTGTAGATCGTCGCCTTGGAGCCACCCATTCGTTTGGTGACCTCATTCATCGATGCACGCTCGTAGCCCATTTCGAGGAAGACACTTGCTGCGGCATCAATGATGGCTTCGCGGCGAGCTTCAGTACGGACCTTCATTCATATCCTCAATTCTCCGGTGGGCAGATCGTGTGCAAAATTCTCTAGACTGGAACTGAACCGTTCGGTACGATTTCAGTCGACTCCGTGGAGCTTACTGGAAAAGCAGGCGTAGATAAATGCCGATGGACTGCACCCGGCCATTCGTTGCCCGAATCCATTCAAAGATGGAGTGAACAGTTCTATGACCATTATCGACTTCAACAAATCCGTCAAACGCTCTTTTCGTGGTAATACGGCAACGGCTCCTCAGCTGGAAAAAATGCTGACGGTGATTCTGAAGACCGATGCTCCTGTGCTCATGGGGATATGTAGCGATGGACTGCGTAGCAACAGCACTGTTTTGGGCGGGGAGTTTTACGGCGAAAACTTCAGCGGCTCGGTACTTTCCGGCGGTAGCAATACGCTGGTTGAGTTGTCATCCGAGCTGGCCTTTCTCGAAACCCGTTTCACGCTGGTCACCCAACTGGGTGAAATGATCAACGTAGAAAGCAGAGGCGCTCTGCTTGTTGACGAAATGGGCCAGCACGAGCTGCAGAACGGAGTATGGCCAATCAGCGAAGGCCATTACCAGTGCACTTGCACACCCCGCTTTCAGGTTTCTCTGGGTCCTAACGAGTGGCTGGAGAAGAGCGCGTTCATCGGCAGGTTCGAATACCTGTATGGCAATGAAGCGCTGATCAGCTTTTACCGAATGAAGTTCTGATTCATCCCTTCAAGTGCCACTGAGCAAGCCCGCGCAGGCCTGCTCCGTGGCAACCTCTTAAAACGTGACGCTGGCGCTCAGGCGTGCGGTGCGCGGTTCACCCACATTGACTTGCAACTGGCTGCCGGTGCTGGACGGGTAGTACTGCTTGTCGAACAGGTTATCCACGTTCAACTGCAGGCGTGTTTTATAACCGGCCATAGGCACGTCCCAGCGCAGAAACGCATCGGCTACGGTATAGCTGCTCATATAGAAGGTGTTGGCATCGTCGCCGGCGCGTTCGCCGACGTAGCGTGCGCCGCCACCGGCGTGCCAGTCGCCCAGACCGGACGGGACTTGCAGGTGGTGGGTGAGGTACAGGCTGGCCGTGTGCTTGGGTGCCTGAATCAGACGATTGCCCTCGTTCTTCGGATCGTCGAGCACTTCGGTGTGGGTGTAGGCGTAAGTACCGATCATGTCCCAGCGCTCGGCGATGCGGCCGGTCACGTCCAGCTCCACGCCCTGTGAGCCAACTTTGCCAGCCGCTTCACTGACGCCGGTAGCAACGGTGGTCACAACGTTTTTCTTCTCGATGTCGAACACGGCGAGGTTGAAGTCGAGTTCCGGTGCCAGTGCATATTTGGCGCCGACTTCGTAGCTGCGGCCTTCTTCCGGGTCGAAAGTGGTGCCGTCATCGTTAACGGCCTCGTTGGGGACGAAAGAGCGGCTGTAATTGCCGTACAGCGACAGGTCTTCATTGACCTTGAACACCAGGCCCGCCATCGGCAGGAATATATCGTCATTTTTGTTCAGGTTAGTGTTGCGGGTGGCGCCGAGACCTTGGGCGATGTACTGATCGTAATGCTGGTAACGGCCACCCAGGACCAGAATCCAGCGGTCATCAAGGTGCCAGTTGTCCTTGAGGTAAACGGACGACGAGGTCAGTTGATTGCTCAGGTTGCTGGTGGTCGCACTGACGACACTGGGCTCCGCCAGGCTGCCGTAGCTGGGCGAAAAGATATTGAAGCCACCCTGAATGGCGTTGCGGTAGGTCTTGCCGCGGTATTTGTCGGAGTCTTCCTGCTCGGCACCGATCAGCAGATCATGTTGCTGGCCAAACACTTCCTGCTTGCCGATGAAGTCCCAGCTGGCATAACGCGTTTCATAATCGTAATGGCCGCCATTGGCCTGACGCCGCAGCACGCCGCTGCTGGACAGCGTACTCGGCTGGGCAATCGAGAGGCTGTAGCGGTCGTTGTTCCAGCCGTAGGTCAGGCGGGTTTTCCAGTCATCGCTGAGCTGGTACTCGAAGCGCGCGGTCGCGGTTTCGCTGATGCCGACGGTATTTGCCCATTTTTCGTCCAGGCGCTTGTCGTAGCTGATATCGGCCGGGTGACCGCCCGTGAACACCGTGCCACGGTCGAACGGGCTGACGTAGTCGTTGTATTCGTAAGCCAGCGTCAGGCTGGCGCGCTCCCCGGTCCAGGACAGCGACGGCGCGACCAGCGTGTGCTGGTCAACGCCATAGTTGCGCCAGTAGTCCTCGCTCTGACGCTCGGCCACAAGGCGGTAGGCCAGCCCCGAGTCGCCGAGCGGGCCGGTGGTGTCGACGCCGAAACTGCCGCCGCCTTCACTGTACGCCGAGCCACTGAGCGTGGTGCTTTGCACGTATTGCGGCTGTTTGCTGATCACGTTGATCACGCCACCTGGCTCCATTGCTCCGTACAGCAGCGAGGCCGGGCCTTTGAGCACTTCAACGCGTTCGGCAGTGGCACCGAAATTTTTCGACACCACCGAGCGCACGCCGTCACGCAGCACCGAGCCATCATCATTGGTACCGAAGCCGCGCTTGACCAGTGAGTCCTTGGTGTTGCCAAGCGTATTGCCCTGGCTGACGCCACTGACAAACTTCATGGCATCGTCCAGCGAGCGCACGTTGTAGTCGGCAATGGTCTGTGGTGTCACCACGTTGACCGACTGCGCTTCTTCCTTGAGTGGTACATCACTCTTGCTCGCGGTGCTGGCGCTTTTGGCGCTGTAGCCTTCCTGCGCTTCGGTCGCGGTTGCCGACACCTGCGTAGCGGGCAGCGTTGCAGTTTCAGCTGCATGCACTGCGCCGCCGGAGAACATCGCCAGAGAAAGCGCGGACAGCAGAAAAGTGCCGGGACGGCGAGGGCATTGGAAGGACGTGCTCAAGGGAGATGCTCTGCTATGACGTTAATAGCAATAATTGTAATTTGATATTAATTCTCATGTAAATAAATGATTGAGGCGCCCGATGGTTTCGGTCGCCTCGGCAAACAGAGAGCGCTCGGCTCAGGACTGAGCCGTTACGTTGGCATCGATCCGCTTGCCCATGCTGATAATGAGTTCAGGCGTATAGCCCAAGGTTCGATAGAAGGCCTGCACGCTCTCATTGAAGGTATGGATCTGCAGATTGATCTTCACGCAGCCGAGATCCGCAAGCGCCTTTTCTGCATGCCTGACCAGCCGGGTGCCCAGGCCGTTGCCGCGCTGTTGCGGATCGACGGCAACCGAATACAGCCAGCCGCGATGCCCGTCGTAGCCAGCAAGGAGGGTCCCGACCACTTGGTCATCCGCGAGTGCAACGAAGAACAAATGGTCGTCGACAGCCCGTTTCTTGTCGATCGACAGGTCTGGGCGATTGTGTGGCATGTCGTCATTGAAGACGGTCTTCCACAGCTGGATGACCGCCAGGCGGTGATGCGGGTCTGAATATTCGACAATACAGTTCATTGCGGGGTCCTTAGGCCATGAGTCCGAAGACTACTGCCACGCGCCCGGCGCTGTCTAACCGGCGTTCTTTGAGTCCTCGCCCTGTTTTGTCACCTGAGGCAGCGATGCAGGTTTATCGAACAGGGCACGAATGGCCCGGCTGTAAGCGGGCTGTCCGAGCTGCATGCTGTTGTTATGCGTACCGCCAGGCACCAACAGCAGCTTCTTGGGTTCCTGCGCGGCTGCAAACAACTGTTCGCTGAAGCGAGCCGGTACATAGCGATCCTCGGTGCCGTGCACGATCAGCACCGGCATATGGATGTCTGCAATCTTGTCCAGCGAGTCGAACTTCTGCGACAGCAGCCAGCGCACCGGCAGTGAGGTGTTGGCCAGCGCGGTGGCCACATCGGCCAGATTGGTGAACGTGGATTCTATGATCAGCCCGCGGGCCTGAATCGGCACATTGTCTTTTTCAGCGTTTTCGCCCAGCTCCGCAGCCAGATCCACTGCCACCGCACCGCCCAGAGAGTGCCCATAAATCAGTCTGCGCTGCGGGTCGGGTTGCAACTGCTTCAGACGTTCCCAGGCGATACGTGCGTCTTCATACACGGACTTCTCCGACGGTAGTTGGCCCATGCTTTGTCCGAAACCCCTGTAATCGATCGCCAGTATCGAGTAGCCCTGCGCCTTGAGTTGCTGGATACGGAACAGCTGGCCGGTGAGGTTCCATCGTGATCCATGCAGGTACAGCACCGCCGGAGCGTTCTTGTCCGCAGCGGGCCACCACCATGCATGGATATTCTGTGAGGTGCCGAATGCCGGTGTACTGAGTTCGATTTCCTGCACATCTGCCGGCAGACCGCTGTACCAGCTGGCGGTACCGGGCTCGATGCGGAACACCAGTTCGCGCTCCTTGTGTTCAAGCACTGCACAGCCGACGGGCAGGCCAAGGATGACGGCTATCATGCTAATCCATCTGAGCGGACGGGCTTTGAAGCGAGCCAGCGGCGAAATCGACATAAGAGGAATGGTCCGGTCAACAAAATGAAATAAATGCAGAATCTGCATCCGGGATGCAAGACCAGCCGACGAACGCCGGGTTACAGGATATTGCGTACCTGCGTCGCAAGCACTGAAAGACCGAGGCGAGTAAAACCCGTGGCTTCAATACCTTGCGCAATGTGGCCTAAAGGCAGCATCGACAACGACGCTTATTAGCACGTTTTGTTATTGAGGTAGCCCTTTTCGATAGCCGCGGATTATGCTGTGTGGGCGAGGGCGCTGTGTTTTTGTCATCTACCGTCGCCGGATTCGCCGATCTGCTTGCTGTATTCCCGCGCTTTCTTCAATTTCTTCAAGAGGTTACCGCCTATGTTCACTCACCGTCCCCTGGAAGAAAAAGACGTCCCCCTCATTTGCGAGCTGCCGCAGAATGCCGATGAGCTGTTCTATATGTTCCCCGGGGCAACGTACCCGCTGACCGCCTCGCAACTCGGCCAAGCGCTTGAGACAAGGTATGATTCGACCGTCATTGAAATGGACGGCGAAGTGGTAGGTTTTGCCAATTTTTCTCAATGCAAATTTCGCGGCCGCTGTTCGCTGGGTAATGTCATCATCGCCCCGAAGGCCCGGTCCAGAGGGGTAGGGCGCTTCATGATCACCACCATGATGGGGATCGCGTTCGACAAGCATGAGGCCACTGAAATGGTCGCCTCCTGCTATAACCATAACGTCCCTGGCCTGCTGTTCTATCCACGGATGGGATTCCGTCCATTCCATATCGAAGAAAAGCGCGATAAGCGCGGCGAGCGTGTGGCGTTGATTCATCTGCGGCTGTCCGGCATCGACGCAGAAGAGAACATGCAAGACACGCAAGAGTAAGTTTCGAGCAGGGCACGCACGACTCTTTTCGACGGAGCGGGCGTGCCTTGCAAGAGCCGCATCCGTTTCAGGCTTCAACCGTTCGTCAGTCTTAACTTCCTTCTTTTACGTGCCGTTTATCCACGCGGGTTCACCTCAAGTGCCATTTTGTTGATGAATAGGGCAGTGAATCGTTTTTTCTGTTGACGCCGTCAATAAAAAACTGCGTTAAAAGGGTTGTCGATATTCAGTTATGGAAGTTGCCTCAAGTGCAGGGCGCAGTGTATAACGGGTTTAAGCATCACGTGAGTGGCGACAGATAATTGGCGGGCTGGCGCGGGCCGTTTTTAAAAAGTCATCAACAATAAAAATTATCAAGATTTTGTCACGGTCGGGACATGCTTACACACATAAGGAGATAAAGAAATGATCGCGAGTGGACTGTCCGAGTTAGAACTCAGGAGTATGGTTGAACGTGCGCTTCTGCCGTTGCGTTGCACCTGTACGATTGCCGATGAGCAGATGAATGTGCAGATAAGCCACCCGGTATCCGGGCGCACCCAGCGTCAGAAGAAATTGCCGCTCAGCCGTATCAAGACCGTTCGGGACATCGCTGAGCTGGTGGCCGAGTTGCGTGAAGAGCCGGTGACGGCTCGAGTCGCGAAAGCTTATTACAGCGCTGCCTGATACCGCTGCACCCCGCTGATGCTCCGGCATTACGTTACCTGGCCCTGATCATTGCTGATCGGGGCCTTGTCGTTTCCATGGGTCGATTTAGCAATCGCATTCAGCGCTGGGAGAGGGGCTCGTCTGCTCTTCATGAGCGCGGACCCTTGGGTGGCGTACATCGGTAGTGTGCTCGTCAAATTAACAGCGTCGAAAGCCTGTTGTTTTTAGCGCAGACGATAAAAAATAAGTTGAACGCGTTGAGCGCTGTAATGTCGTCGACCACTGCTCTTTTGAAGGGGTCTTCCACGGCTGAAAGATACAAGCTCATTCAAATCATCAGGTTATAAAGCGTTCCGGGCCGTTGCCGCTGCTTGCAGCCCATTTGACACTCTTGCTTTTCTTTGCAACTATTCAGTTGTCCGACTTATCTTGTAACGCATTGTCACTCTTCTCAAGTTGATAAAAGCGCTGGGTTAAAAAAGGGCGGTAGCATGACGTCTTATTCCTGTCAGGTCTGACCTTAAGGCCTGTGTCTGTTTTACCTATTGTAATTTTTTGTGAAGAACACTTTTTCTGACCATGGCGGCTCACAGGTGCCGTGAGTGAGAGAGTGTGCAGTGTGCTGCATGTGTTTTGCCTCGAATCGTGCAGGGACGCTGATTCGCTTTATCAATCAGGTATTCGACCCTCCAGAACTTCTGGACTGCACCCACGTATGAAAATGACGATGGAGCATCATTATGTTTGATACCTGTATGGAAACAGCCTGCGGTTGCGTGGTGGGTGGCGCAGGACTCGCGGGCATGGGCTTTTTGTTCAACGCCCTGAAAAGCGGCGCGATGCCCGGGCTCGCAGCCAAAGGACTGATTGTCATTGATGCAAGTGACCGGCCCGGTACGGGTGCGCTGGGAGATTACCGGATCACTGCCAACTCGGTTGGCGATGTGTTCATTGATTGTCTTCGCGATCCGGCATTGCGCGAGGTATTCGAACCCCTGGAAAACTCCGCAGCTTACTGGCGCATCAAGGCTCAGGCACAGAGCGCGCCGCAACTGTCGGATGTGGGCCTGCTCATGGCCGAGGCATCCAGGCTGGTGCTGGACCACATCGTGCAACGTTATGGTGTAGAAGTCTGGTCCGGCACGCGCCTGGATGAGGTGATATGCGAGGGTGACGAGTTTTGTCTGCACGTTGACAGCGTGTACGGCAAAAGACGCGTGCGCTGTCAGGCGCTGGTACTCAACCTGGGCGGGCGCCAGGATCCACAACACTTGATCGATGATCTTGCTCGACAAGGCCTGACGCTGCCGGACCACTGCACTGTCCAGAGCGCTGACCGCTTGCTGCGCATGAACGCGGTGCAGTTGCGCGAAGTGTTTGCCCCGGCGCTGGCCGATAACGGGCGCATCACCATCGTCGGGGGATCTCACAGCGCTTTTTCGACGCTGGAGAATCTGGCGGATGCACTGGAGTTTGCCGGCTTGCAGGAACTGTCACTCGTCCATCGCAGCAGCATCAGGCTGTTTTACGAAAGTGTTGAACTGGCGCACGCGGCCGGTTACGTATTTGACGCGCAGCTTGATGTCTGTTCGGTTTCAGGTCGGGTCAACCGTTCCGGAGGTTTGCGTTACCGTGCGCTGGAGATCGGGCGCGAAGCGTTGCAAAGCGGTCGCGTAGGCAAAACCGGCGTGCGCGTGCAGATGCTGCAGACACTGGGCGGACGCCCCGATGAACACGAGCAGGCCCGACTCGTTCTGGCCGATTCGGCTGTGATCGTGCAGTGCTCTGGTTATCAGCCCGTGTTGCCCAGACTGAAGGATGCCGATGGCAACCTTGTCAGCCTGCGCGAGGCCAAGGGGGGACTAGACTCGGACGCTGGCGGCTGCCCGTTCGACCAGCACGGCCGTCGAGTCAAGGGTCTGCATCTTTTCGGTCTTGGCGCCGGGCTGGGCGTCGATCCGCACTTGGGCAGCGAGCCAGCCTTCGACGGCCGGATATATGGCGTCTGGCAGTTTCATCATGATGCCAGCCGAGTGGTACTGGAGGCGGTCACACGCAGACTCGCTCATCAGCCTGTAGCTGTCGAGACGTTCATTTCGGAAGGATTCATGCAAGCGGCTTTAGGCCTTCAGGCCGGTTAGGCTGGTGCAGCGCAGGTTGGTGGTCATAAAAAACGGCGTCCCAGGGACGCCGTACGGCCGGTCTGCCAATAAACGGCAGGTCAGCATTGAATAAGGGGGTAGTGCGGGAATTATTGTGGGTCCTGGTTGGGAGCCAGTTCTGCCTGGATACGTTTGTAGATTTCTTCACGATGCACTGAAACATTTTTGGGTGCATTGATGCCCAGGCGGACTTGAAGCCCTTGAACGCCAAGAATCGTGACGGTGATCTCGTCACCGATATTTATGCTTTCGCCTACTTTGCGAGTGAGTATCAACATAATCTTTTCCTTGATGGCCTCTTGAAAACGCCTCTCTCAAGAGGCTGGCGTTTGCCTTTGCGTGGTGATTGTTGCCGAGTGCATCCAAATGCATCCGTCTTATGACGTCGCACAGGTGAATTAAATTCCCTCGGTTCATTTTCTTGTCATCGAGATTTGCATCCCGGATACGACGAGTGCGCCAATTCTGCCCGTTTCGACGTGAAAATGCCCGTATTTACTGGCGTCATATAAAAAGTAACGTCAACCGCTGCACCGTTCCGGGTCATCATCATCTTAGCCGACGGTGCTGCTTGAGCCATTTCGATATGAGTACAAGCGTAGGCACGACTGCACCAGATTGCCCGGGCTTTCTGAAAATTCAAATGAAAGTGCTGAGCGAGTGTGTAGGAAGGGTCTGCGGATCACCTTGGTGTTCACGCTGATGCTGGGTACCACGGGGGGGCAGGGAAGGGATGCACGGGTGTGAGGCAGGGCCAGGCCTTCGCGGGTTTCAGCGCCCGCGAAGGCTCGTTCGGGGTTTACACCGCCATTGACAACAGCATGATGAAAATCAGGCCGACGACCGAGAGGATGGTTTCCATCACCGTCCAGGTCTTGAAGGTCTCGGCAACGGTCATGTTGAAGTACTGCTTCACCAGCCAGAACCCGGCGTCATTGACGTGCGACAGGATCAACGAACCGGCACCGGTTGCCAGCACCAGCAGCTCGCGATTGACGCCGGGGATCAGGCCGACCACCGGCGCTACGATGCCAGCACCGGTAATGGTTGCCACCGTCGCCGAACCGGTTGCGATACGGATGACCGCCGCTACCAGCCAGGCCAGCATGATCGGGTTGATCTGCGCCTGCACAGCCATGTGTCCGATCACGTCACCCACGCCACTGGCAACCAGCATCTGCTTGAAGCCACCGCCTGCGCCCACAATCAGCACGATTGCCGCCACTGGAGCCAGGCTCTGGTCCAGCAGCTTCATGATTTTGCTGCGATCAAAACCACGTGCGGCGCCGAAGGTGTAGAACGCCAGCAACAGCGCGGCAAGCAGGGCGGTGATCGGGTGACCGATCAGGTCCATCCAGATGCGGAACATGTTGTTTTCCGGCAACACCACATCGGCAAAGGTCTTGAGCAGCATCAGGAAGACTGGCAGCAGGATGGTCACCAGTGTGATGCCGAAGCCTGGCAGGTTTTCAGTGCTCGATTCCTTGGCGATCTGATCCATCAGTTCCTTGGACGGCGTACCGGGGATGCTTTTGGAAATCCAGTTACCGAAGATCGGGCCGGCGATGATGGCCGTCGGCAGTGCAACGATCAGTCCGTAGAAAATGGTTTTGCCGATATCGGCGCCGAAGATGCCGATGGCCAGCAACGGACCCGGATGAGGCGGAACCAGACCGTGTACGGCTGACAGGCCTGCCAGCAGCGGGATGCCGATCTTGACGATGGGCACGCCGGTGCGCCGCGCAACAATGAACACCAACGGGATCAGCAGGACAAAACCGATCTCGAAGAACAACGGGATGCCCACCAGGAAGGCAGAGAACATCATTGCCCAGTGCACTTTCTGTTTGCCGAACGTGCGTATCAGCGTTTGCGCAATCTGGTCCGCGCCGCCCGAGTCAGCCATCAGCTTGCCGAGCATCGTGCCCAGGCCGAGGATGATGCCGACGAAGCCCAGCACCCCGCCGAAGCCGTCCTGGAAGGATTTCATGACTTTTTCGACCGGCATTCCCGAGGTCAGGCCAAGAAAGCCTGCCGCCAGGGTCAACGCGACGAAAGGGTGCACCTTGAAGGTGGTGATCAGCAGCACCAGGCCGACGATGGTCACCAACGCATCGACGAGCAGGAACGTCTCATGGGTCATACCGAACATGGATGTCTCTCCGGTTTATTGTTTTAAGGAACTGTTAACAGCGCCGACTTCAATCGTGTGTGCGCAAGACAGCGCTGTCTTTTGCACTCACGCCTTTATCAGGCGTGAGAGCCTTTCCACCATGCTGCGGCTTGTTTGCCGATGACATCGATAGGCTGGGACGCGTCCACGATCAATGTAAGCGGTTCGCCATAGGGCGGTTCGAGGGTCGCGAACTGGCTGTCTACAAGACTGGCGGGCATGAAGTGCCCAGGCCGGTGCGAGCAGCGTTCGCTGGCGAGTTCCTTGCTGAGTTCCAGAAAAACGAAACCCAGGCCTGGCACCGCATCACGCAGGCGCTGGCGATAGATGAGCTTGAGCGAAGAGCAGGTCAGAACCGGGTGTTCACCGTTGGCGAGGGCGGCAGCCATCTCTTCGCCCAGGCGGGTCAGCCAGCCGGCACGGTCTTCGTCGTTGAGGGGGGTTCCGGCGCTCATCTTTTCGATGTTGGCTGGAGGATGGAACGCGTCGCCTTCGATCAGGCGGCCGCCGCTGTTCAGGGCAATCTCGGCACCGACGGCGCTTTTGCCGCAGCCAGATACACCCATCACCACAAGGGCGGAAATAGCAGTATTCGCAGTTGTCACAGTAGGCACCTCATCTGGAGACAGCGCTGTCTTCTTTCGGGGGGACATAAGTCTTATCCCGGACTGTTCCAGTTATTTGTCGTTGTTTTGGGCTCATCAATAAGCATGGGAGGCTGTTCTCCGCGGGACCCGAATCGGGTAACCCCTGTGAAACCAGCGATAAAGCATTGTCACGTTCCATGAGACAGCGCTACCTTATGGGGCATTCGACACATTTGGCAACCCTTATGTTAGTTGGCAACGCATGATACGCATTGGTTCCCGCTCGACTGGTCGCCCCACGCTCAATGAAGTGGCGAAGCTGGCTGGCGTCTCTCCGATCACCGCCTCGCGAGCCTTGCGCGGTATCAGCACCGTGGCGCCCGAGTTGGTCGAAAAGGTCCGTGCTGCGGCGCAGAGCCTGGGTTATGTGGCCAACCCGGCAGCCAGGGCGCTGGCCTCTTCCTGCAGTCAGACCGTCGTGGTGCTGGTGCCGTCGCTTTCCAACCAGTTGTTCATCGAGACGCTGGAAGCCATTCAGGACGTGTTGCGCGTGCGCGGCCTGGACGTGCTCATCGGCAACTACCATTACTCACCCGAAGAGGAAGAGAAGCTGCTGCGCAACCATCTGGTCAATCGCCCGCGCGGTATTCTGCTGACCGGTTTCGACCACACGGCAGCGTCCCGCCAGATGCTTGAAACCAGCGGCATACCCTGCGTGCACATGATGGAACTCGACACTCGCCTGGGCGCCTATTGCGTCGGGTTCTCGCAGCAACAGGCCGGTGCCGAAGCTGCGCGGCACCTGCTCGGGCGTGGCCGCCATCGGCTGGCATACATGGCCGCCCAGCTCGACCCTCGTGTGCTGCAACGTGGCACCGGGTTCCGTCGGGTGCTGGAAGACGCCGGGCTGTTCGACCCCGCGCTGCAGGTCTCGACACGCCAGGCCTCCTCGATCGGTCTGGGCGGGGAGTTGTTCGCGCGCCTGCTTGACCAGCATCCGGATGTCGACGGGGTGTTCTTCTGTAATGACGACCTGGCGCAGGGCGCTGCGCTGGAGGCCTTGCGCCTGGGGGTCGCGATTCCCGAACGGGTCTCTCTGGTGGGCTTCAACGACCTGCCTGGGTCCGCGCACATGGTGCCGCGCCTGACCTCGATTCGCACACCCAGGGAAGAAGTCGGACAGCGTGCTGCTCAGGTCTTGCTGGGCCTGCTGGACGGGGTCACCCAGCACCCGCAGGTCGATCTAGGGTTTGAACTGGTGGTACGGGAAAGCTCTTGAGTCTTTTCCCCGACCAGCCCTGGCGATCCTTCCCCGGGTCATTGCACTGACCAATGGTAGGGGCGCTCTGCGGGCTCGATGCCTCCGGGCTGGAGTGCCCGACCGTGCTGTCCTGCACTGTTGTCGATACCCTCATTCGAACGGTTTCGGCACATTTCGACTGTTATTTCTGACAGTACCCATCCCCCCGTGTTGAGTATTCAATGACCCTACGTTTTTGGCTCGGAGCGGCATAAGTGTCTTGGCCGCATCGTTGGATGACGGGGATATATCTTCTTATCTATTCCCCGTTCTGGCGGTCTTACAAGACCTATTGAAGGTGAGAGAAATGCAAAAAAAAGCATCTCAGAACGTTAGAGCCCTGACGCATATCGTCGACCCCGTCGGTCCAGGTGTCCCCCTGGACATCGCCTGGCTGACCGGCATTATCCCCCTGGGCTTCGTACCCGCAGAGATCGCTATCAGCCCTGATGAAACCACGTTGTATGTCGCTCATGAAAGTGGTCGCGAAGTCAGTGTGGTCGACATCGCCAGTGCCAGCGTAACGGGTGCCATCAAGCGGGCAGGGGCAGGCGCGATTACCCTGAGCCCCGATGGCAAAAGGCTTTACACCATCGGCCAGAAAAGGTGCTACGTGGTCGATACGCGCATGCGCGAAGTGATCAGGATACTTCCTGCAGCCAACGTCAACAGGATCCTGTGCAGTGCCGATGGCCGTTTTATCTGCCTGTCCTTTCAGAACGCGCTCGGCGGGTTGATTCGCCTCATCGAGACCGAGAATTACACGGTCGAAAACGAGTTCGATCTGGGTGCCCTGACCAACGCATCACTGGCCCTCGGGATCAGCCCGTTGAACGACAGGTTTTACGCAACCATGCTGGTTGACCGGACCGCGCCTACCGATGTTCTTGCGATCAGCAAGGTCGATTACCTGCAACATGACATTCCCGGCTTCTCCGACCCGCGTTCGATGGCCTTCAGTTCCGATGGCGCCTGGCTGTATGTCGGTGGCATCGACGAGGTCTACATCATCGATGCGGCGACCAACAAAACCTTCTATCGGGAAAGGATCGGCACGCAAGGCTACCCGGTGAAAGTCATCGGAGTGACCTCGGATGACCGCTATGTCTACGCGATCTATACCTGTAATTACGACGTTTACCGGATCGACACGGTGAAGGGCATCGCCACCTGCATCGCTTACTTTCCGTCGGTAGGCGGTGCGGTACTCAACAAGACCGGCACGTACATCTATTCCAGTCATCCGGACATGAGCTGGATTTCGATCTACCGGCTATGAAGACTCCTGCAATGGCCTGGCTTGCGTGTTACCAGCCGGGTCGACCGTCAGTCGGCGTCAAGCGCTGCGACGCCGGCCTTGGCAACCTGAGCATCCTGTTCGGCCTTCACGCCTGAAACCCCCAGCGCACCGATCACCTGGCCGTCGACGATGATCGGCACACCGCCTTCCAGGGAAGTCAGCAGCGGAGCACTCAGGAATGCAGTGCGCCCGCCATTGACCATCTCTTCGTAACCCTTGGACTCACGTTTGCCGAGTGCCGAGGTGCGGGCTTTTTCGATC
>Ga0308164_10000277_pt1 | contig 109429 bp, 164 predicted proteins | sample PhyTR2_FD_201031 | JGI IMG/M metagenome (GOLD analysis project Ga0308164, IMG submission 201031) | Phyllosphere microbial communities from UC Gill Tract Community Farm, Albany, California, United States - DLSLT.R2 | ecosystem: Host-associated > Plants > Phyllosphere > Unclassified | place... | reverse complement strand
CTCGGGTTTCGCTCGGGACCGCTCGAGCCGCTGCATCAGCCATTCGCATGCCACCACGATCGAGCGCATTTAGATCATGCGTTGCAGCGGTGCAGCGAGCTACGAAAGAGACAGCGATCATGGCTTCATTCTCACTCGACAAGACCAAGCTCTCCCTCCTGGCATCGGTCATCACGACCGGCCTCGAGATGGCGCCTGCGCTGGCCGGGGCTTCGGATGAGAACGAGCAGGCGATCGCCGCGTTGCTGGAGGAGCTCGATGCCATCGCAGGTCGTGAAGGCTCGGCCGAGATCACCGTGATGGGCGATAACGAATGGCTCGAGCCGCGATGATCGCGTCATGGCTTCGCAGAACCCGCGCGCGTCTCGCTGTATGGAAGGCCCTCTACGATCAGCTCAATGAGCGCGCGATCGCACGGCAGGCCGAGCAAGCACAGAGCGATGGCTGGGAGGAGGACGATCGCGGCATGGCTGCTTATTCAGATCGCCCCTCTCGCAAAATCCCACGCGCTCCCGACTTGACCGAGTGAGCTGACCACGCCATAAACCAGTTACCGAGTTGCCAGGGGGTCTTCGGACCTTTCTACCCCTGGTCGCGGGCACGAGGCGGTAGGAGCGATCCTGCCGCCTTTTGCTTGTCCGCAATCCGCGCGCCATGGCGTCCCATGGAATACGGGAGGCTCCGTGACGGCCGCGGCTCCCGAGTACGGGAGGCTCCGTGAGCACAGCTGGCTAGGCGTATAGAGGCTCCCGCGGCCTCCCATGGCTCCAGCTGGGTCCACGCACACCAGGCTCCCCATGGCTCCCTCGCTCGGCGCACATAGTTCGTCCGCTCCCATGGGATGCCATGGCGCCGGCATATACCGCTGGCTCCGCGCTGACGTGCGGCACCTTGCGCACAGCTCAATCAGCCATTCGCGTGCCTATCGGACATGCTCGATAAGCAAATGGTCAGCAGCGGTGCTGACTAGCAAATGAAAGGTTCTCGAAATGGCAGTCTCTCTCGCAAAGCCACCGATCGCGGTGACCAAGTGCCCCACCGGTGCCACCAGCGGCATCACCACGAAGCAGTGGCAGCGCCTGGTGCGCGGTGAGAGCGAGCCCCTCGAGATCCCTTCGGCCGCACGCATCCCTGGCAAGCTCCGTCTCCGCTGCGGTCACGGGGCAGTCGCATGAGCCGTCGCGAGCTCAAGCGCGCAGCCAGCGCCATCACCTTCCTCGATCTCGCATTCGGGGATGCCACACCAGAGCGGGAAGCACGGCACGCACGCTGGGCACGCAGAAAGGGGTCACGCCGATCGAAGTAAGCCAACACGAGAGAGGGGAATGATCCCACACCGGGGCCGCGCGCCCCCTCTCTTTCGCTCATCGGATTGGCACGCCATGGGAGCCCGCGGAGTACGGGAGCCGATGTGGCGCTTCCCGAGTACGGCTGGACCGGTGGGCGCCCATGGGAGCGTCCGAGTACGGCTACCGAGGTGGCACGGCGTATATACGGCTGGGGCGGTGAGCAGCGGGCCACGGGAGCGCTTTTGTCACGGGAAGCCATGGGAGTGCGCCGGCCACGCGAAAAGGCGCCCACCGCGGTTGCGGGGACGCCTCGGGTCGCTTGGGAGCGCGTGGGGGTTAGAGGGACCGGTGGATCTCGCGGATGCGCTCGGCAGCACGCGCGAGGAACGGGGATGCGACCACACCTGCCACGGCGATCGATCCGAGCGTGACGAGCGCGCCCATTAGCGTGCGATCAACATGCTGGAGACGGGCGCGAGCGCGACGAACGTCAGAGCGGCAACCGCGTCGCCGTCATGCGCGAACGCTGCGGCGATCGTCAGCTTTAAAGCGACGTTTGCGAGTATCAGGAAAGAGCGCATCGTGTGGAACCTTTCAAAGCAACCGAGTCGACCTCTCGACCGGTGACACTGTTAGAGGACCGATTAGATGCAGAGTCAACCACACACACGCATCATTAGAGAATGACACAAATAGACCAGGTAGATTCGTGACATTGCGAATCGCCGAATCGGTAAATCGACTCGCTGATTCGTCGATTAGGTCGCAAACCGGGACAAAGAATCTTCAAAAATCGCGGTTTTCTGCGGGTTTTTAGTCCTTGCGAATCGGTCAGAAAGCTCCTCTAAAGATGTCACCGCAACGGTTTAACCGACAAGCGGTCGCAAGCTAGAGGTAGCAAGCGCAACACATGAAAGGTCTTAAAATGTTCGATTTCAATCTCGTCGCAGCTAACGGTTCTGTTTCGGTTCGCAGCTTCAAGAATGCAGGTTCCGCGACGCGCTACGCAAACAAGCATGGCCTGACGGTCGCTAAGGATATTGCATCCACCTCGCTCGCCTTGATCGCAGATGTATCGAGCGACCTCGCACCGGTGGACATTGACGCGGTTCTGGCAAGCATCGCACCGAATGCCGAAACGGTCGACGTGGACGCGGTTCTGGCAACGCTCGACACTGCGACCGATGCAGATACCGCAAACTTGCGTGATCGCGCTCTAGCGGTCTCGCAGACCGACGTGGACGCTATGGTCGCACGCATTCAGGCAACCTTTGACGCTCGCGACGCTTTCGAAGCTTCGCGCGGTCTCGACCTCGCAGACCGGTCGACCTCTTACGCTAAGGCCCGCACGTTCATGATGAACAACGCAAACGCGGTCGCACGGGGCTTTATCGTTCTGGGCGTCGATCCGGTGAACGTGATCCGTCGCAAGGTAGTGTCGTCGAATGAGTTCACCGCTAAAGGTCTCGACAAGGTGACGGAGCTTTGCATGTTCATTTGCGGTAATGCAGCGCGCTTTCAGTCGGTCTCTAAGGCATTCATTGCTTGCGCGGTCGCAGTAGCTGATAAGGATGCAAACGCGATTGGTAACAAGGTCAATAAGGCATTCTTGTCTAACGCAAGCTTTGACAAGCTTGTGTCTGACGCTGACCTTGCAAGCTACCTTAAAGACTATCAGCACAAGTTCATGAGCGGTGGGCGTGACACTCAGTCGTCGCAGGTGCGCAACGTGCTAGACGTGCTGGGCCTTGCCTCGATCGTCACGGTTGACCATGCGCGGGGCGGTATCGCAATCAATCGGGATCATGGTTTCTTTAACCTGTTCCGCGCTCGCTACATGACGCAAGCAACGGTCGCAGCGTAACGAAACAAACCGCGCGAATCACTTACGGTTCGCGCGGTTTACCTCCGACAAGTGTCAACACACCGACTCGAAGTCCTAAATTTATTTTTTCTCCTGGGACCCGGATGCCGCCTATCGGCCGGTGATTTCCACGCCCCAGCCATCCTCCGGTATGCCACGCGCTCCCTCGCGCCCCCGCTGCCCCAGCCAATGCGCTGCCCCCGCGAAGCCCGCTGCCCCCAGCGCATTCCCCGTCCCCGACCCATCCTCCGATGCGCTGCTCCCACGCCCCCAGCTGATCCCGACATGCACGCCATCCGCGAACCGCTGTCACAGAGGCTCCACGCCATCCTCCGACACCTGGGATAGCTGGTGCCAGCCGGGCGCCGCTTGCACCCACGCGCACGCATGCTAGACCACACACACCGACTTTGTGTTGTCAGGAGTGCATTATGTCCCGTCCAGTCACCCCCGCCCAGCTGCACCTCACGTTGAGCGTAGCCCCTTCGATCGACCTGCGCTTCATGACCGAGAAGGCGCTGAACGCGTATCGCGCGAGCCTCTACAACGTGAACCAGCGTGGCAATTTCCTCTACCGATCGCGCCGCAACGGGCTCACCCTGAACATCACGCGACACGCCTGACGACGCGTTCGCAAAAGTGACTACCCCGCTGGCTATGGCCTGCGGCCTTGAGGTGGTCCTCGTTCCTGCTATGTTCCGGCGATGGGCAACAAGACCTTCCACCGGATCTACGACTTCGTGCGGCACGACTGCGACATTCACGTCTCGTGCCGGTGCGGGCATACCGGGGTGGTGGCGGCGTCGATCTGCTATGTGTGGTTCAACGTCCACCGATGGCCTGACTCGCTCGAGATCTGCGGCAGGCACTTCCGGTGTTCGCGGTGTCGGACGCGCGGCGCTGGCCGCTTCAGGCCGTGCGATCGATCGACGCCGAAGTCGTTTCCGCGCTGGGGGCCGCAGTCAGACGCCGATCTGAAGCGCCTTACGCATCGTCTTCGCGGTTAAGCCCCAAGCTCGTCCACTTGGGCGGGTTGAGTATCTCCGCTATCGTCACGCCTTGGACGGTGACCCCGCTTAGCGCCAAGGCAATCTGGCTCATCTTGCCAGCGCTGACCAAGCCGCCCATCGTGATCGTGTCGTTGAAATCCACGACATAGGGGTCGAGACCTTCGGCAAACTCCTCGTCATCGATCCGCTGTGCGTGATCTGGATGAGCGGACCGCATGATAAGCTCGGCTACCTGGCCGACCGCCGCATGCGAGATCTCGTATGAGTTGAGGTTGAAGAACATCTCCATGGCGGCAAAGCCGGTGCGCTTGTTGCCTTGCCGAAAAGCCTGTGCCTCGCTGATGCCAATGCACAGCTTAGCCCCAAGGAGCACCAGGTCATCCTGGGTATCCTCGGGGCCGTAATTGAAATGCTGGATGGGTCGTGCAACCGCGGAGCCTAATGCTGCCGGATCGGTCAGGCCGAATGGTTCGCCGATAATGGGTGACTTGGCGATGACGTGCCGGTTGAGGTCGACCACCTCATCCACTGTCACCCACAACGGGGTTGAGATCATTCAGCGAGACGCGCCATGTCCGGTCCGAAGCGATCGTAGAGACGATCAACCACGCTCGCAGCGGAGACGCGCGTCTGCATGGGTCGAGCGGTTTTCTTGGTGCGCCCACTACGAGGAGCAACTACGACGAGCTGAGTAGCCATGGTTCATCTCCTTCCTGGCGAACTGAGCGTATGATCGTATAACGCACCGAGTCAACAAATGGTTGAGTTTGTGGTGTCTGAGTAGCGGGAAAGTCGGTTTATTCCACCGCGCCGCCTGTAACGCGATGCGTTACAGTATGCCCGCTACGACGGCAAGAGACCCGCTACGACGGTGGAAGGAGCGGTCAGCCCATCCTCATAGCGCGGCGCTGCGCCAGTGCGATCTGCTGGAGGTTGATGGCCTCGACCACCGACTTGAGAGCTACGCCGGTCGCCATAGCCGCCACTCCGACGTTGTGGAGGGCTTGCGTCATCTGCTGGACCGATTCCACCTGGCGAGCCTTCTTCAGAACCGGGTGCGGCCGATAGGGCGGGACGGTGCGCGGCGCGGTGCCGGCGAGGAGATGGGCTTTCATCGGTCCCACTGGCTCCCGCGCTTGGGGTTCGGGTTGATCCAGTTCTCCTTGCCGCATCCTGGCGTCGGGCATCTGGTGATGAGGGCATCGCCGTCACGCTGATCGGTCGAGAACCGCGCTTCGTGCCGGGCGAACTCGTAGACCGCTTCGCAGCTGGAGCACGTCGCCCGGTAGATGGCGTCCTGGGGCAGGTTGCCGGGCTTGATGATATTCAAAGCAACATCTCCTCGGAGGCGGCGACAAGCTGCGCGGGCTCTCCAGTTACAGGGTCACCACCGCACCAGTCGCAGCGGCCAGATTTCGCGAACCAAGATCCGAGCCTTGCTCCGCATTTGGCAGGACAGAGGTCGCCGACCTTGTAGGCGGGCTTTGGCTCGCAGGAGCCTCCGCACATCGAGGCCGGCGCACCGCAGTCGCATAGGTCGGCGAGACTCATCGGGCGTTGTTCAGGACCGTGTGGATGCTGCCCCACGCGACCCACATCGTCTTGCCGGGCTCGTGGATGAGCTCGACGGTCAGCGGGACCACTGCGCCGGGCACCTGGCTCCACATGATCGTGATGCGACCCCAGACCGTGCGGGTGCGCTGCGAGCCGTCGAGCGCCTGGTAGGGCACGCTGAAGCCGACGACGTCTCCGGTGCGGATCATCATGCTGCGCGCTCCTGAGCGCGTTCCTCGGTCACCTGCTTCACCGCGGCGAGCACACGCTCGAGCTGGGCGTGCAGCTGGATGCCGAGCTCGGTCACCTTGTAGCGGCGAGCGCCTACCGTCCCGGGCTTCTCGGTCAGGACGCCGCGTTTGACCATTTCCAGGCAGTCTTGGGTGCGGCGCCGGCCGCGGATCATCGGTGCGGGCTCCCAGCTGTCGGTCTGGAAGCCGAGCAGGGTGTGGCATTCGTTGACGGTCAGCGCGCCGTCCTTGGGCTGAATCAAACCGTTGGAGGTATGGCGATAGGTCACATTCGGATCCATTCGTAGATCGGGCGCACGGGGACGCCCATTGAGATGACGGGATGGGCCTTCGCCCACATGAAGGGGTTGCCGTAGGCCACGAGACGACGGCGCATGTCGGCGGTGCCGTCACCGCCCGGGAAGCACACCGCGAAGTCCGGTCGGCCGTCGTCGAGCATCAGCTGGTTGCGACGCAGTCCTGCGCGACCGCCGTAGAGGTCCCAATTCGCGGGATAGTCGCCGTCGCTGACCGCGATCTTCTTCGAGTGCGCCCAGCCTTTGGCGAGCGTGTCCGCGCCGGGCGCTTCGCCCTGGATCAGATACTCGATCACGAGCTTGGCGTGGATGGCCGACAGGACGCGATCGAGCTCGCGATCGTCGTCGAACTTTCGACCGCCGCTGACGAGAAGGCGAATGTTCCTCATGCGCCAAGGATGCTCATCATCGAGTTCGGCAGGCGCACCTGAACGCCCATACCGAAGGCGTAGCGCCATGCGTCGGACCGATGGCTGTCGATCGGCTCGGGCTTCGGCATCGGCAACAGAGGAGACATGCGAAGCTCGGTCTCGTAGAGCTCGCGAAACGCCTTCAGGTTCGTTCCGAGCGTGTCGATCTTCTCGAAGTCGCTGACGTCGCCAGGCCACAGAACCTCGGGGTTCTTCAGCCGCTCGTTCTCCTCGACGATCTTCAGGATCTCGTCGATGTCGTCGGCCGGGTTTTCGCGTGACGGGGTTTCGTAGGGGGTAGCGAAGATACTCACCACTGGCCCCCGACCTGGTAGGCGTCGATCGCAGCGAGCCGCGCGGAAGGGTAGGGGCCGACCGTCGCGCCGCTCAGCGCTGACGATCGCCAGAACCAGCCGGCGAGACGGTAGACCAGCCGGATCACCGGACGGTCCAGACGATCGCGTTCTTGCCGCTCTCGTTCCGGCGTCGCGCGCCGCTGTCGATGATCGAGAACTCCGCGCGCAGCTCGGACGTGCGCGGCTGGACCGTGCCCTTGTCGATGTCGAGCAGCATTGCGCACTCGTTGGTCGTCAGGCCCTCGCTACCCATCGCACGGATAGCTTCGAGCACCTGGTCGCGGATCTGACCGGTCTTCGTCATGTCAGCGGCCTCCTTGGTGTGCGCCAGCGAGCCAGTTGTAAGCGTCTGCCGCTCGCTGATCGTCAGCCCGCTTCGCCAAGCCGTTCGGATGGCGATCTTTGGGGATCATGCAGCTGACGTCGGCGACGATCGCGAGCTCCATCGGGTGGACCTGCGCAAGCGCAACGCGCGCCAGACGAAACGCCTCTGGGCCGGTCATTTTCTCGGGAGCCGCCATGTCAGTCACCGCTCGCATCGTCTTCGAGAGCGACCAGGGGCGCTTCGACAGTTTCGAACGACCGCTCGAACGACAAGACGTGGTCGCGCAGCGCTCGCGCGTCCCAGAGCGCGTTATGAGGCACCTTGCTGTCACGCGTGACGTTGAAGTCGGGTACGGCAACGAAGACGCACTGGAGCGCCGGCAGCGGAAACACCTTGCCAGGCCCGAGCTCGAGCAGACGGCACAGATGCGAGATGTCGATTGGGTGGTCGGCCAATACCATCGGCTCGGGGTCCTGCATGAGGAACGCGCCAATCGCGATCGATGCCGAATTGCGCTGCATCGGCATCATCGGGCGGGCCGGATATTCGAGCGTGCCCAACAGGTAGGGCGTGACGTTCTTTGCGACCCAAGGGGTCAGCAGCTGGTCGTGAGCGGCGGGGATCTGAACATAGATCTCGCGGCCGTCCTCGCCTACGAGGGCGATCGATATGAGCTCGCCCTCGTAGTCATTGAACTCGGTGTCTAGGAAGTAGCGCATTGCATCCTCGTGTCAGTGCATGTGTGTCGTCTACCATGCACTCCGCTAATTGCAATGGGCAAACGTCACTTTGACATCAGCTTCGGCGAGCATTTGTGCCGAGACCGCCCAATCCTCCTGCCGCGGTGCGTAGAGCCAGTCGGGCTCGATCGTGACCAGGTGGGCGATGCCCGACTGAATGATACCGCGCGCGCAGTCCGAGCAGGGGAAGTAGATGCTGAACATCGTTGTGCCGCGGGTCGCGATGCCCTCGGATGCCGCGCCGTAGATCGCGTTGCGCTCCGCGTGCTCGCACCACATCTTCTTAACCTCGGGCTCGTACCGCTCGGGGAGATCATCGACGCCGCGGGGTAGCCCGTTCCAGCCGCCCGCTACCTGGGTGTTGCGATCGTTGACGATGACCGCACCGACGCCGCGCTTGGGGTCTTTCGACCAGGACGCGAACAGCTTGCAGGTGTCGAACCACCGCTTGGTCCAGCGATCGCGGCGCTCGCGCTGCTCGGACATCAGAACCAGTCGATTCATGAGAACTTACTCTTGATGGTTGCCCAGACAGGCCGACCGTTGAATGCGCGCCGCAGCGTGTATTGCCGGGCGATCGAGGTAACCGTGAAAATCCCAACAAGAGCGACATTCTCGAAGGTGTTGGTTTGTAGGCCGAGTGCTGGAGCGATGATTAAGCACTGAGTTCCCAGGCTTATCACAAAGCCGACGCTGACATTGATTATCGTCTCGATCCAACTGTCGGCCTTGCTCTGCTCGACGCTCATACAAGCGGCACCATGTCGCGGATTGCGAAGACTCGCTCGACGAACCGCTCCATGTCGATGCCGCGCATTAGCCACTGGGGCTCGGGATGGTATTCGTTCGAGCCGAAGAATATCTCGCGAGCCTGGATCTCGCGGTTCGAGGTCTCGCCGCGGTAGTTCGTGTAGCGGACCTTCATCGGCCGGCTGGTGCTGACCTTGATCGTCATTCGCCGAACTCGGCGCGGATCGCGCTGACGACGGAACCCAGCTGCTCCTCGATCAGGTGTGAGTGCATGCCGGCTTCGAGCATTTCGTGCGCGGCGTCCGCGATGACGTCTTCGGTGCCCGGCTTATACCAGCCGTCATCCGGTTCGAGAGCGGCCGCAATCTGCACGGCCTCGGTGCTCACCATGTCGCTTCCAATTCCTTGAGCGGGTGCCCTTCGGCGACCATTGAGCCGTCGTCATGGGTGGCGCGCGCGATCTGCGCTGCTGCCGCTGCGTCAGCGCGCTCCTGCGCTTTCGCTTCCCACTCGACGTCGGCCTTCGTTTTGAAAATCAGGTCCGAGCGACCGGCATCATACGCGATGTCGCTCTGCCGCTCGGCTTCGTCTCGGGTGGAGACGATGAACGTCTTCCCTCGCGGAGCTTCCTTATAGCTCTTGATCGCCGCCTTGCGGGCCGCGATGCCGATTGCGAGAGAAGACGCCATCCTCGTGCTATCGTTTACGCGGTCGCGACGGCGTCGGTTGCGGCCGGTGCGGACACCAGTGCGACCAGGTTCGCGCGGATCGCGGCTGCGCGATCGGCTTCGGCCGAGAATGCGTTGCCGGTGTTCTTCAGCATCGTCGCGCGCTTCTCGAGTGCCGACGCTTCGTCGAACAGCTTCACGGCTTCGGCGTTCTGGGCGGCTTCAGCTACCGCCAGTGCGTTCAGGCCCTTGGTGACGAACGAGATGGCGCCGTCGACCGACTTGGTCGGGAGCACGCGGGCGATGAGGGTCGCAAAGAATGCGATGATCGAGGTCTTCATTTCAGTTCCAGTTCTGTTGATGGTGAGCTTTGAAAGGGAGGCGACGGCCGCAGCTCGAACGGCCGTCGCAAAGGGGTCAGTCGACGCGCAGCGTGTTCGACTTGCCAAAGAGCGAGGTGGAGCCGCACACGACGCCGGTCACCGAGCGGCCGGTCGCGCCAACAGCGGCAAACCCCGTCGCGACGTTGTCGTTATCGCCGCAGCCCGAAAAGCGGTGTCCGGTGATGATGACCTGGGTGAAACCCTGGTCTTCGGCGACGCGCTTCGCAGCGACGGGATCGGTGCAGCCGGTGACGAGCATCGAGCCCACGAGAATGAGGGAGTAGAGGATCTTCTTCATTTGGAGGGTCAGCCTTTCATCGCTGCCTTGAGGAGGTCGGGGCTCATCCCGGTCGCGAGGACCATGTCGGCGAGCATTTCGAATTTTCGGGCGGTGAGCTCCACGAGCTCCGCGTGACCGCCAGCGAAGTCGACCCCGAGCTTCGAGACCGCGGTGAGCAGCCCCTGCATCGGAGCCAGCATCTGATCGCGGTACGCGCCGTCGATCGTCACAGGAGGCGTTTTGAACTGGTTCGCCGGGTAGGTGTGCCCGCGCTCGCAGGTCGCGTTACCGTTGGGTCGACGCTCCTGACTGATCCGGTTGGCGCCGCAGGACGGGCAGGTGGGCGTGGTGCTCACTTTTCGTCCCAGCGCTTCAGCGCTTCGGTAACCGTCAGCGTCGTGACGTCCTGGTTCGACCATTTGCCCTGCGTGCCGTGCGCCCAGACGCGGATGGAGCACCAGACGACGAAGCGCGCGGGCATCCACCAAGCGATCTGCATCGCCGCCTTGTCGAGAAGCCGGTCGATCATGCGAGCGCCGCGTTGGCGATCCGAGCCACCTTCTGAGTGGTGCCATTCGGCGACTTCACCGCGTTGATGGCCTGGAGAATGTCGCAAAGCCCCTTGAGTACCTTGCCGTGTGCGACGTTCGAGCGACGGAGCGCCGCGGCATCAGCGGCCCGGGCCTGTTCGAGCGCGAGAACGTCGACGCGCAGCGATGCGACTGTCTCGGTGCTCTCGACCAGAAGCTCGTTGGCCGACACCAGCTGACCACCGCGCAGCGTGCTCAAGGCGACCACTGACCGGTTGTGCGCGAGCAACCGCTCGACGCGCTCGCTCTGGCGAGCATAGGTCTCCGACAGCGTAGCGTGACGGTTCGAGAACATCACGATCGAGCGCGTGCGCGTGACCCGCTTGATGCGCGCGCCAAGGCCGCGGACACCGTTGAGAATGAAGGCAGTCAATTCGTGTCTCCGTTGCATGTGTGGTGCATACCATGCACCAAGGACAGACCAGTGGCGCCGGGTGGCGCCAGTGGCTTGAGGTCAGAGGTCTCGGGCAGCGCCCCAGAACTTGGTTGCGACACCGAACCGCGGCTTTGGAATTGCCGTGTCGGTCCAGCCGAAGTGCCGGATGCTGACGATCTTGTGCTGGCCGCGCTCGGCGAACAGCTTGATGTTGTCCGGTTTCGTGCCGCGCAGGCCCGCTTCGAAGGTGTTCGACTTGGTGGGACCACCGGTCCGGTCAGCGCCGGGAAGCCAGCAGATGACGCGCTTGGCAGCGCCTGCCCAGTTGCCTTCACCTTCCTCGATGCCATCGGGGATGATCTCGAACTCGGCATCGTCGAAGTCCTTGCGCTTGCGCAGGTTCTTCGAGCGCTTGCCCTCCTCATAGTCCCCGTCATGCGGGCGCCACATCGAGCCTTCGCACTGCTCGCTGACCCACTTGATATGCAGCGCATCGTAGCTCGCCTCGTCTTCGACGTCGTGGCTCTCGACCAGCTGGATCATGGGGTTGTTGATGGCCGCGATGAGCTGCGCGAGTTTCAGTTTGCGCTCGCGGCGCTTCAGGGGAAGGCCGATGATGTCGTAAGCGTGGAACTGCACGTCACGCTCGATCTTCTCCTGCTCGGCCGGCGTCGGGCTTCCGTCCTTGATGAGGCTGGAGAGTTTGCCGAACGTCGTCGCATAGGCGGGGTTGTAGAGCTCGCCGTCGATCTTCAGGTTGGGCGCGCGGGCAAAGATCGGTGCGAGCGCGGTGACGAGGTGACGCGCACCCGGCAGCATCTCGCCTTCGCGCGACTGACCACCGGTCGCCATGAGCACGCAGCGGAAACCATCAAGCTTCGGCTGGGCCTCGCCCGGCGCGAACTCGGTGTATTTCTCCGCGAGCATCGGCTCGACGTAACGGCACCCAAGGTGAATGTCGGCGAGGTCGGTGTAATACGAGCCCTTCAGCTGCTTGGTGTATGCAGCCTCGATCTCGAAAGCGGCCTGGGCAACACCGCCACGCTCGTTCGAGCGGCCGACGTTGGTCGGTTTTGCGGTGCGCCAGGCGCTGCACTTCACGTTCCCGTCCAGGAGCCCGTCATAGGTGCGATACTTGTCGCCCTCCTGCTCCATGAACCAGACGCGGGTCTTGCTCTTGCTGTCGAGCTTGTAGAGCTCCGGGCTCCGCTTGATTGCTGTGTCTGTCGTCATGAGAAGTGCATAGTAGACAACACACACACGCACAAGCGGGATTTAGAGCAGGTGAATGTTTTTTCGCTTCCACCGAAACGGCTTGAAGATCTTCAGGTAGGTGAAGTGGACGAGGTACGCCGCGCCTGCCGACATGCCGATCGCCGGCGCCATGACCAGCACGCCTACGAGCAATGCGAACCAGAAGGGGATGATGAGCTCGATCACTTGGGGCAATCCTTTGGCTTGGTCGCTGTGTTGCGCTCGGCAATCATGCAGCGGGTGAACAGGAGAAGATTGTTGAATCGGACCGCGAGCAGTCCATACATGCCGGTGAGGTTTCCGCTGTCGACCGCGATGTCGCCATATTCGGTCGCGTGCAGCTCGCCGATCGGGCTTGCCGGCTGGTTAAGGTTGGCCGGGATCGCTGGCAGCAATGCCGGCGTTGACGGCGGTACGTTGAGCCTGGAGCGCGCTGAGCACCCCATCAGCGACACGGCAACGAGCGCCAGCGTCAGTTTGGATTTCACGGGCTAGGTCTTTCTGCATGGTTTCGAGCTTGATCGTGAGCGCGCTTCCCTGCGTCTGCGCGCGCTGGCCGATCAGGGTGGTGGTGAGCGACATCGAGAGTTCGAGCTTGCGCTCGGCCGCGTTCGCCCGGTCGGTCGCCTGACGAACCTGGGCCTCGGTAGCCTCGACGCCGCGGCGGAAGGCGGCATCGTCGCGCTTGCCGAGCCAGGTGGTGACGCCGACCACCAGGACGACCGCGACCAGCGCGATCCCACCGATCTTCACGAAGGGCGATAGCATCCAGGGCGGCATCAGAGCTTCAGCGCCTCGCTCTCGATCCGCGCCCAGGCCGCGCGTGCGGCGATCAGCTCGCAGATGTGACTGAAGACTGCCCGGTTCGACGTGTGCGTGGTGTCGATGACCGTCGCCTCGATCGCTGGCCGGAGCGGGGCACCGAACGTCGTGATCGCGCGCTTGTCTTCTGCAACGATCTCGTCGCGCAGCGCTGCCAGATCGGCAGCGCCAATAACCCCAGAGCGACGGCGAGCGCGAACGGTAGCGTCACCGATCAGGAAGACCTTGTGGTCTGCATGAGGCGCAATGGCCCGCCCCGTGTCACGGCCGAACACGACGGCCTTCTGCTGGCTCACGACCAGCCAATCGCGGGCGACATTGGCCATGCGGGTGCGAATGAGCGGAAAGCGCCGCAGCGTTTCGGCGAACTTGGTCATTTCGGGCACCTGCGCGAAGCCACTATCGATTAGCTCAATATCGAGCCCGTCTGAGATCAGCTTGTGCGCCGCGCGCTCCAGATAATCCGGCGAGGCGTCGGCGGTTACCCGCATGCCGGTGAGCTGGAGAGCAAGCAGATTCCAGAGGGCTTCGACGTCGAGCAAAGGCAAGGCGAATTGGCGGGCGACCGCACGCGCGAGATCTTTGCGGCCGGTGTGGGACATTCCGTCGATCGAGATAAGCATCAGTGCATCCTGCGGCTGGGACCGGCCGACACCGGCAGGTCGAAGAAAGGGTCATCAGTGAGCGGCTTCCCCTCGACTGCGAGGACGAGGTTGTTCAGCTTGGTCTTGAAGGCGAGTGCGAGGGGCTCGTCGGCGATCACCAACTGGATCGACCCGGGCCGCTGTGTGTGCGTGTTGTCGAGCATGCGGTTGAAGCGCGAGGCTGCATCCATCAGCGGCGTGTGACGCGCTTCTAGTGCATCAAGGTCCCTGCGAAGGGCGTTGCGCTCGGCGATCAGCGTGCTGTAGCTGACCCGCAGGGTGGAGCAGTGGATCATCACGAAAGCGATAAAGCGCTTGGTTGCCTTGGCCTTCAAAGCCTTGAGACGCGGGCTCATTCGCCTAACGACTTCGCTTGGTCGAGCCACAGCTTCGCGTTCATCAGCATCAGGTAGCGTGCTGTCGGGCGATCGCAGAGCCGGATCAGGTCGAGCGAGCGGCTTGCATGCGCCTGGCCCAAGCGCATCTGGTCATAACCATCTGCGAGCAGCGTCTCGTCGACGTTCGCGAGGGCTCCAACGAGGAAGGCCGAGTGCGCTGCGCCCTCGTCATGGAGAACGAACGCGTCGATGACGGGCGGGTAATCGCGCTCTAATTCGATAGCCGCCTCGTGGTGCATGTGTGTCATTCACTATGCACTAGCGATGAGATATTGGGCGCGCAAGTGCAATCTCGCGCGCCCGTTGTTCAGAGCAGGTCGGGGTGCTTATTCCTGAGATACTCGGTCATGATCTCGGTGAAATGCTTGTAGCCCTGGTTGTGCCCCTCGCGGGCCTGCGCCTGCCGGATCGCTTTCATGAGCGAGGCGGGGATGCGGACGCTGTAATATTCCTTCGGGTCGGTCGCGCTCGACAGCGCCGCGGGCGGCGTGATGTCGCCAAGGTCGATGCGCGGCTTGCGCACGGGTTTCTCGATCGGCATCACTCGGTCTCCTGAAGCGCTTTGTAGATTTCCTCGGCGACGTCTGCCGCCTCCTTGCGGACGTCAGCACGCCCGCGGGCTTCGGAAGGGGACTGCCCCTGGCCGAGCGCGACCTCGTAGCTGGGAAGCTTGCGCAGCGCACGCGCAGCGACGCGAATGCCCGCGTTCTCGAGGACCGCGCGAGCGTCGGCCTCGGTTGCCGGGGTCATGGACGACACCAGAACGACGATCATGCGCTTGGCCGGCACGCCAGCGCCCAGCAGCGCGTGCATCAGCTGGACGGTCGGCCGGAGGTCATCGACGCTCGCGCCGGAAGGGAGGACGATCAGGTCGGCCTTCTTCGCAACCTCGGTGGCCTGCTGGTCAGCGACGGGCTTGCCGTCGAAGATCATGATCTCGGTCTCGCCCGCGTCGCGCAGAGCTTCGCCCACGGTCTTGTAGAAGGCGCCGGAGATGTCGGGCTTGTGTCCGTTCTCGAGCCGGGTTCCGATCCAGCGGGTCGACGTCGCCTGCTGCACATCGAGGTCAGCGATCTTTACGACGAAGTCAGCCGCGGCGAGTTCGCGCGCGAGAAGGCGGGTGATGACGGATTTACCGACGCCGCCCTTCTGACTGATACAGGCAATGATCTGCATGCGAATCTTTCTATCAACTAATCGATAAATGCACCGATACGTTAGCTGATAGTTACGCTCAAGCGGCTAGAGCTGTCCAGTCGTCGGGAAACGAATATGCCAAGGCGAACTCGATGCTGCGCTCGAAACGCTCGAGCGTGCTGGCGTTCGAGATGGATAGGTCGACGAAGCGAGGGTCGAACTGGTCGAAGTCGTGCGGGCTCTTGGGCTTGCGTGGATCCTCGATCGAGATGACGATACCGCCCCGCTTCTGGATCACCTCGCCCTGGCCCATGCGCACGCTGTCGAAGGCAAGGACCGGGAACAGCGTCTGCATGGCCTGGTCGACGGCGATCGTTGTCCAGATGTTCTTGTCGGGACTCTCGCGCTCCAGGATCTTGCCATAGTCGCCCAGCGCCTGACGCACGGTAACCGTGTCGCCCAGCTCGGGGCGATAGACCATGCGGGCCTTGCCCTCCTGCGTCGAGACGTCCTCCCAGCTCAGCCCATAGAGCTCCATGCACGCGCGGCGCAGCGGTTCGCCCGTATCGAAGATCACCGCACCGGTCAGGCGCTGGATCACGCGCAGCGCGGTCGTCTTGCCGTGCGTCGGGTGGCCGACGACGCCGATCAGCTTAGGATAGAAGGGCATCGATGATCTTCTGCTTGTCCTCGGGCGACATGCGGTGCGCTTGCGCGAGCACGCCTCTGATGGCCTTGGGGAGGTTGGCGGTTTGCGCAGCGCGCTCGCGACACGCGGCCACTAAGTCGGCCTCGGGCATCTCCATCAGCGCAGCCGAGAAGACGTCCTGGAGCTTGAGCCCGTGGCGGGCCGCAATGTCTTTGGCGCGCGCGTGCGCAGCGACCGAAAGCTTGATGTTCACCGGTTTGACCGTGAGGTCGATCGACGTGTTCACGCTGCTGCTGCCTGGCTCGCGTTGTCGTTGGCGAGGACTACAAAGCCGTCGCCTGCGAAGTTGAAGTCGACGCCCCGTTTGAGGATATTCTCGGCGAAGCCCTCGGTCTGCTGGAGGATCGCGAGACGCGTCTGGCTATGCTTCAGGAGGTGGCTGTTCTTCGCGTCCTTGAAGTCGACGACGTAGCAGACGTTCGGACCCTTGTGCTTAGCGCGCAGCCCGCGGCCGATGCGCTGACGGGTCGCAACCTCCGCTTTCCCACCGCCCGCGAGGATCAGCATGCCGATCGCCGGCACGTCGACACCGACATCGAGGATGGTCGAGCCGATCAGCACGTCGAGCTCGCCGCGCTTCATCTTCTTTAGCGCTTCGTCGCGCTTCTTCTTGTTGCTGTCACCGAAGATGTATTCCGCCCGCATCCCCGCGCGTGTGAGGATCGCCTTCAGGATCTCGCCGTGTGCCTTGCGCTTCACGAGGATCATCGTGCCCAGTCCGTAGCGCGACGCTCGAATGGCCTCCGCGCAGATGCGCTTGTTGCGCCACTGGTTCATGACGATGCCGATCTCGTCGGCCTTCTGCCATGCCGAGCCGCGCTTCAGGGTGGGCGGCGCGTCGCTGTCGATGATCTTGAAGATTGGGCGCGCGAGAATGCCGCTGTCGATGAGCTGCTTCTCGCTGACCTCGAGGCGGATGGGTCCAAACATCGCGATCAGGCGCGCGTTCGATTCACCGTCGCGCATCAGCGGAGTGCCGGTCAGCGCCAAACGATACGCAGCACGACGGCAATTCTTGAGCACCGTGTAGTAGCTGTTGCCGCCAGACTCGTGCGCTTCCTCGCCGATCACAAACTCGATCGAGTGGAGCAGATTCAGCGCTTCGTCGCGGCGCGAACGCCAACGCTCGGTCGCTGCGTTGATCTCGGCCGGCGTCGCCATCATGCTTGCCGCAGGCTGGTCGACCAGGCGATCGGCGAGCGTCTTAACCATGCCCAGCACGACATCGCCCGACGTGTCCCACGAACCGTCGCCAATGTAGCTGACCTTGAAGCCTGCTGCCTCGTAAGCCTCACCCATCTGGTAGAGCAGGACGGTGCGCGAGGTTACGAACAGCGTCTTGCGGCCGATGCGCTTGGTGCAGAGCTTCGCGATGCGACTCTTACCGGCGCCGGTCGCGCAGCGGGCGATATACGCGCCGTGCTTCTCCAGGATCGCGGGGGCGCGAAACTGATAGTCGTAACGAGCATCCGGCCCGAAGTCGTCGACCAGGCTGTTCTCCTGGGTCGGCATCGGACCAAGCGGCGCGGGAAGGGCGTTCTTGACCAGCTGCACGGTGTAGCCGTTCGCCTTCAGCACGGCCTCCGCGGTTGCCTGGAAGCCTGCCGGGAATTTGTTCGAGTTCCAGTCGTAGAGCGTCGAGCGGCCGTCCCAGCCGGGGTTCGCGCCCATGTGCTCGTGCCCTTCGACCTGATAGCTCATGGCGTCGGATAGCTGACGGCGCACGTCGTCATCGACGCCGTTTACCTGCGCGACGACGGGGTTCGCGATCAGCTGTGCGGTCTTGTTCATTCGAAATATCATACCGGTTTGAGTGTAGTTTGGCAACTGCATGCGTGTCGTCTACCATGCGTTGTGTATAGCTCCTTTGAGTAAAGAGACGTGGATCTGCCGGCGTTTTTGGGTTATCATGTGTGGCATGCACCACACACCCGCAGCGCAATATGAGCACCTGGCGGTCGACCCCCGTCTCATCCATCCCAACCCGTGGAACACGAACGTCGTGAGCCACGAAAACGAGCTGAAGATCCAGGAGTCGCTCAAGCGGCACGGCTTCTTCCGCCCGGTCGTCGTGCGCGAGGTCGCCGGTCTTCCCGCTGGGGAATATCAGTCGCTAGGCGGCTGGCACCGCGTCGAGCAAGCCTGCGACCTGGACTTCGACACCGTCCCCGTCATCAACCTTGGGATCATCCCCGACGCGCGAGCGCAGGAAATCAGCCTGCTCGACAATGCGCGCTACGGTCACGACGACGTGCTGAAGCTGGGTGAGCTGCTCGGCTCGCTGAAGGACATCGATCTGGCGATGGTCATGCCGTGGTCGGCCGGCGAGATGGAGGGCTTCACCGCCTCCCTGTCGGTCAACGTGGCCGATCTGGATCTGGACGACGACCCGATCGCGCCCGGTGACCTCGACACGCTCGACCAGGCTCCCACGAAGGAGCCGAAGACCCACGACATTCTCCGTTTCAAGGTTTCGATCCAAGATGCCGCGCGAGCGCGCGCCATCGTGGGCGGGGTCATGAAAGCACAAGGCTTCAGCCATGCCGACGATCTGACAAACGCTGGCGACGCCTTGATGCACATTCTCACCAAGGACGACCCCAATGCCACGCCAGCGTGATCTGGAAGACGTCGAGCTGAAGTTCGACGAGTGCGAGGACTGCGTGTTTGCAGGCCGCGTGCGCACATGCTCCGGCTGCGATGCCGGTGAGTTTTTCGAAGAAGTCGAGCCAGCCGGCGTCGACGACATGCTATTTTTGGGCTGAGAGCGCATGGCAGACAACACACACACGCATGACCCCTATGGCCTTCAGCGTCTCCCCGTCGAGATGTGGACGGCTGATCGCATCTCGCCGTATGCGAAGAACAACAAGATCCACAGCCGCACCGACAAGGACAAGACGATCGCGTCGATCCGCGAGTTCGGTCTCATCAACACGCTGATCGTCGATGTCGACGGGGTTCTGATCGCCGGTCACAAGCGCTACGCGTGCCTGCTCGAGATGGGCCACGTCGAGTTCCCGGTGCGTCACGCCAAGCATTTGACGAAGAACCAGGCCGACGCCGCGCGCATCGCCGACAACAAGACGCAGGGCACCGATTACGACAGCGGCTTCATGGCCGAGGAAATCGCTCGCCTCTCGATGGTCGACGATGTCGATCTGGGGAGCCTTGGCCTCGACGATCGCGAACTCGCCTTCCTGACCGAGGATCTGGGCGCGATGGATCTTGGCGGACTGGCCGAGGATCTCGACGCCGAGCTCGACGCCCAGGATGCGGAAACCGCCGACAAGGTCGCGGCCGTGGACACCGCCATGCAGCCGATCTCGAAGGTGTTCGGGTTCCGCGGCGTGCCGGTCGCGCAGGTGGTGCTGTTCAAGCGCTTCGTGGCCGAGGTTGAGGGCGCGACCGGCAAGAAGGGCGCTGAAGCCTTCACGGAGTGGCTCAATGCACGTCCCTGAGCTCGCAGACCTGGAAGCGCTGCGCGACCTCGCCGCGGACGTCCTGAAGCCCGGCCCGGGCCAGAAGATCATGATTCTTGTTACCGACGAGGAGGTCGCAGAGCCCGACCACATGGTTGCCGTGGAGGGCGAGCCGTTCGTGACCGGCGACGACATGCGCCAGCTCGAGCGCGACGAGACGATCTCGCTGCTGGAACATTACATCGACCTCGTCGAGCAGGGCGAGGTCCGTCACGTCGCGCTGGTGGCCGGTGTCGAGAGCAATCAGACGAACATGGGCACGGTGCAGACCGCGATGTCGGTCGGGCTCGAGGAGCACATGGCACTGTTCCTGGGCGGCTGCTCGCTGCTCGAAAGCCACATCAAGGAGGTCTTCAGCCAGGCCCAGTATGACGAGGACGAGGCATGAAGATCACCCTAAATCGGTCGTTCACCACCCGCACCGCGCGCAGCGAGCGAGTCATCAAGGTGGCCGAAGCCTTTGGGCTTGGGCTGGAAGACCGGGACTTCACGGTCCTCGACAACGTAGAATTTGACCTTGAGCCGGGTGACGTCGTCTACATCAACGGACAGTCGGGCGCCGGCAAGTCGGTGCTTCTCCGTGAGACGAGCGCCGCGCTGGAGCGCACGGGTCAGAAGGTCGCCAATCTCGACGCTATCGAGTTCTCCGATGAAAAGGCGATCATAGATCAGCTCGCACCCGAGAGCATGGCCGACGCTATCCGCTTGCTTTCCATCGCCGGTCTTTCCGACGCTTACCTCTACATTCGAAAGCCCGGTGAGCTCTCGGATGGACAGAAGTACCGATACCGTCTTGCGAAGCTGATCGAAAGCGATGCCGACGTCTGGGTCGCGGACGAGTTTGGGGCGGTACTCGATCGCGTCACGGCGAGAATTGTGGCTTGGAATCTCGCCAAGGCCGCGCGTGCCTACGGCAAGACCCTGATCGTCGCCACCACGCACTCGGATCTGATCGAGGAGCTGTCGCCTTCCTTGAGCATCACGAAAAGGTTTCACGAGCGTATCTCTATCAATCGGGTGCATGGTGGATAACACACACATAGAACCGCGAATCTTGGAGCGCAACCCGGAAGTTCACTGGGACGTCGTGCGTTCGCTCGCCACGCCGAAGCTGTCGCTGCTCGACGACATGACCGTCCAGCGCGGCACGATCGAGGACTGGCGCACGCTCGAGGCCCTCCACTACAAGCAGGCAGGATCGCTCCCGGCCGGCTCGCACCACTTCACGCTCAAGCTCGGCGACGAGCTGGTCGGTGTGCTGGTGATGGCAAGCCCGAAGCTTCTGCTGAAGGAGCGGCACGTCGCCTTCCCGAAGCTGAAGCCCACCGGCGAGGACAACAAGCTGACGAACCAATACCGGATGAAGTGGATCAACGCGAATATGTCGGTCGTGGCGCGCGTCGTCATCGACACGATGTACCGCGGCGCCGGGCTTGCCTACCGGTTCACCAATCTGGCCGCTCGGATGGAGGGCAAACGCTACATCGAGATCCAGTCGTCGATGTCGAAATACAACCTGTTCGCGCACCGCGCCGGCTTCACGTTCGTCAAGCCGATGCGCTCGAACAAATACGACCTGGGCATGCGGTTTTTCCGCTCGACGTTCACCAGCGATCCGGCCGATCTGGAGGCGCTCGTGGAGGAATTTATGAGCCTGCCGATCGCCGAGCGTAAGGCGATCGAGGAGCAAACAAAATCGTTCTATTACAAGAACTCATCGATGGAGAAGACCGGCAAATCGCTGGGTGGTGTGGGTGAGCGCCGCGTGGCCGCAATGCCCATGCGCGACGTGCTTCACAACCTCCAGCAGATGACCCTAGCGAGCCCGCTCTACGGGGTTTACCAGAACCCCGTCCAGGCCGCTCCGCTGCCGGCAATCCTGCCGCTGCGGTGCTTCGACGCACAGGCCCCGAACATGCCGCTGGTGATGCCATGATGCAGCTCGACGCGAAGCGTCTTCCGCCCAAGATGACCCCGAAGCAGACGGCGATCATGCAGGCGCTCATTCGGCGCAATCCCGACGGGAGTCTGCTCGACCTCATGCAGCTGATCGACCTCGTATCACCGGGGACGACCCGGGGAGCCATGTTGTGCAGCCTTCGGCATCTCGCCGCGCATGGTCTGGCTCGCGAGGATAAGCTCGTGACCAGGAGGAAGCGCTCACTCCGCACGTATGCGTCGACCACCGCGGGTTATGCGCTTTTCAGACCCTCAATCTGAATAGGTAAGACATTCTGTCTAAAAGAACAAAAAAGAACCTCGTTCCCATATTACTACGTAGTAAGTAATATACCGGAGCGCGGGAGTTTCGAGATCAAGCTCGAATCCAGCGCAATCGGAGAATCTCTAACGCGCGCGCACGCGAGCGCACACGCCTAGCGCGCATACGCGAGCACGCGCACGAGACCGAAAATCCCGCGGCGATCAGCGCGAAGCGCGCTGGCTTCCAAAAAATCGAGGTGCATGGTAGACTACACACATGCACCGCTTGACACTCCCGATAAAAGACGACTAGAGATGACCACCGGCAAGAACCTCACGGCTGCGGAATGGGCGACCATCGTCGTCCTCTACCAGCGCGGCGAGAAGAACACTCGACAGCTGGGTGAGCAGTTCGGGGTGTCGCGCCAGGCCATCGAGAAGGGCCTGAAGGAGCGCGGCATCGAAAAGGCGTCGCGTCTCGATGAGGTGCGCAACGACGCTGACGACGCCGCCCGTGCCGAGCTTGCCCGCCGCGTTGCCGAGGCGACCAAGTTGAAGTCGGACCACGCCGGCTACGTGACTGCGATCACGCGAATGGCGATGAAGAAGGTGCTCGAAGCCAATCAGGCCAGCGCCCTTCCTGGCATCAACGCCGACTTGATCGTTCTCGGCAACGCGATGAAGATCGTCGAGAAGGGCCGCTCCGAGATCTGGACGATCCTGAGCATCGACGATTTGAAGGACCAGTCCGAGGAACTGCCGGATCTGAACATCGGCGAATACACGACCGACGAGATCACCGGTATTCAGGACGCGATCGAGGAGTCCTATCAGACCGGCCTGGACGAGGATGCAGAGGACGACGGCGACAACGCCGGCTAATCCTCATGTTCGAACCACCGAAGATCCACATCAAGCTCCACAAGGGGCAGGCCGACGTGTTCCGTCACCCGGCTCGCTTCCGCACGCTTGTCGCGGGTCGACGGTTCGGGAAGACCACGCTTGCGCGCGCCGAGATCATCCGCGCCGCGCGGGGCCGCGGTCCTAAGATCATCTGGTATGTCGCGCCGACCTTCACGATGGCCCGCGACCTGATGTGGGACGAGCTGCTGGCGAACATACCGGCGTCGTGGATCCGCAAGACCCACGAGACCAGGCTCGAGATCCGCCTCATCAACGGCGTGCTCATCCAGCTGAAGGGCGCCGATCGCCCCGACACGCTGCGCGGCCGTGCGCTGCACTTCCTGATCTTGGACGAGTACCAGGATTTCCGGCCGGGCGTCTGGCAGGAGGTTCTGTTCCCGACGCTGACGACCACCCGCGGTCGCGCGCTCATCATCGGCACGCCGAAGTCCTTCAACCATTTCCACGAGATGTATCGTCTCGGGCAGATCAAGAAGAACCAGAAGAAACTGGAGTATATGTCGTGGCAGATTCCCACGATCGAAAGCCCGTTCTTCCCGCCTTCTGAGATCGAGACCGCGCGTAACTCGATGGACCCCAAGAGCTTCCGTCAGGAGTTCGAGGCGTCGTTCGAGAGCATGTCGGGCCGCGTCTATTACCAGTTCGATCGCCGGCAGCACGTCGGCAATTACCCGTTCAATCCGAAGCTACCGATCATCGTTGGCCAGGACTTCAACGTCGATCCGATGTCGTCTGCAATCATGCAGGTGCAGGAGAACGGCGAGGTCTGGATCATCGACGAGATCCACTTCCCGAACTCGAACGTCATGGAGGTGGCCGAGGAACTCGACCGCCGCTATTTCAAATACAAGCGCTCGATCGCCATCTACCCCGATCCGGCCGGTTCGAACCGCAGCTCCAGCCGCGGCGAGAGCGACCTCGATGTCTTCCGCGAGAAGGGCTACATCAAGCTCATCTTCCCGAAGAAGCATCCACTGGTCGCGGACCGCGTGTCGGCCGTGAACTCGATGCTGCGCACCGCAGACGGCACGATCCGCCTCCGGTTCGACGCCAAATGCACGCACGTCATCGAGGCGATGGAGCAGACGATCTACAAGCCGGGCACGCCGATGGTCGACAAGACGATGGGTGTGGACCACATGGCCGACGCCGTGGGTTACCCGATCCACTATCACTACGGCCGCAAGGTCCGCATGCCGATCGGTATCGATCTGTAGGCAGTGCATGGTAGGCAACACACATGCAATCTGGTATGATAGCGCGCTATGGCTATCACGCTCACTGAACTGAAGGCGGCATCGTCTGACGCCCTGCTCGCGATCGTCGATCGCCGGCACCCCGAATATGCGGACAACCTCGATCATTGGCGTTTCCTCGAAGCGACCCATGACGGGGGCCGTTCGTGGTTCGACGCGAACCTCTGGCGCTATCACAAGGAGGGTCTGCGGGAATTTCGCGAGCGCAAGAAGCGCGCCTATCGCTTCCCGCACACACGCGAGGTCGTGAACCTCGTCAACAAATATGTCCTGAAGGGCGACATCGCGCGCAGCGCCGATGCTCCGGATAAGATCAAGCGGTTCTGGAAGAACGCGACGCTCATGAAGCGTCCAGTCGACACGCTGATGGACACCATCTCGCGCAAGTCCTCGATCTTCGGCCGCGTCTACGTTGTCGTCGACAACAACTTCCCCGCCGAGACCAAGACCGTCGCCGAGGAAAAGGCATCAAAGGGTCGCGTCTACGCCTACCTGGTGTCCCCGATCGACGCGCTCGATTTCGCCTATGACGAGGACGGCGAGCTGTCGTGGTTCCTGCTGGCCGAGACCAAGCGCGACGACGTGAGCCCGCTCGCTTCCGGCAAGGTCGCGACGCAGTTCCGCATCTGGACGCCCGAATTTTACGCCGTCATCACCGTCGCCAAGAACGAGGCCGGTGACCGCATCGCCGCGGTCGGTGAGAACGCCGAGCACAAGCTGGGCGCGGTGCCGGTCGTGCCGGTCGATCACAACCCGTCCGAGGAGCTCTACTCCAACAAGGGCCTGATCGACGACGTGGCCTACATGGATCGCGGCGCCACGAACTACCTGTCGAACCTCGACGCGATCATCCAGGACCAGACCTTCAGCCAGCTGGCGATCCCGTATCAGGGACTGCTCGAGTCCGACAACGACGACGAGGGCAAGAAGGGCACCCAGAAGCAGATGTATGAGATGGGCACCAAGCGGGTGTTCGCCTACAATGCTGAAGGCGGTTCCGCGCCGGAGTTTCTGTCCCCAGATCCTCGCCAGGCTGGGATCATCATCACCGTCATCTCTAAGATCATCGACGAGATCTACCACTCGATCGGCATGGCCGGCGAGCGGACCAAGTCGGACAACTCGGTCGGCATCGACAACAGCTCGGGCGTCGCCAAGGCGTATGACTTCGAGCGCCTGAACGCGATGCTGGTCGCGAAGGCGATGGCGCTCGCCGCGGCCGAGAACTCGATCAACCGTCTCGTGATGGGCTGGTGGGGCACCCTCGAGGAGCTTGAGGACTGCAAAGAATACGTCACGTATCCGACGACCTTCGACGTCCGCAACCTCGCCGACGACATGGACAACGCCCAGCGCCTGGCTGTGATGAATGCGCCCAAGGCGCTCCGCAAGATCCAGATGAAGAAGCTGGCGGGCAAAATGTACCCCCAGGTCAGCGAGACCGACAAGAAGGCCATCGAAGCCGACATCGACGGCGACTGGCTCGCAGAGCCTGATCCGGCCGAGCTGATGCCTGGCGGGCCTGCTGGGCGCCCCACGGCGCCGAAGCCCGGCCGTCTCCCCGGACAGAACGGCTCGCAGGGACAGAACAACAAGGGATCGGTGAAGGCCGACGATAAAGCCAAGGAGTCAGGTAAGTGAGTTTCGAAAAGCTTGAGATGGGTCCATGCCTGCCGACGTATCGCGGCCTGGATCTTGGTCTCACGAAGGGCGGCGTCGAAGTCTCGATCGCCACGGAATCGACCCTCATCACGGTCGACCAGTTTGGCGAGACCGCCATCGACGAGGTCATCAAGGGTCGCAAGGTCACCGTGAAGGTGCCGATGGCTGAACGCGATCTCGACAAGCTCCTGGCCGTGACGCCTGGCGCGACGCTCGTAACCAACGGCATCGGCAAGTTTGCGAGGAAGAAGCTCACGCTCGGTTCGGGCGTCGGTGCGTCGTTGCGCAAGACTTCGGGCGCGCTGGTTCTGCACCCCAAGGGCATGCCGATCGAGGACAAGAGCCGCGACTTCACCATCCCGCTTGCCAGCTGCAAGGGCGACATGGCCTTCGCCTACAAGGTTGACGACCAGCGTGTGTTCGCGGTCGAGTTCAACGGTTATGTGAACCTGGAAACCGACACACTCTGCGTCTTCGGCGACCCGGATCTGGTCGCAGGTGACGGCGAAACCGTAACGCCGATCCCGTCGCCCACGCTTACCCAGCCGACGATCTCGCCAAGTAGCGGCGCGGTCGGAACGACCTTCTCCGCGACAGACGGCACCCCCACGAACGGCACGATCACGAGCCGTCGCTGGCTGCTCGGCACGACCGCGATTGGCACCGGCGCCACGGTCACGCCGAATGCCACGGGCTCGCTGACCCGCGAGAATACCGTGCTTGGCACCAACGGAGAGACGATCAAGTCGACCTCCTCCCCGGTTACGGTATCAGCTGCTGCTGCGGTCCCAGCGCCTTCCCTGTCGCTCTCGTCTGCGGTCACCAAGTCCGAAGGCAACAGCGGAACGGCTGTCTTCTCCTGGACCCTCACGCTCAACCGAGACGGCAGCACGGCAGCGTATCCGTTCAGCTGGTCCACCGTGGGTAGCGGTGCAAACCCGGCCGACGCGGCAGACTTCGGCGGTGCATTCCCGGCCGGCAGCGGTACGTTTGCAGCAGGCGAGACGAGCAAGACCATTTCGGTGATTGTCGCGGGCGACACCGCATTCGAGCCCAACGACACGTTCACCCTCGCTGTTACGGCAGCTGGGCTCAACACCGTGACGTCGACCGGCACGATCACAAACGACGACGCTGCGCCAACTGTCACCATGTCGGGCGCGCAATCGAAGTCCGAAGGGAACAGCGGCGCAACCGTGTTCACCTACACCGTGACGCGATCGTCGACGACGGGCGCGATCAATGTTCCGTGGTCGTTCACCGCGGGCAGCACTTCGGCGAGCGACTTCACCGGTGGGTCGTTCCCTGCTGGTGGAAACGTCGCGATGGCAGACGGTGTCGCGACTGGGACCTTCTCGATTAGCGTCAACGGCGACCCTTCATTCGAACCTGACGAGACGTTCACCGTCCTGATCTCGACCCCGAGCGGCTACGTCACGGGCGCATCGATGAGCGCGACCGGCACTATCCTTAACGATGACGCCTTCTCGAACCTGCCGTCCACCGTGCAGATCGCTGCCGAGGGCGACAGCAACACGACCGGCATCGGCGGTACGCCTGGTGGCATCAACAGCTACGTCGATCGAGGTGTGGTATCGGGCCTGACTGCCGGGCCGACCTACACTTACCGCAAGCTGTCTTTGAGCGGTCAGACTGCGGCAATCATGGCAAGCCAGTTCGCGAACGGCACTGGTGGCTCGGGGCCTATCTCGGTAACGGCAGGACCGCTTGGTGGCACCGGTTCGGACGTCGGCATGGGGCCTGCCTTTAACCCCAACGTCGATATGAATATCGGCACGATCATGGCCGGCACCAACGACGGCGTGTTCCAGGCGCATGACTCCATCATGCGGGCTCTCCGTTCCGTAATGGTCAGAGCTGGTGGCGTCGGGTTCCAACGAACCCTTGTCGGCACCATCCCGTCACGCAATAACGTGGCGTTCGATGCCACTGATACCAGTGTCGAGCACAACTTCGACGGCGCTACCGTGCCGCTCAACCAGAGCATTCGCGCCCTATACAGCAGCTACCTAAACGCGGATTACATGTTCGATTTGGGCTCAGTTCCAGAGCTCGATACTGCTGCGAAGGTTACCGTAGATTTCTCGGGTGACGGCACGCACTTCAAGAACACAGCGGTTGAATACTTCGGGCCAGTTTATAGCGCCGCAATCAACAAGGCAGTCGCAGCTCCTGGCGTTCGGACCTTCGGGCCGCTGACGTGGAGCTGGTTCGACCATTCTACGGCTGTGGTTTTGACCAACGCCAACGGCGACGCAGCTTCCGCTATCCGGGGCGCAGACATTGCCTCGCTTCCGAGCGGCGGTGGCGGGACCGTGGTCTACGGTTACCCGATCATTCGCACCGGTAAATACTGCTGGGAGGTCGGTTATACGGGAACGCCCGCGAATATGATGCTTGGCGTTGTCGGACACCTCACCAAGCTGAACAAGCCGCAGAGCGGCACCGTGTACGCAACAAACGAGGGGATCGGCTTTAATCCTGTCGCCAACGGGCAAGTCACCATGCTTCTCGCCGCTGTTGCGAATGCTAAAGCAGAGGCTGTGCCGAGTGGCGGGTCGTATCTTTTCTGCGTGGATGCGGACGCTGATCTTCTTTGGGTGCGACCTTCTACGTCAACCCTGTTCAATGGTTCGGCTGATGCGAACCCGGCAACCGGTGTTGGAGGCATCGACATATCGCAAATTCGCGCCCTTGACGTTGCCGCTGTCGGGCGACGGAACTCGGGCTATTCCGCATGTTGTTCGTTCCGAGGGGTCGGGAACTTCGTCGCCCGCTTCACTGCTGCCACGATGACCATCCCCATCCCCTCTGGCTTTAAGGCGCTCGACCAGTGATCCGCGGCGTCGTTTTCGCCATCGCCGCGCTCCTCTCCACGCCGGTAGCTGCGCGGACCGAACACATCGTCACCGGCGCCAACCCTCCCGCGCAGATTACCGTCTGCGCGGGCGACACCCTAGTTCTCAAAAAGAAGATGGGCCGCGAGCTCCTGGCCGACGGCTCGCGTGAGAAGGGGTGGAAGGGCTGGAACGATCGCGCGCGTTCGGACGCGGCCGGCAACTGGTTCGAGACGATCGGCGCCAGCAAGATCCGGTTCGTCGAGAACGTCCAGGGCAAGGGCTGGGTCTACGCACCGATCGACGCGGCTCCCTGCGCCGCAGCAGTAAAGCCCGCAAAGGTGCTGTTCGGTGCAAACCTATCCGGCGCCGAAGCAAGCGGAAGCGACGCGGTTCGGCCGTCGATCGAGGACTGGACGGGTTACATCGAGCGGTACGGCTTCCAGCTCATCCGCTACCCGTTCAAGCTGGAGCGCATGACCCCGGCCCGGGTCGCAGACCTGAAGGTCAGCGTCGCCTATGCTGGCAGCAAGGGTGTTCCCGTCATCCTCGACCGCCACGATTACACCTGGCGCGTGCCTTCGGTGATGATCGCCGACTGGACGGCCTTCGCGCGAAACTTCCCTGATGATGGGTCTGTACTTCTCGACCTGGTCAACGAGCCGAAGGGCTTCGATGATCCGGTCCTGACAAACGACTGGGACCAGTGGCTGCGCGACAGCAACATCATCATCGCCGGTCTGCGTGCGAACGGTATCCGGCACCCGATCCTGCTCGAATATCCGCAGTGGTCAGCATCGTTCCGCTTCGACAAGCATGAAGGACCGAACAAGGCTTGCGAGAGCGCGGCCTGCGCGATCGACCGCGGGGGTGGCCTGAAGGACCCGCTCGGCCTGACGCGCATCAACGCCCACCGCTACTTCGATCGGGGTTCGTCGGGCACGAGCAAGGAATGCGACGCCAAGACCAGCGGGTTCGTCGAGTTCGCCGAGCAGCTTCGCCGGCGCAACCTCCAAGCCTACATCACTGAGTCCGCATTCGGCTCGAGCTATGGTGTGCATTCGACCTGCAAGGCTGTGGGGCAGGAGGCTATCGAAGCGCTGCGCGCCAACGCCGATGTGCTCAAGGGCGCGACGTGGTGGGGCGGCGGTCGTATCTGGCCGGAGAGCTACATCTACAAGATGGATGGCTCCAAGGCGACGCGATACAGCGTTCCCGTCAATCCATACGTGACGCAAATCGTCGGCAAGTAGCCGCATGGTCTGTAACACACATGCGCGTTGCAAACTCGGGGTAGGTGTGGCACAATAGCCACACCTACATAGTTTCAAGTAAAGGTGTTTCGTGGATCCAGAAGAACAGGCCGCAGCAGATGCGGCCGCAGCAGCAGCCGCAGCAGCCGACAAGAAGGACGAGAAGCCCGACGCCAATGTGGCTGAGCTCGAACGTCTGCGCGCCGAACTCGCAAGCCGCGACGCCAGCCTCGCACAGTTCGAGGGCCTCGACCCGGCCGCAGCCAAGGCAGCAATCGCCGCGCGTGACGCGTCGGAAGCTGCGAAGCGCGATGCCGAGAAGGCAAAGGCCGAAGCCGAGGGCAACTGGGAGCGCGTGCGCGAGCTGATGGTCGCCGAGCGTGACGCCAAGGAAGCGGCGCTCCAGGCGCAGATCGAGGAGCTGAAGACCGGCAAGTCGGCCGCAGACGCCCGCCTCGACAACATGGCGATCGACCGCGCCTTCAACGAAAGCAAGTTCCTCCGCGAGAAGGTCGCATTGCCGGTCGGCAAGGTTCGCACCCTGTTCCACGAGCATGCGGAAGTCGTCGATGGCGAGACCGTCGTCTATGACAAGCCCAAGGGCGCCGCGAAGCGCACGATGCTGGTCGACGGTTCCGGCAAGCCGCTGGGCTTCGAAGCCGCGATCGAGAAGGTCATCATGGCCGATCCCGACAAGGACGACCTGCTGAAGTCGAACGCCAAGCCCGGCGCGGGCTCGCGCACCGATGGCGGCAAGACCGACCCCGACACGGGCAAGAGCCGTCATCAGCTGTTCGCGGAGGGCTTCGCAAACCTGCGTGCGAGCAATCGGCGGTAGTGACATTTTTACATCAGGGTAGTGTGTGGTATTTACAACACATGCACCCTGATGTAGGATGGTGTCAGAAATAAAGAAAACCGATTAGGAGAACGAGATGCCTTTGCTTCGTGTGGAAGCCGAGAAGCTCTCGACCACGACCCTCGAGCGGGGCGTGATCGAGGAGATCATCGACAACGATGCCATGTTCGCGATGCTGCCCTTCATGCGCATCCAGGGCAAGGGCTACATCTACGACCGCGAGCTCGAGCTGGCCGAGGGTGATTTCCTCGATCCGAACGACACGATCAACGAGAGCGCTTCGACGTTCCAGGAAGTCGTGGCGAAGCTCCGCATCCTGATCGGCGACGTCGACGTCGACAACTTCCTCGACGAGACCATGTCGGAGACGAACGACCAGACGGCCGTTCAGATCGCCGCCAAGGTGAAGGGCATGAGCCGCAAGTTCCAGCGCACGCTGGTCCAGGGCGACAACTCGGCCCGCAACAAGGAGTTCGACGGCATCCAGCGTCTCGTGACGGCGGACCAGACCTTCTATGCCGGCTCGGGTGGCAATGGCGGCGCGCTGACCTTCGAGAACCTCGATCGTCTGCTCCGTATGATCCCGCTCGGTGCGGACGCGCTGGTGATGCGCGGTGGCACGACCGACGCGATCGCCGCGATGCTGCGCCAGCTGGGCGGCACCAACCCCGAGCACGTCACGATCTCGCTGGGTGGTGATCGCAAGATCTCGGTCCCGTCGTATCGTTCGGTCCCGATCATCATCAACGACTTCCTGTCGGACAAGGAAGTGCGCGGCGCGGCCCCGACGACCTGCTCGATCTACGCAGCGCGCTTCAACGAAGCCGACGGCGTCCACGGCATCTTCGGTGGTCCCACCGCAGGCGTTCGGGTGAGCTCGGTCGGCCCGGTCCAGAACAAGGACGCCGAGCGCTACCGCGTGAAGTGGTACACCGGCCTGGCGCTGAAGTCGACGAAGTCGCTGGCCCGCCTGGGTGGTGTCACCAACATTTGATCCGTGTGTGTGGTGTCCACCACACATGCAGGTCTCAACAGGGGCGGGGCCGAAAGGTCCCGCCCTTTTCGTTTCAGAGAAGGAAATCCATTTGAAGATCCGTATCACCTCGCCCGGTTGGGAGAACTTCACCGGCCCGCTCGCTGGCGGCACCATGTTTCAGGACGGCGTCTCGGTCGCAGATGTCGATCGTCGCCTCGTCATGCGTATCGGTTGCAGCCTGTCGATCGAGGAAGTCGACGAGGACGGCGAGAATGTCGGCCAGGTCGGGCCTGCCGCCACGCTGTTCAATATCCGCGGCGATGACATGCCCGTCCGCGCGCATACCGAGACCGGTGTGGAAAGCGTGCTGCGCATCCAGGCCGAGCGCGAGGAAGCCGAGAAGAACGCCGCAGCTGAAGCCGAGAAGGCCGCAGCTGAAGCCGAAGCGCTTGCGTCGGCCCGCGCCAAGATCGAGTCCGAGACGCCTGTCGTCTACACGCGCATGGAGCTCGAGGGCATCGGCGCCAACGACGGCATCGCCGGCCTGCGCGCGATCGCGGAGACCATGGACAACGTGAAGGGTCGATCGGTCACCGAGCTCGTCGCTGCGATCCTGAAGGCTCAGGCGAAGGCACTGGCAGCGTAATGCAGCGGGTAACAGACGCCTCGCCGCTTGCGATCACCGTTCCGCTTCAGGACGACACCGGGGGCGCGATCGCGGCTACCGCAGCGACTTGGCGTCTGTTCGACCAGGACGAAGTCGAGATTGCATCCGGTGACGGGGCGCTCGACCAGAACGCCGTCTCGGTCCTCATTCCCGGTGCCCACAACGCGATTACCGAGGTGCGTGAAGCGCGCAACCTGCGGGTGACGTTCGCGACCGAGAGTGGCGACGTCGTGGTCGACACCTTCTACCTCGTCACCAAGTCGACGATCCTCGCCATGCTCGAGAACAGCTTCCAGACGATGGGGCAGTCGATCGTGCTGCGCGAGAGCTTTGGTGGCCTGCTGGACGGCTGGGACGTCGCCACGACCACCGAGCGCACGCAGGCGATGGAGCACGCGTTCCACAAGATCTCGCGCCTGTCGTTCAAGCTGACGCCTGACGATCCGAGCCAGTATGCCGGGTACGAAGACACGGACTATCTGGGCGGAATGGGCGTCGCGTATCTCGTGACCGACATCGCGCGCATGCCCGTCGACAAGTTCAAGGCATTGCCCGAGCGGTTCCTGACCGCGCTCAAGCGCGCGCAGCTGCTTGAAGCCGACAACCTCCTGGGCGGCGACATCATCGGGAAGCGGCGCGCAGACGGCATCCTGTCCGAGACGACGGGCGAAAGCTCGATGATGTTCAACTCGCGGCCGGCGCTCGACATGCCGCTGTCGCGGTCGGCTAACCGTGAGCTGTCCGGTTACATCTATCGACGGATCGAACTGACGCGCGGATGAATCCGATCACCCAGCGGGCGCTCGATGCGACCGCGCGCTACCAGGCGCTCCTCGACCTCTTGCGCCGCCAGTTCGAATTGGCAGTCGCTGACGACCCCACGCACGGTTCGACGCGACTGACCGCGGCCGACAACGCCAAGGACCAGGCCCGGGAATGGCTTGCTGACGAGGCAGAGGTCATTCGCATCGACACCTACGGTCTCGGTCTCCAGGCATACGACGATGCAGCACGGGCGACCGGGCAGATCGCCCCTGAAGCACCGACAGAGCTTCACACGCACTTCGGCAACACCGGGGACTATTTGGTCGAGATACTCGCTGCGCAAGCTGCACGCGACATCTCCACGATGGTTCGCGAGGTCAACTCGACAGGCATCCGGCTCGACATGGCCGCGCGCGCGGGCAAGCCGAAGGAGATCGCTCTAGCTGCTGCGCTGCTGATGCGGCGCCAAGGTCCCGAGTTCCGGTTCATCGATCGCATGGGCCGGAGCTACTCGTCCGCGAAGCATGTGCGTGACCAATATCGCCATCACCTGCTGACGACCAGCAACGAAGCCTTCCTCTACGCGATGTCTGAAGCTGGCGTCACCGAGGTCCAGATCAACCACCCGAACCCGCAACACAAATGGCACGGCGAAATCATCGCGGTCCACGACGTCGAAGGGGCAGGGGAGAGCTATTACGACGTCCGCGACGAGGTGTTTCATCCATCGTCCGACGCATTCCTTTCGATGGTGGAGTGAGCCGTGTTCCGACCGAACAACAAGTGCCTGTTGAGCCGCCCCGCGGGGCGTGACCTATTCAGCAAACCTCGCCTGACGAAGCCCGTCCGCGTGCCCTGTTCGATCGTGAAGCTGGAGACGACCGCGCTGACGACGTCGGTGCGCGCCGATAGCAGCGCAAGCCGCGGCGCCGCAGAGCAGCAAGAGGCAGCGGCTGTCATCCTGTTCCCGACAACCGTCAAGGTCGCGATCAACTACGTCCTGACCGTCTCCGGCGTCCAAATCCGCGTCACCAAAGTCGTCCCGCGTTTCAATGTCGCCGGCAAGCTCGACCACATCGAAGTGGCCGGTGTTATCCAGGAGCTGGCGACGTGAGCTTCACGTTCAAGCCAGGCGAGGGCGCCAGTGATGTCGGCGCGACGTTCGAGCGTGTCGGTGATCGCACCAGTGCTCGGGCGCTTCGCGCAATGCGCCGCGTTGCCAAGAAGGTGAAAGACCAGTCGGTCAAGAACGCACCGATCCTTCGCGGCGATCTGGAGGCAGCGCACGAGATCGTTGAGGAGAAGGCTGAGAATCGCCGTATCGTGACGACCGTTCAGGTGGGCGCGACCGGCCTGACTCGCACCGATGTCGATAAATACGCATCGATCATCGAGGAGGGACTGTTCGAGAAGCTGGGCGACCGCTCGATCGCCAAAGGCTCCCAGGTCGGTCCGCACTTTCTTGAGCGGGCATTCGACGAGTTCTCCGACGACCTTCCCGAAGACCTGATCGACGAAATCATGGGAGACCTGTTGTGATCCACCTTATGCGCATCGCGGAGCTGATCGAAGCAACTGGCGTAGCGGCCGCTGGCGACGACCTGTTCATGTTCACCCTGCCAGCGGACGTCCAGAACGGCATCATGATCCGCGGCCCGCTGACGGGCGATCCGATCAACCCGGAACAGCCCGACTTCTACTCCAGCGAGTTCCTGGTAGTGGTCCGTGGCGGCGATGGCAGAGCCGCATTCGAGAAGTGCAAGACCATCTCGTCTGCCCTGACGATCGGCCGCGAGCAGTCGGGGGAGATCTGGATCACCGATTGCCGCCCCCGAACCCGGCCCATCGCGTACCCGCGCAGCGACGCGGGCACTGTCGAATGGGGAATCCCGTTCATCATCAGCTGGGGTCAAAAGCCCGACTGACGTGCATGGTAGACCACACGCATGCACTGTGTTATTATTGCCACTGCTAAATAGATCCGAACGATCAAAACCGACTTGGAGATGTCTGAAATGGCTGACGCCACCAATTTTGAAAACCTCGAGATGGGTCCATGCACGCCCACCTTTAAGGGCGTGAACCTCGGCCTCACCAAGGGCGGCTGCGAAGTTGCCATCGCGACCGAGTCCACGATGATTACCGCTGACCAGTTCGGCGAGACCGCGATCGACGAAGTCATCAAGGGCCGTAAGGTCACCGTGAAGGTGCCGATGGCAGAGCGCGATCTCGACAAGCTGCTCGCGGTGACGCCGGGCGCGACGCTCGTCACCAACGGCACCAAGAAGAAGCTGACGCTCGGCTCGGGTGTTGGCGCATCGCTGCGCAAGTCGGCCGGCATTCTCGTCCTGCATCCCAAGGGCATGCCCGACACCGACAAGAGCCGCGACTTCGTCGTGCCGATCGCGAACAGCAAGGGCGACATGACCTTCGCCTACAAGGTCGACGACCAGCGCATCTTCAACGTCGAGTTCACGGGCTACGTGGACCTGACCACCGACACGCTCTGCGTCTTCGGCGATCCGGCGCTCACCGCAGCCTAACCCGTCGGGGTGACTTCGGTCACCCCGCCCACCTTCGAACAGCACGGTATTCCCTTGACCAGCACTGGCCCCCGTTACCTCAACCTCGACGAGATGCCGACCACAGAGTCGGACATCAAGATCAAGCATCAAGGCGTCGAGCACGCGATGGTGATCCTCACCGTCGAAGGCTTCGTCGAGCAGCAGGCTCGCGCCCAGGAGCACGAGCGCCTGGTCGAGCTCGCCGCGAACTCGCCCGACGCGACCGTCGAGGAAGCGCAGGACGCCGAGCTGAAGGCCGTCGAAGTCATTCGCGACGCCGTCATCTCGTTCTTCCCCACGCTGCCGGTCAACCAGCTGCCGGTCCCCAAGTTGTTCACGATCTTCGCCTGGCTCAACCAGATGAGCCAGGACATGAACGATGCCGGCGCTGAAGGTGCGACGGACGCCGAGGGAAACGCCTAGAGGGAGACCGGCTGGAATCAGTCGATCTCCCCTTCTTCTTCTGGCGCGTAGCAAGTGCATACGGGCTGACACACACGCAGGTTCTGTCGCTTCCCCTGAAGTCGTTCTGGTCCGCCAACAAGCAGATCGATCGCCTTCAGGCCGAGCGTGACCAGCGCACCCTTCAGCTCCTGATCGCGGCCAGCTCCGGCGACACGGCGAAGGAGCTCTTTGCCAGCCTGCGCGCCGAGGTCGGCTCGCCGATGCTCGTCATCAAGGGCTTCGACGAGGCCAAGTTCCTCGAAATGCAGGCCAATTTCAACAGCAAGTGAGTGGATCGAGATCAACCGATGGCCGTCCGTAAACTAAGCGTCGTCCTCGATCTCGATACCTCGCGGTGGAACGGCAAACTCTCGGGCGCCAAGGGCGACGTCCTGAACTTCGGCGGTGCGGTACGTTCGACCGGGCTCGAGGCCAATCGCTTCAGCGCCACGATGGGCAACGTCGGGCGTTCGATGTCCTCGCCCACCGCCCGCTTGCGCGACCTGATGGTCATCTTGGGCCAGGCGCGCTCCGCATTCCTCACGCTGAAGGACGTCTCGGTCGGCTGGCTGGGCGCGATCTTCAAGCAGGCGGGCGAGATCGAGCGCCTGACGGTCCTCATGAAGGGCCTGTCGACCGCAACCACCGACATCGGCAAGAGCAAGGAAGCGCAGCAGAGCCTTTCGTCGCTCTACCAGATCGCGCGCACCTCGGGCTTTGCAGTCCAGGAACTCGCGCAGTCGTTCGTCAAGATCAAGTCGGGCGGCATCGACCCGATGAACGGTTCGCTCCGTGGCTTGGTCGACGCGACCGCGGCGTTCGGCGGTAACAGTGACACCCTCAACCGCGCCGCGATCGCGATCCAGCAGATGGCCGGCAAGGGCGTCATCTCGATGGAAGAACTTCGCCAGCAGCTGGGTGAAGCGGTGCCGTCGGCTATGAGCCTGATGGCGCGTGCCATGGGCAAGTCGATGCCCGAACTCGCCAAGATGATCCAGAAGGGGACCGTCCAGGCCAAGCCAGCGCTTGCCGCGATGTTCGCCGAGATGGAGCGCGTCTACCACGGCTCGGGCGAGAAGCTCGCAAACACCCTGTTCGGCCAGATGGCGCAGGTGAAGTCGAATTGGGCGCAGCTCACCACCGACTTCACCGGCATGGGTCAAAAAGACAGCTTCTTCGGCCGCGTCGTCGGGGAGATGAAGCAGCTCAACACGCTCATGCGCTCGACCGAGGCCCGGTCGTTCCTGGCGTCGTTCGGCGCGGGTGTCGGCAATGTCGCGGGCCTGCTGGTGTCGGTCATCAAGACCGTGGTCCAGTTCAAGGATCAGGTGGGCTTTGCCGCAAAGGCGCTCGCGACCGTCTGGGCGATGAAGACGGGCCTGGCGTGGGCGAACTCGCTCGGCCAGATGCTGAACAATCTCGCCGGCTACCTGACGAATCTCGGCGCAAACATGCGCACGTTGTTCTCGGGCGTCGACAACGGCACCGTTGCGCAGATCCGCTACAACATGGCGGTCGCGACGGGCCGGGTGACGATCCTTGGGTCCGCGCAGGCTGAAGCTCAGCGCGCACGCGCAGCAGCCGCGGGCGCCGCCCAGGCCGTCGTGAACGAGAACAATCGACTGGTCCTGCTCAAGTTGCAGGAGACGCAGCTTCGCGCCACGCAGGCCGCGCAGAACGCCGCTTCGCGCGCAGGCCAGCTCGCCGCATCGCAGAATGTCGTCATGGCACGCGCAGCCGCAGCAGCAGCCGAGCAAGAGCTGATCCGCGTGCGCGAGCTGGCGATCGCCAAGGCGACGAAGAACATGGCGTCCGATCCGGCGATCCAGGCCGCTCGCGCTCAGTCGATCGCCATGACAGCGGAGGAGCAGGCCGCAATCGAGCGTCTGTCCGTCGCTCGCGCCCAGGCCGACGCCGCAGCCAACAACTCGGCCCTGACCCGCACACAGCGCGCACAGCAGATTCGCACCGCGCTTCGGCAGCAGACGATCGCGGAGAGCGAGCTTGCGCAAGCCCAGCGCAATGCAGCCCTCGCCGCAGCCAACCTTTCACGGGTTGAAGGCGAAGTGCGCGCTCGTCGCCTCGCCGGCCGCGCAGAGACCGCGCAGGAGATTTCGGCCAAGGCACGGCTTGCGACGGCGACCGCGGGCGTCACCGCTGCGATCTCTCGCGAGACGGCCGCAATGGCTGGGAATGCTGTCGCGGGTAAGGGCAAGGTCAGCGTCGGGTTCCAGATCCTCGCGAACGTCGAGCGCCAGATCCTGGCCGAGGCAGCGCTTGTCCGAGCACAGAATGCCGAGACTGCATCGACGGTCGAGTCGACGCTCGCCACGCGCGCAGCAGCGCTTGCCAAGGGCGTCTATAGCGCTGCAACCGGCGTTGCCGCAGTGGCAACGACCGCGCTCGGGGCCGCGGTCAACCTTGCGCTCGGTCCGGTCGGCATCATCGCGATGCTCGCCTACCAGGCAGCAACGGCTTTCGGCGTGTTCGAGACCGCGGCTGACCGTGCGACCGCAGCAGCGCAGCGCATGCGTCAGGGGTTCCAGGAAGCCGGTGACGCCGCAAAGGTTGCCATGCAGCGTGCGAACCTGGCCGCGGAAGCTCGCGAGCTCAACGAGGACATGGGCAAGGGGATCGGCGTATCCGGTCAGTCGCACCAGAACACCGGCAACGGCGCCTGGTTCGTCAACGACGCCTCGCGCAAGAAGCGCCTCGCTGAAATCAAGAAGGAGGATGACGACCTCGTGGGCGCACGCGCCGCGGGTCAACAGACCGCCTATGTGCAGCGGCAGCAGCAGTGGCAAAACAAGGTCACCTCGGATCATGACGCCTTCCTGGACCGTCTTTCGCAGAGCTACGTCCGCGAGCAGCAGATCCGCACCAAGGGCGTAACCGATCAGAAGAAGATCGCTGCGATCGATGCGGAGCTGCGCGCCAAGTACGACAAGAAGGCGTCTGGCGATCTCCAGAACCGTATCGGTAGCCTTCAGGCAATGGTCGATGCTCGAACGGCAAAGGGTCTCAAGTCGGGTCCGATGATCTCGGCACTTCGGCAGCTCAAGCAGCAGGCAGATGCGACCAATGGCGCGTTGGAAGGCACCGCGAATGCCGTGAGCGGTGGTGGAGGCGGCAAGAGCAGCTTCCCGGCCGCTATGGCAGCGGGTGCAGGTAATGTCGCCAAGCTCAAGGCTCAGCTGGACGGCTCTGCCGGCAACCTCGCGAAATTCAACGCAGAGGTCGCAGCTGGTGCGCCGAAGTATAAGGGCTGGAGCAAGGCTCAGCTCGACGTCGTGCGCGGCCAGATGGCAATGAAGGATGCGCTGACCGCCGCGAAGGGTGGGCAGGCCGACGCCGCAAACGCAGCAGACGACCTCGACACGCGCCTGACGAACCTCGCGGGCAAGATCGCCGGGCTTCGCGACGAGCTCCAGGGCGGCGAGGGTGACCTTGCCAGCTTCAACGCTCAATTCGAGGCCGGTGCGTTTAAGGGCGTGCCGCAGGAGAAGATCGACCAGATGCGCGAGTATCTGAAGATCGTCGAGAGCCTCAATCGCCAGAAGGACGTGAAGGCATCCACAGGTCGGCTCGACGCGGAACTGTCGAAGTCACGCACCGAAGCCGATGCGCTGTGGAAGTCGTTTTCGTCGGGGACGATGGAGACCGACAAGCGGCTCGCGCAGATCACGTCGCGCTTCGCTGGTCTGACCGACGGACTGAAGGGCGACGATCTCGCTTCGGCGAACGCCACGATCGACAAGATCGTCCAGAACTTCAAGGACGCAGACGCGGCCGACATTGCCCAGGGCTGGAGCGATGCAGCGATCGAGATGCGGAACAGCCTGCTGTCGGAGAACGACCAGCGCCAGAAGAACTACGAGCTGGAGGTCGCGCGTCAGCGCCGCCTGATCGAGCTGACCGCAGCCGGGTCGCAGCGTCGCCTCGATATGGAAAAGGCGTTTGCTGAGTGGGACCGCGGTTCGAAGGCGCAGCTTGCTCGCCAGAACGAGGGCGCAATCACTCGCATGGGTCGCGACTGGGCCAAGATGGGCCAGGGCATCCAGTCGACGATGGCCGACGCCGTGGCGAGCTACGCCGACGGCATCGGTGAGGCCGAGTTCAATACCGGTGAGTTCGTGCTGGGTGTGGTCAAGAGCCTGATGAAGGTGATCCTTACGGCGATGATTGCCTACGCAATCCTCTCGGCGATCGGCATGGCGAACAACTCGGACGGCAAGCACGTCAGCATGGGCTCGTTCCTGAAGGGTCAGATGGGGGCAGGCGTGGGGCTGAATAACGGCTCGAAGTCCAGCATCGGTTACTCGGCCGCAAAGACCCCGGTAGCCCACACGGGCGGTGTGATCGGTGGTGCTCTCAAGACGGTCAGCGGGGTCAACCCGGCCATCTTTGCGAACGCCGCGAAGTATCACACGGGCGGCTTTATCGGTGAGCGACCGCTCCAGCCAGGCGAGCATCCGATCATCGCCAAGGAAAAGGAGCTCATGCTGACGGAAGATCAGCAGAACCTCCTTGGTCGACGGCTCGCAGGCGGGGGCGGTGTCGCTCCGTCGGTTAAGATCGACTTCATCAACAACAGCGGCACGGACATGGAGGCCGAAGCGAGCGAGCCGTCCTTCAACGGGAAGGACTGGGTCATCGGCATCGTCACCGAGGCGACCAGTAAGCAAGGCCCGCTCCGCACCGCGCTCAAACAGCTTGGAGCAGGTTAGTAATGGCACAGTTTCCCATCAAGGGAGTTGGGGCGGGCTTTCTCGAACGAGGGGAGAGCCCGTCCAAGTACGTCCCTGGCGTCGAGGTCAACGACATTCGAGCAGATGCAGATGGCGGCTATGAGTTTCGCCGGCAGCGCACCACGCGCCGGCCGCGCGAGACCGTCAAGACCGGCTTCATCGGCTGCTCGCACGACGACTATCTGAAGCTGAAGGCGTTCTGGGATGCGCACCTCACGACCGAGGCGTTCACCTATTACGACTATGTCCACGGCTTCTACCGGACGATGCGCTTCGAGAAGGAGCCGAACTGGGAGCCCCAGATCATCGGTCGTAACCGCATGTGGTCCCCAACATTCGAGATGAAGGAGCTGTAATGGCACGCCATCTTTCTGTCGCAACGGTAATTGAGAAGAACAAGATCTCGTCCAAGGTGGCGTTCGTCGTTCTGCTCGAGCTGCGGATCGTCGACCCCAACACACGCCAGGTCGTCGAAATCCTGCGCCTGGCAGCGAACGACGAAAACATCATGTTCGGGCTCGACGAGAAGGGCTACACGGCGATCTACCAGTCGGCCAACTTCGACCTTCAGATCGACCAGAAGGCAAACACGTCGCCGAGCGTGACGCTGACCGCAACGGACCCGACGATGTTCATCCAGTCGAGGATCGAGGGCTACGCCGGGGGCGTATTTTCGGAGGTCGTGCTGATGGTGGTGAACACCGCGCGCCTCGATAAACCCGCGGAGGTGCGCGAGAAGTTCAGCGTCATCACGACGTCGTCCAAGGACTATGTCGTCACCGCGAACCTGGGGGCCGAGAACCCGCTTAATATCCAGTTCCCCAAATACAAGCAGTTCCGCGAGCGCTGCGCCTGGCGCTTCAAGGATTATGGGTGCGGCTATAAGGGTGCAGCGACCACCTGCACCTATGTCCTCGATGGGAAGGGCGGGTGCCGCGAGAAGGGTAACAGCATGAACGCACGCGTTCTGCCCGGCCTGGTGCCCATGAACCTGTAGGAGGTGCATGGTAGATAACACACATGCAATCTGGTATGATGTGCCGCTATGACACCCGAATATCTCGATCTCCTTGGCGTGCCGTTCAAACGCGGCGCGCGTGGTCCCGACGCCTATGATTGCTATGGGTTGGCGATCGAGATGTTTCGACGCGCAGGTGTCGTTCTTCCCGACTTCGAAAGTCCAGGTACGATCGAGGAGGTTGCAGACCTCATCTCGTCCGAGAGCGCACGCTGGCGCCGAGTTCCGATCGGCACCGTCGGCTCGCTGGTGACCCTGCGTGTCGAGGGTATCGGCGCGCATGTCGGCTTCACGTTGACCGGCGACCGTTTCCTCCACGCGTTCGAGGCGACCGGTGTCACCACCGACCGCCTGACCAACGGCATGTTTACTCCGCTTGCGGCATACCTCTATGCGTGAGGATCGCTCGCCCGACGTCGTCCCGGATCTGGTGCAGCTCCGGCTGCTCTACGACGCATTCACGCCTTCGAGCGTCGAGGTTCACGAGATGGAATACCGGGAGGGCGCGACGCTCGACCAGTATTTCGATGGGCTTCCGACCGAGCACGAGTGGAAGGCGTTTCACAACGGGCAGGAGGTCGCGCTCGACCATGCGCACCTGCACGTCGTCAACAAGGGCGACCAGCTCGGGTTAATCCTGATCCCGCAGGGCGGTGACGGCTTCAAGGCGATCATGCGCATCGCGCTGACGGCTGCTGTGGCAGTCGTCGCGGCTATCACGCAGCAGTGGTGGGTCATCGCCCTCGTCGCGGTCGGCGCCGGGCTCGTGAACGCGTTCCTGCTCACCCCAAAGAGCAAGCTCGGCAACGACAGCAACACCTCGAACAGCTACGGCATCGACGGCGCGAAGAACTCCGCGGTCGAGGGTATCCCTTACCCTGTCATCTATGGCGAGTATCGCGTCGCCGGCAACTTCGGCGACCTCTACACGCTGAACGTCGGCGACGACCAATACCTGTTCCTGCGCACCGTCCTCAACGACGGCGAGATCGAGGGTGTCTACGACATCGAGGTGAACGAGCAGCCGCTCGCCAACTTCACGAACGTCGAGACGCGCTTCAAGAAGGGGACGCTGACCGAAGACGTGAATGACTGGTTTGGCCGGTCGATCCGTCAGGTCAACAAAGGGATGAAGATCGACACGACGGCGCTCGTTCACGAGACGTCGACCGAGGTCGATCAGCTCCGCTTCGATGTCGGCTTCACTCAGGGCCTTGTTCAGATCGACCAGAAGAAGGGCACCTACAAGCCGCGGTCGGTGACGTTCGTTATGGAATATCGCCTGCTCGACCCGATCACGAAGCAGCCGGTCCAGGCATGGACGGGCGCGGCGAACCCGAGCAACTACATTGGCAGCGCCGCGAACCTGTCGATCGTCGGCACCGCCATGCGCTTTATCGTCGGTGCTCAGTCGAACGTCGCGTCGACCGCAGCTGAAGCTCGCGCGCTTTCCGCCAACAGCCTCGAATACCGCGTCGACGGGGGCAACTGGGTCTCGGTCGCCCCTACGCTGTCGAGCGAGCCCAGCGTCGGCTACAATCTCGACCCGTCGGGTGACGGCTCGATCGTCGGCGACACCGACATCACGCCGATCGCGAACAGCACCTACGACGTCACGCTCAGTAAGGCGGGCGTCGTGGATTTGCGCCTTCCGAACGGGACGATCAGCGAGGTTATCGCCTACCCGCCCAACCAGACCGGCACGGTCACTGTCACGGACAAGCGCACGCGCCAGATCCGCAAGTCGTTCGAAAGCGGCCGGCTCGCTCGCGGCTACTACCAGGCGCGCATTCGGCGCACGACCGTCACGTCCACCGATCAGTATCTGCTCGACGAAGTCTTCCTGACGGACGTCGCGGAGATCCAGACGGACCAGGTCGCGCTGCGCGGCACCGCGAACCTGTCGCTCAAGATCAAGCTGAACGAACAGCTCAACGGAATACCGGGGCTGACCGCGCGCGTGCGAGGCTCGCTGCTCCAAGAATACGACTTCGAGGGCAACCCGACCGTCAAGCGCTGGAGCAATAATGTCGCCTGGGTCGCGCTGGACATTCTCGCGGGCATCGAGCGCGGCGCCGGAACGCCAAAGACTGAGATCGACTGGCCTGCATGGCTCGATTTCGCGCAGCACTGCCGCGACAACAACCTGGCGTTCAACGGCGTGTTCGAGACGGGCACGACGCTCGCCGAGGCGTTCCAGACCGTGCTGCGCGTCGGCCATGCGGCGCCGGTTCCGGTAGGCAATAAGATCTCGGTGGTGATCGATCGCAAGCGCGATCCCGTCACGGCGTTCGGCCAGGGCTCGATCCTCAAGGGGACCTTCCAGGTCACCTACATGCCAATGGTCGATCGGGCGAATGAGTTCGAGGTCAGCTACTTCGATCGGAACGACCGCAACAAGCAGAAGACCATTCGCTACGTCGACCCCAAGGCGGTCACGTTCAACGAAAGCCAGCGTCTGTCATCGATCGCGCTCATGGGCGTCGACAACATCGAGCAGGCGCGGCGCGAGCTGTGGCGCAACATCTACGCCAACCGGCTGCTAATCCGCACGATCGAGTTTGAGTCGTTCCTGGAATCGATCAACATCGTCCAAGGTGAGAACGCGCTGATCGCGCACAACATGATGGAGTGGTCGCAGTCGGGCCGCACGGCCGCGGGATCGACGACGACGCGCATCCAGCTCGACCAGAACGTGTATATGGAGCCGGGCAAGTCCTGGGGCGTCCTCATCCTTTACGACGCGATCGCACAGGGCACCGCCAAGGTGTCGAGCGTCATCGGCAATAAGCTCATGATCCCGACCGCGTCCTTCCTGTCGCCCGGGAAGGTCCCCGCGCGTGCCAAGGTCGGCGAGGTGGATTGCGAGATCGCCCAGGTCGTGAAGGGGTCGCAGTTCGACACCGTCCTGCTTGCCAGCAACGACGGCATCAAGACCGGCGACACCGTCACGTTCTGGGATACCGACGTCCTGATCGAGCGCGAGGTCGTCGCGCCAGCTGGGGCTGTCGAGCGGTCCTTTGTCGACGTGACCGTGGCGTTCCCGGTCGCGCCCGCTTCGCTGCGCAACTTTATCTTTGGCGAGCTGCGCCTGGTCAAGAAGCCCTACACGCTGACGGGCGTCAGCGGGAACGGCGTCGAGAAGCGCAAGCTGACCTTCATGGAATACGACGAGCGGGTCTACGGTCCTGCGGAGCTCGAGATCCCGATCCCGGTTGCGCCGCCTTCCGATCGCGAGGTCGCGCACGTCCAGTCGCTCCTGTTCGATTACGAGCGCATGGTCTCGGCCAACCGCAAGTCGCTCAACGCGCGCGTCCACTGGACCGCTGCGGGGATCCGCAACTATGCCGGCGCGGACGTCTACATGGCGCTCAACGGGGGCGCGATGCGTCCGGTCGGGACCGCGCTCAACATGACCGAGCTGCTCGTGTCGCTCAATGAGGGCGACGTGCCCGAGTTCAAGGTCGTGGCCTACAACAAGCGCGGCGACCGTGCCCCGTTCGCGACTGCTCCAAGCGTTCGCGGCACCATCGCGGTCATCTACGCAACGCTCGATCCGCCAACCGGGCTCACCGTCGTTCCCACGAACTTCGATGTCATCGGCTCTGCGGCTGTAAGCTGGGTGGCGCCGGGCGACGGTACTGGGGTGACCGGTTACGAGGCTCAGTATCGGCGCAAGGTCGAGACCGAATGGTTGAGCCTTGGGAGCCACACCCAGACGCGGTGCGCAATGAACGGTCTTCAGACGGGAGCCTATGTCGTTCAGGTGCGCGCGGTCGCGGAAAACTCGATCTCGCCTTGGGTGACGAAGGAGTTCACCATCGCGGTTGCGCCTACGAACATGCAGGATTTCTCGAAGTGGAATAATCGGAACCCTGACCCGATCGTCGCGCCGACAACCGATGCCGCTACCGATGTCGAGCACGTCATCAACACCGACGGCTCGGCAGACATCAGCTTCGAGTTCGGGTGGGGCGGCGACGAAGCGACGATCGACGGCTTCGAGGTTACCTGGAGGAGCACGGCGTCCTAAGTGCATGGTAGATAACACACATGCAATCTGGTATTATCCGCGCCATGGCAAATCCCACCGATACCAGCGTTTTCATCCAGCCGAACAAGCGGTCTGTCATCCTGCCCGGCATGGCGGCAGACCGCTTTTACGACTTCAGCGTGCGCGCATATCGCCGGGTCGACTCTGACATCAACGCCGACGGCGTCGTCTACTCGCCGCTCACGCCAGCGAAGAACACGCGCTACCGGCCCAGCGTGCGGGTGTCGTTCAACGGCAACATCACCGGCACGATTATGGACGTCGCGGCGAGCCAGGTCATCTCGGACATTCGCGGGATGACGGCCGACAACATACTGTCGCGTGCAGAAAAGCCGCAGCTTTCGCTGGTGCATTCGCAGCTGCTGGCCTCGTCGTCGGCTTCGGCCGCGAAAGCGCGACAGCTGGGCGGGATCGACGCCTACATCGACGCCTCCAACGTCGCGACGAAGGCGTGGACCGACTATATCGTGAGCCTCGTCCCGGCGTATAACGATATGTCGAAGGACACGCCGATCAACGCCGCGACCTTCCAGACCTCTTACGCAGCAGCCGTGTCGGCGCTGGCCGATCTCGACGCCATGATCGCCGATCGCGCCGCCCAGCTCGCGAAGTGGGACGGCGTCACCGGCGCAAACAAGCCTGACGACAACGCAGACGTCACCGGCGACAACACCTCGAAGGACACGAACGCCGTTGGCGGCAAGCCCGCGGTCGAGATCGTCGAGGAGCTCACCGACGCACAGGTTCGCATTTCCGAAGCGATGGCGGAAGTCGCCAAGGCATTTCAGGAGGCTCGCCAGGCGCGCGCGGCCGCAGCAGCAGCTGGTCTCGAGATCGATCAGGCAAATCAGGATCTGACTGACGCGCGCACCGAGCTGGAAGGCGACTTGGCGGGCGTTCGCAACAACCTCGCCAACGAGATTGCGCGCTCAACTGGAGAGGATGCGGTGCTGCGCGACAAGCAGGCACTCGTCCAGAAAGACGTTTCGAGCAACGCGGCTGCGATCGAGGACGAAAAGGCGGTGCGCGCGACGACCGTATCGGCGGTCGCGAACCGGACGAGCGTCGTCGAGGCGAAGCTGGACGGCAAACAAGACAGCCCGCTTGCGGCAAGCATTCGTGACGCATCGACCGCCGCGGCAGATGCGACGCGGGCGATCGCCGGCCGCACGGCTGCTCTCGAGGCGCGGGCAACGGGTGGTGGTAACCTCTTGCAGAACACCGCCTTTGAGACCCTGCGCGGCTACTCGATCACCAACAATCCTAATGGTGGCGTGATTGTCATCAACGCGCCTAGCGATGACTGGCACCCAATCGGTGAAAACGCCCTCGCGATGCGCCAAAGCAAAGCGCCGACCGGCAGCATCATGGAAGTCGTCAGCGAACCGATCCCGGTCAGCGCGGGCGAGTTCTACCAGTGTTACGCCATGACCGCGAGCCACCGAAGCCGTGCTTGGGTCTCCATCATGTTCTACGACGTAAACGGGGCCTTCACCGGCTACGGTGGCGAGAACGTCGGAGCGCGCGTCGATGCAGGCGGCAAGGATCCCAAGCAATGGGACCAGACTGGCGTAAAGTCGGTAAAAGCACCGCCAAACACGGTCTCGGCCCGGATCTGCCTTCGCACCTATGGCACCGGTCTGAATGACACGTACGTCTGGATCTGGCGCCCGTTCATTGGTGTCGCCAATGAAGGCCAGACCGGGTGGATACCTTACTCGCCGGGCTCCGAGAAGTTCGCGATCGCAGCCGCAAACGCAGCAATCACGGACAGCTCGATCGTGTCCGCCGCGGCGACCAAAGCCGTAGCGGATCGGACCACGTCGCTCGAGAGCAAGGTCGCCATGACCACCGCGTCGCCGATGTCGGCCAAGATCGAGGAGAACCGCAGCACGCTCGCGGAAGCCGATCGCGTTCTGGCCGGTCGGACCTCCGTTATCGAGGCGAGCGCGGGCACCAGCTCCAACCTTCTGTCGAATACCGAATGGACCACCGGCAACGAGGGCTGGGGCTTTACGCCGGAAGCAGGCTCCATTGGCGCGCGCAACGGTATCACCGCCAATATTTGGTGGCCCAACAACATGAACGCGCTCGTCATCGGGCAGGAAAATGCGAGCACCGCGCGCGCGGGGCACTGGTCGCAAGACGTGCATGGCCTGGAGCCGGGGGCGACCTATCAGGCGACGGTCTACTCATACTCTCACCGATGCAACACGGGCATCTACATCGACGGTTTCACGCCAGCTAACGCTGGCTTGTTCCTCGGGGAAAAGGTGACTGTGCCTCTGGATGCCGACGCCAAGCTGTTGAGCACCTACAAGCGCACCGTAGTCACGTTCACTGTGCCGGCCGGATATTCTTGGGTCCGCATATACCTGATGAAGCACGGCACGACGTCCGGTGGTAACAGCTACGCTTGGTTCTTGCGCCCGCAGCTAGTGAAAATCCGCCCCGGTATCACCGAGGCCGTGCCTTACACGCCGGGCAGCAATGTGGCCGAGCAGACCAAGCTCAACGCCACGATCATCGAGAACGCCACGACCGCAGCGGACGCCAACCGTGCGCTCGCATCGCGTTCCGACGTGATCGAGGCGCAGCTTCGCGGCGCTCGTGACAGCGAGCTCAACACCCGCATCTACAACGAGACGATCGCGCGAACCGATGCGGACGTGACGATGGGGAACCGTGTGTCGGGGATCGAGAGCACGGCGACGATCGGATCGGGCACAGGCAAAAACGACAAGTTCGCGATCTGGCCCTACGGTCAGGTCTACCCGACCGGATGGGCGGCGTGGGTCACGGAAGGCCAGTGGGGTATCGGCCGCGAGCCAGGCGGCATGGTTGGCAGTCCCTACGCGGCCTACACGACGAACATCGAAAACGCAGAGTGCGGCATCTACCAGACCGTCCCCGTCCATGCGGGCAAGTGGGTCATCGAGGTGACCGCACAGCGCGTCTCCGGTAGCCTGTCGGGTGCTGGCGTCACGCTGAGCGGCGTCTACAACCTCGACTTCCTCTCCGACCCGGACACGACTGGGCGCGTGGGCGACAGCGCGAACATGGAAATTCGGACGTGGACCAAGATGATCGACATCGGGGCCTACAGCGAAATGAACCTGCACTGCATGCACAGCTGGACCGGGTTCGGCCGCTACCGTGCGTCGAAGTATATCAAGTGGGGTCGACTTACACTTCGCCCGGCAAGTGTCGGCGAGATCGAAGCTGGCAAGGCGGCAGCGAGCGTCGTGTCGCTCACCGCTCGCGTGAAAACCGAAGAAGACACCCGCCTCGCGCGTGACAGCGCTCTCGCTACCCGCGCCGACACTGTTGAGGCTCAGCTTCGCGGTGCGCAGGACAGCGAGCTCAACACGCGGATCTACAACGAGGCCGTCGCCCGCGCGAATGCGGATAGCGTCGCAGCCGGCCGCACGTCGATCGTCGAGGCGTCGGTGGGCTACGACAGCAACAATCTCGTGCGCAACGGGACGTTCACCCAGCCCGACGTGAACTGGATCTATGATGGCGGCTGGCACATGCCTCAAGGCTGGTCGATGTGGGCGCAGGACGCAAACGCGTATTACGGGCCGTATGGGGCAGGCGGTTCCCAGTATGGCGCGCGCTATCCACTCCAAATCGACCGTCAGGGAAACCAGAACGGGCTGACGCAGGCGTTGGGCAAGATGCCTCCCGGCTGGTACACCTTTGAGGTCGATGTCGAGGGCCAGGATGGCAACTGGTCCGGTGCGGGCGTCCATTGCCAGTTCAACAACGGATACTCGGTCGAATACGGCTTCCACAACAACGCGGATACCGCTGACCGCATCGGCAATATCGGCAATGCCCAGCGCAAGTTCACTTTCATGTTTTACAACGGCGCGCAGTCGCCGGGCGTGAACCTCTATCTGATGGCCGGGTGGACGGGCTTTACCGGCGCGGGCGGCTATGGCTTCCTGCGCACGATCTGGCACCGCATCGTCATGCGTCCATCCACCGCAGGCGAGATCGCGTCCAAGAAGGTCGAGCAGTCGAACCTCCTCGCGCGCGTGACCACCGCAGAGGGCGCGGTTGCAGATCTCAAGGGCCGCGCGTCCGCCTATTGGCAGGTGCAGTCGGTCGCCGGCAACAACCGCGCGCAGATGCGGGTCTGGGCAGATGCGAATGCCGGCGCTGGCGTCGACATCATTGGTGACGTCCGCATCACCGGGGCTAACGGGAACGGATCGACGACCATCGGCGCCGCTGGGGTCGACGTTTACTATTCTAACGGTCAACGCGCCGTCAGGCTGGGGATCTAACATGGCAACAGGACTGCAAGTCTGGGCTCAGAATGGCACCTTGTTGATCGATACCACGAGCAGCGTCGCGCTAATACTCGGCACCTTCGCGATCGGAGGAGCGGGTTCTGCGCAGTCAGGCTCGATCACCGACGCTCGGCTCGGCAACGGTCGCCCATTTGCGTTTCAGCTCCTCGGTGGCATCCCCGGCGCAGACAACAAGGAGGCCATAATAACTACGTCTGCAAACGGCGTATCGTGGAGCTACCCTTCGGCGGAGGCGACCTACGAAAGCGACCGGCCGCGGGCTACAATTATGTATGGGACGTTTTGACATGGCGACGTTTCAGACTTTTCGGAGCGATGGTGCCCTTCAGTTCGATGCCGGGCTGATGACAATGGCTCTAATCGGCAAGGGGACAGTTTTTACCCAAGCCCGACTTTCGGGAACTACTACCAAGAGTAGCGTCCTCGTGCCGCTTCCTGACCTGACATCGCCGATCATTCTCGCAGTCCAAAGCCCTTTCTATTGCGCGCGCGCGGGCCGCTACATGAACGGCGCACAAGCCGTCGCGCATTTCGTATCGGGGGCAGACGTCAATCAGCCGGTGAATTATTGGCTGTATGGACAGTCGAACAGGTTTCCGCCTACCGGCGTTGGCCTGGAGCTGTTCGATACTGCCGGCAATCTAACCTACTCGTCCTCTCGCCCTGTTGCGACGATCGCCGCGGTTCTTGACGGCGCTACGCAAAGCGCGACCCTTTCGGCGGGGCGTTCCTACGCTCTCGCTGCACAGGAATGGACTGGTCGCTCTCGTAACAACGGACAGCTCTACAAGGACGGTCGACTTTACGAACCTGGCGACAGCGGAAACACGGCCGGAAATTGGACCTACAACAACGACGGTAAGCTCAATGGGACCGCCGCTTCTGGGGCGACCGTGTCGACGGGACTTGTCAGCTATGACGATGTCGCTCGCTCGCTCGGCAACAGTCGGTTCCCGCCGACAATTCCGGCAAACGCAACGTGGAGCAGGCCAATGGGACCGGTGCTCGTGCTCGACGTCACGGGCCACTAAGCCATCGAAACCGGGTGGAGCGAATGCCTACCATGTGTTATCATCGCCACACACATACCCACCGCATTTGCCTATGGAGAGCCTATGGACCTCGAAGATGACCTCACGAGCGAAGAACTAGCGCTCCTCGCCTCGCTGCAAGCCAAGAAGGCCAAGCAGAACTGGAACGCGCGTGAAACCGAGCGCCTCGCCAAGCTGAAAATCTACGAGCCGCTCAAGGATTTGCTCTCGGTTCGTCACGTAACCGCTCAGATTGAAGCAATCGCCGCGGTTATGCCGAATGTCGACCGTGAGACTTACCAGCGGCTCGAACGCCTGGTATCGATTATGCGCTACGACGCGATGCCCGTAGCGCAGCAGATCGAGCTGCTTTCGACGCCGATCCCGCTGCCGGAGACGGCGACGGTCTAAGGCCATCGTTGCCGGTGTGTTGCCTGCGTGCTATACTGCATGGCAAGCAACACACTTGCACGAGGCTTGTTCCAATGAATCCTGTATTTTTCGTCATGATTGCCCTCGTGGTGGTCGTGGCAGTTCTGGTCGTTCGGAGTCGCCTTCGCGCGACCGCGCCGACGCCAGAAACCATCCCCGGCGTTGGCGGTGGTTTTGGTGGAATGGGCGGCAACAATCGCCCGCCGCAGCAGACGTCGAAGTAACATGATCTACATCGCTCTGGTCTGTTCTCTCGCCGCGTTTCTGTCGGGGCTCCTGGCGATCGGCAGCGGGAAGGACTGGCACTTTAGCACCCGCGACATCGCTCGCGGTCGTGAAAACGCCATCGCCTATATCTGGGTCACGCTGTCGACGATCTTCAGCATTTCCCATTCCGCGGTCATCGGGTTCTGGATCTGGATCGGCGGTCCTGCAATCGTCGGCGAGCAACACACGACCATGTGGATGAGCTTTCACGCCGCCATGGGTCTGCTGTTTCTCACCGCACACCTGTTCATCAAAGCGAAGATCGAGAACTCGCGGGATCGCGCACCTTCGTACCTCTGGGGTAATGGCTGATGCCGACGAACACGATCACGTTCACCAACGCCTACGTTGCCTATGTCGGGCATCTGTTCTTCTTCGTCGGCGGCACGCTCATCACGCTGCTGGTCTCGATCTTCGACGTCACGCGGCGCACCGCGCTCAAGCTGTTCGCCGGCTGCATCTTCGGGGGCATCGGCGCACTGGTCGCAGGGCTCGCCCTGGAGGGCTGGGGCACTGCCTGGATGCTCGGTGGGGCAGGGATTGCGGCCGTCATGACCGAGAACATCGTCATGGGCTTCGTGAAGGCATCCGAGAACTTCCGCGACAGCCCGTTCGCAACGCTCGGAACGTTTCTCAAGGATCTGCTGCCCAGCATTCCCGGCTTCGGCAAGAAGGCAGACTGATGCGCAAGCTAATCCTCGCGACCTTCCTGGCGCTGCTCACTCCCGGCAAGTCCATCCCGAACGCACCGCGATTGCATTTCGCCGCAGTGCATGGTAAACCACACACACAATAGGAGAGTTGCTTTGGCTATCCAGTTTGGTGCCCGTTCGCTTGCGAACCTCGTAGGGGTCCATCCCGATCTCATCCGCGTCCTGAAGCGCGCGGCCGAGATGGCGACCCCGGATCTCGACTTCACGGTGATCGAAGGCGTGCGCTCGCCCGAGCAGTGCTTCGTGAACTTTGGCAAGGGCCGCACAGCCGCACAGTGCATCGCAGCGGGCGCCCCAGCCAGCCACGCCAAGCCCAACCTCTCGAAGGTCACCTGGCTCAAGAACCCGCTCAACTCGAAGCACGTCAAGCAGGCGTCGGGTTACGGTCACGCGGTCGACATCGTCCCGTATCCCGTCGACTGGAACAACCTGAAGCGCTTCGACGCCATGGCGAGGTTGGTGCTCGAAGCCGCGAAGCTCGAGAAGGTCGCGATCCGCTGGGGCGCTGACTGGAACGCGAACGGCAAGCCCCGCGAGAAGGGCGAGACTGACAGCCCGCATTTCGAGCTGGTCGCGTAGTCGACCGCCGGCACCGGTTTCCTAACCACTTCAGCAACACAGAAAGGAGAGACTCCATGCGCTATTGGCCCATCGGCAAGCCCATCCGTTAATTAATCCTCTATCCGACCGTCCCTCCTCGTGAGGGGCGGTCTTTTCATTTCCACTGACCGTGCGCGCAAATTCACTCTTGCATCAAACCGCGTGCATGGTAGACGACACACATGCAAACCGGAGTGACCAATGACCAAGGATCGTTCGAACCGTCCCCAGCGTGACGGCAAGCGTAGCCGAGCAGCAGCTCGACAGGTTCCGCTGCCTACCGACGCGCTCCTCGACACCGGCCCGCGCGCTCGCGGCACCGGAGAGTTCAAGCCCAAGAACGACGCGCAGCGCCTCGCGCATGCGAAGGTCATGGCAAACCAGCTGACGTTCCTGACCGGCCCGGCCGGCACCGGCAAGACCCACTGCGGCGCCGCTCCAGCCGCGCTCGCACTCCGCGACAAGATCGTTCAGCGCGTCGTCGTCTGCCGCCCCAACGTCGAAGCGGGCACCCCGATGGGCTTCCTGAAGGGCGACATGACCGAGAAGTTCGAGCCGTACTTCAAGCCGGTCCGCACGATCTTCGAGAAGATCCTGGGGAAGGCGACCGTCGAGGCATACATCGCCAACGGCAAGATCGAGATCGCCCCCGTCCCGTTCCTTCAGGGCTCGACCTTCGAGGACGCGTTCGTGATCCTGGACGAAGCCGAGAATATGTCGCCGCGCGAGATGGAGATGTTTCTCACTCGCATCGGCGAGGAGACCAAGATCGTCGTCTGCGGTGACAGCCGTCAGAGGTTCGGGGATCAGGCCGACGGTCTCGCTGATGCCGTGCAGCGCATGATGGGCGTCAAGTCGGTCGCACACCACCAGTTCACCACCGACGACATCGTCCGGTCTGGCATGTGCCGTGCCGTGATCGAGCGCTACAGCAAACAGAGCCACAACGACAATGCTTACACCGATCCCCGCACCGGCCTTCCAGTTCGACAAGCCGCATGACGACTGGTCGCTGAACGTCAGTTTGTTCGGTACGTTCGAGGGGGTTAACGCCCCCTCGAGTCGTATTGAGGCTTTGCTCATGGCGCACGTCAAGCGCCAGCACTTCGCCGGGGCGGTGAACTGCTATGCGAGCCGCTGGTTCGATTACCGACGCCTGCCGTTCGGTCACAGCTTCATGCTGTTCTCGCGGGAGTACCTGACCGCCATGCAGCGCGGCGCCCGCGACTTCATCAACAGCCGCGGCCCGATGCGCACCAAGACCGGCAAGGTGATGACGCGCGCTCAGGTCGCCAGCCACATGAAGCTCTACGGCGCGACGTTCACGAAGCAGACCGAGGCCGACATCTGGGAGCGCGACACGCGATACATCGTCGGCCTGTTCAAGGCCATGACGGTCGCCGATATGTTCGGCATGCCCTACGACCTGTTCTGCTCGCTCGCGATCCGTCAGGCGATGGAAGCAAACTGGACGCGCGTTCCACAGCCAAGCAATTTATACGGCGAGAAGCTGGCCGCAGAGACGATCAATCTCTGGGACGCGCATACGAGCCAGCGCCTGGTCGCTGCCAAGCACCCGTTCTACTCGATCGAGCACTACGTCGGACACCCGGCGCAGGACGACTATCACGCGTATCTCGTGAAACAGATCATGCGGCGTGTCGACGACATCGCGATCCCGCTGTCGATCGTGTTGTTCGACAAGCCCCAGCTCCCGCTCGCGCTCGCCGAGCAGACCTTTGACGCCAGCGTCATTCGCAGAGCCAAATCGCTCGCAGCTTGACCGCCCCAACCTTGGGCGCTAGTGCATAGTCAACAACACACATGCAGGGGCATTGATGGCCTACACGTTCGACGCTGCCTTCCAAGAGAAGGTAGCATCCTTTTACCTGCGCGACGACGCCTTCGGTCACACGATCGAGGGCCTCATCGAGCCGGCCTATTTCGAGAACGAGACGCTCCAGCAGCTCGTATGGGTCCAGAAGGATTATTGGACCCGGTATCGCGCGTGCCCCACGCTGACCGCATACGTCCAGGCGTATAAGGACGCGGTCGCCAAGAAGCAGATCCAAATCGCCGACCCTGCAGAAGCCAAGCGTCTGCTCGGCGTGCTCTACGGCGCGGGTTCGTGCGACCCTAACGATCGCCCGTTCGTCATCGACAAGATCGCAGAGTTCGCCCGCACCAAGGCGATCGAGAACGCGACGATGGTGATGGCTGACGCGCTGGTCGACGGCAAGCAGGCTGAGATCGAGAAGGGCGCGGTCCAGATGACCAACGCGTTCCAGGTCGGTGCGGCCGACGTCGCGCGCTCGAACAACTTCGCCAAGCGCCGGCAGGAGCGTACCGCGAACCGCGCAGCGCTGCTCGCCGGCACCGCGGTCCCGACTGGCATCAGCACCGGCAACGCTGACCTGGACAAGTTTCTGTTCCCGCACAACGGCTGGGGGCGCAAGGAGATGTCGATCCTCATGGGACCGCCGAAGTCGGGCAAGACCGCGGCGATGGTCGGCTTCGCCGTGGGCGCGGCTGCATCGGGCAAGAACGTATTCTACGCCTCGTGCGAAGTGTCCAAGGAGATCATCGAGGACCGCGCTGACGCCAACGTATCGGGCGTCCCGGTCAAGGAGCTCCGCTCCCGCAGCAGCGAGGTCGACGCGTCGGTATCGCGCTGGGCGATCGGCGCCGGCGAGCTCGAGATCCAGGATTTCGCAACCGGCACCCTCAAGGTCTCCGAGCTGCGCCGCATCCTGAAGCGCTTCGAGGCCGACGGGATCATCTTCGATCTGGTCGTGGTCGACTACGGCGACATCATGTGTTCCGAGCGCCGCGAGAGCGACAAGCGCCACGAGCTGTCGCAGATCTTCCGCGACCTGCGCGCGCTCGCCAAGGACTTCAACGTCGCGCTGCTGACCGCCACGCAGACGAACCGAGAGGGCACCAAGAAGGCCGCAAAGAACGTCACCGACGGCACGGACGCTGCGGAGGATTACGACAAGGTTCGACTGGCCGACGTGCTCATCACGATCAACGCGAGCCCGGAGGAAAAGCAGAACGGTGAGGTCGTCCTCTACTTCTCAGAAATGCGAAACACCGAGGGCGGGCTGCGGCTGCGGTTCAATCAGCAAATCGACTGCATGCGATTCATCACCAGTTTCGTTGGCAAGGAGTGAATGGTGAACGTAACACATGCACTAATTCAGCTCGTCTCGCTGGTGTTCGGACACTGCATCCGTTGCGGCGGTCGCGGGGTGATCGGGTCGCATTATGATATGTCGATCGAGCCATGCCCATGCTGCTCGCCGCCAGGTGAGGGCTACCGGGTGGCGCACGCGTGACGAACCCCGATCGCGGCTATGACCAGGTCTCGTGCGTGGAGATGCTCGACCATCACGGCATCGAGTACCGCGGTCCCGTGTCGGGCCGCTCTGGCCCGCAGTTCAACATCAAGTCCTGCCCGCGCTGTGGCACGAGCGACTGGAAGGTCTACCTCGGCGAGGACACCGGCCTGGGCAACTGCTTCAAATGCGGCCCCTACAATATGTGGAGCTTCGTCAAGGCGCTGCTGGGGACCGACGATAGCAAGACGATCGGCAAGAGCTTCGACGAGATCGCCGGCCTGGGCGGCTGGAAGCCCAAGCGCCGCGAGAAGCGCATCTCGGCGCCAGCGCTCGACGGCGCGGTAAAGCTCCCCAACTCGATCGAGCTCCCGACGCCTGACGGCCGCACGCTGCCCTATCTCGTCGAGCGCAACATCTCGAACGACCTCGCGCGCTATTTCGGCCTGCGCTACTGCCATGACGGCGCGTTCTTCTACAACGACGAGGCAGGAGAGAAGCGCCGCACGGTGTTTTCGGGGCGCATCCTGATCCCCATCTGGGATCTCGATCGCACGCTGGTCACGTTCCAGGGCCGCGCGCTACCGACGCTCGAGACTGATCGCAAATACCTGTTCCCCAAGCGCCTGCCTGGCACCGCACGCTTCCTCTACAACGGGCACAACGCGGTTGGGGCGAGTCACATAGCCATGGGGGAGGGCGCGTTCGACGTCATCGCCACCAAGGCGGCGCTCGACCAGGACCACACCATGCGCTCGATCATCCCCGTCGGCTCGTTCGGCAAAAACCTGACGCTGACCGGCGAGGGGCCGAACCAGCTCACCGCGCTGCTCGCGCTGCGCGACGCCGGTCTCAAGATCATCACGATCATCTGGGACGGAACGCCCGATGCTCTGACCGCAGCTCTCAACGCAGCCGAACAGCTCACCCGCTACGGCTTTGCCATGCGCATCGCCTTCCTCCCGAAGGGCTGCGACCCCAACGAAGTCGAGCCGCATGTCGTCCGGTACGCGATCGCCAACGCGCGATCCTACAGCCGCTCCCTCGCCATGAAGATCAAGATCAGGAACCCCTACAAGTGAGCACCATCTGGAGCTACCACGAGAAGCTGAAGGACTGCGCGCTGTCGGCGCTGACCGGCGCGTTCGTCGGCTCTGGGGCTTATCGCGACGTCTACCGGATGCGCCACGCCGATCACCTGGTCCTCAAGATCGAAGCTCGCGGGATGACGTTCTCGAACGCCCACGAGTGGAGCATCTGGCAAGAGGTCCAGGGGACCAAGTGGGAGAAGTGGTTCGCACCGTGCGTCTCGATCGACGGCTACGGCGCTGTCTTGGTCCAGCACCGCACGATGCCGCCAACGCGCGAGCAGTGGAACGAGCTAAAGCGCGTGCCGGCGTTCCTTGCCGACCTGAAGCCCTCGAACTTCGGCATGCTTGACGGCCGCATTGTCGCTCATGACTATGGCAACCACAATTTCCTGGGGCTCGGGATCGAGAATGCGAAGCTGGTGTCGTCCAAGGCGATCAAGCACGGGTCGTGTGAGCTAGACGGCTAATCGGCCAGTCCATAGATCAATTTCACATAATCTCTCTTATCGAACCCGGACCTCAGTCGTCTATCCCTTGCAAAGATTCGTCTATCGCTTGCATTTAGGGCTCGTCTATCCCTTGCATTCGCGCTAGGCCCGCTCGTCTATCGCTTGCATTGGGAGCGCCCGTGAACCAGATCGTTGAAACGCCTGACCTCTTTCTGGATCGCCAGGATCGCGTCAGCTTCCGAGACATCACGAACCTGATGGAGTTCCCCTTTTTCTCAATCTCCAAGACGAAGGTGATGGAGAAGCGGATCTACGACGACGGTAAAGTCAGGTTCGAGGTGCGGCCTGGACCCGAGGGACTCGCTACGATCTGGGACAAGGATCTCCTGATCTTCGTCGCGAGCCACATTAACCGCTGCATGAATGAGGGAGTGCCCGTTTCCCAGCGCGTTCGCTTCCACGCCCACGACTTCTTCGTCAGCTGCGGCCGGTCCACGGGAGGTCGAGCTTATCAGGATCTCGAAGCTGCGCTCGACCGGCTCCAGTCGACCACGATCCGAACCAACATCAAGACCGGCGCATCGACCAACGAAAAAGGATTCTTCTCGTGGATCAAGTCGGGGAAACTGACAGAACGCGAGCTGCCTAACGGCCGCAAAGTGACCGGCATGGTCGAGGTCGAGATGGAGGACTGGCTTTGGCGCCAGATCGTCGAAGACAGAACGATCCTCTCAATCGACGCCGGTTATTTCAAGCTTACCTCGGGGATCGCTCGTCGGGTCTACGAGCTGGCGCGCAAACACTGCGGCACTCAACCTACCTGGTCGATCAACCTGCTGCGTTTGGCGGAAAAGATCGGGTACGAGGATAAGAACACTCGCTACTTCAAGCAGGTGGTGCTGGACATCGTTCAGGCAAATGACCTGCCAGAGTATCAGATCTCACTGTCCCTTGCTGGCGACAAGAGCGACACCGCGCTGGTCGATGCTAAGCTGGTCCGCGGGCTGAAGGCACTCAAGGTTGTCTTCCATCGTCGAGCCAACGCAAGCGATAGACGAGTCACCCGTCGCACGGCTCAGATTGCAAGCGATACACGAGTCGAGACGGCCCCGAATGTAAGCGAAAGACGAGTCGAACCGCGTTTTGCGCCTGAGCATATCGACGATCCGGTCACCGCGGCCGATTTTGCCTCATTCCCTGACCTCGTGAAGTCGCTGGTTGCCAAAAAGGGAGCCTCCGAGCCGCAGTGAGACGCGTTTCGCTTACATCGACTCGTCTATCGCTTACATTTGCCAGATCGACTCGTCTTTCGCTTGCATATCGACTCGTCTATCGCTTGCATTCGGCTCGTCTATCGCTTCCATTGACTCGTCTATCGCTTACAGAAACCCTTGTAAGTGACTGATTTTGCAAGCCGATTTTGACCTTAACTTACTTAACAGAATCAATAACAGATTCTCTCTAACGGGCGAGGCGCGCTGCGCTCCACCCCTACGGGGCTCCACGCGCCTCGCTGGGGAAGCAGACGATTATCTCGATCACAGAAATTCATCACCATGGACTTGCCGTTCGGGAAGAACGGTAAACTATCGCATTCCTGCGATACCAGTGTGTGTTGTTCTCTATACGTTCTGGTTTTTGTGGTCGATTTGTCGATTGGCTTATCGATAAACTGAACCATTTGTCATGTGAGCCGTCTTGCGCGGTGTGTGTTGATTAGCTAACAAGCAGGTGCATAGCGTACAACACAACAAGAAGAAGAAAAGGAGCGACGTAACGATCATGGTAGCGAAAGTGCTGAAGGCAGAACAACGAGACGAGGGTTCTTACCCTCTCGCAAACACGCGGGCTTGCCGTATGTTCGCGGCTGGGCTCGACCGCATCGAGCGAGAGAGCGGGACTAGCCAGCGCACCGTAGCTGGCATGCTCGGCTACAAGTCGTCGGTGGTCATTAGCCACATGGCAAGCGGACGAGCACCAATCCCTGTCGAGCGGGCAATGGACTTCGTTCGCACGCTGCGTCTCGATGCGCCCGAGTTTCTGCTCGCCGTGCTCGAACAGCGTTTCCCCCAGATACCTTTCGGGCGCATGCTGTCTAAGGCAGCAGGCGACCCCAAGACGCGCTCTGGCCGGGTTGACGAGGAAACTCTGATGATCGAGGATCTCCAGTCCGCATCCGGCGCTCCGCTCGCTGACATGCCTGCTGAGCAGTTCGCGGTAGTCCGTGAGGCAGCGGCCGATCGGAATGCAGTGCGGCGCTGGGCCAGCGTCCCGGAAATGGGCGTGCTCGACATGATTCGGAGCGAGCGTCCCGAGATCAACAAGAACGGGCTGTCGATGGTGCAGCGCAAGGCTCTCAAGCAAGCGATTATGGACCTCTAAAGGAACACTCGTTCCCGTTTTGTTCGTTGCAATCCTCCCTCAACTCCTGCATCGTCTCGACCCCTTGGAAGGAGTCGCGGGTGCAGGAGTCTTTTGGTCGATGGGAAGCCGGCATGGCGCTTGACGCCATCTCGATCGATGAGTTTGCTGAGATAGACGAACAAGCCGCAGCATCGAATCTTCACCGGCAGGTGATGGGCGATGGAGGCGTGGCGATTCACTACCCCAAGGGGTTGATTTACCGTTCACCAGGCGGCGTGTGCATTCGCGTCACGCACCAACCTCTATAGCCACCGATCGAGACCGCCCGCCAACTTGCGCGAGCGGTCTCGTCTGCTAAGACGTGCATAGGTAACGACACACATGCAGCGGAGAATACGGTGAAGGCACAATCGAGAAAGGACGCACTTGCACGGACCGTGCGACTGCTGACGAACGAGGGCACAGCCGTCACCTTTCGTGGTGCAACTCCGTTTGTGGCGGCTGACCCACACACGGGCAAGGTCGTGCGTCTCAATCTGCCCGAGATCCCCGACGAGGCCCCTGCGCTGCTCGTCGATGCGCTCCAAGGTTACCTCGATCACGAGGTCGGCCACATCTTCTACACGCCGTTCGACAAGATCCCAGATCGCCGGGTCGACGCCGAACGCGGCGCCTTCGCGAACATCTTCGAGGACATTCGTCTCGAGAAGCTCCTGCCCCGCGACCTGCCCGGGACGAAGGACAATCTTGAGCGCATGTATGTCAACTGGCTCCCGCTGATCGTGCAGCCAATGCTCGACGACGTCGCAAAGTCTGGTGACCCGAAGCGCATGATCTCCGCGTTGCTCATGCCGACCATGCGCGCGCTTGGCGGGCAGAAGGTGTTCCAGCAGCTGATGGACGAAAAGGGCTACTGGTCGATCGTTGAGCCGCTGATGCAGCGACTGCCTGGCTTTGGGGCGCAGGTTGCCGCGATGGAGACCTACGACGACGTGCTGGCGTGCGTGGAGAAGCTGAAGGAAGCGCTGACGCCCCCGCCTCCCCCACCGGCCCCTCCAGCCCCGCCAGAGCCCGAACCCGAGCCGGAGGCCGACGAGGACTCACAAGATCCCGGCGAGGGATCTGATGAGGACGACAGCGAAGGCACGCATGACGACGAGCCGAGCGAGACCGAGCCTTCCGAAGACGAAGACGCCGAAGGCTCTGAGCCCGGCGATGACGTGAGCGACGATGATACAGACGAGGGCGAGGACGGCTCGCCCACCAATGAGGACGACGACGATGCCGGAGATGATTCAGACGCCGCTGGGGACGATAACGCTGACGCCACAGAGGAAGGTGACGGTTCTGGTGACGATCCTGCTGATGATGCTGGCGATGACGAGCCTGGCGATAGCGACGGTGACGAAGGCGAACCTGAAGCCAGCGATCAGCCAGGCGACAAGCCTGTTCCTGATGCCGACAGCGATCGCGACGAGGGCGATCGTCCAGACGATGCCGACGAGCCCGACGCCGAAGACGACGCAGCCCCAGGCGAAGGTGGGAAACGCAACCGCACGATGACGGAAGCGCTGGGGTTGCTTGATCCCACCCTTCGACGCGCTCTTTTCTTGCATAAGAAACGCAAGAAATCGGTCACCGAGATCGCGAGCGAATTGAACGTGAGCGCTGACCGAGTGGAAGAAATGTTGCGCGAGGCCCGTCGTGGTCTCGCCAAGCTGATGAAGGAATGACGGTGAGCCTCAATATCGCAATCGACGCCGCAATCGACCTCGTCGACACGTTCGGACCTTACTCGAAAGACTGGCCTGAAGCGCAGAAGCCCGCGCTCAAGGCGCTTGAGAAATCCAGCACCGCGTTCGCGGATCACCTCAAGGAGATGCGCGAGCTCGAGGACCAGCTGAGCGCGTGGGAGGAAGCTGACGACGGTGTCGACATCGAGGACGAGGGCGGCTCTGGTGGCGGGGCCGATGATGCGCCCGAGACGCCGATCGAGTTCAGCGCAGCCGACGTGGTCGACATGGACGACATGCTGTCCGTGTTCATCGAGCGTCAGCTCTCGGATCGCAGTCACGCCTACCGCGTGTTCACGAAAGACTTGGACAAGCTCGTCGACATTAACACTCGCGGCGTCACGCTCGACAAGATCCAGGCGGCAACGGCAACCGCGGTCGGTCCGCTTCAGAAAGACATCACGCGACTGATCGCCGCCAAGACGCAATCGGTTCGCCTGCCCGGTCAGCGCCGCGGTCGCATTCACGCGCCGAACCTGCATCGCGTCCTCTCGGGTGACGATCGCGTATTCAGCCGCAAGCAAGAGGCCCCTGCCCTCGACACCGCGATCACGCTGCTGCTGGACTGCTCGGGCTCGATGCAGAACGGCGGTCAGTCCACTTGGGACCAGTCAGCCATGTCGCTTGCGGTCCGCGCCGCTTACGCGCTCGGATCTGTGCTGACGCGCGTGGGCGTCCCTTTCGAGGTTGTCGGCTATACCACCGCGATGACTTTCCAGCCGACCGCGGACTATCAGGCCGAGGTTCAGCGCGCGCACGACATCGCGCCGATCACGCGCTGGACGCCGCTCGAGTATCCCCGCTTCAAGGAATTTCACGAGCCCTTCAATCTCGATGTCCAGCGCCGCTTTGCTGCCGTTCACGACTCTCGCAGCGCCATCACGATGAACGGAACGATCGAGGGCTGCTCGGTCGAGTTTGCAGCGCGCCGTCTTCTCGCCCAACCGCAGAAGCGCAAAATGCTTATCGTCATGTCGGACGGCAAACCAATGGGGCCTGTGTTCCACCCCGACGCTGCTGCGCTCAAGGCTGACCCCAAGAAGAACCGCGGCGTCAATCCCGCGACGCACCCCTACCAGCAGCATGCCGGCGAGATGGTCCGTGAGGTCACCGCGGCCGGGATCGATGTGGTCGGTGTCGGGATCAAATACGCTGGCGTGCAGGGCTATTATCCTAACTCGCTCGTCATCAACGAGGTGGCCGAGATGCCCGCAAAGCTGATGGGCGTGCTGAAAAAATTCTTGATTCAATGACGGCTCTTTGTGCATGGTCAACAACACCCATGCACAAGCGCTCAAAACGCTGCTAGAGAGAATGCACCGCGCAAGACGGTTCACGAGGAGTTACCAGAATGTCGACCGCAACGATGACCAAGCCAGTTTCTACCGACCTCGCGCCCGATGGGCAGGTCGTTTGCCGCATGTGCGGCGCCGCCAGCCACCACATCGGCAAGCACCTCCAGCAGACCGGTGAGCTCGGCGCGGCCGACCCCGAGGTTCTCGTTGGTGAGTATCGCAAGCAGTTTCCCGACGCACCGCTGACGTCGGCCGCATACGACGCAGCGATGCGCCAGCACATCGATCGCGAGACCGCGCGCAAGAACGAGGAGCGCCTTCAGAACGAGCGCCAGGCAAAGCTGATCGCAGAGGTCGGCCCCGGCATGGCGATCAAGCTGCCGATGTGGGAGGTCTTCGGCCTGGAGCTCAACGAGTCCACCCGCACCGCACCGCGCCGCGGTCGCACGGAAGGTGACGTGATCCAGATCGACGTCCTCCAGAACCACAGCCCCGCAGATCTCGAGGCGGTCCCGGAGATCGACAACGATTACGTGTTCCGCGTCGACGAGCTCAAGGACATGCTGATGTCGCTGGCGCTCAACGATAACTGCTATGTCTTCGGCTCGCACGGCACGGGCAAGACGACGGTCGTCGAGCAGGCGTGCGCCCGCACGAAGCGCCCGATGCTGCGCGTCCAGCACACCGACACGACCGAAGAAAGCCACATCGTCGGTCAGATGGTCGTGCGTAACGGCGCTACCGAGTTCGATTACGGCCCGCTCGCCGAAGCGATGCTCAATGGCTGGGTCTATCTGGCCGACGAATACGACGTCGCCCACGCCGGCGTGCTCTCGGTCTACCAGCCGGTCCTCGAGGGCAAGGATCTGTATATCAAGGAGGCGCCGCCCTCGATGCGTCGCGTGAAGCCGCACCCCAACTTTCGCTTCTTCGCAACAGGCAACACCAACGGGTCGGGCGACGACACCGGTCTGTATAGCGGCACCAAGGTCGGTAACGCCGCGAATTACTCGCGCTTCGGCACCTCGATCCGCGTCGACTATCCCTCGAACGAGATCGAAAAGGCGATGATCGTGAAGCGGATCGGCATCAAGATCGATGTCGCCGCCAAGCTGGTCGACTTCGCGACCCGCGTTCGCACGATGTATGAGGCGGGCGAGATCAGCCTCCCCATCTCCCCGCGCGAGCTGCTCGGTGCTGCTCGCAAAGGCGTCGCAACCGGTGGTCGCTACCGGCATGGGCTCGACCTCAACTACGTCAATCGCTTGGGCAAGATCGAAGGCGAAGCGGTGCGCCAGGCCGCACAGCGCGTCTTCGGATAACGAGATGAGCGCCGAGGGCCTGCTCTGAAGTCCTCCTCCTCAAACTGGGGCGATCGAGCAATCGGTCGCCCATTTTTTGGTTTTCCGTTCCCGGCCCTTGTGGTAGACGACACACATGCACACCGCCCCCGGATGCTTCGGCTCCATGATCTCCTACGACCACAAAGAGCCAATGTGCCAAGCGTGCCCTGCGCATGTCGAATGCCAAGCTCGCGTGAACGAGATCAGGCCGCGCGTTCTCGCGCTGCTGGATCGCTTCACCGACGGCACAACTGGTCGCGAGATGAGCTACGCATGGCTCACCAAGACCGAGCGCAAGAAGGCCAAGCAGGCACAGCTCGACGACGGCCTGGTCACGATGGCTCTCGAGGTGGGCGATGTGCGCAACACCGCGACGCTCGCGCGCGCGGCTCGCACCAAAGTCGATCCGCGCACCTGCTCTGCCGATGAACTGGGCGGCTTGTCGAAGCACATGCGCACCATCGTCTCGCTGATCGGTGAAGCACCATCGACACGCAAAGAGATAGCCGACGCTCTGCAAGAGCGCTCAAACCTGACCTACAGCAGCGCCGCACGAACCGCGACGCGCGAGGTTTCACTTCTCATTTCTGCCGGCCGCGCACGCTTTCGCGGCCCCCATCTGGAGCTCGCATGATCTACCCTGCCCTTGGCGCCCGCACCGATTTCTCGCTGGGAGAGTCGACGCTCGCCGTATCGAACCTGATCGACGTCGCCACCACGCTCGACACCGACATCGTCGGGATCTGCGACACGATGTCAGTGTCCTCGCTGATCGACGCCACCAAGGCGTTCAAAAAGGCCGACAAGCAGGTTATGATCGGTGCGCGCATCCGTGTGATCGAGGAAGTCACCAAGGAAGCGAGCGCCAGCTACATCAAACTGTGGCCTACCAGCGTCGAAGGGCTCCAGAGCCTCTACCGCCTGATCTCCCGCGGCTTTCAGGAGGATCGCTTCTACTATGTCGCGCGCGTCACCTGGGACGACATTCGCGAGCTGGTCGACCCTGCGCATCTTGTGCTGACCACCGGTGACCTCGATAGCGCGCTACAGCGCAAGGAAAGCGCAGCAGGTCTCACCAAGCTTGTCACCAGCTGCCAGTTCGCAGCGGTCTTTTACGAGCTCATCCCGTCACCGACACCGTATTTCACGCGCATCAACAACCGCGCGATCAAGTGGGGCACCGCTGCCAAGGCCGAGCCGATCGTGATCCAGCCGATGTTCTGGCTCGAAGGCAACGAGCTGGTCTACTCGATCAACGCCTCGATCGCCGAGAACCGCCCGTACTTCGACTATCTGCGGCCGGCGTCCGAGTTCGTGCCCCTCACCCTCCCCGCGCTGGTCAGCAAGTCCGTCGAGACCGCGCTCCAGATCGAGCAGCGCTACGGCACCCAGGCAAAGCCGCTGTTCCAGACAGGCTTGCGCAATACCGAGCGCCTCGTGAGCTTGTGCGCCTACCGGTGGTCGAAGCAAGACCCCTCACTGCCGATCGTCGAGGTCGATTGCGACCAGGCGCTGACCGACGCGTGCAAGCGGGGCTGGAGCGAGCGCTTCACCGCGCCCGTGTTCGGTCACCAGCCAACCCCGGCCGAGCTCGCAAGCGATTACCTGCCGCGCCTCAAGTTCGAGCTGGGCGTTCTCAAGACGCTGGGCTTCTCGCAATACTTCCTGCTCGTGTCCGACCTCGTGCGGTGGTCGAAGGCGCAAGGCATCCTCGTCGGCCCAGGCCGCGGTTCGGTGGGCGGTAGCCTCGTCGCGTACCTGATGGGCATCACCGACGTTGACCCGATCCGCTTCAACCTGCTGTTCGAGCGCTTCATCAACCCCGACCGCCTCGATCTTCCCGACGCCGATCTCGACTTCATGTCCTCGCGCCGTGGCGAGGTCGTCGAGTATCTCACCGGCAAGTATGGCGCCGCGCGCGTGGCGGGCATCGTCAACTACAACTCGATGGGCGCGAAGGACGCGCTTCGCTCCGTGCTGCGCATCCATGACAAGGGCGATCAGGCGGGCGTCACCAAGTTTGTCGGCGATGTTCACGGTGAAGCCATGAGCCTCGAAGACAGCCGCGAGGCCGCGCCCGAGGTTGCCGCATTCGCTGAAGCCGAACCGCTGGCCTGGAGCCATGCCGTCGCGCTCGAAGGCAAGATGCGCACCTTCGGTCAGCACGCAGCCGGCGTCGTCGTCGCGGGCGTGGATCTGGAGGAGCGCGCCGTGCTCGAACGCCGCAACGGTGGTCGCGTCATCAACTGGGACAAGCGCGTGTCCGAGGATCAGGGCCTCGTGAAACTCGACGTGCTCGGCCTCTCGACGCTCGACGTCTTCGATTACGCGCTGCGCCTCATCAAGCAGCGGCACGGCGTCACGATCGACCTCAACAGCCTGGACCTCTACGATGAAAAGACGCTCGACGTTTTCACCTCCGCACGCACCAGCGGTATCTTCCAGTTCGAGGGCGCCAGCGTGCGTCGTCTGCTCAAGCAGATGGCACGCGGCGGTCCTCTCTCGTTTGAAGATCTTGTGGCGCTCAACGCGCTCAACCGCCCAGGGCCTCTCGATGCAGGTCTGTGCGAGGAATACATCGAGCGTCGCGCCGGCAATCGTGCCGTCAGCTATGTGAATCCGCTGGTCGAGCCAGTCCTCAACACGACCTTCGGCGTCGTCACCTACCAGGAGCAGGTGATGCTCGTGGCGCGCGCGCTGTGCGGCTTCACGCCGGGCGAGGCAGACGTCCTCCGCAAGGCGATGGGCAAAAAGGACGCGGACATGATGGCCGAGCAGCGCGACAAGTTCGTCGATGGCGCCTTCAAGGTCGCAGGCATGGACGCGATACCAGCCGGTGCGCTGTTCGACGGCATTGAGAAGTTCGCGGGCTACGCTTTCAACCGCAGCCACGCGGTCGAATACACGCTGATCTCGTACCAGGCCGCGTATCTGAAGGCCAATTACAAGATCGAGTTCTACGCCGCGGCAATGACGGTCGTGCATCCTGACAAGCTCCCCGGCCTCATCAAGCAGGCGAAGGAAGACGGCATCACGGTGATCCCGCCTGACATCAACGTGTCGACGGCACGCTTCGAGCCGCTCAACGACACCGTGCTGTGCGCACCGCTGTCGTCGGTCATGCACGTATCTGCGAATGGTGCGGCTGCGATCATAGAAGCTCGCACGACGACGGAACCGGTCTTCACCGAGAGCAGCAACGGTAAGCGCGGTAAAGCGCGCGAGGTGTTCAAGCACCAGTGGGGGCCGGGCCGCTTCGTCTCGATGGAGGACGTGCGCAACCGCATCCCAGGCAAGCTCCTGACCAGCCGCGGCATGGAGAACCTCGACAAGGTTGGCGCGTTCTCGCGCATCGAGCCCGGCCAGCCGGCCGCAACCGACGAGTGCCGCAAGCGCGACCAGATCGCACTCATGCCCGGCGTGATGGACCAGGGCGTGTCAGCCGAGCGCGTCATCCCCCAGGACGATCTGACGGCCGATGCCCTCGATCGCCTCATCACCGAGATGAAGGCAGCGCTGGGGAGCGCAGCGATGGAGGGCTACGCCGGGAACGACCCGCGCATCATGGTGGTGCTCGATCACCCGCTGAACGATTACCAGACCCTGCCTCAGACCTTCAGCTTCGAGCAGTTCATTCGCCCGTCGCTCGTCGAGAGCGGGCTGCATGTCGAGCACGCCTACTGGACGTGGTGCGCACGCCGGCCGAAGCGCAAGGGCGAGAAGGAAGTCCCGCGCGACGAGGTCATGGCCGCGCAGCCGTTCCTGAAGCGCGAGATCGAGATCCTGAAGCCACCGGTCATCATCACGCTGGGTGCCAACGCCACGCGCGCGTTCTTCCCCGACCTGAAGGGCGGCATGGCCGAGCATTGCGGCAAGATGTCCTACTCGTCCGAGATGGATGCGACCGTCATCATCGGTTTCAACCCGACCCAGATCTACCACGACGAGGCAAAGCGGGAGACGCTCACCAATCTTTTTAGGGACGCTGCGAAATTGGTCGATAATGACGCTTGCAATCCCGCAAGTGCATGGTAGACGACACACATGCAGTCGAAGGGACGCACTGAAGGAAAAGGATCTTGCAGCTAGAACAATTCATGGACGTCGATACCTTCCTCAAGGACATCGCCGCCCATCAGGACGACATTTCGGAGGCCATGCGAACGCAAACGCAGATGTGCGCCTTCTACGGCATCAAGCATGCCGGCGCACAGAAGCAGGCCGCACGTATCAAGCTCTTGGATAAGACGACGCGAGCGTCGGTCGCCAAGCGGGTGCGCACGGAGCTTGTGAACGCTGGTGAGAAGGCGACCGCGGACCTCGTTCGCGACACCGTCGACTTGGATGGCGTGGTGAAGACAACCGCCCTCCTCCTGATCGATGCCGAGGAAATCGAGACCATCACCAAGATGGCGTATTTCGCTTTCCGCACGCGCACTGAAATGCTGACCGGCTTGGGGCATCTGTCCCGCGCCCAGATGCAGAACAACCAGACCGTGCAGACCGCACGCCAGTCAGCCGAAAGCTACCGCGCCCGTCGCGATGCGTCCGCGGTTCGCACTGGCACCGCAGATGCACCACCGGGAGCATAAGCCACCTCTCTAACCGTAAGTGCCAAGAGTTTTTCGCACGACGTTCGTGCATAGCAGACAACACAACAAGGAGTGAATTTCGACATGACGACTGCATTGAGCCTTCGCGATCGTATCGCTGCAAAGCGCGGCGACATCGCAGCTGGCAAGAGCAAGGGTCTCCGCCCCTACAAGTTCAAGGTCGGCGACACGCTGTTCCGCATCCTGCCCGACAAGGATCCGAACGCAGACTGGGACCGTCGTTTCGGTCAGCTGTATCTCAAGTCGTTCGACGGCGCCGACCTCGTGGTCATCGGCGACAAGTTCTTGACCTATGGTCAGGAAGACCCGCTGCGCGAGATGGTGTTCGACGGCATGAAGCGTGCGCCGTCGGAAGACGTCAAGGACCATTTCAAGGAAATGCTCGGCGGTCCGCGCGTGATCTTCAACGCACTGATCCTGAACGACAAGGAGCAGCCGGCAGGTGAGCCGGTGCTGGTCGAGCTGTCCGAGACGCAGTTCGATATGATCCTGGCGCAGTTCATGATCTATCTCGACGTCGATCCGTCGCATGACCTGGCCTCGCTGACGCGCGGTCATGTGTTCCAGTGCAGCCGCACCGGCACGGGCAAGAACGACACCAAATACACGTTCCTCGCAACGCCGAAGCCCGCACCGCTCGGTGCTGCGATCCTCGACAAGGCGCACGACCTCGACGGTTGGGTCACCGCACTGTTCGAAGCGAAGGAGCAGAAGGCTCTGGGCGTGCTCGGCAAGCTGGGCATCAACACGGCCGGCGCAGGTTCGGTCGCAGCGGTTCTCACGGGCGGCGCAGGCAGCGCGAACGCTGCACTGACGGCTCCTCCGGTGACGAACATCTCGACCGCGGCTGTCACGTCGGTTCTCGATGACAGCCTCCCGACCGACGCCGGTGGCCCCGCAGCTGGTGCGCCCGTGATCGAAGACGCGGTTTATACGCCGGTCGTCGATACGCCGGTCGATCCGATCGAGGCAGCTCTCGCCGCGATCAACGGCACCGCAGCACCGGTCGTCGAGACTGTCGCTCCGGTCCAGGCACCGGTCCAGCAGGTCGCAGCACCGACCCCGGCACCGACGCCTCCCAAGGCAGACGTGCCGCCCGCGAACAGCGCGGACATCGACGCGATCCTCGCATCGCTCGATTGATAAGTTAGACGCCGGGGTAGCCTCCTTTCCCCGGCGTCTTGTTCTCGCACGAGGTTCCCAATCGAACCTCGTGCGTCGTGCATGGTAGACGACACACATGACGATGCGCACTTACATTGACGGAAACAGCGTTGGTTTCGCTGCGTCGGCTCGCAAGGGCAAACCACTGGTGGCGGGCGGTCAGGAGACCACCGCGATCTATGGCGCTCTGGGTACGATCCGTAAGATGCTCGAGTCCACCATGACCAAGCCGGTCGTGCTGTGGGACGGGCGGTCCTGGCGCTACGATCGCTACCCCGAATACAAGGGCACGCGACAGAAGACCCAGGAGCAGATCAACGAGCGCGCCAAATACAAGGCGCAGAAGCAGTTCATCGTTCGTGGTCTGCATTACCTTGGCGTTCCGCAGATCATCGCCGGCAACATGGAGGCCGACGATCTCGCGGCGATCATGACGCGTCGAGCACTGGCAAACGGTGACTCGGTCATGCTCGAAACGGGCGATCAGGATTGGTGCCAGCTGGTCGAGCCGGGCGTCGTGTGGAGCGACCACCGCGCTGCGAAGAAATGCACCGCGGCGACGTTCAAGGGCTTCACCGGCTACAAGACGCAGCGAGCGTTCGTCCACTCCAAGGCCCTCCAGGGCGACACGGGCGACAACATCAAGCCGCGCACGGGTGTTGGTGGTGATGGGGCAGAATTGCTCTTGTCCGTCTTCGACGACGTCCACGAGCTCCAGCGCATCACGCAGGAAGAAGCGGTCGCGCGCTGGGTAGCTGCCGGCCAGACCTGCCCGAAGGCGAAGAAGGGTCAACCGACCCTGCTGCCGACCAAATACCAAAACCTCCGTGACGATCCCGAAGTCAAACAGCGGTTCGAGTTCGCGCTCGAGCTGATGGATCTCTCCCATCCCTCAATCCCCGCACCGATCAACATTCGCGCAACCCGCTGCGATGTCGACGTGCCGGCCTTCCGCAACTTCTGTGCCGAGCTCTCCTTCAGCTCGATCCTTCGCGACGCAGAGGCGTGGATGAAACCATTCACCCAGACCCAAGAGGTAACCGCATGAGTCTCGCCAACAAGCTCGCTGGCGCTTTGTCCAAGGGCAAGGTCACGTCGGACACGATCCACGATGACGGCCTCCATCTCTCGACGGGCATCCCGAACGTCGACCACGCCATCTCCGGCAAGTACCGCGGTGGTGGCCTGAAGTCCTCGCGCATCGTCGAGATCGCAAGCCCGGCGTCGGCCGGTAAGACGCTGCTCGCGCAGCACGTCATTAAGGAAGCGCAGAACGCAGGCGGCGCCGGCGCATTCCACGACCACGAGCGCACGTTCGTCCCGTCGCTGTTCAATCGCTTCGGTGGTTCGATCGAGCCGGGCCTGTGGACCTATCGCCGGCCGCGCAGCCTGGAGGAATCGTTCGATCAGGCGATCGACTGGATGAGCGTTATCCGCAAGGCAGACGTCATCCCCTTCTCTGCGCCGCTGGTGTGCGTGTTCGACTCCGCAGCCGCAATGGTTCCTGCTGCCAAGCTCGAGCCCCGCAAGCCGGGGGAAGCGCTCAACATGCGCGACAAGCTGGCGCTCGCAACCGCGTTCTCGCAGGAGCTCCCGGCGTTCAACCAGTTCGTCGTCGAGAACAACATTCTCGCGATCTTCCTCAACCAGATGCGCCTCAAGCCCGGCGTTCTCCATGGCGATCCGCGCTACACGCCAGGCGGCGAGGCGATGTTCTATTACGACGCCGTCAAGATCTACCTCGCCCGGTCCATGAACAAGGACAACAAGAAGGACACGAAGGAGGTCACCGGCCAGACGATCCGCCTCGAGTGCATCAAGAACAAGACCTATCGCCCCTTCATGAAGACGGCGTTTGAGTTCAAGTTCAACGAGGACGGCACGGGCTACATCGACACGATCGACACGATGCTGACGCACCTCAAGTCGAAGGGCAAGCTTGAGACCGCGGGCGCCTATATCGTTTGGGGCGGCAAGAAATATTACCAGAGCCAGCTCACCCCGATGCTCCAGGGCGTGCCTGACATCATGGAAGTGCTGCTCGACCTGGCCGAGAACGGTTCGGTCGTCGGTGCGATCGAGGAGGAAGACGACAACGCCGTCGCTGACGCCCTCGCCGCTCTCGCTCCCGTGGCAGACGCCGCATGATCGCCAAGCTGCTCTACCGCCTGCGCAACCCGCGTCCTTCCAAGAAGGCGCGGGAAACCGTGGCCGCATGCCTGATCGAGCTGGGCGTCGGTGAGGACTTCATGGTCGATGAGTTCGCTGACAGCGTCGCCGCGCGCGTCGCGGTGTTCAGCAACAGCGAGCGTACCCGCCTCGTCGCCCGCGTTCAGGAATTACAGGACGTCATCACCGAGGAGGTCGATCGTCGTCGCGTAGCTCTCCAGGCCATACGCGGGATGGTCGCTTACGCCGAGCGGTACGCGCCTGACACGGTCGCACCTCTCAAGGCGGTCGTCGCCGCGAACAAGATCAACCTGTAAAAGCCGATACCGTCGAGCAAAGCGCCAAGAGCTTCGGTGCTCGCTCGACGGTAAAAGCGTCACATGATCGCAGAACCAATCTTGACCGGTATCAACACGAACACGCGACCACTGCGTCGCATGCCTGACCTCTCGTGGTCGGCCGGATCGCAGCACTCGCCATGCGAGTATTGTGCCCTCCAATCGAGTTGCGCCGCGTTCGCGCAGCAGCCGGCCTCGTGCAATGTCACGGTGCCGGCTTTGTCGTTCCAGGACGAGACGGGCCTGTCCCATCTCGCGAACACCTTCCGCGTGGGGTCGGCATGGGTCGATCGCTTGCGCGTCGGTGACCGGGTCGGCCTCTACAACACCAAGACCGAGACCGTCTTCGGATACTCCCGCGTCATTCACGTCGACGGTGGTGGCATCGGCCGCATTCTTCGCGACCATGCGCACGCCAATCACCTCATGCTGGGCACGCTGATCGCAGACGCTGCCCGCGAACTCGCCACCTGGCTTCGGAGAAACTATGGCCCGCGCATCATCAACCCGCAGTCCAAGCTCACGGCCATCTACCTTCTCCGCGAGCATGAACAAGCTGCTCCGTCCCCTGCTGAAAGCGGCTCGACGGGAAGCTGAGATCGTCGCGGCGCCGGGCGTGAAGGGCAAGGTCATCACCAAGCTCAATCCGCTCGACCTCGAAGATCCCGGCGTGAAGATGCTTATCATCGAGACCAAGGGCAAAGACATCTGGCGCGGTGGTGCAAAGAGCATCGACGAGGCGCTTCAGATGGGCACCGCAGGACTCGGCGTCGACAACGTCGTGCTCCAGCGCGCGATCAAGGCAGAGTGCAAAGTCGTCGCGATCGTCGTGGAGGAGCTCGCCCGCCTTTCGGTCGTGCCGATCGCCGAGTTCTTCGATCCGAACCTTACCCGCACCCGCGCCAATTACCGCGGTCGAGCGATCAGGATCTTGCCCTACGGTCGTTTCCATCACCGGCATCTCACGCCGCCCTTGCGCAAGCGCAAGGTGCGCGATATTGCATAGTCAACAACACACACGCACACGTCAGGAGCGTTGATGATTCCTCCCTATTCTCTTTCGTCAGACCACCACTGCCATTCATGGTCGCAGTTCTCGCGTGTGAACGAGGACGGCGTGAACAGCCGTCTCCGCATCATCCTCGATGAGCTGCTGCGCCAGGCCGAGATGACGAAGAAGCGCGGCTGGAAGCGCATGATCCTGGGCGGCGACCTCTTTCACGTCCGCGGCAAGATCGAGCCGTCGGTGCTCAACCCCACGATCGCGACCTTCAAGGCGATCAGCGCGATGGGCCTCGAAGTCGACGCGATCGCCGGCAACCACGACCTCGAAGACATCGTCGCGAACAAGCTGGGCAACTCGATGCAGGCGCTCGACGAGATCCCAGGCTTCACCGCGATCACCGAACCGACGATCAAGGACGGCGTGTTCCTGTTGCCGTGGATCCAGGATCTGGACGAGCTGCGCAAGGTCATGAAGGTCAACGCGAGCCCGCACCTCGACCTCATCATTCACGCACCGGTCAACGGCGTCATCAAGGGCATTCCAGACCACGGTCTCGAAGCCGACGAGCTGATCGCTCTCGGCTACAACCGCGTGCTCGCCGGCCACTATCACAACCATGTCAACTTCTCGCACGGCGTATTCTCGATCGGCGCAAGCAGCATGCAGACGTGGAGCGACCCCGGCACCAAGGCGGGCTTCATCATGCTGGAGGATGCGAACAAGACCGAGTTCGTCGAGAGCAACGCGCCCAAGTTCGTTAACCTCGACCACGGTGTCACCGTCCCCGACGCAACCATGCCGGGCATCTTCGGCAATTACGTGCGCATGCGCCTTCAGGACGCAGAGGAAGCGGTCATCAAGGCCACGCGATCGTCGCTCGAGAATGCTGGCGCGATCGGCCTCGTCGACCACTCGTCGAAGAAACGCCCGACCGTGCGCGGTGCGACCAACGTCGCCCCCAACACGACGCTCGAAGCCGCGATCACGTCCTATGCACGCGATCACCTCAACACCACGCTCGACCGCGACCGCGTCGCCACCATGGCGCTCGACGTGCTGCGCGAGACCATCACCGCATGATCGGTCGGCACCTGTTCTGGGCCGTGCTCGAGATCCTGTTCGCGTTCGCGAATGTCTATCTCGCGTGGCTCTCATTCGAATTGGAAGACCACCTCATGTGGCTGGTCTTCACCTGCCTCGCGGTCGCCATGCTGTTCGCGACCCACAAAGACATCAAGGAGATTAAGCATGCGGTTCGGTGACGGCGAGATCGACGCGTTCCTGACCATCGGTCACGCCAAGGTAAACCTCGACGGGCGCGGCCTGGTCCACATCTCCGGTGAAAGCGACGAGACCGCCGCTGACTCAAACGGTGCGGGCAAGAGCTCGATCGGTGACGCGCTCGCATGGTGTCTGTGGGGCACGACCGCACGCGACGTGAGCGGCGACGACGTCGTCAACACCTCGCTCGGCAAGGGCACGAGGGTCGCATGGAAGCTGTTTGACGGCGCGGACGTCTACGAGATCATCCGTCACCGCAAGTTCCCCAAGCTGAAGAACGCCCTCCAGGTGTTCGCCAATGGCAACGAGATCACCAAGGGCACCACGCCCGAGACCCAGAAGCTGATCGAGAAGATCCTGGGCTGCTCGGAGGAGGTGTTCAACGCCGCGGTGTATGCAGGCCAGGAGGCAATGCCAGACCTGCCCGGCATGACGGACAAGAACCTCAAGACGCTGGTGGAGCAAGCTGCCGGGGTCGACGTGCTCGCGCGAGCATACGAGACCGCACGCGAGCGCATGCGGGACGCGTCTCTCAAGCGCGCTGACGCGCAAATGACGCTCGACCGCGCGACCGACCGTCACGCGCAGACACGCGACCATATCGCTCGACAGACCGTCTCCCGCGAAGCCTGGGATGACGAGCAGGTTCCGCGCATCGCGAACGCACGTCAGGCGGCGATCGACGCAGCCACCAACGCAGCGGCCGAGAACAAGAAGCTCGACCCGAACGAGATCGCCGGGATCGAAACCGCGATGGGAGCAGCACGCAGCGCGATCAACGCCGTCGCTGGTGAGCAGGTGCGCGAGCGTGAGCTGGCCGGGGACGTGCAGCGTGTGGTCGCGGCAAAGAGCTCCGTTGCCCAAGCCCTCGCCGGTCAGGAGTCGACGGTCGTGATGCGGCTCCGCATGATCGACAACGCGAAGGCTCAGGTCACCTCGGCCGAGCGCTACGTCGAGCAGGTGAAGGCCGGCGTCGGACGTCCGTGCGACGATTGCGGTCGACCGCTCGAAGCTGCCCACCTGAACACCGCGATCGCGAACGCAGTGGCAAAGGTCGAAGTGGCAAAGAATGCCGTGACGCAGGCAGAGACGGCGCACGCAGAGGCGGTTGTCGCGCGCGACGCGACGGCCAAGAAAGTCCCGCAGGTCGACAAGCTCCTCACCGCAGCTGAGAAGGCCCTCACCGATCACCGCACGTCGATGACGGACATCTCGATGGAGAATGACCGGCTCGCCTCGCTCCAGCGCGAGCTCCAGCTCGTGCAGCACAAGCATCGCGAGGTCGAGCGCATGATCGTCGCCGCTCGCCAGCTCAACGAGGACTTCAAGCGCATCGGCGCCGAGACCAACCCTTACGTCGACATGCTGACCCAGCTCGACGCGGAGCTCGTAAAGTTTGCGGCCGCTCAAAAGGAGGCGCTCGAAGCCGTGAAGGAAGCCGATGTCGCGGTGAGCTATGCCAGCGCCGTCGTCGATGTCTTCGCGCCTGCCGGCGTCCGCGCGCATCGTCTCGATGAAGCGACCCCGTTCCTCAACGAACGCACCGCGCATTATCTGGGCTCGCTGACCGACGGCATCATCGAAGCCTATTGGACCACCCTCACCCTCTCCAAGAGCGGCAAGGATCTACAAGAGCGGTTCTCGATCGCCGTCGAGAAGCAAGGCTCCGCACCGTCGTTCAAGAACCTGTCGGGCGGCGAGAAGCGCAAGGTGCGTCTGTCCTGCTTCCTCGCGCTCCAGGATCTTGTCGCCAGCCGCGCGACCAAGTCCCTCGAACTGTTCGTCGGTGACGAGATCGACGACGCGCTCGACGACGCCGGGCTCGAGCGCCTCATGGGCGTGCTCGAGGAGAAGGCGCGCGACCGCGGCACCGTCATGGTCATCAGCCACAACGACATCGGCGCCTACTGCCGCAACACGATGATCGTCACGAAGAAGAACAACGTCAGCACGGTGCGGACGGCGTGAATCACGAGGACTTCGACCACCTCAAGCCGTGTCGCATCTGCAAGGACGTGGACGCGGACCGGCCCGATTGCTTCCTCTGCAAGGGCACCGGGCTGGTCGAAGACCTTCGAAAGTATGGCTGTTGCGAAGGCCACTATTACACCACCTGCCTGAACTGCAATTCGAGCATCAGCAATTCCGACAAGTACGCCTTCAACTGTCAGGCGTGCGCACTCAAGATGAAAGCAAAGGACGAAATGGCTAAGGCCCCTCCCCCACCACCACCGACCGAGGCGCAGATCGCGCAGGCGTCGCAGAGCAGTTTCATGCGAGACCTGCTGACCGTTGCCCGCGTGTTCGGTGAAGCCGGTATCAACGGGCCGTTCACGGTCACCCTGCCCCAGCTGGTGCAGGGCTTCGTCACCGAGAAGAATGGCTACCGCAAGATCTCCATCAAGGCCGGCGCGCAGTTCAACGTCGACAAGATCACGATGGGCAAGAAGGCCGGGCTTCTGTTCTGCTTCAAGCCCACCGCAGAGCCCGTCGCAGACAAGGACAACCCGGCGTGGATCGAGCTGGAGTTCGACGACGTGGTCAACGCGTTCGGCGACCTGGCTGACGACTTCGACGCCCGCCTCCAGGCATCCGGCAAGCTGGTCCAGGAGGTGAACAATCGCCTGAAGGCCACGATCAACGCCAACCCGAGCATGCACAAGATCCTGACGACGGGGTTCGAGCGCGCGTTCGCCGAGGGTGCCAAGAATGCGCATCACGCATTCGAGGAAGCTCTGCCGGGCTTCGGGCAGTTCTGATGCGGCGCCTGCTGCGCGAGCCAACCGCACACGCACCACCGGGCTGTCACTGCTCGGACGTCTGCATGGCCCCGACGATCATGGGCCGACAACAACCCTGCCGACGACCGGCGAATAACACACGGAAAACCCCGGATGCCAGCGAAGCGCGACATCTCGCACCTGCCGATTGAGGAGCAGGCGAGGATAGAAAAGCGTCGTGAAAAGGGGCGCAGATCACGCAACAAACATCTTGAGCGACGACGTCGTGAAGATAGAGATGCCGCAGTTAAATGGCGCAGGGACAACCCTGATAGGCGTCGAGCTTTGGACCGATCGCGAGATAAAACAAAGAAAGCCAATTACGCCAGGAGCTACTACCTTAAAAACAAGGATGAACTGATAGCCGCTCAAATCGAGCGAGACCGTAGAGCCAGAAGGGACGACCCTCAACGGCGTTTACGCGACACAATAAGAGCCCGCATGTCTTATGCTATTAGGGGGCAACAGAAGGTAGGGTCAGCGATAGCTGATCTAGGATGTTCGGTGCCAGAGTTGATGGCATATCTTGAAGCACTGTTCACGCCCGGCATGACCTGGGACAACCGCGGTCTATACGGTTGGCACATCGACCACATCAAGCCTCTCGCCAGCTTCGACCTCACCGACCGCGAGCAATTCCTGCAAGCCTGTCATTACACCAACCTGCAACCGCTCTGGTGGCAGGACAACCTAAAGAAAGGGTCGAGTCATGTCGAACGTGCATGCTCGACAACACACGCATGAAAACCATCACTATGCTCGGGCTGGACCCGAGCCTTACACACACCGGCTGGGCCGTATCTGAAATCGACATCGTCAACCGTCGCATCGTCAAGGTGCTCGAATGGGGCACGGTGATAACTGCCCCTGAAAAGACCAAGCAAGTGCGGCGTAACAGCGACGACCTGTTTCGCGCGCGCTCGATCGTCAACACCATCAACGACGTCATCGCCAAGCACGACATTCGGTTCGGCGCCAGCGAGATACCCTCCGGTGCGCAGTCAGCCCGCGCCGCCCTGTCGTTCGGTATCGCAGTCGGCATCCTCGCATCGCTGAAGATCCCCCTCATCGAGGTTATGCCTAGCGAGACCAAGTTGGCTACCCACGGCACGAAGACCGCGGACAAGGAAGACATCGTGCGTTGGGTGCTCGCGAACACCGCCGACAGCCCGATCGAGTGGCAGACCGGCAAGAAAGCCAACGACTGGGGCATCGTCCAGCCCAACGGCGAATACATCGTCCTTGGTGTCGAGCACCAGGCCGACGCGGTCGCGGTCACGCACGCAGCAATCAAGTCCGAGCAATTTCGGCAGCTCGCAGGAATGATGTTGTCTTTGGCGTAGCTGCATAGTAGACAACACACATGCGGTCGGGGTAAGATCTGCCCCGACCCACAACCCCTAGAAGGAATGCCCATGACCGAGATGGCACAGCCATCCCCGGCCGCGACAACGCGACCGCACACGTACTTCTGCGATCGTCGCAGTCGGACCGTCACGATCCAGATCGACGACGCGCGCGACGACAAGATCACCCCGTTCGGTCAGGAAACCCTGCGCGACCGCTACCTGCTCCCAGGCGAGAGCATTCAGCAGCTGTTGGCTCGCGTCGCGTGCTCGAACTCGGACGAGATCGTTCACGGCCTCGACAACGGCCACGCGCAGCGCATCTACGACGCCATCTCCAACCTGTGGTTCATGCCGGCGACGCCCGTGCTGTCGAACAGCGGCACCAAGCGCGGCATGCCGATCAGCTGCTTCCTGAACACCGTCCAGGACAACATGGATTCGATCGCGGAGACCGTGAACGAGAACATCTGGCTGGCCTGCCGCGGTGGTGGCATCGGTACGTCGTGGTCGCCTGTGCGAGCTGTCGGCGAGACGATTGGCACCGACGAAGCAACCGGCGAACCGCTCGGCGAGACCAGCGGCATCATCCCCTTCCTGCACTGGATGGGCGCACAGACCCTCGCAATCAGCCAGGGCTCGCTGCGTCGCGGTTCGGCCGCTGCATATCTCGACGACCGTCACCCCGAGATCGAGGAGTTCATCGAGCTCCGCGACAAGAAGGGCGACCACATGCGCCGCGCGCCGAACCTGCATCACGGCCTGATGGTCAGCGATGCGTTCATGGAAGCGCGCAAGAACGGTGAAGACTGGGCGCTGCTGAGCCCGAAGGACGGCTCTGTCCGTGAGACGGTCGACGCCAAGACTTTGTGGCGCAAGCTGCTCATCAAGCGCCTTGAGGAGGGCGAGCCCTACATCGTCTTCTCGGACGCAGTCGAGCGCGGCCGTCCCGAGACCTACAAGAAGCTCGGCCTGATGGTCAGCACCTCGAACCTGTGCAGCGAGATCGTCGAGACCACCGGCCCCGACCACCTGGGCAACGAGCGCACCGCCGTCTGCTGCCTGTCGTCGCTCAACATGGAGAAGGGCCACGAGTGGTTCGGTGACGAGGACTTCCTGCGCGACGTCTTCCGGTTCGTCGACAACGTCATGGAAAACTTCATCGACATCGCCGACGGCGTCAAAGGCTTCGAGCGCGCCGTCTACAGCGCACGTCGCGAGCGCTCGGTTGGTGTCGGCATGATGGGCTTTGCCAGCATGCTCCAGATGCTCGGCATCCCATTCGAGAGCGAGCAGGCTGCGGGCATCAACGTGCGCACCTGGAAGTGGCTGCGCGAGACCGCGGACGTCATCAGCATCGAGCTGGGCCGCGAGCGTGGTCCGTGCCTCGACGCGCTCGAATGCGGCATGGAGGATCGCTTCACGCACAAGTTCGCAATCGCTCCCACCGCGTCGATCTCGGTCATCTGCGGCGAGGTCTCGGCCTGTGGCGAGCCTGACGTTGGCAACGTGTTCAACCAGAAGACGCTGACCGGCACGACGACGCGCATCAACCGTCACCTCCGCGCGTTGCTGGAGAAGCGCTACGACGAGCTGGCCGACAACGGCACGTCTGTCCTGTTCGCCCTCCTGCGAGAGACTGGCATCACCAGCGGCGCACAGAACATGGGTAAGGAAGACTGGATCCAGGGCATCATCCAGACGATCGTCGCGCACGGTGGTTCGGTCCAGACCCTGCCGTTCCTGACGAGCATGGAGAAGGCTTGCTACAAGACCGCGTTCGAGATGGATCAGCGATGGTTGCTCCGTCACTCGAAGGACCGGACGGCTTACGTCTGCCAGGCCCAGTCGACGAACCTGTTCATCCCGGCCGACGTCCACAAGAAGGATCTCGAAGCCCTGCACGTCCTTGCGTGGGAGATGGGGCTCAAGAGCCTTTACTACCTGCGCTCGAAGTCGATCGCCCAGGCACCGACGATGGGCCATGCGCCCGGTGACATGCCCGAGCCGACCTTCGCATCCGGCCCGCTCTACGATGCAGAGCCCGAATGCCTGGCCTGCCAGTGAGCGACAGTACGATGAAGGACCCGGCTATGCTGGGTCCTTCGGGATACGAGCGCATCGAGAATGATTTTTATCCGACCCCTCCCCGCTACTTCGACTGCCTCGCGCACTTCATCGCGATGCACGACATGGTTGTCTGGGAGCCGGCGTGTGGTGAGGGACATCTCTCGAAGCGCATGCGTGAGCTGGGCGCGCGGGTCTACAGCACCGACCTCATCAACCGCGGCTTTGGCACCGCCCCGGTGGACTTCCTTGCTGCAACCACGGCGCCGCGTGGCGTTACCGCGATCATCACCAACCCGCCCTATGGCGACATGGCCGAGCCTTTCGTTCGCGCGGCCCTGGAGCACACCAAGGCGGTCGGCGGTAAGGTCGCGATGTTCCTGCGCACCGACTGGGACACGTCATCAAAGGACCGGCCGGATCTGTTCGAAGGGCACCCGGCCTACTGCATGAAGCTGATCGTGACCGAGAGGCCGCGGTGGTTCGCCAAGAAGAAGGGGGACAAGTCCCCGCGCTTCAGCTTCGCGTGGTATTTCTGGGACTGGTCGAAGCCCACCGACGCCTTCCCCACCATCCGATACATTCACCCACGAGATGCACGGCCGCTTCGCGCGCCCGGTGCATAGAAAGTAACACACACATGGCACTCGACAACGCAGAGATGATCTTCGGCGCAGAAGACCCGTACCCCTGGGCGATGGATTTCTGGAAGCGCGCCCAGCAAATGCACTGGCTCGCTGACGAAGTCCCGATGGGCGACGACGTGAAGCAGTATAAGACGCTCAACCCGCGCATGCGCTCCGCGATCGACATGATCTTCCTGTTCTTCACCCAGGCCGACGTCGAGGTGCAGGACTGCTACCACCAGCGGTACAGCGCCGTCTTCAAGCCGGTGTCGGTCAAGATGATGCTGTCGGCGTTCTCCAACATGGAGACCATTCACGTCCACGCGTACCGGCACTTGCTCGACACGCTGGGCATCCCTTCCGAGCAGGCCCACGCCTTCAAGGAATACCAGGAGATGGTCGACGCGGCCGACTGGTTCCGATCCTTCGAGCCCACCGACGCCTTCAAGGTCGCAGAGACACTCGCGGCGGTGTCGGGCTTCGGCGAGGGGCTGAAGCTGTTCGGCTCGTTCGCCTTCCTCATGAACCTCCCCCGCCAGAACCTGATGAAGGGCATGGGGCAGATCGTGTCGTGGTCGGTGCGTGACGAGACGCTCCACTGTCAGGGCATGATGAAGGTGTTCCACACTTGGCTGCGCGAGCATCCCGAGATCGACCGCGCCAAGCTGAAGGTGCGCATCGAGGAGATCGCACGCGAGGCTGTCCACCACGAGGACAAGTTCATCGACCTCGTGTTCGCCGCTGGCGACGTTCCCGGCATGACCGCCGCGGAGCTCAAGCGGTACATTCGGTGGATCGCGAACCAGCGCATGCGCGAGCTCGGCTACTGGGACATCTACGCTGACGTCACCGAAGATCCCCTGCCGTGGGTCTACGTGATGGCGTTCGGTCAGGAGCACGCCAACTTCTTCGAACAGAAGGCCACCGAATATTCTAAGGCGGCTGCGAAGGGCGACTGGGACGATTAACGAAACCAAATTAACTATTTGTTAACTATTTAAGGCGGGGGTGATTCCCCGCCTTTTTTTGCATAGTCGACCACATACATTTCGCTTGCGAGACGTAGAGGTGCAGGGTAGACAACACACATCGCACCGCACCGCTTGCACACATATTGAAGCGAGCGCGTCGGGGTGGTCTGTAACGAATTGAAAGGCCGAAATTGAAGATGTTGCCCATCGAGCGCTTCGTGTTCCAGTGTTCCGTATCCGTAACCGGTCAAACGGTGATGACCTTTGAAAATATCGAAAGTTCAATCGACGCAATCGGTGCGCAGGACGCTGCCGAGAAGGACCGCTCGCCGCTAAACGAGCTCGTCGGCCGCGTGCTCGAGAACGGCTTCGGCAATGGCGATGACATCGCCGAATATGCCGGCCGTCAATGCTATCGTTCGTTCGGCGCGGGGCGCCCGGCCGACGAGTATATCGCCAACATCAAGGCCGAAGGGCACGGCTCCGTCCTGGAGCACAGCTCGCTCGTCTTCCAGATTGCAGGCGTTAGCCGCAACCTCACGCACGAACTGATTCGGCATCGTGTCGGCACGGCCTACAGCCAGGAAAGTCAGCGGTACGTCGACGCCAAGGACATGATGTTCGTGGTCCCTCCCCTCCTTCGTGACATCGTCGCCGGCCTCTCGCCGGAAGAAGTCTACATGCACCCGGCGTTCCAGCGCTTCGCTGCGTCCTGCTCGCGTGACCTCGAAACCTATGTCGCCATGCAGGACGACTATCGTGCGTTCCTCATCGAGCATGGCGTCACCGATCGCCGCGAGCTCAAGAAGCGGGTCAACGAGGCGGCGCGCTACAACCTGCCGTCCGCAGCCGAGACGCGGCTGACGTTCACCTGCAACATGCGCGAGCTCCGGCATATTCTGTTCATGCGCGGCAGCGTCCACGCGGACGCTGAGATCCGTATGTTCGCACATGACCTGCTCCCGCACGCTCGGGACTATGCGCCGCTGATCTTCGCTGACATCGACTTCTCGGGCCAGGCCACGCTCGCCCGCTTCGGTGGCGACGTCGTCGACCAGCTCAACAAGATCGCAGCGGTGGGTAGCAAGTGAGCAAGCTTGCGCACATTCTCGCCCTCGACACGTCCTCGATCGGCGTGACGGGCTTCGGTATCACCGGCGAGCGCAAGGTGATCGACGGCATCTTGAAGCGCAGCATCGTCTGGGTGGGGCCTCGGCCCCTCCTGGAGATGGACGCGCGCTTCGTGCAGCCAATCCCCTACATCGTCCTGCGCAAGGGCGATAAGGTTCTGGCCTACAAGCGAGCGAACGCCGGCAACGAGGCACGGCTTCACGACAAGATCTCGGTCGGCCTGGGTGGGCACGTCGATGTCGCTGACGTCGTGATCGACGACAACGGCGCGATCGCGCTGCTGGAAACGCTGGTCGTGTCCGCAGCCCGCGAGCTCGAGGAGGAGGTTGACCTAAGTCTGCCGACCGCGAGCGAGGTGGATAGCGAGACCGCAGCGGCTATCTGGGACATCACGCATGTGATTCAGAGCCAGGCGACACCCGTTGATGCAGTTCATATCGGTTTCGTTATCGTGATCGACACCGGTATGCTCGCCGCTCACGATTTCACGTTCGAGGACGCGATCGCCAATGCTGAGTGGGAGACGCCGCAATCGCTGCTCGACCGCAACGCAGCTGGCACGCTGAACCTCGAGGGGTGGACTGAGATGGTTCTTCGGACCCTCCTGCCCGCCTAACCCTTTCTATTGTGTGCATAGGAGACAACACACATGAACGCACCGACCAATTCAGCCGCTTTTGACGACGCTAAGAACGCTGGACGCAAGGCAGCAGACAGCAACTCGATTGGCAGGCTTCTGGCGATCATTCTGGCGAGCGCGCTTCAGCGGGACCGCACCGACCAGCCCTCGCCTGCCCCGGAGGCGGATAACTGCAAGGCAGAAGCACCGTCCGAGGATCGCAATCTCACGATCCTGCGCTCGGTTCACGCGCTTGGCTCCGTGCTGCTGAACGAGATGCCCGAGCGACTCTCCGTACCCGACGGCGAGGACAACCCCGCGGTAACCGCGACGCGCATCCTGCTGGAGCAGAAGTACGAGATCCTCGCGCTGCGCAAGCAGATCGAGGCGATGGGCGAGAGCCACATGATCGAGACCGACGACGGCATGGTCTGCCCGCTTCAGCTCATCAGCGACATGAACAATGATCTGATCGGCCAGCGCGCGATCGTTCAGTTCCTGTCCGACCAGCTCGGCCTCGTCGCAGAATGACACCCTGGCTCCCGGCGCCGGCGCCGGGAGCCTACCCCATCCGCGGAGAAGCATCATTCGTATTGGTTTCACGGGCGCTCACCGCACAGGTAAGAGCACCCTCGCCCGCTCCATCGCGCGGGTTCACAAACTTCCCCTCGTGTCGTGCCGCGCAAGCACCGTAGCAGCGGAGCACGGTTTCGACATGGCGAAGGACAACCGGCTGACCTTGAACGGGCTGACGATGCAGGTCGACCAGATGCTCGACATGCTCGGCAACCTGGAAGCGAACCCCGCTGGCTTCGTCAGCGACCGCACGCCGCTCGATGCAGCTGCCTACCTCTTGGCCGACGCGACCGCGTCCGCAGGAAACCCGCACTGTTACGAGACCGTGGTTCGGTACGTCGAGAAGGCCATGGTCAATACGGCTCGCTTGTTCGACGTCGTGATCCTGGTCCCGCCTGCAATCGAGTTCGAGGAAGCCCCAGGCAAGCCTCCGCTGAACGTGGCGTATCAGGAGCACCTGCACATGCTGATCCGCGGCATGCTGTTCGACGACGAGATCGAGATCACCAAGGGGCAGCTGCTCCGCACGAACATCGACCGGCATGATCGCATCGCCGCATGCCTCGACTTTGTAGCCGCTCGGTTTCCGCACCAGCGCGCTGCATAGTCGACCACACGCACAGAAAGACGAGACGAAATGCAGCAGGAAATCATCACCGAGAAGAAGGACGGCTGGTTCGTATGGACCAAGCGCGGTCGCAAGCCGGTGTTCGTCCATGCAGACGAGGGCGCGGCGACCACTGAAGCCGAGCGGCTCGCACGGCTCCACCCTGGCACCAAGTTCATCGTCATGCAGGGTCACAAGAAGGTCTTCGTGGCGGCATGAGCAACCAGATTTTCATCCCCGAAGCCCTTCTGAAGGCCGGTGTCGAAGCCGCACTCAAGGAGATGGGCGCCGGCCTTGCGGACGGCATGACGATCGGCGCCATCATCGGTCTTCGCCCTGACGGCAAGCAGGTCATGTTGAAGGGTGCGCAGGCGACCATCGTCGCGCCCCCTCCCCCATCGGGCCTGCGCCTGGCTGCAATCAACGGGAACCGTTTGTGATGGCGACGCACATCGGCTGGGCAGATCCAGAGCCGACCATCTCCCAGCGTATGCGGGCTCGGCGTAGCGGCTTCATATTCCTGACGGTTTATGCAGCCGTGGTGTGCTTCGTCATCGCGCGGGTCTGCGGGGCCTTATGACGATCGTCAGCTTCTACGACACGGAGACGACGGGCAAGAACGAACCGGAGCATCGCTTCGTCGAGTTCACGATCATGGACTTCGACCTCGCGACCGGCGCACACATCGAAACGTGGACCCGGCGCTGCAACCCGCTGCGCCGGATCGACGCGAAGGCACAGCAGGTTCACGGCATCACGCTTGCGGAGCTGGAGAACGAGCCGACGTTCGACGTCCTCGCACCCGAGGTGATCGAGCGCCTTCGCCGCGGCGATTTGGTGTGTGCGCATAACGGGGATTTCTTCGATTTTCCGTTCACGATCCGGGAGCTCGCACGCGTCGGCCATTTGTTCACGTTTAAGCGAACCTTCGACACTATGGCAGGCGCGCGGTGGGCTACGGGCAACGGCAAGATCCCGCGACTGGGCGAACTCTGCCAATGCCTCGACGTCCCATACGATCCGGCTCTCGCTCACTCAGCGGAGTACGACGTCGGTGTCATGGCGCAGTGCTTCTTCGAGGCTCGCCGGATCGGTCAGTTTCAGATCGCAGGGCTCGCGTAGGTGTTCCTGTCGCGGGCAATGATTGCCGAGATCAAGATCATCGCTGCCCGCTATGACGCCGCACGGTTATCAACCAGTCAACAAATCGACAAATCAGCAAGAGGACTAGAAGACATGACGCGTAGCATTTCGATCGGCATCGACGCCAAGAAGGCGTTCGATTTTGCAATCCCGCTGGGCATCCTGACCGGCATCACGATCGAGCAGCACACGCTCTCGTTCGAATACACCGGCATGACGCCGAACGATGCCCTCCAGCGCGCGGTCGACAATCACCAGGCGCTGCGCGACGCTGCCGACAAGGAGTCGGATGACGATCGCTCGTATCTCCTGAATTACGCAGCGAGCTACCTCGCCGTCGCGGTCGACGAGCTGACGCGCGACTATCAGGCGGTCATCGCAACGCCCACGCCGACGCCCGTGGTCAAGATCGCAGCGGAGCCCGAGGCTGTCCCCGCCCCTGCCCCGCGTAAGCGCGCACCGAAAGCCACCAAGACCGCTTCGTAAGCCAAGCGGACCCCGTCTCGGTCGCTGCTATTTCATAATCACCGCAGCGAACAACGCTGCACCGAAATCGAGGAGATTATCATGAACCAGCAGACGAACACCGCAGCGACCGAGCAGCTCAACCTGGACGACATCGACGCCATCATCGCGATCGCGAATGGCTCGTCGACAAATCCGCAGATCATCGTGTCGACAAATCCGCAGATCGATTTGCCGATGGAGGCTCCGCTCGACGCCGTCACGATCGACGTCGATGCGATCCTTGCAGAAATCAACAACGCCGGGTCGACCGCGCCGGAACCTTCGGCTGCTCCCCAGGTTATCACGAAGCCCGCTCGCAAGCGCAAGGCTCCCACCAGTTTCCCAGATGCGTCGGCGGTTGATCCTCAACCCGTCGGTGCTGCTACCGGGGCAGAAGACCCCCTCCATGCCCCGGTAGCTACCCCCTCCCCTGCCCCAGCGACCGATCCGGTCGCCTTCGCCGCTCTGCTGAGCGAGATCGACCGCGCTGCTCTCTCGAGTCGGCTGGACGACGCTGCCAAGAAGGTACGCGAGAAGGCTGATAACGCAATGGCCGCGGTCAACACCGGTAAGAAGCTGTCGCGCTTCACGTCGCTGGCAGTCACCGAGCTCGTGAAGGTCGGCGAGATCACCAGCACGGACTTGGTGAAGGTCTACACCGACGCCGGTCTCGGTATGGGCACCGCTCGTGCGCAGAGCCAGCAGATGACATCGCTGTTCCGCATGTTCGGTCTGGTCTCCCAGGACGGTCGCAAGTTCAAGCTCTCGAACACCGCGCTCGGCGCCAAGCTGCGCGAGCTCGCTGCCTAACGCCTCCTGGCTCCCGGCGCCGGCACCAAATCTCTACGCCATCCGCTAACTCATAAATCGATCAACGGACTAGACGACATGACGATCATCACGAACGAGACCCGAAGCCGCATTACAGGCGCGGTCATCAAGCACGCCTTTACCGACCGGTGCGTGGAGCTCGCGGTGATCGGCAACGATCTTGCGAAAGAGATCTACGAGCGGTGCTACTCGCGGGCAGAGCGTGCAGCGATCCGGCTTCTCCAAGACAAGTACGAGGAGTTCACCGATCGGCGCGTTCTCAAGATCGCGATTGGCGGCATGCAGCTCAGCATTGGTACCCGGCGCGACGAAAGCGTGCTTACCATGTGCGACGTCGATCGCCTCGTGCCGCGTGAGCAGTGCGCGCAATTCACCTGCCTCGACAAACATCGCAATGGGAACATGCTTTCGCTGGAGGCTGACGACAACCTTGGTCAGCGCTGCATGGACTGGGCAACCGAGCGCGAGGCCCTGAAAGAGGAGATCGTCACGCGCCGCTGCGAGATCATGGCCGTGTTGAATCAGACGCGCACGGACGGGCAGCTCGAAGCGGTGTGGCCTGATGTGATGCCGATCGCGAGGGAGTTCATCAAGACTGCCCCGAAGTCCAACGTGCCGGCGATCCCGGTGCAGGATCTGAACGCGGCGCTCGGTCTCCCCGCAGTGCAGGCTGCATAGCCCACCCGACCGCTAGTCTGCAAATCGATATATCGACAAAGCAACTAGAAGACAGGAGCATTTTACGATGCAGGAATACACCGTAGCGGTCACGCGGGACACGACCGAGAGCGCAGAGATTACCGTCACCGCAGACAGCCCCGAGCACGCCGAAGAACTCGCGCTACTCGCCTCGCGCGCGGACGGTGTCGAGTGGGTCCAGGACGACACCGCCAACCTCTCCAAGGACCACTACGTCAGCGACACGCCGCGCGTGACGGACTAATCGACTAATCGACAGGACCATCAAATGGCTAGACAATACACAGGTTGGCTCGACGACCAGGGCGGCACGCACGAAACTCAGGAGGCAGCGGAGGCCGCAGACGCCGAGTTTATCCGCGTGAAGGCTCGGGAAGTCGTCAAGGGCATCATTTACCGCGCGATCGACTGGCGCGATCGGAAGATCGACCTTGGCGCGATCATGCCCAACGTAGCGACGTTGGTCACGAACCTCGAAGCCCTCGCAACAGCCGACTAATCCATATGTCGGCTAATCCACAGATCCAAAAGCTGATCGATCGAGGCGCGCTGTTCGTCATCAACGACAGTGGCGGCAAAGACAGCCAGGCCATGAAGGTCATGCTCAAGCGCACGATCCCGAAGCGTCAGCTTCTCATCATCCACGCACACCTGCCCGAAGTCGAGTGGGATCGCACGCTGGAGCACGTCGAGCGCTACGCTGACGGGATACCGGTGATCGTCGCGCACGGCACCAAGACCTTCTACCAGATGGTCGACCACCGCGGCATGTTCCCGTCACCGAAGAACCGGCAATGCACGTCAGACCTCAAGCGCGGCCCGATCCAGCGCGAGATCCGTCGCTATCTGAAGGCGCACCCGGAGTTTGGCGGGCTGATCGTGAATTGCATGGGCATGAGGGCAGGGGAGTCGCCCGGCCGCTCGAAGCTCGTCGCGTTCAAGCACTCGGAAGCCAACAGCAAGGCCGGTCGCGAGTGGTATGACTGGCTCCCGATCCACAACCTGACGACCGCGCACGTCTTCCACCTCATCAAGCTGGCGAACGAGAAGCCGTTCTGGATCTACGAGAAGGGCATGACGCGCAAAAGCTGCCGCTTCTGCATCATGTCGAGCGAGGGCGACCTCAAGACCGCCGCGGTGCTCGCGCCGACCGCATACTCGGTCATGTGCGCCAAGGAGGTGCAGCACGGCTTCACGCTGTCGATGACGGGCAAATACCTGCCCCAGATCACCGGGATCGAGCCCGAGCCGCTGAAGGAGGCTGCGTGAAAGTCTGTGTCGGTGGCCGCACGTTCACCGTGACGCTGCTCCCAGACGGTCGACCCGCTTCAATCAAGGAGCGGAAGGTCTACGCTCCGGGAAAGCCATACGAGGCGATCTACCATTCCGCCTACTGGCACAAGTCGATGAAGCTCGGTGGTCCGAAGACCATGCCGCGACGCATCCTAGAAGCTGCTGGCGTCCATGTCGTCTAATCCTCAAGTCGATATGTCGACAGATCGCCTAGTCTCCTATCTGGTCGGCAAGGCTGGAGGCTGTGAGGACTGCGGCTCGACCGAAGGCGTGGAGCTCGAGGCCGGTCGCAGCGCGTATAACTTCGACGGCGAGTCAGGGTCCATCGAGGATCCGAACCGCGGTCTGATGCTATGCCGCGAGCACGCCCGCCAGCATCACGACTATTGGGACGCGATGTGGGACGAGTATAACGCCTCGCGGGGCTGACCTCCCACCCGACAGACCTCGCATGACGCGCTAGTCGGTGCTATATCAACCATTGGAGATAGAGCATGGCTACCGCCGCACCAGATCACGACCAGCCCCTCGATATTCGCGAGCAAGTCGCGCGCATCGACAAGACCCAGGCCGAGCTTCAGAAAATCTTCGCCGAGACGCTCAAGGTCCAGCAGGATACGAGGTTCGCGCCGTTCACGATGCTCGCCGCGGGTGCGGGCGCAAGTGGCGCGTTGATCGCGGCAGGCGCAGCGCTCGCCAAGCTCCTGATCGGTTAAAACGCTCACCAGCGACCGCTCGACGCAAACCGGTGTCAGCGGTCGCGAAGCGCTCAGATTGCGCTGTACGGTCAAAAAATCGCACCTCCCGTCGACAAAACGATCAACCGACTGATCGACCAGAAGATGACCACCGCAAATGCCGCTTGTTTCCCCGGTGGTGCATGGTAGACAACCCACACGCACCCGTCACAGAGCGATGCTAGAGAATCGCATCGCACACGACGACAGGAGACAGACTTGAGCCTTTTCGCAGACAGCAGTGACCTCCATGCAGGGGACACCGCTCTCATCCTTCGCAACGACGGGACCTACCAGATCGTCAGCGCAATCCCCGCAGAAGCGTCGGACCCGAAGATCGGCCGGCGTCACGTCCAGCACATGCTCCAGATCCTGGGGCTCTACATGATGGGCACCGACGACAACGAGCTGGAGCGCTTGGTCGGCCTGGGCGCGTCGCACGCAGCGACCAGCCAGGTGCGCGAGCACTTCCGGCGTCACTGATCCAGGGAGATAAGCGGTGAACAGTTTCGACGGCGTCGACTACGACGCAATCAAAGCCGCGGTTCGTGCGGTCGACGTGCCTTACGCGGACGTGGTCGATCGCACGGCCCCGGTGCCGCTGCATCTGCTGCACTACGACATCGAGGGCAACTGGGCGAAGTCGCCGCTGATCTACGCGCACCGCAACGGCAATGGCTGTATGCTGGTGAAGCTGAAGGATGGCGCCGGCTACCGCATGTGCCGGTACTGGAAAGACATCGAGGAGGTGAACAAGTTCGCCACTCGGTTCACCAAGCCGACGGCCGAGCAGCTGTTCCCGTTCATATCGACCAGCGACACCGAGACCCTTCAGCTGCTGCCCAAAGGCGCAGCGCGGCCGTTCGTCCGGTTCGCTTCATTCCGTGAGCACCTGATCGACCTGACGTTCGAGCGGGGAGGGGAGGACGCCTTCACTCTCGCCTGGCTCGACAAGCCAGATCTTCCGCGCCTCAATTCACCGCGGTTCGTGGGCAAACCCTGGGAGAGCGAGGAAGCGGTGCAGTGGTGCCAGCGCATGCTCCCCAGCGTCCGCGCGCAGCAGGAGATGGACCGGGTCAACCTGACGGCTTCGACCGCTGTCTTCGGCGAGCTGGAAGACCACCCGCTGGCGTTCATGTTCTGATGGCGGGCATCTGCCCTGTATGCCGCGGCGCCGGCAACATCGTCACGTTCGCTCGCGGCCTGGAATACTGGCGTTGCAGCGGGTGCGATGGGGCAGGGGCCTTGGTCGTCTTCGCTCCGGCAATTCAGCGGACGCGGCGGTTACCTCGCAAGCGCTGAAGCCACCCGACCGCCGCAATGATCGGTGCGACAACAAATCATCGAAAGCACAAATCGGTTAGAAGATTAACCGACATGGAGATAAGACGATGGGCTGGACTGGTATGAGCAGAATCCCGGAAGATCGCCGGGAGTTCTGCCGCAACGAGCTGGGCGCAAATTACGAGGTGCTCGCGGACTCCATGGTGGGTGGCACCTGGTACGCGGCGGTAAAGCACCTCGCGCCCGAGCGCAGCGGCCAGGTGTTCGCGGCGATCTTTCTCACCAAGATCGGGTCGCATGGCGGTCAGCGCGAGTTCCTCCTGAAGTCGATGGACGAGAGCGCCGGGCCTTGCGAGTCCAAGTGCCCGAAGAAGATCCTCGACCTGCTCACGCCGCTCGCAGACCCGACCGGGAGCGACAAGTACGCCGCAGACTGGCGCCTGCGCTGCCGGGACAACCTCGCAGCCAAGAAGGTCGCGAAGACGAAGAAGCTCGAACGTGGCGACGTCGTCTACCTGCCCCAGCCGGTGCGGTTCGGTGACGGCCAGCACCGCCAGAAGTTCACGGTCGTCTTCGAGCGCATGCGCACTAGCCGTTTCCGCGCGACCAAGAACCCCGTGATGCGGTTCGCTGGCGAGGACGGCGTGGTGTGTCAGATCAGCCGTCGGCTCCAGGACATCTTCATGACCCCGGCCGAGTATGCTGCGATGATGGACAAGTCGGCGCGCATGGCGATCACGCCCGATGACGTCACCATGCCGGCGATGTTCTGATGGCTCGCGACCCCGACAAAATCGTCGGCTTGGATCCACGGTTCAAGATCGGCGACATCGTATTCAACTGCAACGGCCTGGCCTACGAGGTGCAGCTCGATCCGGCGCGGCCGATGATGAGCGGGCACCCGGGCCGGTCGACGAATGGCGCGAAGTTCGTGTTTCTGGAGGATACGAGGATCATCTGTCGCTACACGCTGGCGACGCAGAAGACGATGATGACCGCGGCCGAGAGCATCGCACGGCGCAAGGCCCTCGAACCGGCTTTCGTAGCGGAAGACGAGCTGGTCCCTATCTTTTGATGCAAACGCCAGTGGTGTGCCGGTCGCGCATGGTCGACAACACACTCACGAAATGAGGAGAATGAAGTGCCTGAACCTGCAAACAGCGATCGCGCCGATTGGGCCGAGAATGCCGTCAATGTCTTCGCCGCGGAAACGTACTGCGGGCGGACGTTCACCGACACGGTGGTCGAGCAGCCGGAGAAGGGTGACGACGCCTACACGATGGTCACCGACCTGATCGCGGACCTGCTGCACCTGGCTGATCGGCACGGCTGGAGCGCGGACGACATCATGGGTTCCGCACGGAACCACTACGACGAGGAAAAAGCGGAGGTGATGGGCAATGCCTAAGTTCACCGTGGACGTGAAGGCGTTCATCAACGTGGCGATCGAAGCCGAGAGCGAGGCCGCAGCGCGCGTCGCTGGTGACAATTTCGTCGAGGCAATGTCGCCAGGCTATCAATACATCGTCGGCTACAATGCTGGCGGTGAGACGAACGCGCCCCGGATCGACCCCGACAAGACGGGCGGGTTCTCGGTCGACGGCTTGAGCGAGGTGGAGGAGGCCGACTGATGGTTCCAGGTTACATCTATCGCATCTGGGGCGTGCTGTGCGGCATTCGCACGCTCGACCTTGGACCAGGCCAGAAGACGATCTCATGGGTCGTCGGGGAGATGGCCCTCAAGCACCTCAACATCGGCAACCCCTTCGTGCTGCCGGAGCCCACCAACGACAACGAGACGAAAGCGGCATGAAACTCTACCTCACCGACGGGAAGCACTGGACCGGCACCCAGGCTGACGCAAAGGCCGCGGGCGACACGTTCGTCCCGATCGAGGTCCCAACCGACAAGCCGAGCCTGATCCCTTTCCTTCAGAAGCTCCAGGACAAGATCACGGAGCTCCGCACGAAGCGCGACACCGCGCCCGAGCCGGTCGAGATCGTCACCGCTACCGGCGAGACGAAACCGCTCGTGATCCCCGAGATCGTCGAGGTTGCAACGCCCGTGCCGACAGTCTCGAGCGTCGGCCAGATCGAGAACCTGATCGATACGATGGACGGTGCGTCGCTGATCCGGGTGCTCACGTCCGCGATCCCTCGCTTGGCCGAGGTTGCAGGCACCGCGGGCTGGGCGGCGTTCGCCAAGGAGACCTACGCCTGGTCGCCCGGCGCCAAGCGTGTCGAGCAGGGCATGGGCATGCTGATGCTCGCAGCCTTCAACAACTTCGAGGCAGGGAAGGCGGAATGAAGGGCGACGTGGAGCTGATGCTCAAGGTGGCCTCTCGCGCGATCGACGAGGGCAAGAAGGTCTACATCGAGATCCGCGGTGACCAAGAGGCGCGCGGTCCGATCGCTTCGCTGGACAGGCTTTTCGAGAGCGGCGCCTCGCTCGTTTGCGTAGCGTGGACCGACGGTCAAACCTACTGCCGCCCTGAAGACCTCTTAGCCGTCACGTTGCACAACAAGTGAGCAGCGTGCAGCGGAAGGCCGAGCGCCAGGCGCAGTTCGAGGAGCAGTGCCGGGAGCGTGAGATCGAGGAGCAGCGGGTCGCGAACCTGTCGATGTTCATGCGGATCGAGGAGATCGAGGACATTCACGACGTCAAAGCTGTGTTGCATCTGATGGCCCAGAAGCTCGGGCTCGACTGACAGCCACTTTTCGAACCTGCGATAGGGCGTTATCTGGCGGGCATGAGTCGATTCACTTTCGCCCTTATCGCCTTGGCACTCGCCAGCCCCTCCATTGCCAAGAAGCCGATCGACATCGGTGAGCAGCCTGATTGGGAGCGCGCGAAGGTCAACGCGATAGAGACGGTGAAGGAGAACCTGAAGGACGAGGACTCGGCCAAATTTCAGTGGCGCGGTGAGGGGTGGCGCGAGACCAAGAAGGGCTGGGTCATCTGCGGCCGGGTAAACTCCAAGAATAGCTATGGCGGTTACGCCGGCTGGCAGCAGTTCAAGCAGACCTACGTCAACCGACGCGGCACGAGCTTTGAGTTCGCACCGGAAGGTCTTGGCTTCAACGACTGCAATTCAGATCTCGGCTACCGCGCTGACACCTGATGGGAAGGTCCGCCCTTGCGGGCCTCGATTGACGCGCTTATCCATGAGCCATGGAAGACCTTGGCGCAGACGCAGTAATCAAGAAGCGACAGTTTCTGCGCATGGCCGCGGATCTGCTGGCCGGCGCCCTGGAGGGCGACGCGCGCGCTGACTTCCTCGCGGTTCAGGAGGAGCGTATCAACCGCACCTATCCAGCGCCGAGCCCGGCTCGCATGCGCAGCTACCTCAAAGCCAACATGGTTCGGTAACCTCCCGACAAAGAGCCTCTTGCTCGTCTCTTGGTGTGTGGTAGACAACACACATGCAAACGACGCGACAGGAGCGGTCAGTGAAGAAGAAGGTTTGGGCAGAGTTCGAGGTGGTTGATGTCCTGGATAATCAGGACACCGCCATGTATCTCGAAATTCGTTTCAAGGGCTCGGACGACAGCGCGACGGTCTGGGATGAGAACCCCATGGTCGACGAAGTGAAGGGTAAGCGCGAGCAGCTCGCACGCCTAGCGCTGACCAAAATGTTCGGTTTTGAGTTCAAGGGTGACAGCCTGTGCGACGCGGCCGATAGCGTTTTCACCGCCGTCAACCCGCGCATTCTCCAGGCTGTCACGTTCGCCGATGAGATCATTGAGTTGCTCACGACGAAGACGACCGAAGCGGACCTGCCGCGCATTAACACGGAGGCCGACTGGCTCGAGCTCGGTGACGGTCAGCAGGGATTGTTGATCGGTCGGCTCGACGCCAGGCTCGAGGGCGACAGTCTTAATTTCACCGTCACCAACACGGCTTGGGAGACCTTCTTCATCGACGCGGCCGAGGCAATCACGCCCATCATCCCCGCGCGTGCCGAGGTCAGCGTTGTCGTCGAGCGATACGAGGACGGTATCGCGCTGGTTTGCATTCGTGAGGTCGCCGCAGCATGACCGGCACGGCACTGATCCAACGCGCCACGATCGACGAGATCGTCGGCAACCGTAACCTCGCCATCGAGAAGTTCTCGATCGCGATGGCCGCGATGGACGAAGCGTTCGCGGTTGCCTCGAAAGCGGCTGGCGGGCTGGGTTTCTATGTCGATCGCGAGAAGTCGCAACAGGCATTCTCCAGCTACGACCGCGGGCACGTCGACTTCCTCGAATACCTGCGCAAGCAGACCGACCGCACCATCTGGTCCCACCTGGTCAACGGCTATGGCTTCGACAAGTTGATGGATAGACAGGCTCACGAGGAGTTCCGCGCCCAGCTCGACAAGGACCCACCCGAGGTCAGCGTCGAGACCGCCGAGGCCACGATCGCGACGCTGGTCGGTGACGCCGAGAAGATCTTCCGGCGCGGTATCGCCAACGCATTCTCGAAGCTCGACCGCCGCTTCAGGAGTCACGACGGCTTCAAGATCGGCGAGCGCGTGGTGCTATCATCGGCCTTCGACGACTTTGGAATGTGGAACCATCACTCGCGGCACGACGACACGATCCGAGACATCGAGCGCACCTTCATGCGGCTCGACGGGAAGGAGATGCCAGAGCATCGGTATGCCGGCATCATCGGTGTGATCGACGACGAGAAGAAGCGGCACACGTCGCTGTCACGATCGGCTTGGGAGGTCGACAACGAATATTTCCGCGTGAAGGCATTCAAGAACGGCAACTGCCACATCTGGTTCAAGCGGGACGATCTGCTGGAGCGGATCAACAAGCTCCTCGCAGAGCATTACGGCGCGGTACTGGGCGCCGGCAGCGACGCGGTCGAGGACGATCCGCTGTCCCGGCCTAACACCAGCCTGGCGAAGAACATGGGGTGGTTCCCAACGCCGGAGGCTGTGGTGTCTCGCATCATGGATCGCGCCGAGTTGAGCTATGCGAGAAGCTTCAAGGGCGAATACCCACGCGTGCTCGAGCCGTCAGCAGGTGAGGGGGCAATCATCCTGGGCGCTATCAACCGTTGTCCCGAAGCAGAGGTCGTCTGTGTCGAGCTCCACGGCGACCGTGCTGCAACGCTCGCAAGCATTCCAGGTATATCACGGGTGGTCCAAGACGACTTCCTGCGGTGCAGCGTGACCGATCTTGGGACGTTCGACCGCATTCTGATGAATCCCCCTTTCGACATGCGGCGTGACATAGATCATGTTGCGCACGCCGTTCGCTTCTTGCGGCCTGGCGGTAGGATCGTAGCGGTCATGTCGGCCGGTGTGGAGTTCGCGATGGACAAGAAATCGGTTGCTTTCCGCAAGCTTATCGAGAAACTTCATGGAGGCATTTACGATCTACCGTCGGGTTCATTTGAGGAGAGCGGCACTATGGTAAACACTTGCTTAGTGACGCTGACGGCACCGCGGGCATAACGGGCACTTCAAAATGGAGAAACGTGTGTTAATGACGGGGAGAGACATGCAGATTACGATACCGCCATCTCACCATTCCAGCTGCGATGCAGGACGGGGCGATGGCGGGTTTCAGCAGTCGACAAGGGATCGTATGAGTGCAATTCGCGTACTGGGTAGCCAGTCGCCGGAATGGTCCATATCGGAAAGTGAGTCGACGCAAACCGCTATGGAAAACAATGGGATGCACCTATTTTGCCTCTATAACTGGTCGTATGCGATACGCCTTGTTTTTGCGCACGATCGCGACACGGCAAAGAAAATCGCAGAGGCCGCGGGCCACATTCGGAACGGCAAATTTCGCCGGATCACGGAGCTGACCCCTGATTCGGATCAGTTTTCTGAGGAGGAGGCCAGCTCCCTTCGCCGCGCTCTCGCTACGGCAACAGAGTGCGGCCTGGTCGAATATAACGCCGAAACCAGCGAGTGGGTTGTGCGTAAAGCATAGCCCCTTGCACTCCCGCCTGCGCATGGCTAACGCCACACATGCAGGCGGTTTGAGTTGCTCCCGGTAGGAACCTTTCTCGCTTGTCGAAGCCACTCGCACGCCTGTCGTGCATGTTAGACAACACTCACGCGGTCAGCGGTGATCGCGACGAGAAAGGTTTGAAATGGACGTTGAGCTGAAATCCCCCACCGGCGACGAGATCCAGGGCACCTACGAACTGGTCCCCGGCTCCAGCTACGTCACCTTCGGTGACGGCGAGCCCGGTTTCGAGCACTGCGGCGACACCAAGATGCACTGGGATGGCAGCATCACGCAGACGATCGACGGCGTCGCGCTGTTCACCGATGACAGCGGCATCGACTGGCTGCGCCATCACCTGATCCCCGAGAGCGCGCAGGGCCTGTCGATCGAGACCATCGACACCTTCAACGCCGAGCTCCGCATCGGCGCTACGCTGGAAGCCGCTCGAAGCCTTCAGAGCAAGCTCGCATCGATCACGGCGCACGGCGATGCACGTTGCGTCATCAGCTTCAACGTCGACGCGACGGTGGCTATCTTGGCTGCTGAATACGCTCACGCCAAGCAGTGCTCGGTCCAGGCGCGCGCGGCCGAGCTGGCCGCGCAGCCGGCCGCAGACGAATGAACCCCGCGATCGTTTTTGCGCTGACGATGCCGTTTACGAGGATCGACTATCAAGCGTTCGATCGTCCGTGGATTGACCCCAACTACAAGCCGGTGAGCGAGCGCAAACGCCTCGCGCCGGCCGTGAAATTCAACCGACGCGCCAAGGCGAAGGCCGCGCGCAAAGCCAACAGGATACGACGTCGATGAGCCTCCAACGCAAGATGAAGCGCGACGCGCGCCGTCGGGAGTATGCAGCGGGACAGCTGGTTATCAACCGCACCCCGCTGACGCCCTCTGAGCTCGCCTATGCCACCGACATCGGCCTTCCCGTAGCAGCGCACCGTATGAGGCGCATGGACCACGTCACGGTCGACCGCGGCTACACCGGCCCCAACAAGCCAGACAAGGGCCTGGAGGACGGCTCGTGCAACCGCACGGCATGCCAGGCGCCCGGTGCCACCTGGTTCAACCACTCGACCCGCGCATGGTACTGCCGCCCGTGCGCGCACCTCATCAACGCGGCGTGCCGCCAGGACCAGTTCATTCGCGACTTGGGTCATGACCTCTGCACGCCGAAGCTTCCGGTCGGCGAAATTCACGACGAGTATGCCAACTCGCCTGCCGACGCTGCATAGTCGACAACACACTCAACAGGAGAAAAGTGATGTTGACCGAACGACGCAAGGGTGACCGCGAGAAGCTCGCAGCAATGGTGGAGAAGCTCTGTGCCGAGAAGGGTGCGACCTGCACCCGGCCTGACCCGCTCTCCCCGCGTGAGATCCGCCTCGAGATCGAGATGGGCGAGCTCCGCGTCGGCATAGACTTCGACGGCGACCAGCCGGCGTCCATCGTCGACAACTACTGCATGCCCTGGAACACGGGCCTCTATAGCAAGGCGAAGATGACCGCGGCGTTCGGTCGAGCAGTCGGTGACGAGGTGAACCCGTTCCACCGCGCTAAGTGCATGGGCTTCGCGCGCGGAATCAACGCGCTGCTGCATCGCCTGGGTGCGGCAATGGACTGCATCAAAGCCGGCGAGGCTTACGAGATGCCGGCTGAAACCCACCCGACTGCCATCGCTGCATAAGCGACAACACTCACGCGCACACCGCGCAAGGAGACCTGACCATGTCCACCCGTTCACAGATCGGCATCCTGCACCGGGATGGCTCGATCACCACGCACTACTGCCAGAGCGACGGTTACTTCAGCTGGAATGGCCGGCTGCTGCATACCCACTATCAGGACCGCTCGAAGGTCCAGCAGCTGATCGACCTGGGCATGCAGTCGGTGCTCCGCGAGAACATCGGCGAAAAGCACGACTTCAGCTGGGCCTCGAAGATGGAGCAGCTTGCGGGTGAGACCTGGCAGGAGTGTCACCAGCGCCAGCACGACGACGTGCGCTCGACCTACTGCCTGTTCTACCACCGCGATCGCGGCGACGACTTTATCCCGCCCGAGAGCTTTGCGTCGGTCGAGGACTTCATGGGCGCCGGCATGGCCGAGCAATACTTCTACCTCTACGACGACACGCGCGGGGCCTGGATCGGCTGCAAGACCAACGTGGACGATGCCGACAAGCTGAACTGGCACCTGCTGTCGGACCTCGCCGCGGTCGACTGGAATGACGGTATCGAGAACTGGGAAGATACCGTGACGGTGCCGTCGGTCGCCATCGTGCCGCTGATCGATGACAACTCGCCCGAGGAGATCGTGAAGGCGCTTGCACCAGCGAATGATGTCGAAGCGATCGACATGGATGACCCAGCGGCACGGGCGATCTTCTGATGCCGCAGCCTTACGTCACCACCGCGGTCTGTCCTGACGGCACCTTCCACGGTGCCGGCTGGCGCGCTGACAACACCTGCATCGACATCTCCCCACCGATGTCCACGCGCGGCCGTGCGCGGCGCTGGGCGCTCGCGAGGATCAAGGAAGCCTGACGATGACGAGCGTCTGTTTCACCGGCAAGGGCTACACGGACACCAACTCGACGCAGCCACAGCTGCGCACGCGGGACGTGTGGTCCAACATGGCAAGATCGATGGGCTGGTCGACCGTGTCCAAGGTCAACGCCTTCACCAGCTTTCTCGTGGCTTCGACCAGGAGCACCTTGAAGGCTCGGGAAGCGCGCAACCTTGGCGTGACCGTCATCACCTACGACGAGTTCCAACTCCGCTACGACAACGCGGTGCGATTGGCCGCGGGCGGTAAGCGCGGTGTCTCGACCACTGGCGTCGACCTCGACGACTCAGAGGACAACGGCTCGATCGATTACGATCCGCTCGCCGGGCAGCAGGCGGCTTACGCAGCCGCCCAGCGCGAGGCCGACCTCGAAGAACGCAAGGAGCGCGCCGCAGCCAAGCGCCAGCGCGAGGAAGCCGAAGCACAGCGCCAGGCGGACGACGAGGCTTTGCCCGGTTGGGGTCAATTCTGACGACTGCCCACCCGCATCCCGCAGGCGGTGCGAGCATAAAGACGATGCAGCGCAGCGGTGCGCTGATCGAAAGGACCGAGAATGCGCAAGACGAGTGAGATTGAAGGCGGGACGTTCGAGCGCCCCTATGGCGGCACGATCGACATGCCACGCCAGCAGGTTCGCATCTTGCGGGCACACGAGCGTCGGGCCGACGAGGATATGTATGTCGTCACGTCGATGGCCGACAATCGCGAGATCCTCGTGCCGGGCGACAGCCTCGACCCGCACCCTGAGCTGCCCGAGACCAACGTCGAGTTCGTCACGCGGATGATGGAGTTCAGCCGCCAGGGCGCGCTGATGCAGGCGTTCGTGCTCACCGCCATTGAGCGGTACGCCGCGCTGGTGAAGGTCATGCCGCAGGATCAGCGCGACGGTATGAACCGCAGCATGCTGCCCTACGATCCTTGGGCGCGGTGCGCTGACGAAGCGATCCTCCTGACGAACGAGCGCAACGGGGAGAAGGGCTGATGGGTGTGCTTCATGAGCATGCCTCCCGCAAGGAGCTGGTCGCCGAGAACGCGCGCCTGCGCCTCGCGATCGCGACCGCGGTCACCGAGCTGGGCAACTGGCTCACCGATCGCACGGACAAGGTGTTCGAGGAGGAGCCCGAGATCGACGGCATTCGCGCGGACCTCGACGCTGCGCTCTGAAGCCACCCGCATCCCAGCAGGCACAGGTTCAAAAGAGAATCACCGCAGCGGTGCGGTGACAGAAAGGTTTCACGATGGACAAGACGGCATTCACTCAGACGATCGAGCGCATCAAGGGCGGCGACCACTACGATCCGCAGGACGCGTCGACCAAGAGCCTCATCAAGCGCATCGAGATGGAAGGTAAGGTCGCGCGCAAGACTGTGGACGCGCTGCTCGATGCTGGCTTCACGATCGGCGTCAACGACGGCGAGGAGACGGTGCTCAAGCATTCCACGTCTGTCAACGCGATCATGGGCGCGCTGTTCTCGACGGACTCGGACTACGTCATCGCCTATAACGCGACGACGCAGAAGCGGGTCGGCGCGGTGCATCTGGTCTACGGCAACGAAGGTCACGACCTGATCTCGGACTATTCGACGAGCCTCGAGGCCGCACTCAAGACGGCCGAGGCCTACGCCGATGCGCTGGCAGAGACGGCATGAGCTACAAGGTCGAAACCTATGGCTTCCGCATCGTTGCTCGCAGCGAGTTCATGGCAGGCCCAGGCATCGAGCCTTATGGCGAAGACGCAACGGTCGCGAATGCTGAGCAGAACGAACTGATCGTCAAGCGCGCGGCGCAGATTCCCGGTGCCTTCGTGCTCTACGATCCGAGCGATGACGCCGAGGGCTTCATGTTGACCGGCGACGACGCTGACGAGCTGGACCGCACCGGCTTCCTCGAAATCGTGGACTTCGGAGGCAAGACGGAGACCTTGTATGCCGTTTATAAGACCGAAGACTTGAACCAGTGCTGGAACATTGCACGAGGCTGGGTCGGCGTAGGTGACATCTATGACCTGTTTCTCGACCACGAGCGCCGCGACTTCGCGATGCCCGAAGGTGGTGAGTGGAGGCTGGTAGCTTGAGTATCGACCCCAAGCGTCACCTCGCCGAGTTCGGTGTGGCAAACCTCGATAGCGGCACGCTGCGCAACCTGCGCCAGATCGCGCAGTTCCGCCTCGATAGCGACACCGCTATTCGCGCCACGCTCCCCGATGCCGCCAACATCGCGACCTGGGATGCAGCGATGGGGCAGGACGCCGAAGACAACCGCGCCGCGATCGCAGCATGCACGGACGAACTGGAGGCACGAGGTCATGATCGCTAAGCCCGTCCCGAACTTCCGCCTCCAGGATCCAGATCTCGCCGAGAAGATCGAGGTTGGCGACCTGGTTCGCTCCTACGATTTCGAGTTCAGCGACGACTGCTACCTCGAAGGGACCGTGATCGGTCTCGTCGATTTCGAGGGGTGCCCGCGCTATCGCATCGCCGCGGTGTTCAAGGTCTGGGAAGGCGAGCAGAAGATCATCGAGCGCGAGATCATCCCACCGGTCAACGGGACGCCGCGCATGATGGGCGGCTACTGCAACGGCGTGCGAAAGGTGATGCCGTGAAGATCCCGGCGCCGCGCATGTATAAGGGCTTCTACCTGAGCCGCACCGGTGGCCCTGACGCCCCGTGGATCGCACGACACGATGACGGCCGCAAGGTACGTGCCAACACGCTTGCCGGCGTGAAGCAGATGGTCACAGCCGCATGACGATCGACTGGTTCGAGCCCATCGAGTTCGCAGACGGCACGCAGATCGCGCGCGTCGACATCAGCTATGCGCCAGGTGGGGTCAAGGTATGGCCCGAGACGCTGCCGGCAGGTTTCGTCGAAGGCTCGCCCTATGGCGATCCCAGGGTCGACGGCATGGTCATTCGCAATGACGGCTTCCCCACCCTGCGGGATTGGGATGACGCGGTGCCAATGGTGGTGCAGAAGCAGCATGAGCCCGCGGGCTGGGGTCAATTCTAGGAGGCATCATGGCTGACATGACAGACATTCAGCGTTTCATCGACGCGGCCGACAACCTCATCAACGCGGTGCGCACCGAGAAGCCCGCGATCGACGCCAATCCGATGCTTTGGGCGAAGATCGAGGCGAGGATCCAGAAGGGCCTGGACGAGTATGAAGTGGCCCGCGCAGCGCTCATTGGCGACGATCTCGATAGCGAGCCAGAAGAACCGCATAACCCACTGTAATTGCAGCATTTTATACGCCATGCCGAGCCGTGGCGGTTGCGGATAGTTTACAGATAGTTGCACGTTTTGAGCGTCAATGTGCAACCGCAACCACACGCATGCACAACGCATGGAATGTGACATGCAAGCATCACCTGACGCGATTTCGCAGATTCAGCAACTCGACCAGCGCGACCGCTTAGTGTCGTTTAGAGACGCTTAAAACATGCGTCCCTACGAGCGCAAATGCCGGTTAAAGCCCGCGCACCTTCCACCGTGTTGACGCGTATTGTTTGTAGACCGTCAACGAGAAGTGGAGACATGCAGGACAAGCCCATTCGCGCGATGATCGCGCTGCTCGCCGTGCTCTTTATCATCGGGTGCATGAAGGCATCGCAGGCTGCGGGGAAATTCCTCGCACCAGATGCAAAGATAACGGCAGCATACTAGCCATAACGCACCTCGCGGTGCATATCAGACCACACACATACGATGCGGAGCGTATCGCCGCACATGGAGATGTAATGAAAGATCCAGGCCCTAGCGATTTGGCGGCAGCTCTCGATCTTGCCAAAGACCCATCAACCAGTTTGCCAATGCTCACCAAGGCAATGCGCAAACTGGGGATCGGCATCTACACGTCCACGGACCAGCAAAAGGACGAGAGGCGGGATGCGTATGTCTCCCTTCGCGATGCTGCCGTGAAGCGCCACCCCAATAGCCCCGCATGCGCTACCGACCCGTGGGCATGGGACGACTTTCTCGCGGCGTTCGAGGAGCGCAACGGGTTCATTTACCGAGGATCAGGCGAGGCGATCACGTCAGCCATGGTCGGCACATATCTGGAGACTACCGACCCATGCGACTGACCGATAAGCGCAAACCTGCCACGGCCATTACGAAGATGCGCGATCGGCGCGTCGAGGCACGACGATCGGCCCGGCATGCTCCAGCCCCCACGGTCACCGTGGACTATCAGGGCAAGGACATGGAGACGGGGAGGGCGGTCGTGCGTGCCTGGCTTAGTCAGCTCGACGGAATCATCATCTTGGAAGACGGGGTGCATCTTCATCGCGAAGGCGTGACCGTCGCCGTGATCCAGGATGATGACCTGACGTCGGCACTCGAGCGCGGCGTCGCGTTCGGTCTCACAAGCCACTCGTAGCCCTACAGGCGCTGACGCAAACAGGTGACGCGAACAGAGGTGTTCGCGTCACCGAAGGGTTCAACGGAATGAGCATGAAGGCGCTGATCGAGACTGCGCTCGAAGCCGACACGATCGACGAGGCGGTGATTCCCATTCAGCAGATGATGGGCGTCACCGACGGCGGTTGGGCGTCGATGTATTTCAGCCATATCGAGCACTGGACGCCGCTGTCGCGCGAGGATCGCCGCACGCTGCTCCTGGGCTACGTGCAGTATGAGCTGGCACCGGAATGAACCTCGACACGCAGCTGGCAAGGGCGCGCACATACGCCTCGCACCACATCGAGCGACCCGACGCCAACAAATGGTCATGGGACTTCAGCGACGAGGTGTTCATCGCGCTGAAGGCTTACGAGAAGGCGGGCATGGCGCCTGCCATCACTTACACCGGTGATGGCAGGCTCGCGCACTACCGCGGCATCCCCATCGTCATCGCCAGGAACAAGGGCTGGGCGCTCTATACCGGCACGGGGCAAGTCGTAACGCAGGAGACCATGGACGCGCTCACCCCGGCCGCGTTATCTAAGCAGGACGGCATGGTAGAGCTTCCTCGCAATCCTCTCCACTTCGTCATCGACGACCTCTCGCCATCAGCGCTCAACACGCTGGAGACCTGGCCCTACGCCGACAACCGCCCAGCGCAGCAGACCTATACGAGGATCGGCCCGTGGCTGAAGGAGATGCTCGACAAGAGCCTCGTCGAAGGTGTCAGCACCAAGAAGAACGGCTCGGGCAATGTGGTTCAGTGGACGATCAAGCCGACCCTCCCCGGTTGGGAAGCGATCGAGCATCTGCGGTGCGGCCTTTATGCCCATCACCGAACCCTCTACCTCGCGCGAGCCAAGCGTGACACGGAGGAAGAAACCATCCCCGGTTGGGGCCAGTTTTAGGAGCGATGATGAAGAAGGAATGGCAACCCTCACCCGAGCTGATCGAGGAGCTTGGCCTGGACCCCGACGACTATAATCCCGACGTCACCGCCTATAGGGTCATGGGAAGCGTCGACGATCCGTTCCCAATTAGGCCCATGTTCGGCAAATGGCTGCGCTCGGAAAAGCCCGAGCCCATGAGCTTTCCCGACAACGGCTCGCTTATGACCTGGGTGGCGACCGAGCTCGACGATGATGACGTGGAAGATCTGTTCCGCGAGATCCATCAATGGAGCAACACGATCTGGGTCATCGGTAACCCCAGGCAGCACGAGCAGTGGAAGGTCGAGGAGACGGGTGACGCTTACGTGGTTGTCATCAGAACGAGAAAGCCATCTTGACCGGTGATGATGTAGACCGCTCGATGTTCACCCCTGAACCAGACAAAGGAAAGCCGTTATGCCTCTCGTGAAGCTCGAACTGACCATGACCGATGAAGAAGCACGGCAGCTGGCCGAACGCCTGATTGCGGGTCGCCCTATGACCGAGGAGACAAATCAGGAAGGTCTATATCTGCTTGGCGTCGCACTAATGACCGGCGACGTAATGCGAACCCCCAACAATGGTAACGCCACGTTGAAGTTTGAAACCGTCGCATCGACGGAATACCTCAATGGCAGTGACAACGCCGTACAGTAGCCACCCGATCGCCGTCACCAGCACCGCTACATAGAATCAACCGCAGCGGTGCGGTGACACGAAAGGCCCATCATGCAGATCAAGACCGTAGGCGAGTTCGAGCAGGCACTGGCAGCAGGCCTCTACGCATTCCCAGGTGGCTATCCCCACTATTTCATCACCGCAGATGGAGCGGCATTGAGCTTCGACGCGGCCAAGCAGGAAGCGGACCTCATTCGTGAGGCGATCCAGGATGACGATAGGCAGGGCGGCTTCATGGTCACCGGCATGGACGTGAACTGGGAGAACCCCAGCCTCTATTGCGACCACACCAGCAAGCGGATCGAGAGCGCCTACGCCGAGCCCGAGGAAGAAGCCGCATGACCGAGCCGACCTATCGCACCGAGATCAAATGGCTCGCAGGGATCGGGCTGCGCGCAGACGGCACGCTCGACCGGTATGGCATCAGGAATGGCGAACTGACGCTCATCATGTCTCATCCACCGGAACCACACATGGACCTCAAGGCGATAAAGCCCTCTGACCTCGTAGGCATCAAGAACAAGCACCTGATGGATCTCAAGACCGATCTGGATAACTGCATATTCGAGGTAAACGTCGGGGCGAGCAGCATGACCGGCAATAGGACTTCCGACGATGAGGCCATCGCGGCATTCGAAGCGGGTATCGACGTGGTAGATAGCGAGTTCGAGCGGCGTGGCATGAATCCAGACGACGGCTTCACCATCGTTGACGAAGCCAAATACGACGCCTGGAGCAACAACCCGTGAAGCTCGCGGAACTCATGGAAGGGGCACGCAAGCTCAGGCTCCGCAAAGCACCACTGCGCTTCCGTCCCCAGCTGATCTACCTCGTCGACACGATCGGCGGGTATGTGCATCCCAGCCAGAGCCACCTCACCAGCGGACAGACCGCGTGGACCGACAGCAACCTATGGTTTCAATGCCACAAGGACGCCAGGGACTTCGCAGAGCTGCAACCGGCATGGCATAGGGCACGCGTCATCAAGCTGAACATATGCGCGTTCGAGGAGCCAATCATCAAGAGCACCCCAAAGGCACCAACCCCATGACGACCCTCATCGCCCATAGAGCAGCATGGTTCGCGGCCGGCTTGGTGACAATGGCATCGGTAGTCGAGATCACCAGAGGCGAATACGGCCCAGCAGCGCTCTACGCAGCAGGAGCGGCGATCGTAATGCTCGGCAACAGAAAGGCACCAGCATGATCGTCCCCATGATCGACATCACCGGCAAGCAGGTGGGATGGATCGACCACCTCAAGCTCGACAGCCCAGGCAACGTGTATCAGCACGACGACAAGCTGTTCACCTATACGAGCCGCGGCATGCTCCAGGAGATCGAACCAGCAACCCTCGACCCCAGCGACATCGTCCCAATGACCGAGGAGATCGAATGACACCTCCACCCTTCGCAGAATGGCTCGCAGACCCCAACGCTCGACCGGTGACCATCACGGACACAGGAGGTGCATTGGACTGGATCGCACAGGCATACAGCGACGACGGCGTGAACGAGATCCTCGCTACGATCGAGGAGCACTATGGGAAGCACCAGAACTACCTGCTGCAATGCTCCAAGGACGAAACCATCGAAGGGCAATGGCACGTCAAACCGGACTTCCACTTCATGAGCCAAGGCGGATACCACAATCTGCGGATCACGTTCAGAACCACCAGCATCTACCTCGACACCTAAAAGCACCACACACCAGGCTCCAACCCATCCCAAAAACGGTTGCAGCAACCAGATCCTCAAAAAGCGACACACCACCCCAGCACCAAGAACAAGACACCGGCATGGCTCGAGAATGAGAAGGAATGGCTCGGAATACGGGAGGAGGAGTGGCAGCAGGCATAGAGAGGCAGAGAGCACGTAGGCTAGGCACGTATAGAGGGAGAGAGCGCATAGAGGGGTAGAGAGGGAGTGATCGAAGGTAGGGAGGTCGGCGGGCGCCAAGCCACCATCAACGCCTACTCCCACGCGCCACGCCAGCCGCGGGCACCCATGGTCTCCCTCTCGTGCCACGCATAAAGTGAGGCGCGGCGTCCCGTTGCCTCGCGCAACCATGGGCTTCCCCGGTGACAGTCGGCTCGGGTTTCGCTCGGGACCGCTCGAGCCGCTGCATCAGCCATTCGCATGCCACCACGATCGAGCGCATTTAGATCATGCGTTGCAGCGGTGCAGCGAGCTACGAAAGAGACAGCGATCATGGCTTAAGCGACCACCG